>Ga0209159_1000889_pt1 | contig 24911 bp, 27 predicted proteins | sample GraSoiAngelo_144_FD_185901 | JGI IMG/M metagenome (GOLD analysis project Ga0209159, IMG submission 185901) | Grasslands soil microbial communities from the Angelo Coastal Reserve, California, USA - 14_1009_02_40cm (SPAdes) (version 2) | ecosystem: Environmental > Terrestrial > Soil > Grasslands ...
TCCGAGCCAGCTCGTCCAAGTTCACATCCTCTGCCAAGGGAGTCTTACGGGTATGAATCTTGAAGATCTGCTTCCTCGCCTCCAGGTCTGGAGGAGGAACGAACAGCAACCGGTCAAACCTACCCGGCCTCAATAGAGCCGAGTCAATAATGTCCGGTCTATTCGTAGCCGCGATGATAATGACGTTTCGAAGCTCCTCGAGACCATCCATCTCGGTCAAAAACTGGCTAATCACCCTCTCAGTCACGTGCGAGTCGCCACCGCTACTTCCGCGGGTGGGTGCAACCGAGTCAATCTCATCGAAAAATATTATACACGGTGAGGCTTGCCGTGCCTTCCGGAAGACCTCCCGGACCGCCTTCTCAGACTCTCCCACAAACTTGTTCAGGAGCTCCGGACCCTTCACACTGATGAAGTTAGACTCGCTCTCGTGAGCCACCGCTTTCGCCAACAATGTCTTACCCGTCCCCGGAGGACCATACAAGAGGAGCCCTTTCGGTGGAGTCGCATTCAGCTGGGCAAACAAGTCAGGATACTTCAACGGCCACTCTACAGCCTCCCGCAGTTCCTCCTTGACATCCTCTAAACCACCAACCTGATCCCATGACACGTCGGGAATCTCAACCAGCACCTCCCGCATCGCTGAAGGCTCTACCTCCTTCAGCGCGTCCTGAAAATCCGCCATCTTCACGATAATCTTGTTCAAGATATCACCTGGGATGCTCTGGGCCTCGAGGTTGATCTCCGGCAGAATCCTACGTAGCGCCCGTATGGCCGCCTCCTTCGCCAGCGACTCGAGATCCGCGCCGACAAAACCATGCGTCACATCCGCGAGCTTCTTCAAGTCGACATCCTCAGCCAATGGCATTCCACGCGTGTGAATCTCCAACACTTCCAGCCGGCCATCACGATCAGGCACGCCAATCTCGATCTCACGGTCAAACCGACCCGGCCGACGCAACGCTGGATCGATCGCATTCGGACGATTCGTCGCCCCAATCACCACCACCTTCCCGCGTGACTGGAGACCATCCATCAGAGACAAGAGTTGCGACGTAACTCGTTTCTCTACCTCTCCAGTGACCTCTTCTCTCTTCGGTGCGATCGAGTCAATTTCGTCGATGAAGATGATCGAAGGGGCATTCTCCTGTGCTTCTTTGAAAACGTCCCGCAGCCTCTCCTCGCTCTCACCGTAATACTTGCTCATGATCTCCGGCCCACCAATGCTGAGAAAGTTCGCGTTCGTCTCACTCGCAACCGCTCTAGCTAGCAAAGTCTTCCCCGTGCCTGGTGGTCCATGAAGCAAGACACCTTTCGGCGCCTCTACTCCCAATCTCTCAAACAATTCCGGATGTCTCAATGGGAGCTCAATCATCTCACGGACCTTCTGGATCACGGGTCGCAGACCGCCTATGTCCTCGTAGCTGATCTTGGGAATCGCACGGATTGGTTCCTTGACCTGTTCACCGACAAGAACCTCCGTTCCCTCAGTAACAATCACGGCTTCAGCCGGAGGACTCGTACTAGTCACAACCAGATTGACAGTCCGTCCCATGATATTGATCGGAACGAAGTCTCCCCGCGACAGAACCCGTCCCTCCAGGAGTTGGTTAAGGTACTCTTCCCCGCCGACGATACGGAGCGGCTCTGTCGGGGCCAACGTCAAACGTTCCGCGATCTTCGCGTCTATCTTCCGAATAGTGACCTTATCATCAATGGAAACTCCCGCGTTGTTCCTAAGATAGCCATCGATCCGGACAATCCCCTTTCCGTAATCCTGCTCGTGAGCAGGCCAGCACAGCGCGTTCGTCTTCCTCTTCCCAACAATCTGGACGACATCACCCGAAGTGAGCCCGAGTTCTTGGACAAGTTTCGGGTCTATTCGAGCTATCCCTCGCCCCACGTCTCGCTGGAGAGCATCTGCAACTCGTAGAGTTGCCGTCTTCTCTGGCAAATTCGATCCCTAGAACGATTGTCGAATCTTCCCTAGCACGCTAATAAGTTCTACCAAGGTACTATCGGAAATTAGCTATCAGACTGGGACTGCATCGTTGGACGGGTCGGAGGAAGTTGAACCAGCGGGGTCTTCATACCGCTCCGACTATGCCCCGCCTGCGCCTCTAGAGTTATCGTGTGATTTATACGCCGCCCAGCCACTTAGAGTGTAGGAACCTCAAGGAGAGCAGTTAGAGATTGTCTGAAGACGTGAAACGAATGGCCGACCTTCTAAAATCAGGGGCGACCATGCTCTCTGACGTCTGTCCCGAATGCGGAAACCCCCTCTTCAGAGTCAAGGGAGACATCTTTTGCGCGAAGTGCAACAAGCCAGTCGTCTATGCGCGCGCGACGGGTCCCCAAGCCACCGTATCGCAGAGCGTCCTCTTGGAGACAGTAGAACAGACGATTGTGGGAAAGATTAGCGAGACAAATGCGTTACTGAAGCTTGAGAAGGACCCTGAGAAGATGTCAGTCTACAGCAACCTAGTATTCGGCTGGCTCTCCATGCTCGAAAAGCTTCGCAGCCTGAGAGGTTCCGATAGCGAGTCATAGGTCGAGCAGGTTCTCGGGCTTCAACAAGCGCCCACTCTCCAGGTCAGTCAACTCGACTATTCGCCGCCTCCTTCTCGCCAGTACAACAGTTGCGCCAGCTTGCTTAGCCAAAGCCAAGAGTTCTCCCTTTCTCTCTTTTCCAAGAAAGGATCTTCCTGCCTTACACTCTACCAATACAGAGCGGCCATTGCGTAAGCACACCAAGTCTATTGGTTTTGACTGAGCTGCACGGACGACAAAGTATCCGTTCCTTCTGAACAGATCCCTGATCCGATACTCCAACCTGCGTCCGATCTCATAGTTGGACAATGCACCGGATTGGAAATCATTCGAGTCTTAAGAACTATGAGAGGGCAGAAACTATTTCACGGATCGCTTCCGTTCTTCAGGCTCCCGTCTATACGTGAGAAGGACGAAAATCGCGACAACCGCGGCCAACACTAGAACTCCGCTGAATGCTATCTCGTTGAAAGATACGCTGACAAGACTGCCGAGGATCAACAGCCCGAGAGAGAGCACGAAGGAAGCTGCCGTCAGCTTCCCAAGATTGAAAAACTGGACTCGCTCCCACCTCATCGCTCGCATTCTCGCGGATTCCGAAAGATCATCGTTCTTACCCTCTAACGGTTTGATAGCAGAATCAAGAGTCAAGACGGTGATCGACGCTTCCATAAGGAAGATGACAAGCATGAATTGCAACAGAAGCACAGCGCTATCCGGCCCAGGAAACCCATAGAGGTCGCCGGCCACTTTGCCCCACACTATCAACAGCAGCAAACTTCCAGAGGCTGCATAGATCGCAGCTCTGTTTCCTAGCGACATGCCTACCACCCCCACGATTGCAACTGCTGCAGTAACCAGAATTGACTGCTGCCCAAGGGCCGATGGAGGAAGACTCAGAACAATCCAAGGAGCGAGAAAAACATAGTTGATCCTCAGCAACGGTGTGACGATGCGGGGGAAGAAATCTAAAGGGCGGGAATGGGACGTGTGCTTCTCACCTTCGACATCAATACGGATAATGGGATGCTGCTCGGCCAGTCAACGACCGTTGAGGATCTCTCTAGCGCGAGAAGACTAATGGATCTTTCCAGCATGATGAATTTGAAAGCTATTTCCTCAGTCTGGTCTCGGACTGACGTGGGCGGCGTCGGCGAGGGTGATAGGATGAGCATGCTGTATCCTGCGATCGTGAGTTGTTTGACGCCTTCTCTCAATTCTGGGTCCAAGAGCGGCGAGATTATCACGATCTGTGAACGAGAGGGGAGCATTCGACGGGCGAGGAGATTCATCACGTAACTGGTCGAGACCGTCGCTCTGCCAGGTTTCGCGGCCGCCAGCAGGTAGAGTATTCTTCTCTCATGTCTCTTTCCAAAGCCTGCCGGTATGGACCCTCTCTCTCCTCCTTGAAGGACTAGTCCTACACGGTTGCCTTGACTTAGCAGCAGACGGGTGAGCGATGCCGCAGCTTGAACTTCGCGTTCGAAGAGTTCGCTCTCGGTTGGTCCGAGCATGGTAACGTCCGTGTCAAGAACTATCATCACATCGGTGACTCTCTCCGCCTCAGTCTCGTTAACAATGAGTTCGTTGTACCGTGCTGATGCTTTCCAGTTGATTCTCTTGGGATCGTCACCTGGAATGTATTTGCGCATGCTGTAGAACTCTGTCCCGAGTCCCAACGCTTTTGATGGGATAACTCCAGGCCATGGTCCTACATGTCGAGGACGGAGTTGGACTCCTCTGAGGCGTTCGGGTCTTGGCATAACAGAAAGAGTTTCAGATCCGAGTTTCTTCTCGGTGAGATAGAATCCAAAGGGGTCTCTTACTCGGGCTATCAGCGGGCCGATCTCATAATTTGCCCGTGGAGGACTCGGAAACTCAAGTACAAGTCGTATTTCTTGGAACGGTCCTGTTGAAGCCGGCGAGTGGGTTGTCCCTTTTTCTGGAATGATTCTGTGATCGAGGATTTCATGAATCTCCAAGTTTCCGAGAGTCGCGCCCGTAAGGTTTCGGATGCGGGATTCTACTCGAATGTCTTCGTCGCCGAATGTTTCGTCAGGGACAACGCTTCTTTCGAGACTGATGTCTATCTTCTCAGGTAGACCCCGAAAGTTAGAGAAGAAAAAGAGAGAAGCCAATCCGAATATGAGTACTCCGATCTCAAGATCGTTAAGAAGAAGTGCAAGAATAAGCAATACACCAGTCAGTAAGAAGTACAAGATCGCTTTTGGTGTGAACAAGAATCTGCTCTAAGCCTTGGCTCTGGGCACGGGGATCGTCTTGAGAATATCCTCGAGTACTTGGCTAGGGTTCGTTCCCCTAACCCAAGATTCCGTTTTCATGATCAACCTGTGAACCAGTGCTGGGGCCGCAATCTCCTTGACATCATCCGGGATAACATAGTCTCTTCCGTGAAAGACTGCCCTTGCTCTGCTCAGTTTGAAAATTGCGAGAGATCCTCTTGGGCTCGCACCTATCTCAATCTGGCGTTGCGCTCTAGTCGCCTGGACTATGTCAGCGATATATCCCAAAACATCGTCATCTACGTGGATTCCCTCAACGGTCTTCTGCAGATCGAGAATCGTCTCTGAATCCACAACAGGATCTAGAACCACATCTTCCTGGCCCCGTATCATCCGACGTCGCATTATCTCCATCTCATCGGTTCGAGTGGGATACCCGAGCTGGAGCCTCACCAGGAACCGGTCTAGCTGGGCTTCTGGAAGCGGGTAGACTCCTTCATACTCGATCGGGTTCTGAGTGGCCATGACGATGAAGGGGTTTTGGAGCGAATGTGTCTTTCCATCCAGCGTCGTCTGTCTTTCTTGCATCGCCTCCAAGAGAGCGGCCTGAGTCTTAGGAGGTGCTCTGTTGATCTCGTCTGCAAGTAGAATGTTGGTGAACACTGGCCCTTTACGTAGCTCGAAGTCTCCTGACTTCACGTTGTAGACATAAGTCCCCGTGATGTCGGCCGGGAGTAGGTCGGGCGTGAATTGAATCCTAGAAAAGTAGCATCCCATACTCATTGCGAAGCTCCTCGCAAGCAGTGTCTTCGCCAGCCCTGGATAATCCTCAAAGAGAATATGTGAGTTCGCTAGGAGAGCTAGCATGACTTTTTCGAGAACGGGATCCTTTCCAACGATTACTCGCTTAACTTGACCGATAATCTTCCGGCAGGTCTGGCTCGCATCGTCTACCTTCAGCCCTTCCAGGCTCCAATCAAGTCGATTGCATCGCCGATCAAGTTTATCCTTGCCAGCTCTCCTTTGGGAGTGGGTCCATATAGCATGCGGTAGAGAGTCTCGTCTTCAAGGAGTCCTGGTCCTTCCATCGGGTCTGACAAGATTCGTCGCAGAGTCGCGTCGTCCAAGCCTGTTTCGAGTGAAACTTTGGTGGTCAAGAGTTCCCTCAGTCTCGCTCGGACCACATTTTCAAAGTAGGAATTGCTTGCGCTGGCAGCCACTCGGAACTGACCGCTTAGGAACTGTACATGATTCCATCGGAAACCTGTGCTCGTTGCGATAGGTCTTCGAACTGTCGGAGTCGTGGACCTTCTAGTAAGGTCACGCACCATCATGACAACGATGACGATAAGCGGGATTCCAGTCAAGGAAATGGTGGGTGCCGATTCTGAGGGAAAAATTCCTCTAACAAAAACCAGCAGAAGGCCATACGCAACCGCTGACCAGAAGAGTAGTCTTATCGTGTTCAAGTTATGGTTTGGAGTTGAATGTCGAGTTCCTCGGCAACAGAATCAAGATACCCGTGTGCCTTGTCAGCATCACTATCAGTGATTTCATGAAGACTGTAGCGAGCTTCCTCAAATAGCTGGGTTAGGTCGGTCGTGGCTGGCCCTTTTAGAGCGAAGGTTGATCTTACCGCTCTGTCAAGTTCCCTCGCCGTCAGGTTCGGCGAGACAGGAGCTCCTAGCCTAGACACGGTTGATACTAGGTGCTCATAGCATGCAATTATGCGCCTTCTCGGGTCCGACGCAGGGTCTTCGACTAGCTTGATCGCCTCGTGAACTGCTTGCAAGCCCTGTTCTTGGTTTGTCTGTAATTCTTGGATTCTAAGGTCACGTGTCTCTTTCAATGAGATCCTAAAGCCTTCGACGAGAATGACTCCTCCGACAACGAGAAGGCCTAGGAATGCGAAGCTAAACCACTCATTCTGCACGAGACTGGATAGTGCAGGCAGAATACCACCCGCCTGGAACAGATTTGGAGGCGTCGTGTTTTCTCCCACGATGTTTTTTGCAATGGTTGAGTTCGCTGCATGGATTGGGTTGAAAATACTGCCTTTGGTCTGGATCAGCACTCCAATGGCTAGCGCCCAGAAGAACATCGCAACAAACGTAGAGTAGCGGGATCCACGTTTGCGCACTTTTCTCCGTCGAGCTAATCCATAGCCGATTGCGCCACCCAGGTCGCGGTAGTTCAGTCCAATTAGAACGATGAGGGCGACCATCGCTCCGAGAATAACGAGTGGTCCGAGATATACCAAGTAAAGCAGCCAATATGATCGGAAGAGTAGGCTGCCTCCAGGCGTCCCGCGCGGGAGTGAGCCTAGGGCGAACGCGAGTACGATTAAGCCGAGTATGTATGGTAGGATCCGGGGAATCTTCAAGACAAAGGGTCCGAGGAACCATTATTGCTATTAGCGATAAATAGTTGTCCCAGGATTGGGAGATTTCTGCAGAAACCTAGTCTTTTACTGCTTCGAGGATGCTTGCAACATTCCAGAGCTTTACGCGCGTGTAGGGTGGCATGTTGGGGTCTTGTCCGATCTCGTCCAGTAGTGATATTGCGTTTGACGCTCTTACGCCTATCGTGTTTGACGGTGCTTGTAGAGCGTCCATTGCGTCTTTTGCGGCTCTACGAATGTTGCGTGGTGTAGTGTTATCGTTTGAGACTTCGTTCAGAACGCCGAGGGCCTGTTTGATTCTGGCCTCGTATTCCTCTTTCCGTTTTGCCTTTTGCAAGCCATCTCACCAAACTCTTGAAAGGGCCCTGTGGTCCTAGACGCATCCTAGCCCGACAGGTGGATATCGGTCTTCTTGATTAAAAGATTTCCATACGGGGAGATCCTCATCGCGGCTTTAGTGGGCAGTCTTCTGAGGTTGGTGAATGGTATGGGTTCCTTGGCAGCAGTCCAGGCATTGGCTGCAAGTGGTGCAGAAGTGATCTTCGGAGAAGAGTTCTCTCTGGCAGGAAGGACATTTTCTCCAGAGTTGAGCCGCGTTCTTGCGGTGCATGGTTGGTAGAGAAATTGTTCGTCGCCAAATATGAACATTCCAATCCTCAGAAGAGTTATGCTTTGGGGGAAGGAATATAGTTGCTCGAAGCGAAGAGGGGAGTGCAGTCTCTCTTGCCAACTTCTCTTGAGGAAGATCCGTCGCTGGGTACCCTAGATAAATTCCCGACTGTATTGCACGCTCGGGCCTCGTTTTCGTTTGACATTAATCCTGAATCGTTACAGAAGGCTCTCGTTTCCGCGTTAGCATCCCTTCGGACAAATCCAAAGTCTCGGGAAATTACAGTGGCTGATCAGGATGGTTACTCGAAAGGACAAGTAGCCTTCAAGCTAGGAATCGGTAACAGTGATGGGTTCGACGTTCTCGATTCCAAGGAAGAAGAACGAGTCTTGCAAAGAATCGAAAACCAGGGTTCGCTGGATATTCTAGACCTAGCTTTCCAACTTCACTATTCGCTGAGTGATGGTAGGAGACATAGGGTCCACGAGGATCACTACATCTTGCGGCTGGTCTTCCAGCCTGGGAGAGTCGAGGTCTTGGTCCATCACTTGAAAGGCGTCAGAAGAGTCGAGCCGGACGAGCTGGTCAAGCTCATAATACAAGAGCTCAACGTTGAGTTGACCCGCGACCGCTACGCTCAGGTCGAGCTAGAGGCAGTAGAGATTACCTAACCGTTGATCTGATTCTCAAGATGAGAATCTGAACTTTTTTCTTACGATACCCCAGACAGCTTCGCGCACCTCCTCAACGGGCCGGTTTGCGTCAACCATCTTCCAGTCCAACTTCTTTGACAACGTTCGATAAGTCCGTCCGACCCTCAACAGCAACTGCTTGTCTCTCTCGTGAACATCTCGCCCACTCGATTTTCGGCCGAAGGACGAGAGCACGGGAACGTCAAGAACAATGACGAGGCTCGCTGTAGGCAGCCCTCGATCCAATCCCTGAAGCCATCCCAAGCTTAGGCCTCTCGAGACTCCATAGGCTAGGTTTGATGGGTAGTACTTGTCGGCAATTACAAAATCTGATTTCTCGGCTAAACTGGTTATGCGGTCTTGATTCTCCCATCTGTTTAGAGAGTAGAGCATATGGAGTGCCGTTGCCGGATATTCTCGCTTGCCAGCGAGGAATCGTTGTATCTGTCTGCCCGATGGTGATCTGTAGATGGGGAAGCTGATGGAGCCGACTCTTGCGCCTTTTCTCTCGAGCTCTTCTGCGAGGAGTCGTGTCTGGGTTCTCTTGCCAGACTGGTCTATTCCTTCTAAAGCTATGATCTTGCCTCGCATTGCTCTGAGATTGCCTGAGTCTCGTTGTGGATAATAACGATTAGAAGTTAGACGATCAATCTTGACCGAGCTCGTCTTCGTCTGAGGCTGACGTGTTTTTCAGCTGTTGATATGGTGGACCGGGCGGGATTTGAACCCGCGGCCTTCCGGAGGCTTGGCTTCGATGTCTGCTTGCAAACCGGACGTTCTTCGGCCTGACGTTGTCAGTATACCAGGCTGAACTACCGGCCCACGGGCGGCGTACTTTCTTTGTTTGTTTGTTAAGTCTTCTTTGTGGGGCCGCCGCCGGGACGTTCACACCGTGTTGGGGTGGTTTGAACCCGGCCTCCAGGCTCCACTGGCCAAGGCTTACACAGCCTTTCAGGCCTGTACGCTACCAAGCTACGTTACGGCGGCCACATGTGAATCGCTGTGTCTCGCGGAATATCTAAGTTTCCAAAGGGACCGGACCGCGAAGAACTAGTAAGAATTCGTTTCAGAAGCGTTTTTCCGGCCCTTCCGGTCTCCCATTGTAACATCGATCTATCCATTTTTACAGAATACGGTAGGGCCTATTTCCATGAACATGATTGGGAGACCACTGATAGAGTCTCGATTTTTCGTCCGAACATGCTCAAGTCATAGGGGGATTTTTGCAAAAGCGCTATGAAAGGCCTACCCCATTACCGGCGGTTCCGACTAGAGATGGCAAGTCCCAAGAAAGAACTCATGATGCTACGGGTCTTCCGCCTGACCCTTCCAGCGGCCCTGCTCGTATCTTTAACGTGGATGACGCTGTTCACGGATTCCGCGCGTCAAGCTGTGATCAACTCGCTGGGCGCCAACGCTAACATCATCATATTCATCCTCGGACTATTCCTCGTACTTGGACTCTACTGGGTCATGGGCGTCTACGAGCGCAAGATACTCTACGAGAACCACCATGCCAGACCAGCCTTCTAAGAACCACTCTCACGTCACAGAACTCTCGTGACTTTCTCGTTTTTCGGTCGGTGGGCTCTCTCCTTCAGGGAGGAGCATTCCTCTCGAAGGGCAGTTTTGTGTCGCGGGAAATATTTTTTTTCTAAATTCTAGCAAGGGGCCACTCGCCGTCTGAAACGTTTCTTGGCGAGATTATCGTTTTTTCGCGCAAAACAGGCGAGTCAGCGATTTTTCAACAAGCATCCATCTGTATCGATGCAAGCCTGAACTGGGCATCATATGAAATGCTCCTCTCAGACCCCAATTCAGGGTTCATTCTGCGCGAATTTGTGCGACCTGCTAGGTCTTGCATCTGAACAGCTAAGAGTATCAAGATTCCGAAGACGAGATAATGAGACTGAGAAATCTTTCCTATGTTACGCTCTGGGCTGTCAATTTCGACCAAGAGAAGAATTTGTATAAAGAAATACTGGGATTACCCGTCGCGCAGGAGAATGATAACTTCATCATGTTCGACACCAAAGGATCAAGGCTAGCATTTCACCTGCTAAAGAAAGGAAACCGGCTGGATCGGCAAACGGTCGAGTTGCACTTCGAAGTGGACGATGTAGACGAAGTCTACTCGGCGTTGCAGCGTAAGGGAGTCAAGTTTGCTGTCAAGCCCGCTAACCGGCCTTGGGGGAATCGCATGGCGAGCTTTCACGATGCTGAAGGATACATGGTCGAGATTGTCGGCCCGCAGAAGCCGGACGAACCGGTGAAAGGAGATTAGGACTTCTTCCTACGTCTCTTGTCGGTAGACACTGGTGCAGGTGCGCCAGGGAAGAAGTAGGGCATAGTTGCCGCGGCTAGCGGCGGCGTAGCCGCCGCATCTTGTTTAGTATGCGTCACTAGGTGGGGAGGAACGATTTCCAATATTCCAGATTGGCTCAGTACCCGGTGATCGTCGAGGCCGTTGTGGCGTAGAAACTTGTGCAAGAGCAGTTTGACTTCCTTGTGCTTGAGGCCTTCAACTTGAATCTGGTTTCCCTTGGTCGAAACGCGGCCGTTGAGGCTCTTGACATGTTCTCTAAGAAAGTCTACAGCCGATCCAATTTTTCCAGGCAGTCTTGCGAGGTCCACTATCTGCTGCTCCTTTTTCTCTCTTCCAACGGGTTTTGAACTGCTCTTTAGTTTGAAGTTGATAGCCCCCTGAATCTCTCGACAGGTTCCTCGTTATGAATCTGAGTCGAATTTAGAGCTCGTCAGTTCTTGATCTGGATGCAGCTTCGGCCTCGGCTTTGTAGAACTCTGCGAGTTCGAAGGATTCCTTGATCTGTTTCTCCAGTTCCTCCATCGGAGGATAAACGGATCTATAGATCTCAAGAGGACCCACGTGAGACTTTACGTGGATCGTATAGGTCGGGTAAGCGGCGTGGCCGAATATTCGCTTGCTGTTCTAGGATTCACGCTTGTCGCCGTCTTGGTAGTTTACGTGATAGCTTCGGAAGCGAATCTTCTCGGGGTTTTCTTGGCTCATCTTTTCCGCGAGCGTCCTGAAGAGGGGTTTCTGGGTCTCGCATCCTGAGCAACCCTGACGGGTTAGTGCGGTTACATAGACGATTCCGAGTTCGCTTACGAGTTCTGCTAGTGCTTCTTCTGCTGTTTGACTCTTCAACTTGTTGAAATCTACGATTTCCGGGATTTCTCTCGTTACGACCTCTGCTGAGAGGGTCAATAGTGTTCGCACAAGCTATTGAGAGGACGCCGATATAATTCTGTAGTTTGCTGCCGTCCGAGCTTTTGAGATTGGAACCTGTGATCTAGGCAGAATAAAGAAAGGGGGAAGGGTCCGGTTAAGGACCCGAGCTTTTCCACGTCACTGAGAAACTGCTGCCGCTGCTGGATAGCGATGATGGCTGGGCTTTGACAGCTCCGGAGTTGGAAACCATCGTGATTACTTGGACCGAGGAGCCGAACGATCCGATAGTTCCCGTGGTCCCATTCACTGTGGCTGTGCACGAGGAGTATGAGACTGTCCCAAAGTCAGCTAGGGGTAGAATGCCTCCGCTGGAAGATGGTGCTTCAGCAATCCATTCGGCTGAAGATCGCTGCGCTGAGTGTACTCTTGCAGATGTGCTGAAGGATTGGCTCGTAGACGTGTCGGTTATGGTTACGGTGAACGATCTTCCGTTGAAACTGGCTTCGGCCGTCATGTGGTCTCCAGGTCTAACGGTGAGTCCACTGATGAGGAATGAGGGGTGTGGGTAGAACTCGTACCATGCGTAGTAAGTCGGTGCGCCGTTCTGGCAGTCAGAATCTGTGCCTGTCTGTTCTACTGTCCCAGAGCTAAACCCGTCTATGCCTACCCAGAAAGATGAGTACTGGTTAGTGCCCGGGCATGTTCCCTGTATTGCTGGAACTGTCCAGGATCCTTTAGCGTCGCTGACCGAGCCGGACGCTCCGGTTACTGCGTAGCCGCTCCAGTTCGTGCTGGTGAAGCTACCATCATGCGCACGCGGTGCAAGGGTCAATTGTGGAATCGGGAGTGCTGAAGCAGTCATGAGGAACGAGAGAACGATGAACGCTGTTGCAGTGGCAGAAGAAGCAGATATTGTCTGCAGTTTCATTTTCAAGAACCGCTGGGCGGCACGTAATCTAGATAAGATTTGTGGACAGCATTCATCACAACTGAATGCAATAGGTGTTCGACCTAGACATTTAGGAAGGACAAATGCAACTTTCATTTGGTACAAGGTGAAAATGAGCCCAAAGGTTTCCGAAAGATTCAGAAGGCCCACTCTCCAAACTTCCGTCCGTAGATCGCGTGAAGCGTTGCTCTCGCCCAAGGTATCCTTGTCATACGTGATACTAGCTATTTCCATGTCCCTTGCCGTCGATCAGGCTGCATTGATAGAGCGACAGCTGAACAGTCAGATTCTTCCGGCCCTAAGGTCCAACGTTGATGTCAACCGACCAATCAACATGTGTGGGCGATCGGGCAGCGTTCTCACAGGGCATCGTGGAGATGGCAATTGTCCGCTCAACTTTACCCTATCCCTGAGCCAGAAGAGTCTCGTCCAAGCTCGCGGTTCAAACAGTTCAGTTCAACTGTCAGTGACCTTCATCTCAGGCGTCTCGGCACCCGTAACTCTGTCTGCTCAAGGCGTGCCAGCTGGCACGGAAATTCTGTTTGCTCCCGCATCGGCAAGACCTTCATTCTCGTCGACCATGACGATTTCGACGAACGAGGCAACTCCTCTGGATCAGTTCAACATCACCATTCTCGCAGCGGGCAGAGGCGTTGAGAAATCAATAGTCCTGTCTCTGCTAGTCGTCCTCATTGTTCACGACGTAGCCATAGTCTCAGCCGCGATCCAGGGGACCGCTGTTGTCGGCAACATTGTCGTTATCAATGCGACTGTCGCAAATTATGGGTCAGTGTCCGAGGCGTTCGAGCTACGAGCCTACGCGAACACCACCTTGGTCGCTGATCGATCTGTGCCAAGTCTTGCTTCTGAGGGAGTCTATGCGAGCCGGTTGATGTGGAACACATCTGGATTTTTCCCTGGAACGTATACGGTACTGGTATCTGTTCCTCCAGTTCAAGGCGAGCTCAACTTGCTCGACAATAGTCGGGAAGCGGGCCGAATGATTTTGACTCGAAGCCCAGGTTCTGGACCAAGTCCTTCACCTGCCGCGTCTGGAAGTGCGCAGGGTTTGAATTACGGACGTCAGCTGGCCATTGTCGCGGCGATTGCGGAAGCTGCTATCGTTTTCTTAGTCGTTGTTCGTAGCAAACGTAAGGTGCCGCCCGGAAGGGCGTCAGCAGGACTCGGGAAGATCTAGCAAGATTCACGAATTCCCTGAATTCGTCTGGCCCTAGCGGGGCAGATACGCTATTCCCTGAATCTCTACCTTCATTCCAAACAGAAGATCAGCTCGTACCGTGGCCCGAGCAGGCTTAGGATCTGGGAAGAACGTCGAGTAAGCCTCGTTCATTTCAGAATAGTCATTTAGGTCGCTGAGGTACACTGTAGTCTGAAGCACGTATTCAAAGCCAGATTGCGCTGCTACCAGTACCCTTCGAAAGTTTTCCAGAGTTGTCCTGGTCTGGGACTTTACATCTCCTGGCACTACTTTGCCGTTCTGATCAATGGGTCCCTGACCTGAAACAAAGATTAGATCTCCAAACTTTATTCCTGGCGAAAACGGCAAGTTCATCGGTGCAGGTCCGGTTCTGACAAGTTCCTTTCTCATGACGCGTTCGATCTCGCACCAGATACTTTAGAGGTTTAAGATTTGAGAAGCCGCGCGATGGTCTAGCGTAACAGCTGGATTTGTCGCTAATGGGCGGCGGAATTATACGGGAATGGATTGCTCTTGGCGGTCTACCTAGACTCGCGGTCAGTGATTTGACGTCGTAGCCGAAGGGTAGCAACAGGTTTGCTGTTGACGAAACGAGTAGGTCAACGTATCTTTCAGGATCGTAGACTGTATCATCGTCTGCCAATTCGGGGGGCAAGGCTTGGCTTTCAGGAATTGTTGATGTATCAATCGTCAAAACGTAGCTTACCTGCTGTCCTGCGTGAACTGTTCCTCCTTCGTCGATAAGAAACTGGGCCGCGGTCGCTTGGGGTACGCGATGAGTATACTCGTTAGGCATCTTGCTCAAATTCTTCGTAATTATCAGTTCCTCGATAGGAACAACGCCGCTTCGCAGCTTTGAAGCATATTCTCTGAGTGTGTTGAGAACTTGAGGAATAAGTGCTTGGAACTCCTGTGAATTATCTGCTTCCTTGAGGATTGCAAGCATTTGTGTCTGGCAGTTCTCGACTATTCTAGGAGTGTCGTGGCGTCGAACATCGATTCCCCGAACCTTGAGGGTCCGGTCTTGAAAGATGCCGTAGTACCTGTTTAGGACTGGCGCTTGCGGGTCTGTCATGGAATTGAGGAAAACTATCCACCTGTACTGGCCCTCAAAACTCAGAGGGAGTTCCAGGTCCTTTCTGATCACTGCACAAAGCTCCTCGTAATCAGCAGCTGTTGCGTCAGTTTTTGTAAGCCACATAGAATCAACGATTCCGTGCACGAGTTTGAAGCCTCGAGCTTGGGCTATGGCTATTGCACGGTGGAGGAAGACTCGGGAGAAGGCACATGTTGCAATGTGCGCGTCTATCTTTCCGAACCGGGCGTTCTTAAATCCAAGATAACCGAATGAGCAAACCAGGATCCATTTTAGTGCTGACTGACGTGCATCATACTTCTGCCGTTTAAGTTCATCTTTTTCGTCTTTCTTTAGTTGCTTGTAGCTTGACCTTCTATCGAGGAGAATTTCGAGCGATAGAGGGACGATGCCTCGCCATCGGTCGCAGATATTGTAGTCTAGTTCTGGAACCCGACGGAGCGAGTTGGGACAGCATTTGCATTTGACGGTTTCTCCGCTCAGGTTCTGGTCCAGCATTATGGTCGGGTAGAGGCTGGTAAAGTCCAGCTCTCCCACTTGATCATATATCCCAGTCTCGGGTTCGTGGATGAAGCCTCCCCGGTCGGCGATGACTAGTTCGATACTGTCTTTCCATTCTTCGGGCTGGTTCTTGTTCCAGGGGATGAGAACGTTTTCTTTGACAGCATGGTAGAATTGTAGGCTGGTCATGTTGGTGCCAATGGTCGCCCGACTTGCTCGCTGAATCGGGATAATACACGTCCGAGAGATTTCGAAGAGTCCTTCGAGTCCGCAGTCAGCGCTGATGAAGGCGTTGTGGTCGTCAATGTGTAGCCTGCCCAGCAGTCGGGCGGCCGTCTCTCTGTACAGAATTTTTCCGTAGGAGAAGTAGGAATGACCTTGAACCTCATAGACTCTTAGAGGCGATGGGTCCCGGCCCAGAACTAGCCTGTTGAGCATTCCGTTTTTGTATGCACGTCTCGCCAGGTATGGGAAGATGAACGAGTCACCACCTTCTGTAACGACAATGTCCGGATCTATTTCATTGAAGGTTTCAACGAGGCTGAGGAGTTTCTCCTCTTCACTGCCTGAATCGAGAACGAGCGTTTCTTCCCGATCTGTTATGATACTGAGGGAGTCCAGTTCATCTTCGAAGGTTCGAATTCTCTTGTTCTGTCTAGTCTTGATTTCTAGTCTGATCTTCCGAAGCGGAGGTAGTTTGTAGTCTATTGTTTTTCTGGAATCTCTCAGGGTCCATTCGATCTTCTCGTCCTTTTCCTCTGCCTCGACGAGGGCTAGTGGGAACAGGTCTTTCTGGTAGAGGTAGACTTGGGGAGAGGGAATGTCTACATCGTAGAGGCGGAAATTGGAATAGCTGCTTTCCCGCTGTATCCTCCGCGCAAGCCTTGTAGCCTCCTCATCATTCTCTACTACGACCTCAAGGACTCGGGATTTTTCTATATCGCCAGCCCTTTCAAATTTGTCGACAAAAATCGAGTTTTCAACGTAGGATTTGCAAGCGAGATCAATTAGTTTTCGGTAGTCGCCTCCCACGTGTATTCTCGGCTTCCATCTGTCTGTGAGCCTTACGCACTTTCCGTCGGGTTTTTTCAGCCATACTACCATCTGGCCTGGTTTGTGGTAGAGGTCGAGAATCCAGCCTAGATGCTTCACGAAGAATCAAGATGCGATTCTCTATTCTGGGACTAATTCGGAAGAGCGGGACGAAGAGTGAATGTGAAACAGATGCGAAACTGTAGGAAAGTGAAAGGGCTATTGGTATCCAAGTAGCGTTTTGTCCAGCGTAATAACCTCGTCTTCCTTCTGAGGGGTGAAGGGATGACGGGCTATGATGAGCTGTGTATATGCTCCTTTGTCCTTCAGTCTCGCAGAAACATGGGCAGTATGCATCAAAGCGTCTGTCATGGTCTTGTTTCTTGCCTTCTGATTCGTGGCTATAATTATCATGTTTCTCTGCTCAGCCGTTTTTCCCAGAAATTGTACGCTTTGGCGGAAGATATCCAATGCTTCTTTCTTTTCTCGTACGTCAGGATCGCAGAAGAGGGCCGTGATGTCAGAGACGACAGCGAGTCTAGCTCCATACTCATCTAATGCTGCGGTTAGTTTTTCCACAATGAGGCTGTGAACTTGGTGATGCGTGAAGGCTCTGCTGAGATGAATACGTTGCTGCACTCGGCCAGATTCCAGTCCTAGATTGACGATGTGCTGAGAGATCGTGTATGTGTCGAAGAGGTTACCTGCATCTATGAAAACAACATCGCTATCCAAGCCTTGGGAGAGTGTTGCTCGGACGCAGAGGAGGAGAGAAAGAGCATGCGATGGTTCACCCTCGAGGAAGACAAACTGGCCCGTTTTGAGAATCAGTGCCTTGTCTAGAGACTCTATCCCGGTGGTTATGCCCGGTCGGAGGTCTCGGGGGAGGTTGCTTCCCCGACGTGTTTGGTATTCGATCTGGTCGTCTGGCTCTCTCAGGAGTTCGGGATCTTTACATTTCAGGCTGGTGAGGAGGCGTCTTCCCGGAGGAAGAGGGGAGGCTCGGCAGCTTAAGACCCTGTCGAGTTCGAAGCCGCAGCTGGGACAGGTTCCGTCGAATACTAGTTTGATTTTTCTAGGATTGATTTGTTGTTTTGATAGGACTAGGGCTTCGTCGCAGAGGATGCAATGGTACAGGTAGCCCTCGCTGCCTTTCTCTATCTGGTCTATCTGCCATGTCTTGGGTTGTAGAGGGTCGATGGTATGGCGTGTTTCCATCGCAGACCCCCAGGGTTGTTCTATTCGTCGCGTCTGCTTTTTGGAGCGGCGTCTTCGACGCCTTTCGCGGTAATCTGGAAGTAGGTCTCAGACTCTGGCAAGTATGGTGAGTCTATGATTTTGGCAACTCGTAGTCCCTGGCTGGCTTTCTTCAGCATGACTCTGTGTGTGGAGGCGTGAGCTAGAATGTTTCCGCCCGCGGGACGCATGGGGTCGCCGAAGAACGCTTGAGGGTTCGCTTGAACTTGGTTTGTTATGACGACTGCTAGGTTGAGGGCTTGAGCTATTCGGAGGAGTTTGTGGAGGTGGCTGTTTAGGCGTTGTTGGCGTTCGCTTAGGGATTCGCGCCCGATGTATTCGCCTCTGAAGTGGGAGAGGATCGAGTCTACGACTAGGAGTTTGATGTTTTCTTCTTGGCAGATTTTGAATGCGTGGTCGACTGTGAGGATCTGGTGGTCGCTGTTGTAGACGCGGCTGTAGATGATGCCGTCGAGTATCTTTTCAGCGTCCAGTCCCATGGCTTGGGCCATCTGGTAGACTCTTTGGGCTGCGAATGTTCCCTCAGTGTCGATGAAGAGGGCTTTGCCTTCTAGGCCGCCGTCTTTGGTTGGTAGCTGGACGTTGACGCTGAGCTTCATACAAATCTGCGATTTACCTGCTCCGAATTCTCCGACAAACTCTGTGATGGCCTGTGTTTCAAGTCCGTTTCCCAGCAGCTTGTCCAGATTGGTGGATGCGAAGCTGAGCCTCTGGAGACTCAGTCTCCTCTCGTAGAGCTGTTTTGCAGTGACGAAGTCTGTCTGTATCGTTTCCCGAGCAGCTCGGGAGATCTTGAGGGCAACGCTGTTCTCTAAGCCTGCCTTTTCGATTAGTTCGCGTATTGGTGCGATTGCAAGGGATGCGATGGAGTCGTAGCCTGCGTCTCGGAGCTTGCCGGCGGTTACTGGTCCAACGCCGTTAAGATCTTGAATATTCACTATCTCTTCAGCCAAAGACTATCGAACGGGGATAGTCTCGTCACGGCTTATCTCCCAGAGTGAGGACCGTAAGTAACCGCCTCCACGCTAGGAAACTGCGCTGGTTGTGCTCGATTGAGGGTCGTTTTACAGAGTACAAGAACTAAAGGAGTGAAAGTATTAGCTCTACTCGACTCTTCCTCTCGAGGCTGATCTAAGGTAGTATCCGACAGAACGGTCAGCCGTGATGTGACCCGCCCAGCCGAGAAGGGGCCATTGGACGGCTCCAGACAATATGCTCCAGATCGCAAAGACGGGAATCCAGACAAGAAGTGTATGGAAGATGTTGTAGAGTCCAGGTCCCCAACGGGGCCATTCCTTGGATCCGCGCATCGCGAGGCCGATGGGGATGAAAGACGCTAGGTCGGGAAAGATGATCCAGAAAACCGTAGCTAACAGGTTCAGATCTTTGACAACTAATAGCCGCCAGTAGAAGAGAACGATGAGTAGAATGATGGTAATCAGTAGCATTTCAAGACGATACGCGAGCGAGTTAAGACGGAGGAAGCCGGGGCCGGCTCGTGGACGTTTCGCATTCTCAGAAAACTCCCGATGAGAGGGTTCAGGGAGAGAATGTTCAGATAGACCGCCAGACATACTAGGTATAAGGCGCGCTAAACCCATGGCACAGAGACCCGAGCAAGCCAGTATTTCAAAAGCTCTAGAAGTAGCCACGTTTGCCGCCGGCTGTTTCTGGTGTACAGAAGCTGTCTTCGACCAATTGAAGGGTGTTGTGAAGGTCAAATCAGGCTATTCGGGCGGAAACGTTCCCAATCCTTCCTATGAAGAGGTCTGCACTGGGGACACGGGACACGCTGAATCGATCGAGATAACGTTCGACCCCAGTGTCATATCGTTCAAGGATCTTCTACAGATATTCTTCACAACCCACGACCCAACAACCTACAACCGGCAGGGAGGAGACGTGGGAACCCAGTATCGCTCAGCGATATTCTATCATAACCCGGAGCAGGAAAAGATTGCTCGCCAGGTGATTCAAGAGTTCAACGAGTCGAAGGTCTGGAAGAAGCCGATTGTTACCGAGGTTGTGCCTTACCGCGAGTTCTACAAAGCTGAGGATTATCATCAAGACTATTACGCAAAGAATTCTCGTCAACCCTACTGCAGAGTGGTGATCGAGCCGAAGATTGCCAAGTTGAGGGAGCATTACCGCGAGAAACTGAAACAGTAATCGACCTCCCGGAAACTTGCGCTATTCGAGTCCAACCCAGTCTGTCTGCTCGCGCCATATACAGTCTGCAAGCGCAACATGTTTGATATTGCAAACCTAGGAGGAATGGTCCCGCATCATGTCCGAAACTCTCGAAAAACAGGAACGCTGGAAGCAGCAGAAGGAGGAGGCCGACCGTCAACGAATGGGTGGCGCCTACATCCAAGGGTTCATGGAAACAGCCGCGGCGCTGGTCGGAGAGGAGCCACTCTTCAGTAAGGGCTACTGGAAATGCGCAAGCGGCTGCAAACCGTTTGGCTTCGGACTTGCAAGGACCCCGAGAGAGTGTCCCAGCTGCCACAAGCAGCTAATACTCTGGGTACCCGGGCCGTAACTTAGAGCTTCGGTTCAAGGTAGAAATAGTCGTTTTCAAACGCGCTCCCGTCGAACGGGATTGAAGCTCGAGACTAGAAGTCTTGGCAAGAGCCGTCTCAAGATTACCAAAGTCGGAGTAGGAACCGCTCCCATTGGCTCAACCCCGGAATGGAGGGTTTGGTGGGGACCACAGGACCAAAAATCGGCCATTCAAGCGATACGCACCGCCATGGACGAGGGAGTGAACTGGATCGATACTGCACCGTTCTACGGATGGGGTAAAGCAGAGGAGATCGTGGGCAAGGCGATCAAAGGCCGAAGAGACGATGTTTATGTCTTTACGAAATGCGGGACGTTGCCAGATGGCAAAGGTGGTTCCATTGAGAATCATAAGCCAGAGACTATCAAGAGAGAGGTCGAAGCGAGTCTAAAACGTCTGCAGACCGATCACATTGACCTGTTACAGTTTCACGATATGGATGCGACAACTCCGATCGAGGAGTCTTGGAAGGTGCTCCAGGATCTTATTCGTCAGGGAAAGGTCAGGAACGGTGGATTATCAAACCATACCGTAGATCTCATCGAGAGGGCTGAGCGAATCGGCTCCGTCACGGCTAATCAGGTTCAGTATAATCCCCTGCAAAGAAAGATCGAGAAGGACATCCTGCCTTTCTCATTGAGTCATCAAATCGGGGTCTTGGGTTGGGGGTCCTTAGCTGAGGGTTTTCTCGCCGACAACTTCAGTCTATCATCTCTAGACCCGAAGGATTTCCGTAGAAACCACTGGTACGGCCAACCAGAGAACCAGACTAAATTGGAGAGGGTCAGAGGAGCCTTGTCAAAGATAGCTCGAGCTCACGGCAAGAAAATGGTGGATGTTGTCATCGCATGGGAGTTGATGCACCCTGCTTTAACGGGAGCAATCATCGGAATACGTAACGAGAAGGAGGCTCGAGAAATGAAGGATGGAACAGAACTCATTCTATCACGTGACGAGATGCAAGAGATCGAGAGAGCGACAGCATAAAGGCTCAGCGAAAAGTATTGGCATGGCAGTTCGCAAGTGGACCCCCGCCAGGCACAGCGATAGCTCGCCCGATACCGGAAAAGACAAGTTTCAACCGATGGGTAATCGCTATCGTAATCCTTGTTATAGTGGTTGTTGGCCTTTTGTTCACACTCATCTATCAATCGTCTGCAATCGTTTCTACCGAGAACTTTAGCTACAGCACGGCCGCCGACCAGTCAAGCAACTACACACTCGAAGTCACAAACATCAACGGTGCGGTGACACTAGCACCGTGGGGACAAACCAGCTTCCTGATCAATGGTACCGTAACGGCGAAAGGTCTGGGATCGTCCCCAACACAGGTAAATCTTCTCAAATCAAGCACGAATGGTAACATCATCTTCCAGGCCCAATTTCCCAACAATGCTGTCTTTCTAATCTCGCAAACATATTCTGTCAAAATCGACGTGTTCATACCACTTTCAGTGCACATTAGCAAGCTCGTCGTAGACAACGTAAATGGACGGGTTCAAGCAACCAGTCTCAACGTCACAGGCGCAAGCATCTCCTCATCCAACGGCGACATAGATTTCAGCTGCTCAATTTGTGCAGGCGGCGGCTTTTCAGCGCAGACCACCAACGGTAACGTCGCAGGCACTTTTTCGACACCGATCATGGCAGGGAACTATACAATGTCGTCTCAAAATGGCAACGTGCAAATGGTCGTTCCATCGTCATCCTCATTCAAGTTGACCGCATCTCTCGTCAACGGAAATATTCAGACAGAGAATCTTGTACTGAGTAATCAGACAGAGACCAGTACCCAGGTTACGGCCACAGTCGGAACCGGAGCAGCGGACGTAAAACTGTTAACAGTAAACGGTCAGATTACGATTATAGGAGCCTAGCGTCCAAAAGAGCCTGCATGGTTCTCCATCGTTCGTGTTGCGAGGAGTGGCTCGTTCGTCAACTTCGGTTACTATCAGGTTTTCTACGTCGGACCCCTTTTTCCGGGTCTGAGTATCATTTCACAGTGACTGCTGATTGGGGTCCACTCTTGCGGCTTTCACGTCCGCGTTCCCAGCAGTAGCTTTGCTTTTCGGATTCCTTCTCGTCCTCGTCGGAGGAACTGATGGAACCCGAGAGTTGATTCAAGGCGGCTGGGGATTCATAACGGTGGGAATAATCGTGGAGTTCGTCCTGCCGATTTCTAGACGGTTGAGATAGCGGACCATGAGGATTAGGCTATGAAAGCGTTCATCGCGAGCTTCGTCAAAGGCCAGGTATTGCTTCTCGTTCCCCAGCCGATTCTTTTGCTGCTCATCATCTTCAACAAAGTCTCCCTCTACTACTGCGCTCCCGTCATTGTCTCCTTAGCAGTCCTATGGGGCTGGTTCGATTACTCGGGCAAAGTTCAGCGCAGAGGTGCTTCTGTTCTGAAGAAGCTAGAGCGTCTAGTCGACGATTTCGGTTGGTTGAACTTCCAGGAGGGAGGCGGGGCTGGCAACGAAATGGTTGTCTCCCTACTGGACAAGGCGAGCTTCGGGTCAAGCACTTTGACGACACCGCAACTCGCTACAGCGACGACTGAGAAGATCAAAGAAGTCTACTTCACGCTTGAGCTCTGGTACTTCTCAATGCGCCAGAAAGTCCGATTGCTCCTTCGAAAGGCAGCGTCGATGATCGAGTACGATTTGCTTGAGGTCGTTAACGAGTTCATCGAGTTCTACGGCGAGTTCGTCGAAAAGGTGGCAGAGGAAACTCTTCGACTGGTTGCAAAAGGAGATCTGACTAGCCTAGAGAGTGAAAGAGAGGGCTTCTCGACTTTCAAAACACGTTTGGCGGAGCTAAATGGTCGAGCCAACGCATTTCTCCAGAGCCTACGTGACGATGGTCTTCCCGTTTCAGAGACGAAGGTTAGAGCTTTAGAAGTGGATCCTTGGTTCAAAACGGGAACCGAGATTTCGGAAACTAAACAGTCGCCTCAGTGATGACATAAGTTCTAGAAATCATGTTTATCCAGCTCTCCAAGAACTTGGTCAGGCGTCTCCCTCGCCACCTCGACGATTGTCGTTCGCGTAGCGTGGTTGGGAAGTAGGTCAGAACTCTGCGCCAAGGAAGAGGGCCGGCCGAGTGTCGCAGCTGTTCTTTCAGCGATACTCGCCTCGTTCCTCACCCGCTGAATCAGCAGTATTGTGCCGCCGAGAGCGATCCCGATCAGAAGAGCGTCAACTTGTCCAGTCAACAGCAGACCCAATTGGGGAAAGTTGCTGTCTACCCAGATTCGAAAGTAGACATTGGAGAGGTACTCGGCGCTGAACCCCGCCAGTAATATGGCAATGACTATGAACTGCGCCAGGATTATGCCGTAGAGCAGTTTTACGAATCTTTCAGGATATCCTGGCATAACTAGAGCTTGCGAAGAATACCGTCAATCTCTCTCATTAACAGTGCGGCTTGTGCACGACAAACGAGTGGACGGTCGCGTGCAAAGAGTTTAACATCGGCGTCGGAAGAATCGACACTATCTTGGCCCAGCGCACTCTCTCTCTTGAGATTAGAGGATTCGAAGATTCTGATTACCGGAGGTTGGCGGAAATCTATGACGCGGTCTTTCCTGAGCGAGCGAGGAGTATTGAGGAGTGGCGATTTTACGATGATAGTCTTGACAAGACAAAATACTACTTCAAACGCTATGCATGTCTCAACTCCACCACCGGCACAGCTCTGGGTTTTGGGGAGATGTGGAATCCTCCGTGGATGTTTCATCCGAAAAAATTCTGGTTCGACGGTTGGGTGGACCCGAAGCACGAGGGCCAGGGCATTGGTAGCTTGATTTACGATCGGCTCAAGGATGACTTTGATGAGCGTAGTGCGATTGCTGCCTGGATGGGAATTCGAGAGAATATGATACGATCCATCGCCTTTGCTCGAAAGCGGGGATTCAGTGAAAAGATGCGGGGTTGGGAATCGACTATCGACCCATATCAAGTAAACACTTCAGAGTTCCAAAAATATTCGACTAAGGCTTCTCAGGCTGGAATCGAATTCTCGACTCTTGAGCAGGAGTTGCGGGAGGACCCAGAATGCTACCCGAAGTTGCACGGACTTGTGCAGACAGCGTTCAGAGATGTGCCAATAGCTGACACCCCTACAGACACTCCTTATGATCAGTGGCTTGCCTTTGAGATGAGGAACCCTAACCTCATTCCTCAAGCGTACATGATCGCGAAAGATGGGGACAAGTACGTCGGGACCAGCGTCGTGTGGCGGTTGAAGAAAGAGCCCAGAAGCCTCTACCAGGGCCTCACGGGAGTTCTACGGGAGTATCGAGGAAAAGGAATTGCCGTGGCCTTGAAGTTGAAGGTGTTAGATTTTGCTCGCAAGAACGGATTTGATAATATTAGAACCTTCAACGCATCCACCAACGAAGGCATGCTGAGCATCAACATGAAACTGGGATTCAAGCGAGATCTTGCCTGGATCACTTTCGAGAAGAATCTGGAGTAGAAAAATCTTCGAGAGATCAACGACGCTACCCGTTCTAAGGCTGAAAGGCTCGCCGTACGAGATAGGATACCGACACGGACAGTTTGCCCGAGACAAGATTGAACGCAATCTCGAGGTCTACTTCCG
>Ga0209159_1000892_pt1 | contig 24869 bp, 22 predicted proteins | sample GraSoiAngelo_144_FD_185901 | JGI IMG/M metagenome (GOLD analysis project Ga0209159, IMG submission 185901) | Grasslands soil microbial communities from the Angelo Coastal Reserve, California, USA - 14_1009_02_40cm (SPAdes) (version 2) | ecosystem: Environmental > Terrestrial > Soil > Grasslands ...
GACCGCACCGGCGCTGAAGATCGACGGCGTCAGGCGGTGGGGCGCGACGCCGGTTCTGATGCCCCGTGATGACCTGCTGGCCTGGATGGCGAACGAGGCGTGGACCAAAGAACCCGAGACCTTCCTCCATCCGTTCGCCAACCCAGATCTGATCGCCGGACACGGCGGAATCGGGCTCGAGCTGCTCGAAGACATCCGCAATCTCGAGCGGTTGGTGGTTCCGGTCGGCGGCGGAGGCCAGATCAGCGGGATCGCCTCTGCGGTCAAGGGCATCCGACCGGAGATCGAAGTCGTCGGCGTCCAATCGGACGGCTATCCGATGTGGAATCGGGCCTTCGAGGCCGGCGGGCCGGTCACGCTCAAGCCGGAGACGATCGCCGACGGCACCACGGCCCCATTCGATCCGCGGATGTTCGAGCTGCTGAAAGAGTGCGTCGACCGCTGGCTGCTAGTGCCCGAGCCGCGGCTCAGGGCAGCCATCCCTCAGATCGCGGCCAACGCCAAGGTCGTCGCCGAAGGCGCCGGTGCGCTGGCCTACGCGGCGCTCGAGCAGCTCGAGCCAGGCCCGACGACCGTGGCAGTGGTGAGTGGAGGCAACATCGACCCGACGCTCCTGGCGTCGCTGCTCAGCTGAGGACCTCTTCGCAGATCTTCAATGCCGACTGGATGTCCTGCGCGTCGATGCCGTAATGGGTGACAAAGCGCACGCGCTGGGGGCCGATCCAATCGCCGAGCAGACCGTGCTTCGTGCACTCGTCCGTGAACGCGGGCGCGGGCATCCTCTCCAGCTCGAAATAGACCAGGTTCGTCTGCACCCGGCTCAGGTCGCACTTCACCCCGGGTAGCTCGGCCAGGCCCTCCGCCAGCGTCCGGGCGTTGGCGTGATCCTCGGCGAGGCGGTCGACCATTTGGTCGAGGGCGATCAGGCCGGCGGCGGCGAGCACCCCGACCTGCCGCATGCCGCCACCCAGTCGCTTCCGCCACCGGCGCGCCTCCTCGACCGACTCCGCGCGCCCGCAGAAGATGCTGCCGACCGGACAAGCGAGGCCTTTGGACAGGCAGAACGTGACCGTGTCCGCACAGGCCGCGATCTCCGCCGCCTCCACGCCCAGGGCCACCGCGGCGTTGAAGATCCGTGCTCCATCCAGGTGGACTTTCAACCCACGCGCGTGGGCCGCGTCGCCGGCCGCGCGCAGGTCTGCAAGGGGCCACACGATGCCGCCGTGCCGATTGTGTGTGTTCTCGAACGTGATCGCCGCCGTGATCGGCTGGTGGGGGTCGTCCCGGGGACGCACGTTCTCGGCCACCTGCTGGGGCGACATGATTCCGGCTTGCGTGGCGACCGGACGGATCTGCACCCCGCAGACGGCCGCGGCGCCGGCGGTCTCGTAGTAGAAGGCATGCGAATCCGCGTCCGCAATCAGCTCCTGCCCGCTGCGGGCGTTCACCGCGATGCCGATCAGGTTGCCCATCGTCCCGCTCGGCACGAACGTCGCCGCATCCTTACCCATGCGGGCCGCCGCAACCTCCATCAGCCTGTTCGTGGTCGGGTCATCCCCGAACACGTCGTCGCCCAGCGGCGCGGTGACCATCGCCTGCCGCATCTCCGGACTCGGCATCGTCACGGTGTCGGAGCGGAAATCGATCGCCGCCACGCGACTAATCTAACGGCCGGTGGTAGCGGATTTGATCCTGGCGCGCGGCCGGATCCGCACGCTCGGACGGACAGGCCTCAGTCCTCTCAGCCACCTCGCCATCGCCGGCGGCAAGGTTGTCGCCTGCGGTGGCCGCGAGGTCATGAGGTTGCGCGGCCCGCGCACCCGGGTCGTCGACCTCGAAGGCTCGGCGGTGCTGCCCGGTTTCAACGACGCGCACGCGCACGTCGTCTATTACGGCCTCACACGTTTCGCCGCCGACCTGAGCGGCGTGCGCGGCATCGACGAAATCCTCGACCGCTTGAAGGAGCATGCCCGCACCCTCAAGCCAGGTGATTGGGAGCACGGGATGGGCTACCGCACCGACGAGCTGACCGAGCGCCGGCAGCCCCACCGCACCGAGCTCGATCGCGTGACCGGCGAGCGACCCGCCTTCATCGACGAGCGCGGCGGACACGCTCGGGTCGCCAACTCGGCGGCGCTAGCGGCCGCCGGCATCACCACCGAGACGCCCAACCCAAAGGGCGGGCGGATCGGGCGGGACCTGAACAGGTCCGCGAATGGCCTGCTCCTGGAGTCGGCGATGCGACTGGTCGCCGACGTCCAGCCGCTGCCCGGCCTCGAGCGGCGCGTAGAGGGCGTTTTGAAAGCGCAGGAGCTTCTGGTCTCGCGCGGTATCACCTCGGTAGGCGCGGCGGTGAACCGCGGATTCGCTGACGACCTCCGCGCCTATGAGACGCTCGCCTATGACGGCCGGCTGCGGATGCGAGTCAACGAGTTCCTCTCATGGGAGCTGCTGGAGGCGGCGTCAGGTCTGGGCGTGCGGACCGGCTTTGGCGGCTCGATGGTGCGTGCCGGCCCCATCAAGGTTTTCGTCGATGGCGGGGCGGAGCGGGTCGCGGTGCGGTCAGGCGGGGGCGTTTGGCGCACCACACGGGAAGAGCTGCGTCACCTGGTCGCCCGCGCGACGGCCGCCGGCCTTCAGGTGGCGGCTCATGCCATCGGAGACGCCGCCATCGAGGCCATGTGCGATGCGGTCGAGGCCGCCGGCGGCAGACATCTGCGGCACCGGGTCGAGCACTGCACGATCTGTCCGCCCGACCTGCAGGCGCGGCTGGCGCAGCTCGGGATGGTCGCCGTGATGCAGCCGGTGGCGGCCCGCTTCGGCCGCGTCGCCTCGACTATCTTTTTTCCAGTTCGGGACCGAACCCACCTTGCGCCGCATCGCGGGCTGATGCGGGCGGGCGTCCCGGTCGCCTTCAGCTCGGACCTCCCGGTATTGCTTGATCCCAACCCCTGGCCCGGCATCCGGGTCGCGGTCGACGACCAGGTCAATGGCATCAGCTTGCTGGGCGCGTTGCGCGCTTACACGTCTGCGGGCGCGTACGCCACCTTCGAGGAGGATGTCAAGGGCACGCTGGAGCCGGGGATGCTGGCCGACCTTCAGGTCTACCGTGGAGATCCGCTCGGGGAGGACCCGAACGTCAATTGGGAGGAGCTCCGCCCCAGAGCCGTCCTCCTGGGCGGAGCCCGCGTATCCGGATCCTTATAAGCGCACCCTGCGGCCTAGCAATAGAGCCGCCTTGCGCCTCCGGCTCTAGGTTTCGCTGATCTCGCCCATCTCGATGGCGCCGCCGGCCTCAGGACCGAACGCCGGCGTTTCGAGCACCGGCGGCATGCTCGTTTCAACCGCTCGCGTTCGCCGCGCCGGCGCCCGGCGCCGCGGAGTCGATGCCCGGCCAGAAGCGGCGGCTCTTGACGAGCTGGGCCGGGTGACCGTGCGGCGGGTCCGGGTGGTGGATGCGCGCGTGGCCGCCTTCCTTCGCGCGGTTCCCGTCGCCTTCTTGGTCTGGCTCGCAGCCCGTCGGGTCGTGGTGGCTGCGCGGCGACGTGTCGAGGCCGCGCGCGAGCCTGTGCCTCGCGCGATCTGCCGAGCCTGTTTCGCGAGGCCATCGATCCGCTTCAGGACCGCGTTGACGTCCGCCCGCGTGCTGGCGCGCTTGACCTGCGTCTGGAGGACCTTGATCGCGGTTCGCGCATTCTTGTCCGCCTCTTTGAGCCTTCGCTCGACCTGGCGGCGGAGGTCAGGCGGGACTCGGCTTTCCGCCTCTTTGAGCGCCCGTCGCCCGGCGCTCACCGCTCGTCCCACGAGCCCGGTCCGCCTTGATGTGCGCTTTCTTTTTGCCATGCATGACCTCCATGAAGATGCCGCGCGGAGCCCTTAACGCACCGCGTTAGAATGGGCCGGCGAGTGACGACAGCCCCCGAACGACACCTTATCAAGAAGTATGCAAATCGCAAGCTCTACGACACTCGCACCAGCCGCTACATCACGCTCGATGGAATCGCGCAGCTGGTGCGCGACGGGCATGAGATCAAAGTCGTCGACCGCGACAATGGAAACGACCTGACGCCGGTCACGCTGTCGCAGATCGTCCTGTCGGAAGAAAAGCGTGGGCCGGCGCGACTTGTCGACGCCGGCGGCGAGATGCTGCATGATCGGGGGCAAGCGCTGCTTGATTACGTGAGAAAGACACTCAATGTGCCCGCCGACTTGCGCAGTGAAGTCGGGCGACGGCGCGAAGGCCTCGAGAGCATGGCGGACGACGCCATAGAGCGCGCGCTGCGAAGGCTGCGCATCCCGACGCGCCATGACCTCGACCGCATCAACGAACGACTCGATCGGATCGCGGCGGAGCTGAAGAAGGCGGGGATGTCGGACGGAGGTACGACGCGACCGCGTAAACGAAAGGTTTCTCGGTAACCACCGAGCGAATCACGACGTCCGAGTCGACACCATAAGCGGCGTGACCGGGACCCCGTCGATCGCGACCCGAGCGCTGCTGTGGGTCACGTGGGACGCCGGTCACGACGCGACGCTGATTTACATCGATCGCTTCTGCGCCTCCGATTCGAGTGCGTCGATCTGCGCGCGCAGCGACGCGATCTCGCGCCGGGCATCGGCGTTGGTGGCTTCCAGCTCCTGCACGTTCCGCGCCAGGGCTTGATCGCGGGCGACCTGGTTCGACGGCGTCAGAAGCTGCGCCCGGACCTGGCCGGCCAGGACGAATCCCGTTGCCAGCGCGACGAGGGCGACGAGCACGATGCCGGCGAGGTGCTGTCGCGCCAACGTCCGCAATTCTCGCTCCCGGGAGTTACTATCGGAAGTCGCCACATGGCGGTCGAAACTCGCGCTTCCGCCTTCCAGACCGCACAGCGCCGGTTTGACGCCGCGGCGGACGTCATCGGCCTTTCCGACGACGCGCGAGGCAGCCTGCGAGAGGTCAAACGAGAGCTGACCGTCCATTTCCCGGTCCGCATGGACGACGGCTCGGTCCACGTCTTCACCGGCTGGCGTGTCCAGCACAACATCAGCCGCGGTCCGGCCAAAGGCGGCATCCGCTACCACCCCGACGTCGACCTCGACCTGGTCAAGGCGCTGGCCATGTTGATGACCTGGAAGTGCGCCGCGGTGGGGATCCCCTACGGCGGCTCCAAGGGCGCTGTGGCCGTCGATCCGCGCAAGCTGTCGCAGAACGAGCTGGAGCACCTCACAAGGCGCTACGCGACGGAGATCGCCATCCTCATCGGCCCGGAAAAAGACATCCCCGCGCCGGACATGGGTACCAGCCCCCAGATCATGGCCTGGATCATGGACACGATCTCCATGCACCAGGGTCATTCCGTGACCGCATCGGTCACCGGCAAGCCCGTCGACGTGGGTGGATCAGAAGGTCGGGTCGAGGCTCCGGGTCGCGGCGCGACCTACCTGACTCTCGAAGCCCTCAAATACCTTCACATCGACGAGGAGACGCCAACCGTAGCGGTGCAGGGTTATGGGCAGGTTGGTCGATCTGCCACGCGCCTGCTGACCGAGGCTGGCCTGCATGTGGTCGCGGTCAGCGACTCCAAGGGAGGCGTGTACAACCCCAAAGGCCTCGACCTAGCCGCGCTCGAGGAGCACCGCCAGGTCCGCGGCGGGGTGAGCGGTTTCAAGAAGGCCGACGCGGTGACCAACCCCGAGCTGCTCGAGCTCCCCGTGACCGTGCTCGTGCCCGCGGCGGTTCAAGACCAGATCACCGAGCACAATGCGGGCCGGATCCGAGCGCGCCTGATCACGGAGGGGGCAAACGCGGCAGTCTCGCCGGAGGCGGATCCGATCCTGCACGAGCGCGGGATCTTCCTCGTCCCGGACATCATCGCCAACGCGGGGGGCGTGATCGTCTCCTATTTCGAGTGGGTGCAGGACCTGCAGGCCTTCTTCTGGGAAGAGGAGGAGATCAACACCAAGCTGCACCACGTGATCACGCGCGCCTTTTACGAGATCCTGCACACCTCGGTCAACAAACGGGTCGACATGCGGAACGCCGCGTACGCTCTCGCCGTGCAACGGGTCGCCAACGCGACGACGGTCCGCGGGATCTACCCATAAAGGCGCGGGGGGATCAGGATCCCCCGCGGAACCCCCCTTTTGACATTCAGGTTGTCTGGAACCATGACTGGCTCGCTGGGGGACGCCCGGAATGAATCCGGGCTTCAGCTCCACCAAGGAAGCACTTGGGATCAGTCGGGGGATGCCCGGAATGAATCCGGGCTTCAGCTCCACATGCAATAAGAGCGTGCCGGGATCGGCATCCCTTCACGAGCTTTTCCGGCTCCTGCTCCACATGCCCTAGATTGGGGTGTCCATGACCCCCTTCACGCCTCACCGTGTCCTCCTCACCGGAGTTTCCAATCCGCTTGGGGCCGAGGTGGCGCGCCGGCTGGCGCCCCAGGTGCCAATGCTGTTTGGGTGCGACGTCGCGGACCCGGTGAGCGCGCTGGAGGAGATGGACTTCGTCCACGCGGACACGCGCCTATCGGTGATCGGCAAGCTGGTCCGCCAGCTTCACATCGACACCGTGGTCCACCTGGCGGTGATGGTGGACCCGGCGCACGATGATCGTTCGGTCCATGAGACCGACGTGATCGGGACCATGAACGTCCTCGTCGGTTGCGCGGCACCCTCGAGCCCGGTCCGCAGGCTGATCGTCAAATCCGGCCAGGCCATCTACGGCGCCGGCCCAAACGACCCGTCGTTCTTCTCTGAAGACATGACCAACTGGGACCGGATCGCGACGGGGGTGACTCGTGACCTGCTCGAGATGGAGCAGCTGGTCAGCGAGTTCGCGCTGCGCAACGAGCTGTGCGGGGTGACCGTGTTGCGACTGGGCTTGCGGGTCAGCGAGGACACGAGCCTCGCGCGGTACCTGTCGCTGCCGATTGTGCCCACCTTCACCGGTTTTGATCCCCGCCTGCAGCTGCTGCATGAGGACGACGCGGCTGATGCCGTCGTGCGCGCGGTCGTCGGCGACCACGCCGGCGTCTTCAACGTCGCGGGTGATGGTGTCGTGCTCCTGAGCCAGGCGATCGGCATCATGGGGGGCACCGCCGCTCCCGTGCTTCCACCTTATGGGCGTTGGGTTTCCAGGCTCGCCCTGAGGATGATCGCCGGCGTCGACATGCCGGCCCATCTCGCCGACATCATCTCCTTCGGCTCGGTCATGGACTGCTCGCGCCTGGAGTCTGCGTTCGGGTGGAGGCCGGTGTACAGCTCACGCGAGGCGATGGACGCGCTCGCTCTCGGCAAGCAGGCCGAGCTGATCGAGGCTCCCTCGCCGCCGCAGGAGTACGAGCTGCAGGTCTATCTCCAGCAGCGGCGCAGGCGGCAACACCAGCTGACGGCCTCACGTAATTGATCGCCGAGAGCACGCGCGAGGAACGGAGGCGCAACAGCCGGAAGGCGGAGATCGTGGCCCCGCGTCCCGGCTTCCGGCTGCCAAAACCGGTCCGGCGGCTGCAGCGCCAGGCGCCGATGTACGCGCTGCAGGCGGTGAGTGCGCTCTCAGTCCGACTGCGCGAGCTCGCCGGGCGGGACGTGATCGACCTGGACCGGATCATGGAAGTGGTCCAGTTCGTCTATCAGCAGCGCGAGCTTGCGCACCGGGGGCCGAATTACGCGGTCGACGACTTCGGCTTCGATCCGCAGTTTACGGAATCGTTTCTCGGAGTTTTCAAGGCGCTGTACCGCGACTACTGGCGCGTCGAGACGACAGGGGTCGAGCACGTACCCGCCACCGGGCGAGCCCTCCTGGTCGCCAACCACGCCGGGGTTCTGCCCTGGGACGGGACGATGATCAAAACCGCGGTTTTCGCCGAGCACTCGCACCCGCGCCACATCCGGGCGCTGGTGGCCAGCCAGTTCATGGGCATGCCGGTGATGAGCTGGTTTTTGCGCCGCACCGGGCAGGCGGTCGGTCATCCAGACGACACGCGTCGATTGCTGGAACGCGACGAGCTGGTGCTCGTCTTCCCGGAAGGCACGCGCGGCACCGGCAAGGGCTTCAAGGACCGCTACCGCTTGCGCCGCTTCGGGCGGGGCGGGTTCGTCTCCACCGCAATTCGAGCCCAGGCGCCGATCATTCCCATCTCGGTGGTCGGGTCAGAAGAGATCTATCCGATGCTCGGAGACCTCTCTCCGTTGGCGCGGCTTTTCGGCCTGCCTTACTTTCCGGTCACGCCATTCTGGCCGTGGCTCGGCCCGCTCGGCATGATCCCTCTGCCGAGCAAATGGCGGATCCAGTTCCATCCGCCGGTCGAGGTCGCACACCTTCCGGCCAAGGCGGCCGAGGACCAGCATCTGGTGATGGCGCTGGCCGACGATGTGCGGGACACCATCCAGCGAGGCGTCTACGACAACCTGAAGCTGCGGAGAGGCGTTTTCCTCTAATCCCAAGCCGCTAGGGGGCAGCGAGCGCGTGGTTGCGCGAACGAACGCGCTGGGATTAAGGTCATCTGAAGTTCGTTGGGGGTTGCGGTGCGCGGGGCGCACCAAAGGGGAGTGTGAAATTGCTCAGGAAAGCCATCTGGATTCCCGCGCTCGCGAGCGCCCTTGTCTTGCTAACGTCGACGATGGGGATAGCAGCCGGTGTAATTGACTCGTTTGTCGTCTCGGGGCCTTCGCCGCTTGCCGCGTGCAAGGCGCAGGATGCCGCTCAACCCGGCAGGAACTTCTTCAATGCCGAAGTTGAGCCGCAGGTTGCGGTAAGCGGCAGCAATGCGATCGCCATGTGGCACGAGGATCGATGGTCGAACGGGGGCGGCCACGGTATCGGGTTCAGTCACTCGGGCGACGGAGGCACAACGTGGGCGACCACCGGGGCCATGCCCTGGGACGCATGCACGTCGTCATCGCTGGCCGCCTACATGCGGAACTCAGATCCCTGGGTTTCGTTCGGGCCGGATGGGACCGCTTACGCTTCCGCGCTGGCTTTCAACATCGCCGTCCCGAACTGGGCGAACGCGGTCGTCGTTGCGACATCGACTGATTTCGGCACGACCTGGCAAAACGTCCAGCCGATTCAAGGCTCTGCTTTCACGCAGTTCGCTCAGAGCACAGACAAGAACTCCACGACCGCCGACCCGAAAATTGCCGGCACCGCTTACACCGTGTGGGACACGCTGATCGAGCCGACGGACAACCCCAGGGACAACCCGCACACCGCGGCCTACACAGGCCCCGCCTACTTCTCCAAGACGGTCAACGGTGGCCAGACATGGAGCAAGGCCAAGGTCATCATCGACACCAAGCAGCGGCAGCAGACGATCGGCAACATCATCGTCGTCGATCCGAACAATGGCACGCTTTACGACTTCACCGACCTGATCGTCTCCCCGAACACACCCTTCCAGGGGACCCGCAGCAACGCCCTGCTGGCTTTCGTCAAGTCCACTGACGGGGGCGACACCTGGACCGCGCCCCAGGTTATCGCACCCTTCAATAGCCTGGGCGTGAGGAACCCGAACAACGGCTTGCCACTGCGCGTCGGCGACGGTCTCCAAGAAGTCGCGATCGGTGGCGATGGAAAGCTCTACGTGGTCTGGGAGAGCTCGACGAACTACCAGAAGCAGCTGAAGCAGAGCCGCGGCGCCTGGGACGACGAGATTCTCATCACCACGTCTGCCAATGGCGGGACGAGCTGGACAGCACCTGCCGTTGTGCACAAACTGAGCTCCGGACTGCCGACCTTCACGCCGACAGTGGCCGTCAACGGAAACAGAGTTGCGGTGACCTACTACGACACTCGTGACCTTGGCGCCACGCAGACTGACCACCTGCCGACCAGCTATTGGGTCAGGTACTCGACTGACGGTGGGGCGAGCTTCCCGGACAGCAGTGAACAGCAGATCGGCGCCACATTTGACTCCATGACCGCCCCGATCGCCCGTGGCTTTTTCCTGGGCGACTATGAGGGGTTGCAGCCCAGCGGAAGCGGCTTCCTCGCCGTTTACGTCAAGACGAACTGCGACGCGCCATACCCGTCATCCAACCCGTTCTGCGCGCCGGCGAACAGCAACACCTCGAATCCGCCAACGACGAATACGAACCCGACCGACGTCTTCAGCGCGATCCTGAGCTGATTCGAAAGGGCGGGCGCGTGAGCCCGCCCACTTCTACTCGATGACGGGGATCGGTTTGGCCGGTTCCGGCTCTTCGACGATGTCGAGCGCCGTCGCCTGGCTGATCCAGTACTGAACGTCCGTGACGCCAGGTGCCCCCGTGAGGCCGATGGCTTCGATCAATTTCTTGTGCAGCGCAGCGGCGTCCTGTGCGTGCAGATCCTTCATCGAGCCGATGCCAAGTCGGCGCGTCAGCGGAATCCACCGCTCCATGCCCGACACCTCGAGCAGCGTGCACTGATGCGCGAACTCGAGCAGGCGGTCGGGGCTGATTCCGGTTTTCTTCGAGAGCCTCTTGCGGTCGATTTCGAGTGATGCCCGATGCAGGAACTGGTTGGTGTGGCGGATGCCGACGGCGCGCAGGCGGCTCACATCGTCGTCGGAGATTCCGTTCAGGTACTCGAGCGTCCGGTACACCGACACCAGCTTAGTGTCCGGCTATAATTCAGCGAACCCGCCCATTCCAATGGAGTAAACACACCCTGAATCAGAGCCGGATCGAAACCCGAGAAGCAATTTCCGGGGAGCAGTCTGGCCTCGAGATAGGGATTGGGCGGCGGGCGCGGCGCGCGTATGGCTTCGACGAGATCGCTCTCGTGCCTGGCGGCGTGACGCGCAATCCGGACGAGGTCGACATCTCCTTCTCGATGGGCGAGCGCTTCAGTCTTCCGCTTCCGTTTTGGGGTTCGGCGATGGACGGTGTCGTCGACGTCGATTTCGCGATCGCGATGGGCAAGCTGGGCGGAGTGGCGGTGCTCAACCTCGACGGCGTGCACACGCGCTACGAGGATTCCGCTCCCATCATCAAGAAGATCGCAGAGGCCGACAAAGCCACGGTGAACGCGGTGCTCAAAGAGGCCTATCGCGAGCCGGTGAAGCCGAAGCTCATCAGCGAGAGGATCAAGGCGATCAAGGCGGCGGGTGTGCCCTGCGCTGTTTCCACCGTCCCGGCCCGGGCCGAAGAGCGGGCGGAGGTCATCCAGAAGGCCGGTGCGGACGTGTTCGTCGTCCAGGGCACGGTGCTGACGGCTCGACACTCGTCGCGCTCGTATCACCAGCTCGCATTCGATGCGCTGGTGCGGGCCTGCGAGATCCCGGTCGTCGTCGGCAACTGCGTCCAGTACGACACCGCGCTCGAGCTGATGGAAACCGGCATCGCCGGCATCCTCGTCGGTGTGGGGCCGGGAGCGGCGTGCACGACGCGGGGCGTCCTCGGCGTCGGCGTGCCTCAGGTGACCGCGACGGCGGACGTGGCCGCGGCTCGCGACGAGCACATGAGGAGGGGCGGCATGCGCGTCGCGGTCATCACCGACGGAGGCATGCGCATCGGCGCGGACGTCTGCAAGGCGTTTGCCTCCGGAGCCGACGCGGTGATGATCGGAACCCCGCTGGCCGGTTCGGAAGAGTCGGCATCGAGGGGTTTCAACTGGGGCATGGCCACGCCCGATCCGAACCTGCCGCGCGGGACGCGAATCCAGGTGGGCACCAAAGCGACGCTGCGGGAGATCCTGCTCGGCCCGGCCCGGGTCGACGATGGCACGCAGAACTTCGCCGGCGCGCTGCGCTCGGCCCTGGGCGTCTGTGGAGCCCACGACATCGCCGAGTTCCAGCACGTCGAGATGGTGATCGCCCCGTCGATCGTGACCGAAGGCAAGGTGTTCCAGCAGGCCCAGCACGTCGGCATGGGCAAGAGCTGAGCCCTCTCGCCGCGGCCCGGGGTCACCCCACGGCTTCGCCGCGGGGACCCCAGCAGGTAGGCGCGCGCGACAAAACGGTCTTCGTCCTGGACTTCGGCTCCCAGTTCAGCCAGCTGATCGCGCGCCGCGTGAGAGAGGCCAACGTCTACTGTGAGCTCGTCCCCGGCACCACTCCCTGGTCCGAGCTCGAGGCCAGGCATCCGGCCGGACTGATCCTGAGCGGCGGCCCGGCGAGCGTCTACGACGCGGGCGCTCCGCAGGTCGACCCCGAGGCCCTTGGCGCCGGCGTGCCCGTGCTAGGCATCTGCTACGGGATGCAGCTCATCGCCCATCACCTCGGGGGCAAGGTCGATCCCGGCCGCGCGCGCGAGTACGGGCCGGCTCTGCTGTCCGTCCAGGAGCCCGCCGGGTTGTTTCGCGGCCTGCACGGCGAGCTGCCGGTGTGGATGAGCCACGGCGACCATGTCAGCGAGATGCCGCCGGGCTTTCACCTGCTTGCCAGCAGCGGCAACTCGCCGGTCGCGGCGTTCACCGATGGCAAGGGCATCTATGGCATCCAGTTTCACCCGGAGGTGGTGCACACGCCGAGCGGACGCGCGGTCCTGCGCAACTTCCTGTTCGGCGTCTGCCACTGCAAGCCGTCCTGGACGCCGGGATCGTTCATCGCCGAGGCGATCGAGAGCGTCCGCGCCCAGGTGGGCGACGGTCGCGTCATCTGCGCGCTGTCGGGTGGAGTCGACTCGGCCGTGGCGGCGACCCTCGTCCATCAAGCGGTGGGCGACCAGCTCACGTGCGTGTTCGTCAACAACGGGCTGCTCCGCAAAGAGGAGCCGGATCGCGTCCTCGACGTCATGCACGGTAACCTCGACATGAACATTCGCTACGTCGACGCCACCGAGCGCTTTCTGGCCGCGCTTCGAGGCGTCATCGACCCGGAACAAAAACGGCGGATCGTCGGCCGCGAGTTCATCTCCGTCTTTGAGGCTGAGGCGACGAGCCTGGGCCGCATCGATTTCCTGGCCCAGGGCACGCTCTATCCGGACGTGATCGAGTCGACCGCGCCTGACGTCGCCGTCACGGCCTCCAAGATCAAGACCCACCACAACGTCGGAGGCTTGCCTCCAGGCCTGCGTTTCCAGCTCATCGAGCCACTGCGCTATCTGTTCAAGGACGAGGTGCGCGCCGTCGGGCTCGAGCTGGGCATGCCCCAGGAGATGGTTTACCGGCAGCCATTTCCCGGCCCTGGGCTTTCGATCCGCTGCCTGGGCGAGGTCACAGCCGAGCGCCTCGAGATCCTTCGCAACGCCGACTGGGTCGTCGTGGACGAGATCAAGCGCAACGGCCTGTACCGCCAGGTTTGGCAATCGTTCGCCGTGCTCACGCCGCTGGAGACGGTCGGGGTGATGGGTGATTACCGGACCTACGCCAATGTCGTCGCCGTACGCGTCGTCACCAGCGAGGACGCGATGACCGCGGACTGGGCGCGCGTCCCCTACGAGGTCCTCGCTCGGATCAGCAACCGCATCGTGAACGAGGTCAAGGGCGTGAACAGGGTGGTGTTTGACATCACGTCGAAGCCGCCCGGCACCATCGAGTGGGAGTAACCGAGCTCAGCCTCGACCCCGCCTGGCGGAAGTCGATGATCGACAAGCTTCTGTCGGGGCAGCGGGTGGACGGAGGCTTTGGCGTGCATCCGTACACGAAATGGACCGGGGCCCACTGGCGTCTGGTGTCAATGGTCGAGCTGGGTGTGCAGGGCCGAAACCGGGCCGCCCGCGCGGCGGCGATGACCGTGCTCGATTGGATCGCGGCGCCCTCTGAGCCGCTCATAGTTGCCGGCAAGGAACGGCGCCATGCGTCGATGGAGGGCAACGCGCTTGCGGTGTGCTGCCACCTCGGCATGGCGAAGAGCCTCCGGGTCAGGCATCTGGCGGAGGTGCTGCTCAGATCGCAGTGGCCTGACGGCGGATGGAACTGCGACGAGGACCCGAATGCCCACCACTCCTCGTTTCACGAATCGCTCGCACCGATCTGGGGCCTGGCCGAGTATCACCGCCAGACCGGCGACGGGCGCGCGCGCAGAGCGGCTCGACGCGCGGGCGAGCTGCTGCTGGAGCACCGCCTGTTTCGATCGACCGGCACCGGTGATGTCATCCATCCCGAATGGCTGCACATCCACTGGCCGCACTACTGGCACTACGACTTCTTCCACGGGCTGCGCGCGATCGCGAGGCTCGGAATGCTCTCGGACGCGCGCGCGGACGAAGCCACCGAGCTGCTGATGAAGCACTGGCGCGCGGATGGGACCTGGCGCGCCGATGGCCATCGTTACTGGCGCTTGAGCGGTGAGTCGGGGGTCGAGGTCGTGGACTGGGGGGACGCCCACGAGCTGGTGACCGCCGCCGCCCTGGCCATGCTCCAATAACCCGCCATGAAGGTTCTCGTCGTCGGTTCAGGGGCGCGCGAGCACGCCCTGGTCTGGAAATGCGTGCAGTCGGACCTCGTCGAGCGGGTCTACTGCGCGCCGGGCAACGGCGGCACCGGCGGCATGGCTCGCAACATCGCGATCGGAGCGGCGGATGTCGTGCGGCTGGTCAGCTTCGCGAAGCGCGAGCGGCTCGGCCTCATCGTGCTGGGTCCGGAGGCGGCCGTGGACGCCGGTGTAGGCGACGCGCTGCGCGACGCGGGCTTCCCTGTCTTCGGTCCCAATCGCCGCGCCGGCCGCATCGAGTCAAGCAAGGTTTTCGCCAAGGCGTTGATGCGGCGAGCCGCGATTCCGACGGCAGACTTCGAGGTCTTCACTGAACCCGCGCCCGCGAAAGGGTGGGCCCGCGAGCGTCAGGGCCGGGTGGCGGTCAAGGCCGACGGGCTCGCGCGGGGCAAGGGCGTCATCGTGTGCTCGGACGTCGAAGCGTCGGATCAGGCGATCGACGCGATGCTCGTCGAGCAGCGATTCGGGCGCAGCGGAGCCACGATCGTGGTCGAGGAGCTGCTCGAGGGCCCGGAGCTATCTGTGCTCGCCGTCACCGACGGCGTCGATGTCATCCCACTGGCGCCGGCACGCGATTACAAGCGCGCCCATGAGGGCGACACCGGGCTCAACACCGGCGGCATGGGCGCTTACTCGCCGCCCAAAGGAGTCGACGACGCGATCGTGAACGAGGTCGTCGACTGCGTCATGCGGCCCGCCGTGCAGGAGCTCGCGAGCTCGGGCGATGAGTTCCGGGGTGTCCTCTACGCGGGCTTGATGCTCACCAAGAAGGGCATCCAAACGCTTGAGTTCAACGCGCGCTTCGGCGATCCGGAGGCCCAGGTCGTGCTGCCTCGCCTGCAGAGCGATTTCGTCGCCCTGGCGCTGGCGGCGGCAAGGGGCGGGCTCGCCGCCCACCCCGACCTGCGCTGGAACCAGCAGGCGTGCGTCGGCGTCGTGGTCGCGTCGGCCCACTACCCCGACGACGTGGCGATGAAGTTCGGCCAGCGGATTCATGGCCTGACCGAGATGCCCCCCGGCGTGTTCATCTTTCACGCCGGCACGCGTTTCGAGCCTGGAGTCGGGCTGGTCACCGACGGCGGCCGGGTCGTGACCTCCGTCGCCTTCGGGGACACCGTGGCGCAGGCGAGGGAGACCGCCCTCACCGGGGCTCGGCAGGTACGATTCGAGGGGGCTTTCTTCAGGTCCGATATCGCTCAGGAGGCCGAGTAGTGCAGCCAGTGGTCGGCGTCATCCTCGGCTCCAAGTCCGACCTGCCGCTGATGGAGTCGTGCGTCAAAGTGCTCGATGACCTCGGATTGACGCACGAGCTCAAGGTCTGCTCCGCACATCGAAATCCGCGTGGAGTGATGGAGTGGGCGACCAGCGCGCGCTCGCGAGGGTTGAAGGTGGTGATTGCGGCCGCGGGCGGAGCCGCGCACCTGCCCGGGGTCGTTGCGGCCTGGACAGACCTGCCGGTGATCGGCGTGCCTGTTCCAACGCAGCATCTGGGTGGTGTGGACTCGCTCTATTCGATCGTGCAGATGCCGGCCGGCGTTCCGGTGGCGACGGTCGCCATCGGCGAGGCAGGAGCAAAGAATGCGGCATGGCTCGCGGCGCGGATCATCGGGCTCCAGGACGGCGGAGTCGAGCAGCGCCACAGCGAGAGGCGGGCCGCCCTCGCGGCCACCTGATGGCGAAGAAGAAAGCCCGAGTCCGACTCATCGACACGACTTTTCGCGACGCGCAGCAATCGCTTCTCGGGGGCTACCTGCGCACGGACGAGATCGTCCCCATCGCGGCCAAGATGGACTCCATCGGCTTCGCCGCCATGGAGGCTTTCGGCGGGGCTACGTTTGAGACGCAGCTGCGCATCCACGAGGATCCATGGGATTTCCTGCGCAAGCTGAACAACGCGACGCCGAACACGCCGATCCAGGCGTTGGTCCGCGGGCAGAACCTCGTCGCCAAACGCAACTTCTCCGACGACGTTGTCGAGCTGTTCATCAAGCACGCGGCGAAGGCGGGCGTCGACGTCTTTCGCATCTTCGACCCGCTCAACGACCTGCGCAACATGGAGGCTTCGATCGCGGCCGCGCTCAAAGCCAAGAAAAGGGTCCAGGGCACGCTCAGCTACGCGATCTCGCCCGCCCACAACATCGAGCTGTGGGGCTCGCTCGCAAAAGGCCTGGTCAACATGGGCTGCCACGAGATCGTGATCAAGGACACATCGGGGCTGCTCAGCCCGCAGGCGACGTGGGAGCTCGTGACGGCGCTGAAGGCCGCGGTCAAAGTCCCCATCGACGTGCACTCGCACTGTTCGAGCGGCATGGCGCCCATGGCCTACATGGCCGCGGTCGAGGCCGGTGCCGAGATCCTGGACGTCGCGATCTCACCCCTGGCATGGGGCGCCTCACAGCCTGCAGCCGAAAGCGTGGTGGCCGCGCTTGAAGGCGGCGAGTTCGACACCGGCCTCGATCTCGAAAAGATGTGGGATGTCCAGCACGACGTCGAGGAGCTGAAGCGCCGCCACATCGAGCACCTGAGCCCGGTGGCGGACCGCGTCGACGCCAGCATCCTCCGCTACCGCATGCCCGGCTTCATGCTCGAGGACATCTATCGCCAGCTCGATGCCAGCCACGCGACGGACCGCCTGAGCGAGGTTCTCGAAGAGGCGAACCGCGTCCGGAAGGACCTGGGCTATCCGCCGCTGGTGGCGCCGATCCGGCAGATGATCGCCGCACAGGCGGTCTACAACGTGACCGGGGGCGAGCGCTACGCGACCGTCACGCAGGAGCTCAAGGACTACCTCCAGGGCCTCTACGGCCGGCCGCCCGTGCCTGCCGACCACGAGCTGCGCAGGCTGGTGCTGGGCCGCGAGGAGCCGATCACGATCCGGCCCGCCGACCTGCTCGAGCCGCAGGTCGAGGGCGCTCGGCAGCAGGTGAAGAAGCTTGGCTACGACGCCACCGACGACTCGGTGCTGATCCAGCTCATGTTTCCGAGCCTTGCGCTCGACTATATGCGCGGCCCGCAGCCGGAACACAAAGACGGCGCCGGGCGCGGGCAAGGCCCACTTCAGAAGGAGAAACCCGCTGCTGTCGAGCCGGCGCAGCCCGTGGCGGTTCAGGCTGCCGCGCCCAATCCCGCGCCGGCGCCGCCGGCGGCTGAGTTTGAGGTCGAGGTGGAAGGCGAGGTCTTCAAGGTGCGGGTCAGCGGGACCGGGCTTTACGTCATGTCTGCGCCTCCCGCGCAGGCCTCTTCCGGCAACTCCGCCCCCCCGCCGCCGAAGGTCGGCGAGGGTACGGTGATCGCGCCCATGCAGGGGCTGATCGTCAAGGTACCGGTCAAGGCCGGCGACGTCGTGAAGCTCGGCGAAGTCGTTGCCGTGCTCGAGGCGATGAAGATGCAGAACGATATCGTCACCACCGTGGCGGGCAAGGTCAGCGCCGTCTACGTCAGGGAGGGCGAGGTCGTGAGCCCGAACCAACCCCTGCTTGCAATCGGTTGAAGAAAAAACTCTTCAACAAGGTATTGATCGCGAACCGGGGCGAGATCGCCATCCGCGTCATGCGTGCATGTCGCGAGCTCGGGATCGCAACCGCCGCCATCTACTCGGACGCCGACCGCAGCGCGATCCACGTCCGCTACGCCGATGAGGCGCACCACATCGGGGGCGCGGCGGCGACGGAGTCCTATCTGCAGCTGGACCGAATCGTCAAGGTCGCGCACGACTGTGGCGCGGATGCCATCCATCCGGGCTACGGATTCCTGGCCGAGAAGCCGGCGTTCCCTGACGCCTGCGAGGCGGCCGGCATCAAGTTCATCGGTCCACCCGCTTCTGCCATGCGCGCGCTCGGATCCAAGCTCGCCGCCCGCCAGCTCGCCGCGCAGCACGGCGTGCCGGTCACGCCAGGCAGCGGCGCAGTCGAGCCCGGGACGGCGCTCGAGGCCGCGCGCAAGATCGGCTTTCCGGTGATGTTGAAACCGTCGGGCGGCGGCGGGGGCATCGGGATGAAAGTCGTCGAATCGGAAAAGGAGCTCGCGGCGGCGATCGAGAGCACCGCCCAGGCCGCGCGTTCGGCGTTCGGTGATGCGACGGTCTACCTCGAACGGTATGTGCGCAATCCGAGGCACATCGAGATCCAGGTGATATGTGACAGTCACGGCAACGCAGCGCATCTCGGCGAGCGCGAATGCTCGATCCAGCGGCGCCACCAGAAGATCATGGAGGAGACTCCTTCGCCCGCCCTGACGGCGGACATCCGGGCCGCGATGGGCGATGCCGCGATCCGAGCCGCGACCGCCGCGGGTTACGTCAACGCAGGCACCGTCGAGTTCATCTTCAGCGAAGGCGACTTCTATTTCCTCGAAGTCAACGCCCGCTTACAGGTGGAGCATCCGATCACCGAGGCGGTAACGGGCGTCGATCTCGTCAAGGAGCAGATCCGGGTCGCAGCCGGTCTCGAGCTGAGCTTCAAGCAGCGCGAAGTCGAGTGGAGAGGCCACGCGATCGAGATGCGGATCAACGCCGAGGACCCGATGCGCAAGTTCATCCCCAACCCGCGTCGGATCTCGCGCTGGGTGGCGCCCGCGGGGCCGGGCGTGCGGGTGGACTCAGGCTTCGGACCCGGCTCCGACGTGCCGCCGAACTACGACTCGCTGGTCGCCAAGCTGATCGTCCATGGCAGCGACCGCGCCGAGGCGATCGCCCGGGCGAGCCGCGCCCTGCGCGAATTCGTCGTGGTGGGGCCGGCGACCACGATTCCGTATCACCGAGCGATTCTGGACAACGCCGACTTCCGAGCCGGCAACCTCAGCACGCGGTTCATCGAGGACCACCCGCAGCTGGTCGAGCTGGCGAGGAAGTTCGCTGAGGACCAATCGCCCTTTGACTACGGGCCCGACCCGCGCCACGTCGCCGCTGCCGCGGCCGCCGTCGCGTCCATGGTGCGCCAATAGCTCCGCTCGAGCACCCGGAGACCGGCCGGCCGTTTGAAGTCGCCGGGTCGACAGTTCGGGGCGCGTCCGGCAACTTCGAGCTCCGCGATGACGCGATCCGCTTTCCGGACGGCGCCGACGCGCTCTACACAGTGGTCGCCAACCCTGACTCCGCGTTTGTCGTCCCGCGATTCGACAACGGCGACACGATGCTGGTCCGGCAGTGGCGGCATGCGTGGGAAACGTCGTCCTGGGAGGTGCCTGCGGGCACCTTCGACGACGGCGAAGACGCGATGGATTGTGCACGCCGCGAGCTGGCCGAGGAAACAGGATTGGTGGCCGCGCGTTACACATCGCTGGGAGTGGTTCACGGCGCGGCTTTTCTCACCGGCCGCGCGCATCTCTTTCTGGCCGAAAGCCTGACCGAGGCCGCTCGCAGCCCCGAGACGTACGAGCAGGACATGGAGGTTTTGCGGCTTCCTTTTACGGAGGCGCTGAACGCCGCGCTCGAAGGTCAGATCGTGCACTCGGGCTCGGTCACCGCCCTGTGCCGTGCAGCCCGGGCGTTGAAGCTGCTCTAGCCGCCCGAGGCCGCGCCTGCGTTCGGGCTCGGGCCAGGTGAAGCTGCAGGCGTACCGGCATCCCTGCGGTTGCCGTGCTTTTTCACCGCCGGCCCAACGAGATCAAGGTCGTACTCCGCGGCCACGTTGTGACCCAGGATGTCGCGCACGGTGGTCAGCACCACAAGCCGGTACTGGGCGCCCTCCTTCAGATCGAGGCCGCTCAAGGTGACCGTGCGGTTGGCGTAGCTCGCGGTGGTGTCCAGCTGCCTGCCTTTGGAGTCGAGGATGACCAGCCCGCCGCCGACGGTGCCAGGGTCGAGGTCGCTGTCGAACGTGACCTTGACGGCGTCGCCTGCCACCTCGACGCTGACCACCTCCGCACCCTTGCCGAGGTTGCGGTGGGTGCCGGCGGTCGCCTTGTCGATCAGAAACTGCTTGGTGCCGGCGTCGCGCACCAGCGTCAGCGTCTCTTCGTAGCTGGTGACGTCGAGCTTTCCATGAGTCAACACCAGGCGGACGACGACTCTTACCGTGTCGGGCGCGGTCGCAACAAGGTCCTGAGTCAAAACGTAGTAACGGGAGAAGTGGGGGTCTCCATTGACCAGCAGCTTCAGCCCGCCCTCCGCGTAAGCCTTCTTGCCGCTGTCGTCGAGCAGCCTGGCCGCCTCGCCGGACTGGTTTTTCAACCGGGCCTGCATGAAGTTGTTGACGACGCCGCCGGCCTCATCGAGCGCGGTGGGCTCTGGCGGCAGCGTGGGCGCGGCCGCGACCAACAGCGTGTCACCACGGACGAATCCAAACGAGGTCCCGTTGGGGGCCCAGAGTGGCGAGTGATAGGTGCCGTTGGCCACCCTGGTGAAGCCCGTACCGTCCGAGCGGACCTGGTCGAGCTCGGTGTCGCCGCCGAGGAGGATCGCATCCTGCGTCGACCAGCTCGCCTCTCCCGCGGGCAGCGTCGCCTGCGTGACGCCTTGGGGGTCGGCGACGACGATGGCATCAGCTGTCGAGTAGAGAAGAAACGCACCACCAGGGGACCAGCCGGCAAATGCGGCCTTGGCCTGGCCGAGCTGCGTGCTCTTGGCGGTGCTGAGGTCGAGCACGAAGAGCTTCTGGTCCTGGCGGTAGATCGCGTGGACTCCGTCTGGCGCGATCGAGAGCACGGTCACCTCACCGCTTGAGGGCAGCGGCGCGAGCTGGCTCTGTCCGTTCGGGGCTTCGGTGTAGATGCCGTCGGCCGCAGCCCAGACGAGCTTGTCCTTGGCCCAGCCGACGAGCGTCGCCGCGGGCGTGGCTTTGATCTCGTCGGTTTTGCCGGCGGCGAAGGTGAGGACCTCGATCTTGCCGCCGCGGATGTAGGCGAGGCGATCCCCCGCTGGCGAGATCGCCGGCGACGAGGCCCCGTCCGGTGTGATGACCGTGATGGCGCCCCCCTTCGCCGGCGCCACGGCGAGCTGGCCCTTGCCGTCCACGAAGTAGATGGACGACGAGTCGGCGGACCACTGCGCGGACAAGGTCGTCGCCCCGTTCAGGCTCGCCAGCTGTTTTTCGCCCAGCGCGTTCGACGGACTCGGGCGCGGCGAGGGCACCGGCGCCGGCGACGCCGGAGGCTGGGTCACGAATGTGATGGTTTGAGGCGCGGCCAGCTTCTGGCCCGCCTGCGTCTTCGCCCCGGGACCGATCGTGACCTGGTACTGGGTGTTCGGCGCGAGGTTGCCGCTCGCCGGCTGGACCGCGAGGGTGCGGCTGTTCTGATCCCATGCGAAGGTCACATTGGTGGCGGGCGTGATCTGCACCGCGGCCTGCGTGGTCTGGTGGTCCATGGGCTGGTTGAAGGAGACGAGGATCGGCTGCTGCAGCGCCACGCTGCTCTTGCCGTCGATCGCGCTCTGGACGAAGACCTGCTGGAATCCGCCCGGCTGCTGCAACGCCCCCCAGACCACGACCGAGGCGATCAGCACCAGCCCCGCGGCCGCCCCTGCCCAGGCGAGGCCCGGAGGGGCGAACGCGCGGCGCCACCAGGAGTTGCGGCCTTCGCTCATCGCCCAGGCCTGCTGCATCAGCTGGCGGCGCAGACTGGTGCGGAACGCATCGTCCAGCGGCGGCTCGGGCGAGCGAACGGAACTCAGCACCGCGGCCACACGGCGCAGCTCGTCGTCCTGCAGGATGTCTTCCAGCTCGGGGTCGTGGTAGGAGTTCATTCCACAGGCCTCAAGCTGGACGCTTCCTCACGCAACCTGGTCACGCCGCGGTGGATGAGCAGCTTCACGGCGCCTGCCGACTTGCCCATGGCGACCGCGATGTCCTCGATCTTCATGTCTTCCTGGAACTTGAGCACCAGCGCGGTGCGCTGCTGGTGCGGAAGCGCTTCCACGAGCCCCCAGATCCGGCGCACCTCGTCGCGATGCGCCGCCAGGTCTTCCAGAGCCGGACCAGCGACCGAGAGGTCGTGAAAGTCCTCCAGGGGTTGGGCGGGACGCAGCGTCCGGTAGCGGTCGGCGATGGCGTTGACCGCGATCTGGTACAGCCAGGCAGCAAAGGGCCGCCCCGTGTCCTGGTAACGGGGAATGGCCTTCAGAGCCTTCATGAAGACTTCCGAAGTGACGTCCTCTGCCGCGGTTTGCTCCCTCACTCTTGAATACACGAACCTGTAGATCTGCTGAAAGTGCCGGTCATAGAGCTCCCCAAACTGGCGGGGATCGCGCTTGGCGAGCTCGACGAGGTGTCGCTCGTCGTCGCGCGACGGGTCGCTCACTGGCCGTTCAGCCTGCGCGAGTTCAAACGGGAGTCCTTTGAAGCTGGTTACGAGTTCGGGGCATGAGCAGCCTTCGATTATCAAGGCAGCCGCTTGACAAGGCCTGCGGTGGCGGATGGCCACGACATCTAGGGCTTGCCGGATGAGCGGTCACAAAATCTTGATCGGAGCCTGGGGCCGATATAATGCCTGCCGTCCCCAGTGTTGATTGGGAGCCGCGGCCCTTCTTGATCGAGCGATACTCGCCGCCCGCCATGCGGGCGGTCTGGTCAGACCAGCACAAATTTGAGCTCTGGCTGCGGATCGAGGTCCTGGCCTGCGAAGCGTGGGCGGCGCTTGGCCGGATCCCAGAGTCCGCGCTGCCGAAGATCCGCAAGGGCACATTCGACGCCACGAAGATCGCGGTGGTCGAGTCACGCGTAGGCCACGACGTGATCGCCTTCCTCACGGTGCTCAACGAATCCATCGGCCAGCCCGAGGCCCGTTACGTGCACCTGGGAATGACGAGCCAGGACCTGAACGACACCACGATGGCGGTGCAGATGGTGGAGTCCGCGCGGCTCATCATCCGCGACCTCGGCGCCGTGCGTGAGGCGGCGGCCGAGGTCGCGATCCGCCACCGCCGCACCCTGATGGCTGGCCGCACCCACGGCGTCGTCGCCGAGCCGATCACGTTTGGGTTCAAGGTCGCGGGCTGGGTGGCCGAGCTCGACCGCTCGATCGCTCGCCTGGAGCGCGCAGCCGAAGAAGCAGGGGTGGGCAGGGTCAGCGGGGCCGTCGGCACACACGCAACCATCGATCCGAGCGTCGAGGAGCATGTCTGCCGCGAGCTGGGCCTCAAGGTCGACGTCGTCTCGACGCAGGTCGTGGCGCGCGACCGCCATGCCGGCTACATGTCCGCGCTGGCCATCGCTGCCGGGACCCTGGAGCGAATCGCGACCGAGATCCGCCACCTTCAACGCAGCGAGATCAGTGAGGCGTTCGAACCCTTCGGCAAGGAACAGAAGGGAAGCTCGGCGATGCCGCACAAGCGTAACCCGGTCCTCACCGAGCGGGTGTGTGGCCTCGCCCGGGTAGTGCGTGGTCACCTCCTCACCGCGCTCGAGAACACGGCGCTGTGGCACGAGCGTGATATCAGCCACTCGTCCGCGGAGCGCGTGATCTTTCCAGACGCATGCGCCGTCATCGATTACATGGCGATCGAGATGAACAAGGTCTTGCGGGGGTTGGAGGTGCGGCCGGAGCGAATGCTCGCCAATCTCCAGTTCGCCGGCGGCGTGGTCTTCTCGCAACGGGTGCTGCTTGCTCTCGTCGACAGCGGCATCGCGCGCGAAGACGCTTACCTGGTCGTGCAAAGAGCGGCCATGCAGGCGATGGAGGATCCTGGAGCGGGCTTCCGTGCCTTGCTGGAGAAGAATGAGGACGTCATGAAGCGCATCGGCTCGAAAATGGACCAGCTCTTCGACCCGTGGGCCGGGCTCGAGCACACCGACCTGGCCTACGAGCGTCTTGGTCTTGCGGTAACGACCAAATGATCGCCGGACCGCCGCTCACCGACACCGAGCTCCCGCTCAAGCTGTTCATGCGGGGCAAGGTGCGGGACACGTACGAGCTCGGCTCCGACCGGCTGTTGATGGTCGCCACCGACCGCATCTCTGCATTCGACCACGTCCTGCCCAATGGAATTCCCGACCGGGGCAAGGTGCTGACGCAGCTGTCGATCTTCTGGTTCTCGCAGACCGACACCTTCCAGCCCAACCACCTGGTCTCCGGCATGGTCCCCGACCTGCCGCCGGCGCTCAAGAACTATCGAGAAGAGCTCGCGGGCCGTTTCATGATCGTGCGCAAGGCCAAGCGGATCGATTTCGAATGCGTTGTGCGCGGCTACCTCGCGGGCAGCGCGTGGAAGGAGTACCAGGAGACCCAGACCCTTGCGGGCGAGAAGATGCCGCCGGGCCTGCGCCAGAGTGAAAAGCTCGCTTATCCCACCTTTTCGCCGGCGACGAAAGCGGAAAGCGGGCACGACGAGAACATCACATTCGACCAGATGAAAAAGGAGCTCGGCGACGAGCTGGCGACGAAGCTTCGCGACGCCAGCCTGGAGCTGTACAAGTACGCCTCGGAGTTTTCCGCCCGGCGCGGCCTCATCCTCGCCGACACCAAATTCGAGTTCGGTGTCGTCGATGAGGATGTCATCCTCATCGACGAGGCCCTCACTCCAGACAGCTCGCGCTACTGGGACGGGGCGACCTACCGCGTCGGCGTTACACCGGAGGCTTATGACAAGCAGTT
>Ga0209159_1000895_pt1 | contig 24771 bp, 20 predicted proteins | sample GraSoiAngelo_144_FD_185901 | JGI IMG/M metagenome (GOLD analysis project Ga0209159, IMG submission 185901) | Grasslands soil microbial communities from the Angelo Coastal Reserve, California, USA - 14_1009_02_40cm (SPAdes) (version 2) | ecosystem: Environmental > Terrestrial > Soil > Grasslands ...
CCGATCATTCTAAGCGAAGATGACGTCCGAAGGGTTCTACGGATAGAGGATTTGATTCCCGCGATGGCCGAGGCGCTCCGGGACCTTTCGGCCGGCGCGGTCTTGCAACCGTTGCGAACCGTCCTTCCGGTATCGGAGCATGAAGGGTTTTTGGGCGTCATGCCAGCTTGTGGGCGCGCGCTCGGGGCCAAGTTGGTGACGTTCTATCCGCAAAACAAGGGGATCCCGACACATCACGCCATGATTTTGCTTTTTCGACTCGAAACAGGCGAGCCCCTGGCGGTAATGGATGGCCGGCTCATTACCGAGATGCGCACGGCCGCGGTATCGGCGGTGGCGACGAAGTTACTCGCTCGCGTCAATACAAAAGTGCTAACGATCCTTGGATCGGGAGTGCAGGCGCGAAGCCATCTCGAGGCGTTACGACTAGTGCGGGAGTTTACTGAAGTACGAGTCTGGAGTCCGCATAACGCTGATCGGTTCGCACGCGAGCTCAGGCTGCACGCCGCAGCTTCGGCCGAAGAAGCAGTGCGCGGAGCGGATGTGATCGTAGTAGCAACCTCAGCCACCACACCAGTTCTGCGCGGTGAATGGCTCGCACCCGGTGCACACATTAACGCCGTCGGCGCGACCCGGCCGAATTGGCGCGAACTGGATGACGAAGTATTGCGGCGAGCGACGATTTATGTCGAATCGCGTGAGGCGGCCCTCAAAGAATCCGGTGATATGATGGCGGCGAGCAAAGAACCCGTTGAAATCGGCGAAGTCATCGCCGGCAAACAAGCCGCGCGGACGTCTGCGGATGGAATCACGCTATTTAAGTCAGTGGGTGTCGCGGCAGAGGATGTCGCCGCGGCCGACCTGGTTTACAAAAAGGAAACCGAAAGAGTCTCGCAATAGTCAATGGCAGGGTGACGCTTTGCGGAACCGGCGTTGTGAAGGAACACAGGCTGTGGCCTGTGTTCCGCTTCGGTGCAATCAAACCGCGCTTGATTGCCGTCAGTCGCCGTTTACAACCTATTTGTTAGCACCCTTGCGCCAGATGACGTCTTCGTTATTTCGCCGATCGATAAGTGCGTCGACTTTTCCGTCCTTATCATAACGAAACAGGATTCTGCCTTCGATACCTTTGCGAAAGAAAAGCTCAGATGTTTCCGGAAATAGTTGCTCTTTCTTTCCATTTCTTTCGACGAACAAGCTATCCCCATCGGCGACAACGGTTCGTGTTTGACCGGATGCAAGCTCATAGCTGCCGATGAAGTCAGGGAACTTCTTTGGATCAGCTTTGCCAACCGCCGGATCTTCATAATAACGATGGGCCTGGCTGGCGACGATCTGCCAATTCCCGTCGCGTCGCAGCCAGGTATCGGTAATATGATAACGCGCGCTCAGATTCTGACCAAAAATTGTCTCAGTCTCGTTAGCGTCGTAACTAAGAATCGCCACGTTATCGTAAATCCGACTTTGTACACGCTCGAGTTTGATCGCACCGGAATACCCGGCTGGCAGCGGTGTGATATCCGCAATCAGCTTGGGCTTATCCATGGTGCGTCCTTTTTCATCCGCGAAAATGGAATCGTCGGCGAAATACTTCTTCCAGGGAGCCTGGTCGCCAGGAACGACGGCATCGTACAGCTCCTGCGTTCGCCGAATCAATTCGTTCTCGGTAATGGCAGCGTCTCTCTCAGCCGCGGATCCGAGGTTTGAGCCGCAGGCAAGAATAATGAAGATAGCGAGAAGTTTCATAATCAAATACAAGATTGGGTGGAAACGGAAACTAAAAACCGCTTTTTTTACGTCTTAGTAACCGCAATGACGTAGGCTGCTTTCGGAATAGAGAAGCTGTCGCCTTTGGCATAGCGGCGAACGGACTCTTCGATCGCCAACTGAATGGCGCGGAGGTTCTCGGATGTTTGGCGCGCGAGCAATCCCGCGGTGCGCACACCGGCGTCTCGTTCCGCATCGAATGGATAGCGTGCGGTGGGAACGTTCCATTGAATGGTATGGAGTTTAAAAATCAGTGACGCACCATTGAACCCGACGCGTTCGAGCGCCCGGCGAAATTCCTCGCGACCAGAAAACAAATAGTGCGGCGGGCCGGCTGGAAGATCGACCTCGAGATCAGCGTGTGCCTGGATGGCGTCGTCGATGATCTTCGCGTATGGATTTTCCTCGGGCGCTGCCCAAACCGTAAAGCCGAATTTGCCGCCAGGCTTGAGGACGCGGAACGCTTCAGCACAAGAGCGCTCCGGGTCAGACACGTGAAGCAAAGCGAAGTTGGCCAGAACGCGATCGAAGGTCACATCGGTGAAAGGCAGATTTTGCGCATCGCCTTCGCAGAATTCGATCCGGGGAAACATCTTTTGCGCGATTGCCACCATTTCCCTGGAAAAATCGAGGCCGCGGGATACGGCGCCGCGCTCGGCCGCTGCGGCTGCGACGTAGCCGGGGCCAGAACCAACGTCGAGAACAGACATGTTTAAGTTAACCTCGGCGGCATCGAGTAGTGATGGGATGAATTGCCGGGTCGATCTCGCCCACACCGAATCGTATTTGCCGGCAACACGCTGCCAGCCTTCGTGTTCAAATTTAGCGAATGACTCCATCAATTTCGGCAGACCAAAAAAAATATCGATTTTTCGTTAGACGTTCTTCCATTTTTCCTAAGACGGTGGCAAGGTGCCGGAATGAAGAAACGGCAAGGAGCATATCGCGAGTTTACTAATATCCGCATTTTGCCAAGTGGCTATCAGGTGGCAATCACGCGCAATAAAAAGGAATACAGCAAGCATTTCGCCGGACATTCGAAGGAGTCGCTCAAGGCGGCGCATCGCTGGCGCGATCGTGTTCTTCGCCTGCTTCCCAATAAACGCAGCCAGCCAATTCCGTCGCGGATCCTGAGCAAACTGCGTTTGAAGCAGCCGGTCGTTGGGGTTTCTCGTTACGAGACCCGCCGATTCTACTCTGTCACCTATCACGGTAAAAAAGGACGGACGCGGGTGCGAACTTTTTCCTGGCGAGATCCCAAGGGAGAGTTGGCAGCGTATGCGGCAGCGATAAAATTCAGACGAAAGAAGACGAAGTTCCGATAAGCCAATGCCGGCGCCAAAGCGCCAAACCGACGATTAAAATCTAGCGCCCGTATCGATGTATTCCATCGAATCCGATCGATCGAAGCGGCTGTTGGTGATTAGCGCAGCTGGTCAAGTGACGAAGAAAGAAGTGGAAACCGTGGTGCTGCGAGTCCGCGAGATGATGAAGGAGACAACTCCCGGATTTCGCGTCTTAACCGATTTTCGCTGGCTTGATCGGATGGAGCCGGCGGCAACGGCTCACCTTGCCGAAATCATGGATGCGCTGGCGGAGAAAGGTGTCGCGGCAGTGGTACGGGTGATTCCGGATCCACACAAAGACATTGGCTTGAATATTCTTTCGCAATTTCATTACGGCCCGCAAATCAAGCTCGCTACCTTCGAGTCGTTAGCGGAAGCATTGTCAGCGTTGATGGACGAAGCAGTGTGAGCCGGCTCCGCAGAGCGTCGCCTACCAAAGTTGGTCGCGAGTGCAAACTTGGTAGGGCGAGACTCCGTCGAGCCCCTCACTTTGTCATGTCGAGCGAATACGCCAGTCCGGCTCGGACCGAGACATCCCTTTGCCATTTCTCTTACAAAAAAATTAGAGATTCCTCGACTGCGCTCGGATTGACAAAAAGGGCGCGCGAGAGACGAACCTGCATTGTGGCGCTGGCTTCGCCGTTCTTGTCAGACGTCTTCCCCGGTATGCCGAGACTCCGTCCAGCCGGGTGCAAAACGTGCCACGGCGGAGCGATCCCGAAATCGGGACAGAAATTTCCCGAAACCGAAGAGCTATTCGAGTTACAAAAAGGAATCGCGCTCGGCCAACCCAATCAAACCCTGCAGTTTACGCGCGTGGTGGAATGCTGGCACAACCTTTGCAGTGGGCATGAGACGACACCCTTGCTACCAGTGGTACACAGCGTCCCGCAAGCATGAAGACGAGTAGGAGAACGAACTATGTTTGAATCATTTTTTCAGGATGTGCGGGTGGGGCTTCGTGTTTTGTTTAAGGAGAAATCCTTCTGTTTCCTGGCCGTGCTCGTGCTCGCACTGGGCATCGGCGGCGCGACTACTCAGTTCACAGTCGTCAACGCCACTGTATTACGCGGGTTTTCGTTTCCTTATCCAGAACAGCTGATGAGCGTGGGGTTGATCGATCCTCAGGCCAGTGCGCAAAATAATAATTTCGGTCTCGGCAACATCCCGACGGCTCAGGACTACGAGGACCTACGCGCGGCCCAGCAGTCGTTCGCGCAGATGGCCGGTTATTTGAGCGGATCGACAATCAACGTCACTTACAAAAACAATCCGCAGCGTTACACTGGCGCGTACATTACCGAAGACCTCTTTAGGATTATCGGCGTTTCGCCGATAATGGGCCGCGACTTCACCGCCGACGACAACAAACCCGGTTCAGAAAAAGTCGCCATTTTAAGTCACGAGATTTGGAAGCGGGATTTCAATGGCGACCCCAACATTGTCGGGCAAAGCGTTCGGATTAATGGCAAGGCCGCGACCATCATCGGTGTGATGCCGCCGAATTTTAAATTTCCATTTTCCGACCAACTTTGGGTTCCCCTCTACAATGAGTTTCCTCCAATACCGCGCGGCCAACTCGTGATTGGTGCGAATAATGCCGCACCCGCAGTCATGGGCCGGCTCAAACCGGGCGTCAGCATCGATCAGGTGAACGCGGAGTTTGTCGGCCTGGCGCGCCGGTTGGCTCAGGACAATCCGAAAACGAACAGCACTCTTACGTCCGCGAACGTGCAGCCCCTTTTGAAAGCGATGACCGGCCCGCAGCTGCGCCAGCAAGTTTGGGGGATGCTTGCCGCGGTCATCCTCGTTTTGCTGATCGCGTGTGTGAACGTGATGAATATGCAATTTGGTCGCGCCGCCTTGCGGGCAAAGGAACTGGCGATTCGTGGTGCGCTTGGCGCCACCCGTTGGCGAATCGTCCGCCAAATGCTGACTGAAAGTTTTGTTGTCGCGGCATTTGGCGCAGTCGCGGGCGTGTTGCTAGCCTATTGGGCGGTCGACTTGCTCATTCGGGCGACGAATTCGCTGCCGTTTCCGCCACCTTATTGGATTCAATATAGGATAGACGGCCCTGTTCTTGTCTTCACCGTCGCAATCACGTTAGTGGCAACGATTGTTTCCGGTTTAGTTCCGGCGTTCGTCAGCTCGAAAGGCAATGCCGCGGAGATCATGAAAGAAGGCGGCCGCGGCAATAGCAGCCGGTTGGTCAATATCATCACTCGTGTGCTCGTGGTCGGGCAGATCGCGTTGACAGCAGCGCTCCTGATTGCGGCCACGCTGCAAATCAAATCAATTCGAAATCAGGTCACGCTCAATTATGGCTACGACGAGAGTGCTATTTATACGGCGCGCATGGCCCTAATGGAAGGCGCTTATCCGACGCAGGACGCTCGTCGTGGATTTTTTCTTCGTGCGGTGCGGGCATTGCGAGCCAAACCGCAATTCGAATCTGTAGCGATGAGCGATCGCTTTCGCATGACCTTTGCCGGGCAAGGTCAATATGAAGTGGATGGTCAAAATTATACGACGGACCGCGATCGGCCACGGGGAAACTTCGAGTCGGTGTCGGATAACTATTTTGCAACGCTCGGTTTGAAGATTTTGGAAGGCCGTGATTTCACCATTGATGACAGCGATGCTAAACAACCGGTGGCGATCGTTAACGCGAGCTTCGCGCGAAAGTATTACAGTAACGAAAGTCCGATTGGGCGTCGGATCCGGATCTATAATCCCGGCCAACCGCAGCCGTGGCGCACGATTGTCGGAGTGGTTCCGGACACACTGATGCAGGGTCCATTCGACCAGCAGACCGATACCGGCGGCTTTTACATGCCGCTCCTCGGCGCCGACCCCGCCACGCAATTTTGCACAATCATTGTTCGCCCGTGTCCGGGACAGCGAGCCGATACCCTCGGTTCGGCCCTCAGCAGGGCAGTTGCCGAACTCGATTCAAATTTGCCGACTTATTTCGCCGGAACGCCAGCGCGCTTGCACGATGAAATCCTCGGTGGCAACCGAATTATCGCCACCTTATTCGGCATTTTCGGAGCGGTCGCATTCGTGCTCTCGGCAGTTGGTCTTTACGGCGTGATGAGCTTTTCCGTTACTCAGCGGACGCAGGAATTTGGCATCCGGATGGCGCTGGGCGCGGATGCCGCTCGCATCTTTCGCATGGTCATGACGCAAGGCGCCTGGCAGTTGGGCATCGGGCTCGTTCTTGGCGCCGGCGGCGCCGCGCTGCTCCTAGGGGTTCTCGCGGCCGCTGCTTTGCAGAACATTCTCTTCAAGGTCAACACGCTCGATCCGTTCATTTATTTCGCGGTTGCAGGAATGCTCGCTCTCGTCGCGGCGGCATCTTGTTTCGTTCCCGCACGCCGCGCCACTCTGGTCGATCCGATCGTTGCTCTTCGCTATGAGTAAAATTTGGTAAACAAAAGGCCGATCGTGTTCACCGATTTCCGTTTTGCACTTCGCCAGCTACGAAAATCTCCGGGCTTCACCTTACTTTCTGTCCTCACGCTTGCTCTCGGCATCGGTGTAAACACTGCAATTTTTAGCCTAATCCACGATCTCTTTCTGCGCGGTATGCCGTTCCAGGAAGTGTCTCGCATCGTGCGGATTTACGGTGAAGCAAAAGAGCGCGACCTGAAGCAACTGCCGTTCTCGGTTCCGAAGTTTTGGCATTACCGCGACGGCCAAAACGTTTTTGCCAGTTTCGCCGCCGATTGGGGGAATGGTTACATCCTGACCGGACTCGGTGAGCCGGTCCAGGTTCTCGGCGAAAATGTCACCGCTAACTACTTCGATTTATTAGGCATTCATCCGATTGCCGGCCGCAACTTCCTTCAGCAGGAGGAAATGAGGGACAACGTCGCCTTGGTCACGGAAAGTTTCTGGCGCAAGCGCCTCAATTCCGATCCGGCCGCACTCGGCCGCAGCATTGCATTGAACGGCGTCGCCACCACGATTGTTGGAGTTTTGCCTAACCTTCCAATCTCGTGGTTCGGTCGTGATTCCGAAGTCTTTATCGCCACGCCGTTTGATAATCCGAACGCGACGAAGGATCGACTGATGCGCGGTTTCAGTTTTATGCGTTGCATCGGACGACTGAAACCTGGAGTAACGATTCAGCAGGCGCAGGCCGCGATGCCTTCTCTCGAGCAAAGTTATCGCGCACAACATCCGGAAACAGCAGATTGCACCTGGACGTCGACGGTAATTAGCGCTGACGAAGACGTCACGGGCGATCTACGACCCGCGTTTGTCACCTTGCTCATTGCCGTCGGTGCGGTCCTGCTTATCGCATGCAGCAATGTTGCAAATCTTTTGCTCGTTCGTTTCAGCAGGCGCCGACGTGAAATCGCGTTACGAATGGCTTTGGGAGCCGAGCGGCGCAACGTCGTCCGACTGTTCGTGCTCGAAAGTACCATCATCAGCGTGGCTGCCGGCGGGGTCGGCCTGGCCCTCGCACTTTGGATCGTGTCAGTGGTTCCGAAAGTTGCGGGCGACAACGTTCCACTTGAAACCGCGGTCACGCTTCATTGGCCAGTCCTTTTTTTCACACTTGCCCTTTCCTTGTTGACTGGATTCGCCATGGGAGTTTATCCCGCATGGCAAGGTTCCCGCGCTGACCTCGTCGATGGATTGAAAGAAGGTGGCCGCGCGATCAGCGGCAGTCGCGGGCAACATCGATTCCGCCGCGGACTCGTCTCGGCACAAGTTGCTCTTTCAATGGTGTTACTCGCTGCAGCGGCGATGCTAATCTCAAGTTTCGTTAGACTAAGTAATCAGGAAAGTGGATTCCGGTCGGATCATGTTTGGGCTGGCGGAATCGGTTTACCCGCCGCGCGATATCCGGATCCCACATCGCGCGGTCATTTCGTTCAACGTTTGGTTGACGAGCTGCAAGCATCGCCCGGCGTTGAAGCAGCGGCCGCTGCTGACGCGGTCCCGTTGAGCGGCAATTATTCTCAAACTCCGTACATGCGCGCGGATGGCAATCCATTGCCGGTAAATCAGCGCCCGCTCGGTTTAACACGCAGTATTTCGCCAGCATATTTCCGCGCGTTGCGCGTCCCGTTGCTCGCCGGTCGCGAATTTAATGAACGGGACGGAGCCGATCAGCCGCTCGTCGTTATCTTGAGTAATTCGACCGCTAAGAAGTTATTTCCGAACGAAAATCCGCTTGGCCGGCAAATCCTCTTTGGAGTCGATAACGGCAATGGGCTTCCCGCCGTAGTGGTGGGCGTCGTCGGCGATGTTCGATCGCGCGAACTCGCCAAGCCCAACGATATCGAATTCTACCGCCCGTGGCCGCAGCGGAGCGTTTCGTTTTTCAACGTGATGGTGCGCACGCCTATGAAACCGGACGCAACTCAGACCATTGTTCGCGCCGCGCTCGACAAGATCGATAAAGACACGCCGATTCTGCAACCAGATACGCTCGATGCCATTGTGACCCAATCATTGGGACAGCGGCGGCTGACCATGGGATTGCTCGGCGCATTTGCCGGCATCGCCTTGCTCCTCGCGATCGTTGGAATTTACGGCGCCGTTGCCTACACCGTGGAACAACGAACCGCCGAAATCGGTGTGCGCATGGCCCTTGGTGCGCAAGTCAAAGATGTTTTGCAGCTCGTTGTCAAACAAGGGATGAATCCCGTATTGATCGGACTTGGCGTAGGTCTGATTGCGGTCTTCGCGACTGGCCGTTTGCTCGCGACGCAACTCTACCAAATTTCTCCACACAATCCGGTTCTAGTTAGCCTGACCGCAATCGGGCTGGCCTTTGCCGCGCTCCTTGCCTGTTTAATTCCCGCGCGACGGGCAACCGCGATCGATCCCATCCAGGCTCTTCGCAGCGAATAACCGTGCTCTTCGTTATGACCAAAACCGGCCGTTATTTATGATGACCGATCTCCGCTTCGCCCTTCGGCAATTACTCAAGTCGCCCGGGTTTACTTCGCTGACGTTGCTCACGCTCGCCCTTGGGATTGGACTGAACACTGCGATCTTTAGCCTGATCAACGACCTGTTTTTGCGCGGTCTCCAATTTAAGGAGCCCGGACGCGTCGTGCACATGTATTCGAATGCCAGGCAGCGCAATTTGCTGGAGCTCGCTGTCTCGGTACCGCGGTTTCAACATTTCCGCGCCAGCCAGAAAATTTTTGACGGGTTCGAGGGCGAAAATATCATCCCGTTCACTTTGACCGGACTGGGCGATGCGGTGCAGCTTTTCGGCGGCAAGGTGACGTCGAACTATTTCGACGTCCTCGGCGTACAACCGATACGCGGCCGCAATTTTTTGCCCGAGGAAGAAGAGACCGCCGACGTGGCGATGGTGACGGAAAATTTCTGGCAGAAACGGATGGGCGGCGACCCGAATGTGATCGGCCGCAACATTACGCTCGACGGCGTGTCGCACACCATCGTGGGCGTGTTGCCGAACCTGCCGTTTTCCTGGATCGGACCGAATGCTGAGATCTGGACGACGAAACCGTTCGTGGTTCCCGGACTTTCCTACGAACGAATCATGCGGGGCAGCGGTTTCCTACGCGTGATCGGGCGCTTGAAACCGGGGATGACGATCGAACAGGCGCGGGCCGCGTTACCGCCGCTCGAGCAAAGTTATCGCGCCCAATATCCGGACAAGATCGACAGTTCATCGGTCATGACGCTCAAGACGCTGCCTGAGGACGTGACGGGAAACCTGCGGCCAGCCTTTGCCACTTTGCTCGCGGCAGTTGCGTTCGTATTGCTGATTGCGTGCAGCAATGTGGCAAATCTCCTGCTCGTACGCTTTAGCGGCCGGCGGCGAGAAATTGCACTGCGCATGGCGTTGGGCGCGTCACGCGCGAGCGTGTTGCGACTTTTCATTTTCGAAAGTTTGCTCGTAAGCGTTCTTGCTGGAGCAGTCGGCGCAGGCTTGGCATATGAGTTGGTTCCGTTCGTGCCGAAAATGGCGGCGAATTTTCTTCCCCTCGATCCCGAGACTAGCATCAGCCTCTCGCTTCCCGTGCTCGGGTTCACCATTCTTCTGTCGCTCTTAACGGGCGTGGCGATGGGCGTTTATCCGGCATTGCAAAGTTCACGAGCTGATCTGGTCGAAGGATTGAAAGAAGGCGGACGCGGAACGAGCGGCAGCATGCAGCAGCACCGGTTCCGTAAAATCTTGGTCGGCGCGCAAGTCGCGCTCTCTGTCACGTTGCTGGCGGGCGCGGCGTTACTCATCACCAGCTTCGTGAAGTTGAGCAAGCAGAACATCGGGTTCCGCCCCGAGAATATGTGGACTGGCCTGGTGACATTGCCGCAAGCGGCCTATCCCGATTCCGCCACGCGCCAGCGTTTCGTGGAAAAAACTCTGGCGGCGTTGCAGCGGATTCCAACGATCCAAAGCGCCACGATCAGTGGCGATATCCCGTTGATCGCTGCTGCCGCCGCTAACATGCTTTACACCCGCCCGGACGGTGAAATTTTGCCGGTGGATAAGCGGGCCGCCGCCGCGGGCCACGACATTGCGCCGGGTTATTTCAAGACCTTCGGCATTCCCATCCTGGCGGGACGCGATATCGATCAGCACGACGCAGCCGATCATCAGAATGTGATGCTAATCAGCCAGGCCGGCGCGCGGAAAGTTTTTGGCAACGAGAATCCGATCGACAAAACGCTTCTGATCTCGAGTGCGAGCACGCCGGTGGAGATCATCGGTGTGGTGGGCGACGTGCGGATGCGGCGCATAGCGGACCCGGACGAAGTGGAAATCTACCGTCCGTGGGCACAGGAGAATTTTCCGTTCGCGGTGATCGCGGTGCGGAGCGCGCTGAGAGAGGATGCGGTGACTAGAGTGGTGCGGTCGGCGCTCGGCACGGTCGATCCTGGGTTGGCGGTCGCGATTCCGCAATCGATGGACGCCATTGTCGCGCAAGCGCTCGGCCAGGCGCGGCTGATGACGTGGCTGTTGGGAATTTTTGCCGGTGCGGCCTTGCTATTGGCGACGGTTGGAATTTACGGTGCAGTTGCTTATACAGTCGAGCAACGCACCTGCGAAATTGGCGTGCGCATGGCGCTCGGTGCACAAACCAAGGACATCTTGCGATTAATTGTAAATCAGGGAATGCGGCCGGTCGTACTCGGATTGGTTATCGGCTTGGCCGCGGCGTTAGCGCTCGGCCGTTTAATCACGTCGCAACTTTATCAAACTTCCGCTAACAATCCTCTGTTACTCGCGGCAACGATGTCGATCCTCGGACTTGCGGCGCTGGTTGCTTGTGTTTTTCCCGCACGCCGGGCAGCGATGCTCGATCCGGTGCAAGCATTGCGCACGGAATAAATCGGCAATTGCAACCTATCTTGGCCGGTTTGTCGCCGGTAGCCATGGAGAGACGATCTAGCGTCAATCCAATGGTTGCGTTGCGCGCAGAATAGTCAGGCCGGTTTGCGTCGCCACAAAAAGTAAACAGGAACTCCGGTGAGGACGATCAGAATTCCGATTCCTGAAGTACTTGGAACGAGATAAGCCAGGTCGAGGATTACGATCACCGCCAAAGCAATGGAAATAATCGGAACGATGGGATAACCCCAGGTACGGTAAGGACGCTCCGCGGTGGGATTTTTTTTGCGCAAGACGATGACCGCAGCGACAAGGAGCACGTAAAAAATCAAATCCGCCGAGACGATGTATTCGAGCAATTGTGTATAGACATTCCCGAACGTGGGTGTCCCGGTTTGCGCGTTGGTCATAACCATGCGCGGCAGAGTGAGCAAGGCCGTCCAGATTGCTTGCACCACCAGCGCGAACGCCGGCACGTGAAAGCGATTTGTTGTTCCCACCTTATGAAAAAATAAATTGTCTCGCGCCATGGCATAGTAAACCCGCGCGCCGGCGAGGATGAGCCCGTTATTGCAACCAAAGGTCGAGATCATGATCGCCGCTGCCATCGCCAGCACCCCGGGGGTTCCGAAAATGCTGCGCATCATTGCGACCGCGACACGATTTTGCGGCGCGTTTTGAATTTCGGCTAACGGCAGGGACGCAATGTAGGCGACGTTGGCGAGTACATAGAGCACGACCACAATCCCACAACCGTAGAGTAACGCGCGCGAAAGATTGCGGCCCGGCTCGCGTACTTCGCTGCCGATAAAGGTGACATTGGTCCACGCCGTCTGCGCGAACAGCGGTCCGACCATTGCTTTGCCAAATAATAAGGCAACCGCGAGTCCGCCGATGATGGCGAATCCTGGTTGCGCCGCCTGTGCACTCCAGCCGTTGGCCGACGCATCCCACCAGTGCGATGCCAGCGCCGCGCAATTCGCTTTCCACCCGAAGACGAGCCCAATCACAATTACGCCGATGAGTGCCGCGGTTTTGGTAAACGTAAAACTGTTCTGCACAATCTTGCCGACGCGAAGGCCGCGTGTATTGGAAAAGGTGAGGAGGGCGATCAATAGAATTGCAACCAGCTGTTCGGTTGAAAGACTGATCGCATACCCGGGTAAGAGCACGAATGGCGCGATCAGATAATGATCGCCCGCAACACTCGGCGCGAAGACGCCGAGAAACCTCGCAAATGCGATTGCCACCGCAGCGATCGTTCCGGTTTGCACGACGAGAAAGAGGGTCCAACCAAATAAAAATCCAAGCGCTGGTCCGTAGGCCTCGCGCAAGAAAACATAAACGCCGCCTGCACGCGGCATCATCGTCGCCAGCTCCGCGCAGCAAAGGGCCCCGGTGATCGTCAGCAATCCAGCAATCGTCCACGCCAGCAACAACCAGCCCGGAGCACCGATTAATCGCAACGATTCCGCCGAGACAATGAAGATCCCCGACCCGATCATCGAGCCAATCACGATCATGGTGGCGTCGAGCAACCCAAGACCGCGGACGAGCGAAGAAGATTGATCGCGTTCGTTATTCATGGACAGACACGATTACACGGTCATCTCGGTACCCATTACACTGTCATCCCGAGCGAAAGTCGAGATCCCGCCAAGTTACCTTAAAGGTTTCGCAACGGGTTGCCTCGGCCTCGCTCGGGATGACAGTGCGGCGCTCTAGCTCTTTCCCGGCGCCGCGATGATAATTCCTTCCCCTTCCAGTCGCGCCCGCAATGCCCGCACAAACTCAACCGCGCCGGGCGTGTCGCCATGCACGCAAATCGTCTCGGCCTGAACACGAAGGTCGCTACCATCAACCGCACGAATCTTTCCTTCTCGCAACATTCGGTGCACGCGCTCCGCTGCTTCATCTGGATCATGCAACAGCGCGTCCGGCTTTGTTCGGGAAACGAGCGTGCCGTCGCTATTGTAGTTGCGGTCCGCGAAAACCTCGGCCGCGATTTGCAGCCCCAATTCTTTCGCCGCCTTAAACAGCTCGGTCCCAGCGGGTGCGAACAAGATTGCGCGAGTATCAACGGCGAGCACCCCGTGCGCGATCGCATCGGACAATTCACGATCACGCACCGCCATATTATAGAGGGCGCCGTGCGGCTTGACATGGTTCATCTCCACCCCCGCCGCGGAGCAAAGGGCTTGAAAGGCCCCGACCTGATAGGCAACGAGCGCGTAAGCCTCCGGCGCACTCACTTGCATTTCAGTTCGCCCAAAATTTTTTCGATCGTCGAGACTTGGGTGCGCCCCTACTGCGACACCTTTCTCTCTTGCCGCGCGAATGGAATTGAAAATTGAGGCCGGATTTCCGGCATGAAATCCGCACGCGATATTCGCAGAGCTAACGAGGCTTAGAATTTCGTCGTCGTGACCTGCTCCTTCGCCGAGATCGGAATTTAAATCGACTTTCATCCGAAACGGACCTCCAACCCAGCGCGAAAAAGCGCGACGTCGCGTTCGCGTTCCCGCAAAAGATCGCGCGCTTCTTCCAACTCAATCAATTCGAACCGGACTTCGTCGAGCGGCTGCAATTGTGCCGCGTCTGCGAGATCAACCGTGATCACGTGCGCGATCTTCGGATAACCCCCGATCGTCTGGCAATCACCAAGAAGCACGACCGGCGCCCCGCTACGCGGAAGCTGAATCGTTCCGGGCGCCACTGCTTCGGAAACAAGCTCGGCCGGGTTAGTCGATACCATCTCACCGCCTTCTAATCGCAAACCCATGCGGTCGGAATTCATCGCCACGCCGAATTTTTGCGCGAGCAATTTGGCTTCGATATCATCATCCCAATTCTTCCCGCGAATAACGCGAAGAAATCTTCTGCGCGAGCCGAATCGCGGTGCGCTCCAATCGGAAACGACATTTGGAATCGCGGCGCGAATACGCGGGCAAAGTTCTGATTCCGCACCCAGCGGAAGCAGATCCCCATCGCGTAGCGCGCGGCCTTCCCATCCACCGAAGCGGGCGCGCAAATCGGTCGCCCGGCTTCCCAGAATTTCAGGAACATCAATTCCACCGGAAATGGCCAGCCAGGCGCGGCCACCGCGCTTCGGCGAAATCTCGATCATCCCGCCAGCTGAAACGCGCGCGCAATGCAAAATCGGAATTGGCTCGTCTCCAATTCGCATCTCGAATTCGCCGCCGCTCCACGCGACCAATCGGTTGACGTTAAGCTTCAATCGTACTCGACCGCTCGTCACTTCGAGACCAGCCACGCATTCCGGATTGCCCACCAGAAGATTCGCCAGTCGCAAAGAAACGGAATCGAGCGCGCCACCAGGCGTCACGCCAAACTTACGGAGTCCGGCGCGTCCGCAATCCTGCACCGTAGTCTGAAATCCTGCAGAAATGACTGACGCCGTCATCCCGAGCTTTCTTTTACGCGCGCTTCAAATTCATTGCGCCTAATACCACGAAAGCGAACGCGATCGCCCGCCTGCAACAAAGCGGGCGGATTCGCATTCGGATCAAACAAACGCAACGGCGTGCGACCGATCAAATTCCAACCACCCGGAGACTCAACCGGATAGACTCCGGCTTGGGTCCGCGCAATCGCAACCGAACCCGCGGGGACTTTCGTCCGCGGAGTGGCCAGGCGCGTTGTCCGCAGTTTTTCCGGAAGCCCAGCGAGAAAAGGAAACCCGGGCATAAACCCGACGCACGCGACAACAAATTCGGCGGATGAATGCAACGCGATGATCGTCTCGGCAGACAAATTTGTTTCCGCTTCGACGCGGGCGAGATCCAGAGCAAAGTCGGCGTCGTAGCACACTGGAATTTCAATTCTTCGCCTCTTTCGTGACACGCGAATCCGTGCCGAGGCAACCAACGCGCGAATCTTCTCTTCAACGTCTCGTTCAATCCGCGCTGGATCAAAAAACAGCGCCACCGACTCGTAAGCGGACGTAACATCGATTACTCCAGGAACGTTCGCCCTCTCCAGAGTCTCCGCCACCGAGAGTGCACGCGCCAATAATCGCTCGCGATCGGGGGACTCATCAGTGAAATCAACGGTGATTGCGGAATCACCCAGCGGGGAAATCTTCATCAATTACGATTTATCCCGTCATTCCGAGCGAAGTCGAGAAGTCCCGCATTAGTTTCTGTAGCGGCAGCCATCTGGCTGCGCACGCGACATCCGTGCCATTTGTCATTCCGAGCGAAGTCGAGGAGTCTCTGACTATTCCTCTTTTAATGCGACGCAAAGACCGACTTTCAAAATAGCTAGAGATGTCTCGACTCCGCTCGACATGACAGGAAAGCAATGAGCGCCTGGAAATTTCTTTTGATCGCGCTGGCGGTCATCACTCTGCTTTGGTTCCTCAATCCCGAACGTACGATCAAACGTAACGAGCCCGGCATAGTCGAAATCGTTTATCTGGCGGAGAGCGGGCCGGATACAGCGTCGGTCGAAGAAGCAATGCGCGAGTTCGAAGCCCAAAGCCGCGCTGCTCATCAAGAAAATCCATCGCACCCAATTTACAAAATTATCAAAGGCCAGACCGCCTCGCGTGATCCGACCGCCGATCCAACCCGTTTTCTCGTTAGTCTGGCGGGGGGAATGCCCCCCGACTTGATCCTCTTCGATCGTTACGCCGTGAGCGAATGGGCGGCACGCGGCACCTTCACCAAACTGGACGAATTCGTTGCCCGCGAATCCTCGAGCCCTGCGCCCGACGCAATTCGCCCGGAAAATTTCTACAAGTCATGCTGGGACGAAGTTGTTTATGAAAATCCTACCACCCACGAGCGCGGCATTTACGGAATCCCGGAGCACGTCGATGATCGCGCGCTTTTTTACAATAAGGATCTATTGAAGCGAGCCGGCTTTGTCGACGCAAACGGGGAAGCGCAGCCGCCCCGCACTTGGGATGAGCTCGAGCGAATGGCGGTCAAATTAACCGAACACGACGCCCGCGGACGCATTACCCAGCTTGGCTTCGCGCCCAATTTCGGCAACGCCTGGCTTTATCTTTACAGTTGGATGAACGGCGGGCAGTTCCTGAGCGACGATCGCCGCCGCTGCACCTTGAACTCTCCGGCCGTGGTGCGGGCCCTGGAGTGGATGACACGCGTCTATGATTCGTTAGGCGGCGCCCAAAAGGAATTCGCTTTTGAAGGAACGGCACAGTCCGGGCAACGAAGCGCTCCGCCTGGTGAGCTCGATCTTTTTGTCCAAGGCAAGGTGGCAATGAAGGTCGACGGCTACTGGATTTTTCCAGAAATGCTCGCGCAATACGGCCAAAACTTGAACTACGCGGTCACCCTTCCACCATTGCCCGCCAGTGCCGCTGGCAGCGAGAACAATGGACACAGTTGGGTAAGCGGTTGGTGTTACGCCATTCCTTCCACCGCGCGACAAAAAGAAGCCGCGTGGGAATTGCTCAAGTTCATGTGCAGTCAGCACGCACGTGAAATCATCGGCGAAAACGAGCGGCTCCGACTGCAAAGCATCGGGCGCATTTATGTGCCGACGCAAAACGCAAACCGGCGTATCAACGAATGGGCTTTCCAAAAATATATCGCATCCGATCCAGCCATCCCCGCCAAACTTCGCGATGGCGTTAAACTGCTAAATGATTTGATCGACACTTCGCCTTTCCGGCCAGTAACGCCGGTCGGTCAATTGCTTTTCAACGAACAGAAGCGCGCGACTGAGAACGCGATCTTCCACAAAATGTCCGCTCAGGAAGCGCTGAATGAAAGCACGGCAGTGGTGCAGAGTGCCCTCGATCGAGTGCTTAGTCCGCCGCCGGGCGCGGTTGTGCCGTCGAAGTATTTTTTGGTTGTCTACTTCTCGTTAATAACCGCGGCTGCCATAGGAATTTACCTCTGGGAGACGCGAATGGGCTTTCCTCCTGCTAATGCTCTTACGCATGCTCGAAAGAAGGGAATCGAGCAGGAGCAGGAAACAGGTGGGACTCGCGCCGGCTATTTCCGCTCGCAATGGGCCGGTGGTTGGCTCTGCGCCTCGCCGTGGATTATCGGTTTTATCCTCTTCACCGGCGGCCCGATCCTCTTCGCCATCGTCGTCAGCTTCGCCGATTACGACATTCTGAATCCCGCGCGCTTTGTCGGCCTGGCAAACTATCGCTGGATGTTTACGCGCGACCCGCTGTTTTGGAAGGTGCTTGGTAATACCCTCTACATGATCATCGGTATTCCACTCGGCATGGCACTAAGTCTGGCCATCGCTCTTCTGCTCAACCTTGAAGTGCGCGGGGTCGCGGTCTGGCGCACGTTTTTTTATCTGCCGTCAATCGTACCGGCAGTAGCTTCCAGTATTTTGTGGATTTGGATTTTTAATCCGCGAATCGGACTACTTAATAATGTGCTCGCTGCTTTCGGCGTTCACGGACCTAACTGGTTGCAAGACGAACACACCAGCAAGATCGCGCTGATTTTGATGGGACTTTGGTCGGCCGGCGGCGGGATGATCATCTGGCTGGCCGGACTCAAAGGAATTAGCCCGAGCTACTACGAAGCGGCCGCGCTCGATGGCGCGAATGCCTGGCAACGCTTTCGTACCATCACCCTGCCGTTACTCACTCCCTACATTTTCTTCAATCTCATCATGGGTTTGATTGCTACCCTGCAAATCTTCACCCAGTCATTCATCATGACTCAAGGCGGCCCGATCGATTCCACTCTCTTTTACGCCTACCATCTTTTTAACAACGCGTTCCGTTTTCTACAGATGGGCTATGCCAGTGCGCTTGGTTGGTTTCTTTTTCTAGCTGTTTTCACGCTGACGCTACTTCAATTGAAACTATCGAAACGATGGGTACACTATGAGGAGTGATGGAGCATTAGCTCGAGGTAGCGCACGCGTCTCGCGTGCTGGTTACGGGGTCTCGCTGCACCAAACTTCACTTCGTGCTGCACGGGTTGAAAAGTCCGCCATGGCGGGAACGCCATCGCCAGCACGCGAGACGCGCGCGCTACCCGGAGAGATTCGCACCGCAAGTATATGATGCGTCGCCTCCTCATCTACGTTTTGTTAATTGCCGGTTCGCTCTTGTTCGCCTGGCCGTTCATCTGGATGGCTGGGACCTCAGTCAAGCTCGAACGCGAAGTGCTTTCCAATCGCGCACGCGCCTTCCCCGAGCGCCCAATTCCGCGAGTGAAATCACCTTACCTCGACGACCGGCTGTTTTCGCAAGTAACCGGACCGCATCGCGACAAAGCAATCGCCATTATCGAAGAACAAATTCGCGGTCATTTCTCGCCATCGGACGTCAACAATGAAGCCGCGCGCGAACAAATTGCGCGCGGGATTTACGAGCGTTTGCTTGGTTCAATTCCGTACGAACGCTGGAGCGAATCGGCCGATCAAGTACGCGCCACAATAGCTGGCGCGATCACACCGGAATTAATCGATAGCGTCCTCGCAGAATTACGCCGTGCCTTCACCATTGGACAACTCCGCGCGCGTTCCACCGGCCTCGAAGAAGATCAACTGGTTGCGGCAAAAGAAGTGAAATGGAACGTCACCGGTCCGGCGAAGTTAGCACAGCAACCCGACTTTGCCGAACTGCGCTACGATTTCTCTTCGGGCGATATCATCACTTTGTCGCGAACTCTTACAACCTCATTTCCAGTCGAACATTTGCGTCGCCTGCAACTGTATTTCCGCCCGGACGACACCTGGCACGCGTTACGGCTGACGGTAGAGAAACTCGGTCGCCGTTTTGTAGCTGAACGAGCCATTTACCTGGCAGATCACGACTGGCAGATTGCAACCTGGCAGGGACCGAGCGCAGACGACTCGCTTACAAAAATCAAAACCTGGACGCTACTGAAGGATGCGGGAAAATCGGAGGTTCGCGGCCCGAATGAAGTTAGGATTACGCTGGAACTAGATCGCACCAGCGCGCTTGGCGCGTGGCTGGCAAAAATTTGGCGCAACTATCGCCTCACCCTCGATTACATTCCATTTTGGCGTTACGTCGGCACCGGTCTATTTCTCGTTATATTGAATCTAATTGGCACGCTCTTCAGCTGCTCGCTCGCCGCTTATGCTTTCGCCCGTCTGTACTGGCCTGGCCGCGGTATCTGCTTTGCCGCCTTGCTCGGCACCATGATGATTCCGGTGCAAGTTACGATGATTCCGCAGTTCCTGATCATGCAAAAACTTGGCTGGTACAACACGCTTAAGCCGCTTTGGGTGATGAGTTTTTTTGGCTCCGCCTTTAGCATTTTTCTCCTGCGGCAATTTCTCAAAGGCATTCCCCGCGACTTGGAAGATGCCGCGCGTCTAGATGGCTGCGGTTTTCTCCGCATCTACTGGCATATTATGCTGCCGTTGGTACGTCCAACCCTTGCCGTGATCGCCATTTTTACTTTCCTCGCGACCTGGAACGATTTCATGGGGCCGCTCATCTACCTGAGCGATCAACGGCTCTATCCCCTCTCTTTCGGCCTTTACGCCTTCCAGATTCAATCGCTCCAGCCTGGCACCAACGCCGGCATCGGCATGTTAATGGCCGGCTCACTCTTGATGATGCTGCCGGTAATCGCAATCTTCTTCTTCGCCCAACGCTACTTCCTCCAAGGCGCCACGTTGACTGGGATGAAAGGCTAGGAATACAGGCGTGCAGGCGTGCACGCCTGCGCGCCGCACAGACGTCTAACCGAAATTGACCATCTCCGACGCCAGATGTCTCACTTCGTTCGCACCGCCTCGATCTCGATCGTCGGAGTGACGTTGCTGCTGATGCCGGAAATGGATTCCGTAGCGCTGCTGAACATTAACCCGAAATCTTTACGGTTAATCGGATCCGTGGTGACGATCCAGCGAGTGCGGTCTGGAAGGGATTCGCCGCTTGGCGGTGTGCTCAATTTCACATGCAAAGTCATTGGCTTGGTCACTCCGTGCATGGTGAAATCGCCAACGATGTCGCCGCTGCTTTCGCCGGCCCGTTTCACATTTCGACTCTTAAACGTGATCTCGGGGAATTTTGCGGCATCAAAAAACTCGGCGCTGAGCAAATGATGATCCCGTTTTTGAATTTTGGTATCGATGCTCCCGACAGAAATTCTGGCGGTAACGGATGACTGCTCGGGATGGTCGCGGTCGACTTCGATCGTTCCACTGAAGCGATGAAACTCGCCACGCACATTGCTGACAAATTGATGCACGCTAAAAGCGATTTTTGAATGCGCGCTGTCGATCTTGTAGGTTTCGGCGGGCGCAGCGAGTGGCGCCAACGACAGCAGGGCAAGAAAAAGACGGAAAGCCTTCATGACTCATTCTTATCGCGCGCCAGTAATTTGAGCAACGTCGGACGCGACGACGGCAAACGACCAAAGAGGTGTCCCAGAGCCATCGCCGCGCTTGGTCTTGCGCCGTGCACACCCGTGATACGCGCAAGTTCTGTTTCAAAATGAGTAACCGCTCGCTGGTCGGGATCATGCTGATCGAGATAGCCGAAGGCGCGCTCGAGTAGATGAAAAATCTCGGGTTCGTGATGTTCGATCTCGGTACAGACTTCGATCAATTCGACGAAATACGACGCGGTTTGAGTGCGCCGATGATCGGTTCGAATTCCGGCGAACGCATTGAGCACCACAACCTCGCGCAGGGTATGCAAATTCGATTTACGACTTTTCGCAATTAATAACTCGGCGTCAAAGAACAAATCGAGCTGTCCGCGGAAAAGACTCTTGGGGCGTCGTGCGCCGCGGGCAACGGTTTGGATAATACCAAGTGAATCAGTGCACCAGGAAACGATAAGGCTGGTATCGCTCAGCTTGCGTTTGCGCAAAAGGATTCCGCGCGTGGTCACGTTCACGCATGATACTAAACGCACACCGCCGCTTTTGTAGGGCAACCATTCTGGTTGCCATTTACGGATCGGCAGCGAGGAATCACTGCCCTACAATTTCGCGCAGCGTGGGAGGAATGCGCGGTCATAATTCCACGATGGGCGCATCTGTTTCTGGATAGCGCGCGCGTCTCACGTGCAATACCAGTCCGGCTCGGACTTTCGGCGTCGCGCCGAAGCAATCTCCGAGACGCGTGCGCTACCCGTTCGTCGGAATGACGATTTGCGGTCTGCGCGCATCACTTCATTTTGGACCAATGCAAACGCGCAAGATTGGCTCGCTCGAAGTTTCTGTTGTCGGACTTGGTTGCAATAATTTCGGCTGGCGCATCGATGCGGAGGCGAGCGCGAAAGTTATCGATGCGGCAATTGAATCGGGCATCACGTTTTTCGATACTGCCGATCGCTACGGCAAAGGCCAGAGCGAAGATTTCCTCGGACGCGCCTTGGGATCGCGACGGGATCAAATCATTCTGGCGACGAAGTTCGGAATGGAAATGGAGAAAGGACAGCAAGGCGCGTCACCGAAATATATTCGGGAAGCGATCGAAGCGAGCTTACGCCGGCTAAAGACAGATCGGATCGATCTCTATCAGTTGCATCAGCCCGATCCCAAGACGCCGATCGCCGATACCCTCGGTGCGCTCGATCAACTGGTGCGTGCTGGAAAAGTGCGCGAGATCGGTTGCTCGAATTTTTCCGTTTCGCAAATCCGAGAAGCAGCAGATGCAGCTGGCAAAGACGGCGCGCATTTTGTTAGTGTGCAAAACGAGTTCAGCCTGTTTCATCGCGAGCCGGAAAAGAACGGCGTGTTAGCCGAATGCGAAGCACGTGGCATGGCGTTTCTTCCCTATTTCCCGTTAGCCAGCGGATTGCTCACTGGGAAATACCGCCGAGGAAAGAAACCGCCGGAAGGAAGTCGCGCCGAGGATGCCTGGGGACCAAAAGTATTTACGGAGAAAAATCTGGCAATCGTCGAGTTGTTGATCGAATTCGCGGAATCGCGTAATCACACGGTACTCGACCTGGCCTTCGCCTGGCTGCTTTCGCGCAAACCAGCCGCATCGGTCATCGCCGGCGCGAGCAAGCCCGAACAAGTTCGCGCGAACGCGAAGGCAGCGAATTGGCAATTGACGCTGGACGACCTCGCCCGGATCGATTCGATCGTATCAAAAAGCTGACAGCGAGAGCGTGTGCCTTGGAAGGCGGAGCTCTGCGACGCCGCAGGAAAGGGCTCGCAGGGGCTCGCCCCTCCAAGTGTCGTTCGATTAGCGAGTCGCTCTTTGGTCTGGATAGCGCACGCGTCTCGCGTGTTGGTTTTGGCGTCTCGCCGAAACAATCTTTACAGAAAAAGTCAGTGATGACGAGACGTCATCGCCAACACACGAGACGTGTGCGCTACCAAGACCAAAGAAGAGCAGTCTCCCCGCTCCATGTTACGAATTGTTATTGCGCGTCGTAACCCTTTGGCGACACCTTAGAACATGCCAGCCTACATCATTGTCGAAATCGACATCACCAACCCTGTCGGCTACGAGGAATACAAGAAGCAAGCGGCCCCAACCGTGGCGCAATATGGCGGAAAATACATTGTCCGCGGCGGCGCGTGCGAAACGCTGGAAGGCGATTGGAAACCAAAACGCATTGTAGTTCTACAATTTGAAAATATGGAACGCGCCAAGGCCTGGCTCAATTGTTCCGAATATGCCGAGCCGCGCAAAATGCGCCATCGCACCGCTAAGACCCGGATGATTCTGGTGGAAGGCTTGTAATTTGTAACTGCGGGATCGCGCCGATATCCCAACAACCCAATATCCCAAAATTCAAAGTCGAAATACGCGCGGGTGACGTTTATGGTGCGCGCGCATGAGTGAAGAAGCTATCGCGCAACGGGTCATTCGCGTCATCGCCAAGAACAAGAAAATGGCGCCGGAAGAGTTATTTCCCCTCACCCGTTTCGAAGACCTCAAGATGGATTCGCTCGATGCCTTGAACATGATCTTCGCCCTCGAGGAAGAATTCGACATCAACATTCCCAATGAGGAAGCCGCGAAAATGAAATCCGTCGAAGAAGCGATTCACGGTGTGGAGGAGTTGCTGAAAGCGAAAAGTTCGCTCTCCAACTAGCGATGCGCCGCGTGGTCGTCACGGGCGTTGGCGTGCTCTCGAGCATCGGCAATACCGTCGCACAATTCGAAGAATCTTTGCGCGCCTGCCGTTCGGGTATCGGCCCCATCACTCAGGTGGATACCTCGCGGCTGCGTTTTCATAATGGTGCCGAAATCCGAGGATTCGAATCCGCAGAACATTTTTCCGAACTCACCTGGCTCGATCGCTTCGCCCAGCTTGGCATCGTTGCCACGCGCGATGCCATCGCCGATTCAGAGCTCACATGGAATGACGAACTGCGCGCGCGCACTGGCGTAATTACCGGCTCGTGCCTGGGCGGCATGGGAACCGAAGATGCCTTTTACTTTGACCTTTATCATGAAAATAAGTCGCGTCTTTCGCCCACCGCTGTCCCGCGCATCATGAGCAACGCCGTCGCTAGCCATGTAGCAATGGAACAAAAATTCACTGGTGCAACCTTTACCACCTCGACTGCCTGTTCCTCCGCGAACCACGCGATCGGGCAAGCCCTTTGGTTGATCCGACAGGGCACACTGGATTGCGCGCTTGCCGGCGGCAGCGAAGCGCCAATTGTTTTCGGTCACTTAAAGGCTTGGGAGGGGATGCGGGTGGTCGCGCCGGACACCTGCCGTCCCTTCTCGAAAAATCGCGGTGGCCTAATCCTTGGCGAAGGCGCTGCGATGCTAGTGCTCGAAACGTTAGAACATGCAAGTGCGCGCGGTGCGAAAATTTATGCCCAGCTCGCGGGCTTTGGCATGTCGGCCGACGCCCATCATCTCACCAGTCCCCTCGCTGAAGGGGCTGCCCGCGCCATGAACGACGCGCTCGACGATGCCGGGCTCTCCCGCGAGCAAATCAATTACGTGAATGCTCACGGCACCGGCACGCCAGCGAACGATTCCACCGAAACGCGCGCGCTCCGCCAGGTCTTCGGGTCGCACGCGGATAACCTTGCCGTCAGTTCCACCAAATCCATGCACGGTCACACGCTCGGCGCGGCCGGGGCCTTGGAAGCAGTCGCCACGGTCCTGGCCATGCAGGGCAACTTCATCCCACCAACCGCAAATTTTCTCGAACGCGACCCAGCCTGCGACCTCGATGTCGTCCCGAACGAAGCGCGTGCCGCGCAAATCGAAGCTGCCCTCTCGAATTCTTTCGCTTTCGGCGGTCTCAACGCCGTTCTCGCTTTTCGCCGTGTCACAGAGTAGCCGTGCGCGATGAAATTCGCGCGTCACATGCTCGAATACATCGCCGCTCGCGCCCTTTTGGCGTTACTCGCGCTGCTGCCGCTTTCGCTCGCCATGCGAATT
>Ga0209159_1000902_pt1 | contig 24683 bp, 18 predicted proteins | sample GraSoiAngelo_144_FD_185901 | JGI IMG/M metagenome (GOLD analysis project Ga0209159, IMG submission 185901) | Grasslands soil microbial communities from the Angelo Coastal Reserve, California, USA - 14_1009_02_40cm (SPAdes) (version 2) | ecosystem: Environmental > Terrestrial > Soil > Grasslands ...
TCGCGCGGCAACTGCAAGAGCGGGAGATCGAATGTTTTTTGCCGCTCTATCACAGCGAACGAAGATGGAAAGATCGGCGCAAAGAACTGGATTTGGTGCTCTTCCCCGGATACGTTTTTGTTCACTTGATGTTGCGTGACCGTTTGCGAGTGCTGCAATTGCCCAGCGTAGTGAAATTCGTAAGCTTTAATGGTTCTCCAGCGGCGTTGCCGGAAAATGAAATTCATGTGCTGCGCAATGGCTTAGCAAACGGGGTATACGCGCGAAGCCATCCTTATTTGAAAGTTGGCCGCCGGGTGCGAGTCGCCCATGGGCCTTTAAGCGGGGCGCAAGGCATTCTGGTGCGCAGAAAAGATAATTGCCGGCTGGTGATTTCCATCGACGCCATTATGCGGTCAGTCGCGCTCGAAATTGATGAGGCGGATGTGGAACTGATCGGTTAACGGAAACGCCGAACCAGGTATAGATCCTCACCGTCAACCCATTCGCTATTTGAATTCTCCCAAATCAGATCCGCCGATGGAGGTGTTATGAAAACGCGCTCACGTGCCAGTTCTGTTGCCAGAATCGGAACGGCGCCGTTGGTGATAATGCTTGCTGCACAGCTTCTGTTAGCGCAGGAGAGAACCAACCCCGAGGCGCCCTACTCGGATACGCCGCGCCCCGACGCGCCATACTCGGACCGCACACGGGCCATCGATGAAAACGAATCACGCGCCGAAAAGGCAGCGGAGCAAATGGTTTCGCTGCCGGCCGAAAAAATTATTGCACTGTTAGAACAGGAGCCGGGCCTGTTCCTGCAAGTAAAGCGGATGCTGGTGAGGAAAGCATATCAACAAGGCCAGATCGTAGATCAAAGAGAGCTCACCGAAGATGCGCTGTTCCGTTTGATCCGAAGAGACGAAAATGTTCGGGTACTGATCACAAAGGAAATCGAAGATCGCAACTACATTCGGGCCAAACCCACGCGCGAGGAGATGGAGCGAGAATGGCAGGCACAAAGCCCTGCAACAACGGGTAGCGGCGTGGGCAGAAGCCAATCGCAGACGAGAGGAGCCAGCAGCCAGGAACAGGAATACTGGTCAAGGCAGGAACGGCAATCGCAATATGGATCGCCACAGGATTCCACACGGCCTTTATCGAACCCGCCATCGCAACCGGCCCCTCAACAAACGGCACCGCAGAATCTTTCACCGGACGATAACCGTCGCGTATTGCAAGCCGAAGCGCAAAACCCGGCAGAGGATTCCTCTTCCACGGAAAGTCCGCTCAACGCGTCGAGCGGGATGCCGCAACTCAGCTCCGATCAGATATCGCAGCTAATCAGCGCCTACATGGGCAGCCAGCGTGGGACGGGTTCAGGGGGCAGTCTGCAAAATGTCGATATGAACAACAGACTTAGCGCCGTTCTAGGCGGGGGGAATTTGGCGGGAGCCTTCAATCCTGCGAGTTCTTTGCAACTTCCAATGTCCACGCTGCCCCAACAAGCGCGATTGCAGTCACCGCAGCGTCCGTCCATTCCGCCTCTTCAGGACGGCTCCGGCTTGGATCAACCCGTGTTACAGCGACGGGCAAATCCCTACGCCGATGTTCCCTCTTTATATGATTTGTACTCACAGTATCAGCGTCGTTCTCCAGCATTGACCCGGTTCGGCAACGAAGTTTTCGAGAACGGAACAGGCAACTTCGATCAGCTACCCATGGACCTGCCGGTGGGTCCGGACTATGTCATTGGGCCGGGAGACGGTCTCAACGTCGATCTGTGGGGAAGTTTCTCGCAACGGCTGCGCAGGGTTGTAGATCGCGAAGGCCGGCTGGCACTGCCCGAAGTGGGCGCGGTGCAGGTTTCTGGACGCACTTTGGGCGACGTCCAACATCTTGTACAAACTGCGCTGCGATCTCAGTTTCGTGAGGTTGAAGCTGATGTCTCGCTTTCGCGACTGCGCACCATACGTGTTTACGTGGTGGGCGACGTGCGGCGAGCGGGAGCCTATGACGTGAGCTCACTTTCGACGCCGCTCAATGCACTGTATCAAGCCGGTGGACCAACCACCCGCGGTTCGATGCGAATGCTGCGTCATTTCCGCGGAAAGCAGCTAGTAGAGAACGTCGATGTATACGATCTTCTGTTGCATGGCGTGCAAACAGGCATGGAGCGGCTGGAATCGGGAGACACCATTCTCGTCCCGCCGATCGGCACAGAAGTCACGATTGAAGGCATGGTGCGCCGACCGGCGATTTATGAGCTGAACGGCGAGAAGAACTTGGCTGAAGTGCTACAACTAGCAGGCGGAGTATTACCTTCCGGTACCCTGCGCCACGTAGATGTGGAACGCGTAGAGGCTCACCAGAGCCGCTCCATGCTGCGGGTCGACATGCCCGAAAATAACAACCAAGACTCAGTCACGCAGGTACTGGAAAATTTCAACGTCCAAGACGGTGACAAGATCAGAATTTCTCCTATTCTTCCTTTCGCAGACAAGACCGTGTACCTCGACGGCCATGTTTTCCGGCCGGGCAAGTATGCATACCGCGAGGGAATGAAAGTCACGGATCTCGTCAAATCTTTTAGCGACGTATTGCCGGAGCCTTACAAGCCGCACGCAGAGATCATCCGCCTGAAGGCTCCGGATTACACGCCCGAAGTATTGGCTTTCAATTTGGAAGATGCGCTTTCGGGTAAAGATCAAGGTCTCGTCCTGAAGCCGTTTGACACGGTGCGCGTGTTTGGGCGGTTTGATTTTGAAGATCCTCCCGTGATTACCGTAACTGGTGAGGTGAGAGATCCCGGGGACCATGTCACGAATGGAGCCACGTACCTCCGCGATGCGGTCTATCTGGCCGGCAACGTGACGCCCGACGCGGAAATCGACAACGCGCAGGTTTTCCGTAGAACAAGCGACGGAAAGCTCAAAGTTCTCAGCGTGAATTTGGGCAAAGCACTGACCGGCGATGAGTCGCAAAACATTCTGCTCCAGCCGCAGGACCGAGTGTTTATCTACAAAGATGTATCAAAGCTAGATCCTCCGACAGTGACCATCCAAGGCGAAGTCGCGCGGCCGGGCAAATATCCGTTGGGCGAGGGCATGAGTGCCGCTCAGTTGGTCCGGCTTGCGGGAGGGCTCAAGCGCTCTGCCTACACTCAAGAGGCAGATCTAACTCGCTACGTTGTGGAGCAGGGGAATCAGGTCGAGGGGGAGCACGTGAATGTACAAATCGCCAAAGCACTCGGTGGGGAACCCGACACCGATGTTCGGCTACGCCCTGGGGACGTGCTTACGGTGAGGCAGATTTCGGGATGGGACGACATCGGTGCGACCGTGCAAGTGGCGGGAGAAGTGGTTCATCCTGGCACTTATGGAATAGAAGGGGGTGAACGCCTCAGCTCAATCCTGGAACGTGCCGGAGGATTTCGCAGTGACGCCTACTCGTATGGCGCCATTCTCGAACGAGCGCAAGTGAGAGAACTCGAGGAAAAAAGTCGTGCTGACCTGATCCGAGAGATACAGCAGGAGGGGACCAGTCTAAAGTCGACGATTGATGACCCCGTTTCCAAAGAGGCTTCGCTGATGCAGTGGAGGGACACGTTAAATAAACTGCAGAATGCGCCCCCCGCGGGCCGACAGGTGATCCATGTTTCTGCGAACATCAAGCAGTGGGCGAATACCCCAGCAGACATTCAAGTTCGCGCCGGCGACGTGCTTTTCATCCCCAAACGACCGAATTTCGTGATGGTAAATGGCGCGGTGTACAACCAGACCGCGATCACCTTTAAACCGGGCAAGAGCGCAGCCTGGTACTTGCAGCGGGCTGGCGGACCGACCAACATGGCGGATAAAAAATCTATCTTCGTGGTTCGGGCTGATGGCACGGTGAGTGGTGGAAAGGGCGGCCTGTTCACCGGCGGTGCTCTCGATGCAGCGCTGCAACCTGGTGACATGGTTGTGGTGCCCGACAAAGCGTTTGGGGGCGGCTTCAAATGGAAAGAGTCGCTGCAAGTCGCTCAGTTGGTCTCCGCAGTCGGCATTGCAATACAAGTGGCGCGCGGGTTCTGACAGGACGCACTCGTGAAGCGCCGGGTTGGAAATCAAGCGCTGCTAGGCTCGCTGCTAGGCTGGTTCATGGTTGCCGTCCTAGTCACGATTTCGTGGACGCAGGAGGCTCCGCCTGCTCCACACGGCGCGAAGGTTGGCGGTCAAGTGAGTGCGCTTTCTCTGCTCCCTGCTGCCCGAGCAGAGCCGAAGACAGATTATGAACTGCTGCCCGGCGAGGATCCTCAAAATCACCTTTTCCGCCCGTTCGTTGAGCATCTTGTAAAGGACCAAGAGAATTTTTGGAGCGCGCCCACCCGAATTCGCAGAGTTGACCTTAAATGGGTGACGCCTCTGGCCGCGGTCACCGGAGGTCTGATAGCTGGCGACCATTGGATCTCACAGCAGGTTCCGGACAAGCCAAATCAGTTGCAGCGAAGTCTGAAGGTGTCTAATTACGGGATGTACTCGCTGGCCGGTGTAGCGGGTGCTTCGTTCTTGTGGGGTGAATTGAAGAAGAATGAGCATTTGAGCGAAACAGGTCTTTTAGCAGGCGAGGCCACAATCAATGCGCTGGCAGTGGCCTCCGTTCTAAGTGCGGTCACTCAACGTCCACGTCCTCTTGAAGGAAACGGCCATGGCGCGTTATTTCACAGGGGCAATTCTTTTCCATCCGACCACTCTGCCATTGCCTGGTCAGTGGCCAGCGTGTTCGCACACGAATATCCCGGTCCTTTAACTAAGCTGAGCGCATATGGACTGGCTTCTGCGGTAACCATGGCTCGGATTACCAGCAAAGAGCATTTTGCCTCCGATGCAGTGATAGGTGGCTTGTTGGGTTTCTATTTCGGACACGAAGTCTATCGAGCGCATCACGATCCGGAACTGGGAGGAGCAGCGTGGGGTAATTTCATTGAGAGTGATGACAAACCGAGATCCCGCACGCCGGCCAACACCGGATCACCTTACGTCCCGCTGGATAGTTGGATCTATCCCGCCCTCGATCGGTTAATTGCTCTGGGCTACATCAAAACCGCATATTTAGGCATCCGCCCCTGGACGCGCATGCAATGTGCGCAAATGCTGGAAGAAGCAGAACAGCAGATCGGTGATGAAGACAATCGTGCTGGAAATGGGCGGCGGATCTATCGCGAACTCGCGCAGGAACTGTCGGATGAAAACGCCCGCCTCAGTGGTGCTGCCAACACAGGGGTGAGCCTGGACTCGGTTTATACGCGCGCCACTAACATCACAGGGACGCCGCTGCGCGATGGATATCACTTTGGCCAGACCATTATCAATGATTATGGGCGTCCGTACGGGCAAGGCTTTAATTCAGTAGATGGACTGACCGCTCACGCCGAGGCGGGACGGTTTGCCTTTTACATTCGTGGCGAGTACCAGCATGCGCCCGCCGTAGTTTCGCACCCGCCCGGTGTGCTCCAGGCTATCGCAAATGCTGATTTTACAACTCCTGTCCCGGATGGACGGGCCGAAGTAAATCGATTGGATTTGGTCGAGGGGGCAGTTTCAGTAAACCTGAGCAACGTCCAACTGTCATTCGGCAAACAGAGTCAGTGGTTAGGAACGGGTGAATCGGGATCGCTGCTCATGAGCAACAACGCCGAGCCCGTCCTAACGTTTAAACTTAATAGCATTTTGCCTTATCGGGTTCCATTGCTATCGAGTATCTTGGGACCAGTGCAATCGGAGTACTTCCTTGGGCAGCTCGGCGGTCATCAATTCGAGCTGAACGGCAATCAATTGCTCGGACCGGGCAACATAACCCCGCAACCTTTTTTGCAGGGAGGCAAGTTCAGCTTCAAACCGACCCCCAACCTCGAGATCGGGATGGGATTTACGGCTCAATTCGCAGGGCCGGGACTTCCCCTTACGTTTCGCAACTTTCTTCGGACATTCTACTTTCACAGCCAGACGGGTCCTACGAGCAGCGGCAACAATCCAGCAAAACGCGCTACCACTTTGGACTTCAGCTATCGTGTTCCTGGACTCCGGAACTGGCTGACAGTCTACAGTGACGCGCTGACTGTCGATGAGCTTTCTCCGATTGGTTCAAGCCGCGCCACGGTAAATCCTGGCATATACATGCCGCAATTCCCGAAGCTCCACAACTTGGAACTCCGAGCCGAGGGTATCCACGAGCCTCTGACAAACGAGTTTGCGCCAGGGTTTGTCTACTACGGCCTTCGCCGCTATCGCTCTGGCTACACCAATGATGGAAATCTACTTGGAAACTGGGTAGGACGCGCGGGCCGAGGCGGACAAGCTTGGCTAACCTACTCGTTCTCGCCACGCACAAGACTTCAGTTCCAGTACCGTCTTCAGGAAGTCTCCCACAAATTTATTGAAGGGGGGCGGTTGGGTGATTACGCAGCGCTTGCCGATTTTGCACTTTCGCCCAAACTTTCCCTTAGTGGTTCTTTGCAATATGAACAATGGCGGTTTCCGGTTCTCTCTCCGGCAAGGCAATCGAATATCACTGCCAGTGTCCAATTGACATTCCATCCACATTGGCGGCTGACGAAGTAAGGACAGTCTCATCCGAATCACCAAACGTGCATAGTACTTAGGCAGGCGCAATGGCTTCATCGATAAGAGTGACACAGACAGCCAAAGAACCATTTGCAAGCGGCGTTGGGCCAACTTTGGTGGAGGTCGCTGGAAAACGCACTGCGGCCGCGCGTTTCCGGCGCCTGATCGCTGCTCTTGAAGTCGCCGTAGATCTTGTGACGGTCACACTGAGCGTGGTGGCCGGCTACTTGGCTTACTACAACCTCGAGCTTGGCAAGCACATTCAATATCCGGTCAGAGTCGTATTCGGCATCGCCTTTGGTTTTGCCATGGTCGTGGTTTTGATGTTGGATCGCGTGGGCGCGTACAAGAGGGGAAACGGACTACTGCGAATTCGCGAGACCGAGCAGGTGCTGCGAGTGTCAATGCAGGCATTCCTAATTGCTTTTGCAGTCAGCTTCTTTACAAGCATGCTTGTCTCGCGATGGCTGTTGGCGATTTCCGTGACTCTGGTGCCTCTGTCCTTATTCGTGGAGAAAAACCTCATTTACCTGTTGGTGCGTACGCTACATTCGCGGGGTTACGGAATCGAAAAAGTTCTGATCTACGGTTCAGGTTCTACCGGGCGACGGGTCTTCTCTGCTCTAAGGCGATCACCCAGGCTTGGGCTGGAGCCGATAGCATTTGTCGACGACGACCCAACCAAAGCCGGGGCTGAAGTTTTCGAACTAGGATACGAGCGACGCCGTTCGGCCCCGGTTGTGCGCGGTCCCGTGGGACGCGAGCTAATTAAGCGCCATGGCGCCGACCTGGTGATCATCGCCATCCCCCTGATCTCACACGAAAAGTTTATTCGTACTATCAGCGAGGCAGCAGCCGCGAACTCGCGGCTTTCGTTTGTGCCGACCCATTTCCTACCATCCGATCCTTTAGTCGACTACGACGATATCGACGGCGTCTTGTTGGCTTCTTTCGGCAAACAGTCTCAAAGGTTTGGGTACGAATTCGCCAAAAGAGTCTTCGATGTGTTGGGATCCCTGGCCCTTTTAATCTTGGGTGCTCCGACCTTTGCGCTGTTGACTATTCTCATCAAATTGGACTCGCGGGGCCCGGCGTTGTTTCAGCAAGAGCGAGTGGGGGAGCACGGTACTCGATTCAAGATGTATAAATTACGAACCATGCGGGCTGGCGCTTATCAGTACGAGTATTCTCCAAGCGTACCCAGTGATCCGCGGATCACCCGCGTGGGAAGATTTCTGCGGCGTACCAGTCTCGATGAGCTGCCGCAACTTTTGAACGTCCTGCAGGGCAGCATGTCACTAGTTGGTCCCAGGCCGGAGATGCCGTTCATCGTGCAGCAATATACCGAGAGGCAGGAGCAGCGGCTTCAACTAAAACCTGGCTTAACCGGGCTTTGGCAGTTGAGCGGCGATCGGGCTTTCCGCATTCATGAAAACATTGAGTACGATCTTTACTACATTCAGCACCGTAATCTTTTTATGGATGTCGCGATTCTGTTGCATACGGTAATCTTCGCCATGCGCGGCGTGTAGGTTCCACAGTGCGGTGTGAATGCAATATCTTCTCTCGACTTGAGAGGCTCACGTGAAGGATCCACGGCACAAATCTTCTGTGCAGTCGATACAGGCGATCCCGGAGATTGACTTTCCCACTGACCACAAGCTGCCGGAATTGGAAGCGTCACCGGTGGAGAGCCGGTGGACGGCTTATTCATGGCTACTCTGGGAGAACCGACGCTTCATCTCCAAGGCTGCGGTCCGAGCGCTGATAGCAAGCACTCTGATTGCGATTCTCATTCCCTCTTCCTATGAGTCGAAGGCTCGAATTATGCCGCCAGAGCAAAATGATGGCGGCGCCATGCTCGCGCTTTTGGCGGGCAAGGTGGTTGGGGGATCTGGCGGAGGCACAGATTCCGCTGCCGCATCTCCCGGATTGGCTTCGCTCGCAGGAAATTTTTTGGGCATGAAAACGAGCGGAGCGCTCTTCGTCGATCTTGTGCACAGCCGGACGGTGCAGGACCACGTGGTCGACCGTCTTAATTTGCAGAAGGTTTACTGGGCACGTTACAAGCAGGATGCTCGCAAGGTCCTGGATTCCCGAACGGAGGTTAATGAAGATCGAAAAAGCGGCGTGATCTCGATCGGCGTGACAGACCGGAAACCGCAACGAGCACGCGAAATCACTCAGGCTTACCTAGAGGAACTGGACCACCTTGTGTCCCAGGTCAGCACCTCTTCGGCACGGCGAGAGCGCATTTTCATCGAGCAGCGCATGGGAACGGTCAAGAACGATCTGGAAGACGCCGAAAGGCAGTTCAGCGCTTTCGCCAGCAAGAATACGGTGCTGGACATTAAAGAACAGGCGAAGGCCATGGTGGAGGCCGCCGCCGTCTTGCAGGGGCAGTTGATCGCTGCACAATCCGAACTGCAAGGCTTGGAGCAGATTTATACCCCTAACAACGTCCGCGTTCGCGCTCTCAAGGCCCGGGTGGGGGAGATTCAGCGCCAACTGGAAAAGTTCGGCGGTACGGATGCCTCGCTGACACAGGATAATACTGCCTCTTCACAGGATGAGATTTATCCTTCCATCAGAAAACTGCCCCTGTTAGGAGTGCAATGGGCTGACTTGTATCGAAGAATGAAGATCCAGGAAACCGTCTACGAGTTGCTGAATCAACAATACGAGCTGACAAGAATCCAGGAAGCCAAGGAAATTCCCACTATTCGCGTAATCGATCCGCCGGAGCTGCCAGAAAAGAAGTCCTGGCCGCCGAGACTGCTGATCATTCTTGTACTTACCCTCACGACTGTTGCCGGAGTCGCCTGCTGGATCATCGCCTTGGAACGCTGGGAGCGTATCGATGTTCAAGATTCGAGAAAACTACTGGCGATGAGTATCTGGGAAAGAGTGCGCGAGCGGGTGGAGCAAACTGCGATTCGTCTTCATTTCAAACGTCTGGCCACGTTCCTTAGGCGCTTTCGGCGAGGGCCGAGCGACTACACCTAAATTCGCCGAATACCATCCAGAGCGAGATGGTGGAGACAAACACCGAACAGCCTTAATGAGGCAGTGACATGCGGCTACTAACGAACATCTTCACAGCGGCTACGCTTGTCGTTCTGGCGTGGTTGCTCTTTACGGAAGACCTTAAGGCCGTCGCAATCCTCTTGCTCGTTATTGCAGGGACGGTCGTGGTTAGCATAATCGTTAGGGCAAGATGGCCTTTGGGCGCGGTATTGGTACTTATCATAGGTAGCGCTACCCCAAGGCTTGCCCTGACGCTGTTTGGTTTGCACGTACGTCCTGAACACCTAGCTATTGGGCTCGTGGTGCTGGCGCTCTCTATGCAGGCTCTGAAAGGGAGCATCTGGCCTGGTCTGAAATTTCAGACCTACGATTATTTTCTGCTCGCCTATGTCGGCTTGAATTTCCTCACCTCAGCGGTTACATCTCCGGACCCACATAAGACCCTGCGTTGGGCCGCTCTCAATGCAATCGTGATCAGCCCGTTCTTTCTGCTTCGTCTGCTGATCAAGGACGAGCACCGGCTTTACAAGTCCGTCCAGATGCTGCTGTGGGTAGGTGCCGCGGAGGCCGCCTTCGGAATCATTTGCTTTCTGTCAAATCGGGCATTTAATACGACCTTAGGGGTTTCGGCTGAACAATACGGGTTCATGCCGGGCACCCACGGAACTCAGTATGAAGCGAATCTGTTCGGGAGTTACACTGCCTGCTGCGCAGTCATGTTTCTCGCATTTTTTTTATTGAGCCATGAGCCGCGTGCGAAATTTGGATGGGGATTGTGCATCACTCTTATAGGAGCGTTGATCAGCCTCGCGCGTTCAGTACTATTTGCGTTGCCGGTTGCGACTGTTTTTGTCGTCTGGGTCACCCTGAAGACCGGCCATCTTCGAATCAGAAGACTGCTTCCCCTCGGGGTTGGGGTCGTACTCGTCCTTCTCGCCATCAGCCCCCTACTTCTGAACTTCGTCTCAGAGAGGATCGGCACAATAGATTTGTCTCAACCATCAGCCGATGATACGACCGTGGTCCGGCTGATCCAGACCGCAGCAGCCTTGGAGGACGTTCGCACGCATCCAATTATTGGGACCGGAACAGCTAGTTTCCAGCTTTTGTTTAATTGGGATGATTATCTGCCGGGGATGGGAGCAGACACGGACGAGGGCGGATGGATCGGCAATTCGCCCGTTCGCATTCTTCATGATACGGGAATTGTGGGCTTGGCGATTTTTGCCTTGTTCGTCTGGACCCTCGCTTCGGCGGTTAGAAAGGCGATGCGAATAGCACCGAGCCATTCAAGAAATGTGCTGGTCGCCCTTTCTGCCGGTTTAATCCTGTATGCAATCACATTTCAAGCTACCGAAGCGACCATTCTTGCCTTCACCTGGGTTCACCTCGGGTTGCTGGGGGCCGCGGTGCAAATCGGTCATACTCGGCATGCGGTGTAAATGTGAACTGCCTTAGCACCCGTCAGGTAAAAGGGCCTCGCTAACGTGTCGGGAATAGCCAAATTTGTTCGTTCTTCGCAGCTTTTGTGGGATGGGAGCGCCTCTTTCAAGCTGGCTAGGTGGCTGACGTTGTGCCGGTTGTGCGTCCACAAACCACGGAACATTCTCAGCTTTGATGTAGATTGCTTTAGTAGAGAATCGCTGCGATACCTTTACGAGGAGATCTTTGTCCGCGAAGAATACATGCTCGAGAGTGATGCTCAAGAACCGCTGATATTCGATTGCGGCGCAAACATTGGGATAGCTACGATGTTTTTCAAGTGGCTATATCCCAATAGTACGGTCGTGGCCTTCGAAGCCGATCCGGCCAGCTTTCAATTGCTGGAACGAAACATCGAAAAGAACCGGCTCAAAGATGTTTCAGCACACAATGTTGCGCTTTGGGACGAGAACGGTCAGATACCATTCTTCGTGAACGCTGGCGAGCCGGGATCGCTTCTCATGAGCACCCATGCGAATCGCATGTCAGGACAGGAAAAAGAAATAACGGTTGAAGCCAGGAGATTGTCTGAATTCATAAATGCTCCAGTGGACCTGTTGAAGCTGGATGTAGAAGGTGCCGAAGCCAAAGTCATCGCCGATTTGCTTGAGTCAGGCAAGCTGGATTTTGTTCATCAGATGATAGTGGAATATCACCACAACATTCCCAATGAAACTCCTCGCTTGGGCAGTTTTCTCTCCAACCTCGAAAGCGCTGGCTGGGATTATCAGGTGAATGGCAGGTTCTTTTCTGCTCTGGCGCGCAACGTGTTTCAGGATGTATTAATTCACGCCTATCAGCGTGACGGAAGGTTCCACCCTCCGTCGAGACAGTCGGACATCTCCGTCAGTTGCACGCGTTAGTTGCTAAGCGGGCACCCCGCGATTCAGTTCCTCATCAATGAACGCCCACTCACACCAGCAAGATTGGGAAGACTTAGCGACTGTAGACCCTTTGTGGGCTATTCTTTCCGATCCATCAAAGCGCTTCAGGCACTGGGAACGCGATGAATTCTTTGAGACCGGAGCGCAAGAGATCGCACACGTAATTCATAAAGCAAGACGCCTGTGTTTACCGAGGACGTATGAACGAGCATTGGATTTTGGCTGCGGGGTTGGGCGGCTTACGCGAGCGATTCGCCCCCATTTTCGAGAGTGCTTTGGAGTCGATATATCGGAATCGATGATTCGCAAAGCAAGAGAACTGAACCACGATTGCAAGTTTCTGGTCAATGTCGAATGGAATCTACGCATGTTTCCGGACTGCTATTTTGATTTCGTCTATAGCAGCCTGGTGCTGCAACATCAACCAGATCGAGGCGTAATTACCGGGTACATCGGGGAACTCTTGCGAGTTCTACGTAAGAACGGCCTGCTGGTGTTCCAGTTACCCAGCCATATTCCCTGGCGAAACCGACTTCAACCTAGACGCCGGCTCTGGGCGCTACTGCGTAGCGTCGGGCTCAGATCGGACTTACTTTACAATCGCCTGAAGCTTTGCCCAATACGGATGAACTGGATTCGCCAAGATGAAATTGTTCGTCACATCACTCGTTTTGGCGGACTTGTAGTTGACATCGAACCGATTCAGCAAGAGGGTGAGCCTTTCGTGAGCTGCGTTTATTACTGCACAACATAGAGCTCAATTCACCGCAAAGTAAACCCTACGGATAAGAACAGAGACAATCTCAGACTTACCTAAATCGTTCGCAGTAACCGGATTTGTTGCAAGGATCGGAAGCCGCGATGAAGCCCCTCAGGATCGGAATTGATGTTCACAGTCTCGGTGGGCAAGAAGGTGGCAATGAGACTTACTATCGCGCACTGGTCACAGGTTTAGCGTCAGTTCCAAGCGAGCACAAGTTCATCCTCTACTATGTGAATCGGGAAACACCGCAACAGATTCATAGCAATGGGACATTCAGCTTGAGACGGCTCCATCCGGCGCATCCGGTAGTTCGGATCCCGGCGACGCTGCCGTGGCGAATGCGGCAGGATCAACTGGATGTATTGCACTCGCAGTACATTGTCCCGCCGTTTGCAAAATGTAAGACCGTTACCACTATTCATGATCTTGCCTACGAACACTTTCCAGAGTTTTTTCCTTTGTTTCAGAAACTATGGTTCAAGGCGCTTATGCGCTCGTCGGCGCAACGCGCGGATCACATCATCACAGTGTCGGAGCATTCCAAAAGGGACATTGTCCAGACCTATGGGATCCCGGCGGAAAAAATCACTGTTACCTATGGCAGCGCAGGTAAGGAGTTCTTTCCTAGAGACAAAGAAAGGGCGAAACAAGAGCTCGCCTGCAAGTACAGGATTAATGGTGAGTTCATCTTATACGTGGGCCGGCTACAGGCACGCAAGAATCTTCGTCGCCTGGTGGAGGCGTACGCGCGGGCTCGTAGGGCGGGGGGTCGCCATAAACTCCTGCTGGTCGGCAAGCAAGATTTCCTAGTTCAGTCAGTGAGTTTACGCATTCAAGAACTGGGGCTGCAGAACGACGTGTTGGTGCCCGGATACATTCCTTCTGAGGACATGCCAAACTTCTACAATGCCGCCGACGTCTTCGTTTACCCATCTGTCTATGAAGGATTCGGCTTGCCGGTTGTGGAAGCTATGGCGTGCGGCGTGCCGGTGATTACCTCGCGCGGATCGTCGCTGGAGGAAGTGACCGGCGGCGCGGCCTTGATAATTGATCCCTTCGATGAACTCTCGATTGCGGATGCTTTAGCGCGGGTATTGCAAGACCCCGCGCTTTGCGCGCAACTCAGGCACTCAGGACTGGAGCGAAGTAAGTGCTTCGACTTCAGAACTGCAGCGCGTCGCACGATCGCGGTTTACGAACACGTGACGGGGCAGGATCAGCAAGAAGAATTGGCCAGCCATGAGACCCATGCAGACGTACGAAAATCCTGCGCTTAAGGGAGTGCGCCGCTAGAGAAGGAGCGCATCCTGACACTCGCAATTTCCGGAACACTCCCTTTGTTTTATACAGCATCTTAGAGACCCGAGGTTCAAATTCTGTTTTAGAAAGGCTTATGCGGCTCGAAAGTTTATGCGAATAGCAATGATCGGGATCAAAGCACTTCCGCCGCGATATGGAGGTTTCGAGACTGCGGTGGATGAAATCTCTCGCCGCCTGGTAAAACTGGGTCACGAAGTGATTGTCTACAATCGTGCCGGGCTGAGCTCCCATCAAGGAGATGAATATGAAGGCGTGAGACTCATTACCTTGCCGATGATCAAAAGCAAGAACCTGGGCACAATAAGCCATGCCTTTCTCTGCACTATACATGTTTTGCGCAACCGAGTAGATGTCGTCCACTATTTCACAACCGGAGCTACTCTTTTCGCGCCGCTTCCGAAGCTGGCGGGCATGAAGGTGGTTTGCTCTGTGGACGGGACTGACTGGCAGCGCCGAAAATGGAGCTTTGTGGCCCGCTGTTATCTACGTGTCTCTGAGAGGTTGGCGACGTTGTTCTGCGATAGCCTGATCGGCGATTCGCGGGAGGTCGTCCGTTACTATCGCCGGAAATTCGGCGCCGACCTGGCTTTGTCGGCGTATGGAATACGCGAGGCTGCGCCTACTGGAAACAATTGGTTGGTGCGACTTGGATTGCAGCCACGGGAATACGTGTTATTTGTCGGCAGGCTGGTGCCGGAGAACAACGTGCATCACCTGATCGCTGCGTTCGAGCGGATCAAGACGGAAAAGAGGTTGGTGATTGTAGGCGATGATCCGTGGGGAAAACGTTACATTCGTTCGCTAAAGTCTACCTGTGATCCACGCATAATGTTCGCTGGTGGCATCTATGCGGAGGGTTACGAAGAACTGCAGCGCAATGCCTATGTTTTTGTTTTGCCGGACGAGGTCGGTGGTACACACCCATCGTTAGTAGAGGCTATGGGATTTGGAAATTGTGTATTGGTTAACGATACACAATCAAATCTCGAGGTAGTGGGCGATGCCGGGTTCAGTTACCGGGGCCGTGAAGTTAGTCAGGATCTTCAAAAACAGTTACAGAAACTGTTAGATCATCCTTCGCTTGTGGAACACTATCGGATGAGAGCCTCAAAGCGCGCAATGACAAACTACCGATGGGAAGAAGTAGTTAGCCAGCACGAGAAATTGTATCGGCGATTGCTGGGGATTCGAACGGACCTGGCGCCGATCCCGGCAGCGCCACCTCTCTCTAATTCCGCAGATTGAGCACGCGTGAAAATCGCTCTTCTAATTCATGAGTTGCTGGTTAACGGAGGGGGCGAACGGCAATGTGTCTGCCTGGCACGTGCCTTGGCCCGACAAGGTCACACGGTTACAGTTTTCACCTGCGCATACGACATGGCTAACTGTTTTCCGGAGATCTGTAGAGACTTGACAATCAAGGTAGTGGGCCGTGGCGCAATACCTTCATTGCGAAACCCGTGGTTGATTCGCGGATATCTGGACATGAGGCATCTGGCTGCGTTCATCAATGAAGAGCACGACATTTGGAATCCTCACCATTGGCCGGCTCAGTGGGGCGGCGTGTGGCTCAAGCGTAGGCTGGGGGGAGCGGTGCTCTGGATGTGCAATGATGTTCCCAATTTTTATTTGAAGGCTCGCCAATCGGGGAATTTTGTTTCTGCTGGTGCACACTGGCTGTATTACCTCTATGATCGTCAGCAGAATAATAAAAGTGATTTGACCGTGCTGGTTTCCAACTGGGCAAACCGTGACTTCAAGGCGATCTATGATAGCGAGACACGAGTTATCGGGCCAGGAGTGGATACGGGGCAGTTCCGACCAGGTGGAGATGGCACCAAGATCCGGCGTCGATTCGGCTATGCCGATGACGATTTTGTCTTGCTCTGGCTGGGCATCTTCATGCCTCATCGCCGCCTGGAAGATGCAATCGAGGCGGTAAGTGATCTAGTCTGTCGCGGTCTCAAGATCAGGCTCCTGCTGGCTGGCTCGGATCGCAGCCATCCGCAGTATGTCGAGTCTCTGAGGCGGCGGGCTGTGCGCCTGGGCGTGCAGCAATACATCACCTTTGTCAGCAAGCTTGCGGATGACGAGATCCGCGATTTCTATTGCGCCTGTGATGGGTTCGTCTTTCCCAATGATCAACAGACTTGGGGGCTGGCCGCGCTCGAAGCAATGGCGTGCGGCTGTCCAGTTCTGGTTTCGCAAGGGGCCGGGGTCCACGAAGTGCTCACGGATCTCGAAAATGCGGTTCTGTTTCCGCCTGGAAATCCTCGAGTGCTCGCGGAGCGAATTGCCTCGTTGATTGCCAATCCGGAATCGCGACGCAAAATCGCACAAAATGGGATGCAGCTTGCGCGGGAGAATTACAACTGGAATCGCTATGCGAACCAAGTTAGCGATCTCTGTCAGCAACTCATGCCGTCCAAAGATTCTCACGTGCCTGTGCCGGCATCCTCAAGCTCCTATTCTGCTCAACATTTCTAAGCCGCTGCTGAGTTCATCGTGACCTCACTGCAAGAATTGCAGAGAAACTGGGAAGGTTACGCGCAGGCCGATCCATTCTGGTCCATCTGCACTGACCCAGAAAAGCGCAATAAGAAATGGGATGAGCGGGAGTTTTTTGAGACTGGGACAAGGGAAATTGCAAAAATATTGGGGTACGTTCGGTCTTGTGGGCTGCGGCCAACGGGTCCAGCCTTGGATTTCGGTTGCGGGGTCGGACGCTTAACTCAGGCCCTGAGCGAGCATTTCGAGGAGTGCTGGGGCGTAGATATTTCCCCGACCATGATCGACCTAGCGAAACGGTTCCACGTCGATAACCCTCGCTGTCGATTCCTGGTAAACGCAACCGATAATCTCCAAACCTTTTCGGATGACTATTTTGGATTTGCCTATACCAGTATTGTTCTTCAGCACATCAAGAGGCGATTCGTGGAACACTACGTTCAGGATCTCATCCGTGTGCTCAAGCCCGGAGGAATATTCATCTTCCAAGTACCTGATCGAGACGCAAGTGGAATCGTACGAAGAGTGAGAAACAAATTGCGCCTTCGCGGTCGGATACGACGGTTCGTGCTACGGCAGGCAGTGTTCAATATGGAAATGCATTGTATCTCCGAGAAGCACGTCCGAGAGTTGCTGCATACCAGTAACGCGGAGCTGATCGACGTTAAGCTCACGAATTCTACAGACATGGCCTTCATTGGTAATCTGCAGTTCCTAGATCGAGAGCCCGAGGATGGCTTCATCAGCAAACAATACTGTGCGGTCAAGAACAGGATTCCAATTCAGGAAGCTCGGCCGGCAATGTCTTCCACGAGGCGCTGGGGTACACGAGGCGCTCACTGACGGCGACAACGCCGTCCTGTTCTCACCCAGGAAGCCGGAATTACTTGCTGCAAAAGATTGATCTGCTGGTTAGTCAGTCAGCCCCAGCTGCGGCGACACATTGCGCAAAAAGGCAGCCTGGCACAAATATGCCGCGGGCGTATCTGGCACCTGGCAACTACTTACGAATTCCGAGACGTCCCGAGTTTTCCTTTCAGCATTGCCAGATCACGAGCGCAGTATTGGAAAATAAGGTAGCTTACTAATTCGTGGCTTCACTACAAGAGCTACAGAGAAACTGGGAGGGATTTGCTAAGAGCGATCCTTTGTGGTCTATCTGTGTCGATCCGCAAAGGCGCAACAATCTATGGGGCGAGCGGGAGTTCTTTGCAACTGGCGCGAACGAAATCGGGAAAGTCTTGGACTATGTAAAATCTTTGGGTTTTGGTCTTGATCCCGAGGCTCCGGTGTTGGACTTTGGCTGCGGGGTTGGCCGCCTCACCAGAGCCTTAGCCCAGCATTTTAACGAGTGCTGGGGCGTGGACATTTCGCCCACCATGATTCAGTTGGCGCGAGACTTCCATAAGGACCTTCGTCATTGTCACTTTTCGTTGAATGTAACGGACAGCTTGGAACAATTTGCCGCCGATTATTTCGGATTCGTTTATACGAGCATTGTTCTTCAGCATATCGACAAGGAACTTGTAGAGGGTTACCTTCGGGGGCTCATACGGATACTAAAGCCTGGTGGATTATTCGTTTTTCAAATAGCTGATCGAGACGCCAGGGGAACTATACAGAAATGGAGAAGCAAGGCGCGTCTTCGTGGCAGACTGAAGAACTTTGTCTGCAGGAGTGAACCGGCGTTATGCATGGAAATGCATTGTTTTAGCGAGAAACAAATTAGAAGGTTCTTGTCCGATCAGCATGTGGAGATCATAGATGTAAAACTGACGAATTCGACTGATCTCTCTTCCATTGGCGATTTCCGGTTTCTCGAACAGGAACCGCGAGACGGATTTATCAGCAAGCAGTACTGCCTCATAAAAAAGACCAAAGGCACAGGGAAAGAAGTGCATCAGGTACTCGCGACTGATCGGTAGATGCGAATTGTTTCGAGTGCTGCCCGATGCCAACTGAACTGGCGTACCCACGCTAATCCCTTGCGCCGAAACTCTTCAGCAACAGAATGATTCTCTACTACCTCGACGATTGCCGCAGCCAACGCGGCTTCGTCTTGCGCGGGAAAAAACATGGCAGCATCGCCTGCTATTTCTGCAAGGCTAGAAGCGTCGCTTGTAACCACCGGGGTACCGGCGGCCATACCCTCCAGCACAGGCAGTCCAAATCCTTCATACAATGAGGGCATTACTAAGGTGCTAGCATGTGCATACAGACCGGGGAGATGCTCATCCGGTACGCGGCCGGCCAGTATGACATCGCGCGCGAGACCTAACGTCTGTATGGTTTCATAGATTTCCGCGGCTCCTGGTAACGCAGGTATTTCTGCCCCTGCCAGCACCACTTGGCGGTCTGTCCATTTCCCGTTGGAGCGAAGCTGCGCAACAGCCAATAATAGGGTTTTGATATTCTTCCGGTAGGATAAGGTACCAACGTGCAGCAGGTATCTGCCTCGTATCCCAACTCCACGAGCCCAATTGACATCGAGAGTTGCCCCAGGGTGAAATCGCGCATGGTCGATGCCGTTGTACACAACATGGACCTTATCCGGCGAGATGGTGTAGTACCTCAGCAAGTCCGTCTTCGTTTGTTGTGAGACGCAGATAACGGCGGAAGCGGATCGAAGGACCCGTGGCATTATCCACGTCAAATACAGCCGCCAGCGTCGCTCAAAGTGCTGCGGAAACATTACAAACGTCAGATCGTGAACGGTCACAACGCTCGGGCACGAACAGCGGAGAGGTGCGATAAAGGCCGGTGAGTGGAGCAGATCAAAGTTTTCGCCGGCAAGTAGACGGGGAAGGTAATAGTGAGTCCAGAGGAGACTTCTTGCGTTCTGAATTCTGCGAGCGAGGACTCCTCCGTGTTCACCTGGGCGGCTTGGACCATCGAACACCTCGAGCTTCAAATCAGGCGCAGTGGTCAGCTGACCAAGAAGCCCCGATGCATAGACGCCTGTTCCCGCGCGGTTACGTCCGGCCAGCGAGTTATCCCACGCAATATGTAACTGACGACTCATCGCTGAAAATCTCACAAGGAGATAGTGCTAGCTCATGACGCGCAACCGCAGACGTTGATTATAGATGCTGTGAATTCTGCGTTTTCAGTTGCTCCACGTCGTCTTGGGCATTCTTCGCTCTCTCGCCCTGCCCCCATGCGATCAATCAGCCTCTACGAATTCGGCGGCAGTGAAGACGTGTTGCGCCGAGTGCAGAAGCCGTTTGCTGAGATGTTTAGAGGCTTCGACCCAGTGCTCGATATCGGCTGTGGGCGGGGTGTGTTCCTGGAATTGCTCCGTAGGGCGGATATTGCGGCAGTTGGGATTGATCATTCAGAAGAAGCGATCACCGCCTGTGAGAAAAGAGGCGTTGAGGTTCACCGCGGCGAGGCCCGTGCCTTTCTGGCCCGCAATCCGTGTAAGTTCGGTGGCATTTTCTGCAGTCATGTAATCGAGCACATGGCCTACGCAGATGCGCTAAATTTCCTGGAGTTGTGCAAGGCCGCACTAAGACCTGGCGGAATACTGTTGACCATTACGCCAAACCCAACCGATCTGTCGGTGATCTCCGAAGTATTCTGGATGGACCCCACCCATGTTCGACCGTACCCCAAATTGCTGCTCAGAAGCATGCTGGAAGCCGTTGGATTCAAAGTCACGCTTGAGAAGCAGTTTTTGGGAAGTTGGCGAATGGTTGGTAGACGCAACATCCCCGCTTACTGCTTTCGCCGAATGCTGCTAGGAAGATACTTTGGAAAACCTAATACGTTGGTGCTAGGAAGGAAACCCAATTCCGGTCAAAACTGAATCCGAATCTCCGATCGTAAGAACGCCGAATGAGATGCCGGCCTTTGTTGGGCACCGCGGTCGAACTGTCGGCCTAGTTACGATGCTAACGATTCTTGTGTCCGTTTTCGGATATCTCCGGGACGCAAGTCTCGCGGCCCGATTTGGCGTGTCCGCAACCATGGACGCGTATTTTGGCGCCATTTTTGTTCCGAGCAACCTTTATCTGATCCTGGTAGTGGGCACACTATCTCCTGTTTTTATCCCTATCCTCTTGCAGGAGGACGCAAGTGACGACCGCAGCAGGGTATCGGAAACTTTCAGCGTCGTGATGAACTTCATTCTGCTGGTAATGATCGCGGCCGTAACTTGTGGTGTGGTGACGGCACACAGGTGGCTGCCGCTGCTTTTTCCTGGTTTCGATAGAGTTACAAGCGCGCTGGCAGTTCGTCTGATTTACATAATCCTGCCAGCAATTGTATTCCTTGCCCTCACCGGGATCTTCACCGCTGTGCTGAATGCGTATCATAAGTTTGCGCTGGCGGCATTTGCACCCGCACTGTCGAGTGTTGCAATAATTTCGGCGGCTCTTCTAGTTCGAGGAGAGAGAGCTATCTATGGGGTTGGAATCGCCACTACGATTGGTTTCATGTTTCAATGCTTTCTGCTCTTGCCCGCGGTTGCTAGACTCGGTGTTGGCTATCGGCCGATTTTCAATTTTCGGCACCCCGCGATTGCCCAATTATTGCGGCTCGGAGGACCACTGCTACTGTACCTGGCACTGGGTACCGTCTCGCTGCTCGTTGAACGCAATCTGGCGTCACGTCTCTCTGCAGGCGCCGTTTCAGCCATCACCTACGCAATACGTCTTTTTGCGGTGCCCTCGGGTTTCCTGACCGCTCCACTAGCGATAGTTTCTTACCCACACTTTGCGCGTGAAGCAGTACGGCGAGAGCGTGGCGATTTGCGTAATCAGATCTCACGTACACTTCGGATGGTCATGTTTCTCTTCCTGCCGATCACCATATGGGTCGTTCTTAACGCCTTACCAGTGACTCGGCTTCTCTACGAACGCGGGCAATTTCGCACGCAAGATTCCGTTCTTATTTCGAGGATCTTGATGCTGTATGGAATAGGAATTCTTCCGAATGCGATTGCAATGATTTTGATACGCGGCTTCTACGCCATTCAAGATACTCTGACCCCTCTAGTAGCGGAGAGTATCAACTTGGCTTTCTATACGATTACGGCTACTTGGCTGACCAGCCGCTTTGGTATTGGGGGCTTGGCGATAACCCGTGGCCTAACCTTCTTCCTGGTCGCGGCCATTTTTGGGCTTGTGCTTTGGAAGCGACGAGGACTGCTGCGCGTTGATTTGGATCTTCTGCGGTTGTGTGCCCAGACAGCAATCGCCACGATCGCTATGGCGACTGTGAGCTGGTTGAGTCTGCACTTGCTACAGTCGACATTTGATTCTGGAAAAATGGTTTTGCGCCTCTGCGTACTTGGCATTGTGCTGATCACAAGCGCTACGGCGTTTCTGGCAACGGCACATTTCCTGAGGGTTAGTGAAGCAGGGCATACGCTAAGCCTCATTAGAGATCTCATTGGAAAGAATCGCCGGACCCGGACTGGTTCCAGCGTTGACCGCGAATTCAGGACCACTAGCGTGGAGTCTCAATGATCGAGGCGCTCGCGCGGCATCAACCTGAACTGGTTTGGAATAAGGGAATCGCAGCCCTGTGCGATCGAAGAATCCCCGATGAATTTCCCGATGGGCGCAACTACTCGACGGTGTCCACGCTGGCCGGAGCCATGCCTTCGCGCAGACTGCCTGACAATTTGATTTCTGACCCGACAGCATACCGCGGTATTGCGGACGGAGAACTGGTGTGGGTCCGGCTTTCCTGGCTGAAGTCGTTCGTGAAGCAGGTATTGCCGCTGGTGAAGAGCAGGTTTGTGCTAGCAACTGCAGACTCGGACGCTTGCGTGCCATCTGAAGTCATGCCTGAAGCTCAAGCCATTCTGAACGCCGAAAACGTGGCGCACTGGTATGCCCAGAACTATGATGGGTCGATGGCTCCAGAGAAGATTTCGCCTCTGCCAATCGGGATCGACTTCCACATGCAGAGTGAAGGGCCGTTCTGGGGAGAAAGCGCTTCGCCCCCCAAGCAACAAGAGCGAACACTAAGATCCATTCACGGGAATCTTCCGCCTCTCAGGAACCGAATTCAGAAAGTATATGTCGATTTTGCCTGGCAACAAGGATTCGGTTTACGTGACTATCGACGCTATCACCCGCTGACAGGCACGAAGTTTCACGAGAGCAGACGGCAAGTCGTCAAAACGATGCTCAAGAATGACATAGCTTTTTGCCAACGCGAATTGCTTTGTCGAAGTGAGATGTGGCGGAAAAGAGGAGCATACGCATTCGTTCTCAGCCCACATGGAACGGGACTCGATTGTCACAGGACCTGGGAGGCGCTCGCTCTTGGACATATCGTCATTGTGCCTTCCTCTTCCCTCGATCTCCTCTACAGAGATCTGCCAGTTGTGGCAGTAAAAGACTGGAGCGAATTGACAGCAGAAAAATTGGCGAAATGGATTTCTCTCCACGAAGAGAGTGACGGCATGAGCGAGAAGCTCAAGACGAGCTTTTGGATACAACATATGAGATCGTTTATAGGAACGGCAGATTCAGTTCTGCCTCGCCCTGACATCCTCATGCCGCATAACGCCGGAGTCTGAAGAGGCCGCCTCTTTCCGGAGGAGCTTCGATTCATCTCCATCGCTTGACTGAAGTTGCTTCCGGCAACCTTCCCCGAACTACATCACTGTTGCCTCATTCAGGCGGCAGGCCCTCCCATTCGTCATTCCCCTGCTAGACAGCTTCCTCTTGAGAAGGTCCTTAGACTCGGTGTCGCCGCCACGCCGAATCTCGGTTTCTGACCATTGCTGTGGACTACTGCTGCGCCACTCCCCTCAACACAAGCGAAAACGGGAGATCCTCTCCTGATGCAAGCTTCATGGCGGCGGAAAAGATCCAGTGGTCCTGATCGTCTTTGGAGACAGCCGGTGCTGTTCCACTCGGCTGAGCCATGCTCAAAGGACCGGGATGCTTTGTTCCGGTTGCAGTTCGGCTTAGAGCGACGAGATCCTGGAATTTGAAAGTCGCATTGGGATCGGCATCGGATGCCACCGGGAGGAGGAGCAGGAAATCGCGGTTGGGCGAGATGCCGAGGTGGTTGCCGTCGTTGGGTATCAGCGCATAGCGGAGTGTGTAAAAACCGGCAGGGATCGCCTGCCCTCGAAAATCGCTGCCAGTTTTCGGGAAGCGCAAGATGCCAACGAACGTGGACTCGGCAAGTTGCGTGTAAATGACGTCTTGAGAGTCCTTCTTCGGTTGGACAGGCACGTTTTTGCGTAGCCATTAGCTCACAGGCGGGCGTGCTCTCATCGAGCAAAACGCGATACCCCTTGGAGTCGAGCGTCTGGCGAATGGCATCGGGGACACTCGTGTCGGTCAAGGGTCCGAGGGTTTCGATCTTGCCACTCTGGGCGGTGCAGATTAGCGAAAGCGCCAGCCCGCCGATGATCAAGACCGCGGCCTTTCGCACCCTGTGCTCTCCCGAGTTACCGAACGAGGTTATCGAGCAAAAGTACCGACGAAGGCGCTCCGTTTGCCGGGTAGATCCCAGGAGGTTCCGAGTCCCGGTCCGCTGTAGGAATCGGTCAAGGCGACTGCCGGCATGGAATGGGCCAACTGGGTAAGCGGCGGATAGTAGGTCTCTTCGTTTCCGCAGAGATGGTCCTTGTCGCCGATGGAGCGCGTCTGCACGGTCGCAAACCTGCCAGCGCGAAGCATGGCTGCGCCATGATGTTTCGCATTCACTACCAACTCCATCTGCACGGGAATGACCTGCTCAATGTTATTCAGCAGCTCGCCGCCCATGTGTTTGGCAAAATTCGTCAGTGCAGCGCGTTGCTGCGCGCTGGCCTGGTCGTCAACCAACAGCACCGCTTTTGCCGGATAGGGATTCTCGTACGGGTCCCCCAGTGTGCCCTTCGCCCGCACTGCCGCGGCCACGGTTAGACCTTCCAGTGGGACGCCGTCCCAGCTTCCACTTTGCACATGCCAGGCTAGAATCGCTTCATTCCCCACCAAATTGACCTCACCATTGGCGAAGCATTGGCCGGTGTAAACATCGGCGCTGCGAGTCTCCAGATAGTCGCCGCGAATTTGCTGCGCGGAAGCAACAATAGAAAGCAACATCAAAAATAGAACGATGATGATAGAGATCTGATAACGCATGGCCGACTCCTTATTC
>Ga0209159_1000909_pt1 | contig 24520 bp, 24 predicted proteins | sample GraSoiAngelo_144_FD_185901 | JGI IMG/M metagenome (GOLD analysis project Ga0209159, IMG submission 185901) | Grasslands soil microbial communities from the Angelo Coastal Reserve, California, USA - 14_1009_02_40cm (SPAdes) (version 2) | ecosystem: Environmental > Terrestrial > Soil > Grasslands ...
GCACATGGTGCCCGTAATACGCCAGAAGAATGACGAGCCCGACGAGAATCAGCATCGCGTAACTGGAAAATAGCCCGGTTTGCAGCAAACGCACCGGATAACTGAAAAGCTGCATCATCTTGGCGCTGAAATTCAGCAGCCCATCGATGATCCACTTGTCCCACCACATGGATAGAGTGGAGCCGAAGCGGGCGAGCCAGCCGGCGCCATCGACGCCCACACCGTCGATCACGTTGGCGTCAAAGCGGCCGAGAAGAGTGCCGAGGTCTTTGGTGCGCTCCACGATGGCGGCGTCATAGATTTCGTCGACGTAATATTTGTGGAGGAGCAACCGGTACAATGCCGGCCGCCTGCTGGCGAGTAGCTCCGGCGCGACACGCTTGGTGCAATAGAATTCGTATGCGAGCCAAAATCCTAAACCGACGATTGCAAGCGACGCCACCATCAATAGAATCTCTTTGGCGTAAGCATGGTGCGCGATCTTGACCGTTCCCGTCTCTGGCATAACGCCAATCAGGACGGGATCAAGGAAGCGCTCAAAACGATTTTCTCCTCCGAAGACCTCCGGCCACCCAATCCAACCACCAATGACTGAGAATCCGGCGAGAATCATGAGCGGAAGGACCATCGGTCGAGGCGATTCGTGGATGTGCTTCACAACGTGCTCGTCGGCACGGCAATATCCAATGAACGTAAGAAAGAACAGCCGGAACATGTAGAAGGCCGTCATTCCTGCGGTGATGAAGCCGATAATCCACAACAGGAAAAAGCGGTCGAAGGCCTGGCCGAGAATTTCATCTTTGCTGAAAAATCCGGCGAAGGGAAAAATCCCCGCGATGGCCAACGTCGCGACCCCAAACGTTCTCGCGGTAATCGGAATTTTTTCCCACAAGCCGCCCATCTTGCGTATGTCCTGTTCACCGGACATCGCGTGGATCACGCTGCCAGCGCCAAGGAACAGCAGTGCTTTGAAGAACGCATGGGTCATGAGGTGAAAGATTCCGGCGGCGAAAGCGCCCACACCCAGGGCGAGAAACATGTAGCCAAGCTGGCTGATGGTGGAATAAGCGAGGACTTTCTTGATGTCGTTCTGCACGAGCGCCATGGACGCCGCGAAAATGGCGGTGATCGCGCCGATCACTGCCACGACATCCATTGCAAACGGGGCGAGCTGGTAAATGGCGTTCATGCGGGCAACCATGTAGACACCGGCGGTCACCATGGTGGCGGCGTGTATCAGAGCACTCACCGGCGTTGGGCCTTCCATCGCGTCGGGCAGCCAGACGTAGAGCGGAATCTGCGCGGATTTTCCCATCGCTCCGATAAAGAGCAAGAGTGCGATGGCTGTCAGCACCGGCGCGCCGAAGGCCAATGCGTGCGCATCCGCGGCTGACTTCAGTGCCTGCACAATTCCTGAAGCGTCCGCCGCATCCGGCAAGCCCTGAGAGGTAAACCGGATGGTGCCTAAGGTCGCCGCGGTCAGAAGAATCCCGAGGATAAATCCAGCGTCGCCGATGCGGTTGACGATGAACGCTTTTTTCCCCGCGTCGGAAGCAGACTTTTTCAGGAAATAGAAACCGATCAGCAGGTAGCTGCAGAGGCCGACACCTTCCCAACCGACGAACATGAGCAGCATGTTGTTCGCGAGGACGAGCGTGAGCATGGCGAACATGAAGAGATTCATGTAGCCGAAGAAACGGTAGTAGCCACCTTCATGCCCCATGTAGCCGATGGAGTAAACGTGAATCAGGAAACCGACGCCGGTGACGACGAGAACCATGACACAGGAAAGAGGGTCGAGAAGGTATCCCCAGTCCGCGACAAACCGGATGGCGTGTCCGCCAGTCATCTGCATGGGACCCGGCGTCAACCATTCGAAGAGCACTTTCTGGAAGACGCGATGCTCCGGATCGGCGGCCAGCAATTGAAACACAGCGCCCAGCGCGTAAAGGAAGGACAAACCCACGCTGCCAACGCAGAGCACGCTGACGCCGGTATTCGGAAGCCGGCGACCAAAGAAAAGCATCAGCGCCGCTGTCGCTAGAGGAAACAGCGGGATCAGCCAGAGATGATCGAGAAAGTAGCCCGTGGGCGTCATGCCGGTTTCATTTCTTCTTTCTTGTCGTCTACCACTTCAGCAAATCCATCTCGTCAGCCAACACTGTTTCGCGGTTGCGGAAAAAAGCGATGATGATTCCGAGGCCGACGGCGGCTTCCGCGGCAGCATCTGCGATGATGAAAAGTGCGAAGACCTGTCCCGCCACATCACCATACAAACGGGAAAAGGCCACCAAGTTGATGTTCACGGCATTGAGAATCAGCTCGATCGACATGAGCACGACAATGACGTTGCGGCGCGTGACGACACCAACCACGCCGATGATGAAGAGCGCGAGACTCAAAAACAGGTAGTGTTCGATCGAAAGCATCGCTGCGTTACGCCCTTTTCTTGGCCATAACAACGGCCCCAATCATGGCCACCAGCAAAAGAACCGACGCAATTTCAAACGGCAAGAGATACGATTCGAACAGGCTGCGCGCCACGGCCTCGGAATTGGGCGGCAACTTCGTGGCGGCCGCAGCGGTCAGGACCGGCAGACCCTGCCCGGGCATTTTTCCGGAAGTCCAGAACATGAAACTGACTTGGGCGGCCAGTGCCAGCGCGACGAAGAGCCCCACCCACCTCTGCCGCGCAAACTGGATCTGCTGAAGCGCCACGTCCAGATTGACAAGCATGATCACGAAGACAAACAGAACCATGATGCCGCCGACGTAAAGAATAATCTGGACGATAAACAAGAATTCCGCACGCAATTGCAAAAAAATTCCCGCAGTGGCAAGCAGCGCGGTGATCAGGAAGATGGCGCTGTGCACTACATTGCGCCGCGTCACCATGAGCACGCCGCTGGCCACGGCGGTACCGGCGAAGAAATAAAACAGGACCTTATCCAGCATAGAAATCCGAAGCGGCAGATTGATCCTGCGGCGCGCCATGCTCTTTCTCGATCGCCAGAATCAGAAACGCGACAATCAACGTAATGATGGCCGCGGGAGTCGTTACCAGAAGCAGCCCCCATCCCTGCAAGTGAAAATACGATCCGGCGATCAGGGCCACGCCGACCAGCAAAACGTTAACGATGGACAGGGGAATCAGAAAATGCCAGCCAAGTCGCATCAGCTGGTCAAAGCGATAGCGCGGTATGGTGAATCGCAGCCACATGAAAAAATAGATGTACAGGCTCACCTTGAGAATGAACCAGAAGCCGCCGTGAATGCCGGCGTAGAACGGTTTGGCGATGGGCACAACGACCGGCACGAGGAGGACCAAGCCCAAGACAAAACACAATCCCGCTACGGCGAACATGAACATTTGTTGAACACGCGTTGGCTGCTTCGGCGTGCGCTGGAGGCAATAGACACCGATAGCGACCATTAAGAGAACCGGGACGAAATCCAGAAGATTCAGCAAGTGAAAGCCGGGAAGCTCGTGCACTTTGGAAAAAGGACGCAGCCACCCGCCTAAGAAAAGCGTCGTAGCGACCGACGCCACCACGATCATGTTGGCGTATTCCGCGAGAAAATAGAGCGACCAGCGGAATCCGCTGAACTCCGTCATATACCCGGCGACGAGCTCGGATTCGGCCTCCGGCAAATCGAACGGAGCGCGGTTGGTTTCCGCTATAGAAGCAACAAGGTAGGTGAAAAACGCCACCGGCGCAAGCATCACGAACCAAATGCCTTCGTTGCTCTGAGCTTCCACGATCGATTTAATGTTTAGCGTGCCGGTAAATAAAAGCGCGCTTACGAGCGCCATTCCCGCGGCGGTCTCGTAACTCACCAACTGCGCCGAGCTGCGCAGCGCACCCATCAAGGAATAGTGGCTATTCGACGCCCAACCGCCCAGCACAATGCCGAAAATTCCCAGGGCGCTGACACCCACAACGAAGAGGATGCCAATGTTGATGTCCTGCGCAATTTGGAATGCCGGTCCAATGGCCAAGCCGGCCAACGAAAGCAGCGCCGCACCGACGGAGAGCACAGGCGCAAGCCAGAAGACGAGTTTATCCGCGTTGTCCGGGATGATGTCTTCTTTGATGAGCAATTTCACCGCGTCGGCGATCGGCTGCAACAAACCATGCGGCCCCACGCGCATAGGCCCCAGCCGGGCTTGCATGTCCGCCATGAGTTTGCGTTCCACGAGCACGATGTAGCCGACGATCAGCGGAAGAACCGCTACGATGGCCACGCCACAAAGCAGCGGCGCCCAGAAAGCTTTCAAGAACTCGATGGTCGCCTGAATAATCGGATTGGTCATCGGTCTTTTTCTCCGCGCCCTTACCGGTCGACTTCTCCCAGCACGATATCGATCGTGCCAATGATAGCCACCACATCAGCAACCAGGTGTCCTCGCACCATGCGGTCGAACGCTTGCAAATTGATGAAGGAAGGCGGCCGGATGTGCACGCGATACGGCATGACGGTGCCGTCGCTCACAACGTAATAGCCGATTTCGCCCTTGGGCGCTTCGATCGCATGATAAACCTCGCCCGGTGGCGGCTTCAGTACCTTTCCTACTTTCGCCATGATTGGTCCGGCGGGAATATTTTCGATGGCTTGGAGGCAGATCAGACGCGATTGCCGCATCTCTTCCATGCGGACCAAATAGCGGTCGTACGTGTCACCGGTTGTGCCGACAGGAATCTCGAACTTGTATTGATCGTACGCCGCGTAAGGCGCGGCCTTGCGGATGTCCCACTTCACGCCGCTGGCCCGCAACACTGGCCCGGTCACGCCAAACGCGATGGCGTCCGCCGCCGTCAGAATTCCCACGCCTTTCGTCCGCCCGATCCAGATGCGGTTTTGCGTGAGCAAATCCTCGTATTCCACGATGCGCGATTCGAAATCCTTGCAGAATCGCTCAACATCCTTCTCGAAGGTGTCGTAAGCCTCGTACTGCAGCCCGCCGATGCGGAAGGCATGAGTGGTCAAGCGCGCGCCGCAGTACTTTTCAAAAATTTTCAGGATTTCCTCGCGTTCGCGGAAACAGTAGAAGAGCGGAGTGAGCGCGCCGATGTCTAGAGCATGCGTGCCGAGCCACAATAGATGGCTGGCGATTCTCTGTAGCTCCGTCAAGATGGTGCGAATCACACGAGCGCGCGGCGGGGCTTCCACGACCAGCAGTTTTTCCACGGCCTCGCAATATCCCAAGCCGCTGCTGACAGCCGCGACATAGTCCATGCGGTCAACATACGGGGCAAACTGCTGATACGTGCGGTTCTCGGCGATTTTCTCGACGCCGCGGTGCAAATACCCGATGATGCACTCCGAGCTGATCACGCGCTCGCCATCGAGTTTCAGCTTGACGCGCAACACGCCGTGGGTGGACGGATGCTGCGGCCCCATGTTGATGACCAGTTCATCCGCTCCCAACAGCGTCTTAGGATCGTTTGTGGTGTCGACCTTCAGAGTCGTTTCCTTGTGCGGCTAAAATCGCATTACTGACCGCTCTCAATTCCAAGATTCTCGCGCACCCAGGCAGTATCCTGCTGCAAGATGTCATAGTCTTTCCGCAGCGGATAGCCTTGCCACTCGTCCGGCAGCAAAATGCGTTTCAGTTCGGGATGCCCGAAAAAAACAATTCCGAACATGTCAAATACTTCACGCTCCTGCCAGTTCGCCGCGGGCCAGACGCTCACGACGCTGGGAACTTCTTCAGCATCCGCGGCATGCACCTTCAGCCTCAACCGTTCGTTCTTCGCGAAGGAGTACAGATCGAGAACCACGTCAAACCGCTTTTCGCGCTTCGGCCAATCGACGGCGGTCAAGTCGGAAAGCATGTCGAATTTTTCTTCGTCGCGCAGATACCGGGCTATTTCCACCAGCCGGGCGCGCTCCACGGTCAGGATGGCCTGCTTGCGGTCTTCTATGGCCTCGAAAAGAGCCGCGCCGAGCGTGGCGCGAAATCGCTTGACCAATTCATTGTCGAGGGGAGTCTGCAGAACTACGGGCGGCTTGGGAGGAACGGGAGCCGCCGGCTTCGGTGGAGCCGCCGGCGCGCTCGCGTCCGCGGGCTTGGCAGGAGGAGTCGACACAGCAGGCGTGCTGCTAGCGGGCTTTTCGCCCGTGGGGACTTGAGGCGGTTTAGGTTCCTTGGGCTCGTCAGCCATGGACCCGGGGTGCGACAGGCTGCGACGAAGCGTTTGCGGTTCGCAAACTGCAACAGCGAAGCAGCCGAATATTCAAACGCCGCGTTTCTAACACACGCCGCCAACCGAGTCAATCATAACAACTTGCGAACGGGACGGCGGGATTGAAGAGAGGAGAATCGGGCGTCACACCCACTCAAGGGCACCCTTTTTATAAAGCCACAAATAACCAACAAGGAGGATTCCGAGGAACAGTACCATTGAGACCAGCGCGAATAGCCCTTGATGCACAGCGACCCATCCTCGGTACAGAATCGCCCACGGAATTAGGAACATCGTCTCCACGTCGAAAATCACAAACAACATGGCCACAATGTAAAACCGCACGGAGTATCGCCCGCGTGAATCGCTCTCCGGAGGGATCCCGCACTCGTAAGGCTTGAGCTTCGCGCCGACGGAGGTGGAGGCCGGCCGAATAAATTTTGCCAGCATCAGTGTCACGGCGGGAAACGCTATCACCAGCACTGCGTAAATCAACACTGGAATGTACGCGCTCTGCATCACTCCCTCGCAGGGAGCATGCTACCACTAGTGTCAATCTGGCGCCGGCTTACTTTTCAAAAAGCAGCTCTCCGGCGCGGCTGGTGGCCTTCACGACCGCTTTGATGAGCGTCACGCGGAGCTTGCCTTCTTCCAATTCCATGATTCCGTCAATGGTGCATCCCGCGGGAGTTGTAACGGCGTCCTTCAGGAGCGCGGGGTGGTCGCCGGTTTCCAGAACCACGCTGGCTGCGCCTTTCATGGTCTGCGCCGCAAGCAGAGTCGCTACATCGCGCGGGAGACCCACCTTAACGCCCGCTTCGGCGAGCGATTCGAGGATGATGTAGGCAAACGCCGGGCCGCTCGCGGAAAGCCCGGTCACGGCGTCCATATTTTTCTCGTCCACGGCTACCGTGCGGCCGACAGCATCGAACATCGCGCGCGCCATCTCCAAATGCTCCGGCCCTGCGTGAGCCCCGCGGCAAAGACCCGTCATTCCACAATCCACGGCTGCCGGTGTATTGGGCATGGCGCGCACCACCGGAACCTTGCCTTTGAGTCGCTGCTCGATGTAGCTCGTCGGCACCGATGCAGCCACAGAAATGACCAGCGTCATCTCATTCAACTCCGCCGCAATCTCTTTCAGCACTTCGCCTACGACTTGCGGTTTTACGCCGAGGAGCACGATGTCTGCGCCTTTGACCGCTTTGCGGTTCCCGGTGGTTACGGACACGCCCAATTCCTTGGCCAGCGCTGAAGCCTTGTCGCTGTGCTTCACCGTCGCGGTAACGTGCTTTAGCGAAAAGAGTTGCTGCTTCAAGTAAGCACGCAGCAAGATCCCGCCAAGTTTTCCCATGCCCAAGACGGCCAGTTTCTTGTCACATAGTAGGTTGTGCGCGGTGGTGCTTGCCATAGTCCAAGCATTCTTGACTTGAATCAGCAATCGGTCAACCTAAGAATCTCAAATGCGGCCAGCCTAAACGGTCAGTCCGCAGGGACAATTCGGCCAACGTCCTGAAAAGCTCCCCTAGGGACACCACAAGAACGCTTGACAGCCGACAACCCCGGGGTCTGGACAGACGCAAAGCGTGTGGCACAATGGGGGCGCGGCGGCGGGCAACCCATGTTTGAAGTGCTGACCACCGTGACCTTTGCCGAGCAAGGTGTAAGACGAAACAAATCTTGTGCTCGCGCGTTATAAAGTCAACCGCCGAAGCCGTCCTCTATCTGGCAGGGATGGAGGCAGGCTGGACGCAAAGCCCGGAGCGTCTGGCGGCACATGTGGCAACACACTCAAAGGAGTAGGCCATCATGAGCGAGAGCAAAAAGAAAGATTCCCCATCGCGCGAGGCCATCCTGACCTTCGTGAACGACCTGAAATTCGCTATTCGGTCGCTGGGGCGCAGCAAAGGGCTGGTAATCACCGTAGTGCTCACCCTGGCCCTCGGCATCGGCGCCAACGCCGCTATCTTCACCCTGGTGCGCGGCGTGCTCCTTCGGCCACTCGTCAACCGTGACGAGGACCGGCTCATCTACATCCAGCAAAGCGCGCCTGGTATCAGCCCCGGGGGCGTCCCATTCTCCGTGCCGGAAATTCAGGACCTGCGCGCAAGCGTCAAAACGCTCGGCTCCTTCGGCGAGTTCTCCGTGGTTGGTTTCACGATGATCGGCCTCGGCGAGCCCCGCGAAGTTCGCGCCGGCGTCGTTAACGGCTCCTATTTTGACGTGGTTGGCCTTCATCCCGTCCTAGGTCGCCTGATCGGCCCGGAAGACGACGGTCCTAAGGCCCCTGGTGTCGTCGTCTTGACCTATCATTTCTGGTCGGGCTCTCTCAAGAGCGATCCTTCCGTCATCGGTAAGGTCCTTCGCCTCGGCAGCGGCTTCGGCGATAGATCTGCCACTATCATCGGCGTCCTCGAACCCTCTGTCCAATATCCGACAAATACCGAAATCATTGCCAACATTGTGACCAGCCCGCATCATCTCTCCGCGACCATGCAGAACGGACGCGTCCACCGCATGACGGAACTCTTTGGCAAACTCACTCCCGGTGCAACTCTCGAGTCGGCGCGCGCTGAACTCCGCGCCGTGCATGGGGCGATGGTCAAAGCGCATCCTGCAGAGTATCCCGCGCAAGCGGACTTCCGGATCGAGGCTAGGCTGCTGCGCGACCAAATCACCTCGCGGGCAAAGACTGTCCTGCTGGTGCTGCTCGCGGCTTCGGCGCTCATCTTCGTCATCGCTTGCTCGAACGTCGCCAATCTGATTCTCTCGCGGACCGTCCGGCGTGAGGGCGAGCTGTCGATCCGCGCGGCGCTCGGCGCAACCACCGGCGCGCTTCGGCGGGTCCTGCTGGCGGAAAGCCTGCTGCTCTGCGGTGCTGGTGCGACCCTCGGCGTGCTGAGCGCTCGGCCCATGGTTGACATCATGGCGCGGTATGCCTCGCGGTTCTCCGTCCGCGCGCTGGACCTGACGGTGGATTCGAGTATGCTCTGGGTCGGGGCGGCGCTGGCGGTCGTCGCGGCAGTGTTGCTGGCCTTTGTCCCGCGTCTGCCGTCGGCTGACTCCTCGCAAGGAATCAGTCTCTCCAACGGCAGCGTGCGGATTACCGGCAGTACGAATCGCCGGCTGCGCATCTTCGCCGTGACGCAGATTGCCGCGTCTTTCGTGCTGCTGGCAGGCGCCAGCGCTTTGGTTAAGACGCTGCTGTCGCTGCAATCGGCGCAGACCGGCCTCGACATACGCCACGTCCTCGCTATCAACGTTCCTGCAATGTCCTACGGAAAAACGCCTCAGCAAGTGGTTGATTTCTATAAGGAATCGATTCGCCGGATTGAAGCGCTGCCCGGTGTGAACAAAACGGCTTTCGGGATTGTCGTTCCCTGGCGCGATGCCGGCAGCTTTGGCCCCGGTCTCCAGTTCTCGGCGGACGGCCATGTTCATGCCCCCGGCGAAGAGGATCCTCGCGCGCAGTTGCGCACCATCTCGCCTGGATTCTTTGCCGCACTCGGAGTTCCCATCATCGCCGGCCGTGATTTCAATGCTCTCGATGGTCAAAGTAAGGAGCCCGTCGTTATCGTTAGCGAGACTCTCGCGCAGCGCATGTTCCCCAATCAGGACGCCGTCAACCGCCACGTCTATTGGACGGATCCGGTGATGAAGTTCATTCCCGGGATTAGCGTCGCGCCGCACCGCATCATCGGCGTCGCTGCCGATATTGACGACGAACACGTCGTTCCTGGACCCATCCTCACCATCTACAACCCTTTTGAAGAGGGCCCCATGTTTGGCGGCCGTCTCTTCATCCATACCAGTGCAAATCCTTATTCGCTGGTCACACCGGTGACTCGCATCATTCGCGACATGTCTGTGGAGCAGCCCGTTGAACGCGCCGCCACCCTCGAAGACGTTCGCGCTGAGGTTCTCACTCCGGATCGTCTTAACACTGTTGTGTTCGGGGTCTTTGCGGCTGTCGCGCTGGCGATTGCGCTGGTCGGCGTCGCCGGCGTGCTGGCGTTTTCCGTTAGCGCGCGGACGCGCGAGTTCGGCGTCCGGCTGGCGATTGGAGCGCAGCCTCGGCAACTCCTGGCGAGTGTCATTGCGGAAGGCGCTGTGATGGCGGCGGGAGGCGTCGTCGCGGGCGCCGCATGTGGTTACGTGCTGGTGCGTCTGGCGCGGAGCTCTTTCGAGGATGTGAAGATGCCGGGCAGTCTGCCTGTAGTTGTATCAGTGGTCGTGCTGCTGGCTGCCGCTGTTGTAGCGTCCGTGCTGCCTGCGGCGCGCGCCGCGCGCGTGGACGTCACGGAAGCACTGCGGTCGGAATGACTTAGGGCTGCCTCAGCGCTCGGTTCGCTTCGGCCCAGCGTTGCCACGCGGCATTCAAGAATTTCTCCTTGTCCTGCTGGATTTGCCGGACAAGCGCTTGATTGCCAGTGTCCTCGTGCGCGGCGGCCCACAGCACCATTTCCGTGAGGACCGGCGCTAGATCGATTCCCTTCGGCGTGAGCGAGTAAATCACTTTCCGTCCGTCCGATGGGTTTCTCTGAGTGGTGATAATCCCATGAGCTATCAACTTCCGCAAACGATCGGCCAAGATGTTCGTCGCGATTCCCTCGTAGGAGTCGAGGAACTCTTTGTAGGTCCGGAACCCCCGCAACATCATGTCGCGGATAATCAGCAGCGACCAGCGGTCACCGAGTATTTCCACCGAAGCATTCAGCGGACACCTCGACCGCCGCTTGGGACTGGCCTTTTTCCTTGGCACATTTCCACTCTAGCATATTTTCGCTTGCATTTTGCAAGTAACATTGGCATAGTTTCTCCCGCGCGGATTTTCGCATCGGGGCCGCAGGCAGAATGACCGATTAAGATGGCCCTGGAGGGAATGTTCATGTCATCGGATGCTCAATCCACATCCGTCTCTAAGAAACAGCTCTGGGCCGGACGTATCATCAGCGCTCTTCCTGTGCTGTTGCTCCTCTTCAGCGGCGTTATGAAATTGCTGAAGCCGGCGCCTGTCGTGCAGGGTTTTGCTCACTATGGGTATCCCGAAAGTCAGATTATCGTTCTCGGGATTCTCGAGATTGCCTGCACGCTCGTCTACGTCATTCCGCGGACTTCCTATCTTGGCGCAATCCTGATGACCGCCTATCTCGGCGGCGCAACCGCCAGCAATGTGCGCGTCGGCGACCCGTCCTACTTCGTCACGGTCGCCCTCGGCGTGCTGGTCTGGGCAGGACTTTACTTACGCGATCCTAGGCTGCGCACGCTCCTCCCTCTTCGTAGTTAGCGCAAACGGACGATTGCGGCCAGCCGCTTCTGAATGATTAGTTTGGTTCGCTCGAGTGCAAACGCAATTCACACAAAGGAGTGAGAGATGAGCAAGGTAAGGGTGCTGGTTGGAACACGCAAGGGCGCATTCGTCCTGACAACAGACGGGAAACGCCAAAAGTGGGAGGTCAGTGGCCCGCATTTTGCGGGCTGGGAGATGTACCACCTCAAGGGTTCGCCCGCCGACCCGAATCGGATCTATGCATCGCAGACGAGCGGTTGGTTCGGGCAAATTATTCAGCGGTCCGATGACGGCGGCAAGACCTGGACCCAGCCAGGGACACCACCGGACGAAAAAGACCCCAAGCCGGGGCCGCCCAAGGGCGAAAGCAATAAGTTCGTGTATGACACCTCCGCGGAAACCGGCAAGCCTCTCACGACTCACATGTGGTACGACGGCACGCAGCATCCGTGGGAGTTCAAGCGCGTCTGGCATCTTGAACCCTCGTTCACAGATCCGGACACCGTGTATGCCGGAGTGGAAGACGCTGGCATATTCCGCTCGACGGACGGCGGGAAGAATTGGAAGGAACTCGCCGGACTCCGAGGCCACGGAACAGGCCCGCGCTGGCAGCCCGGCGCCGGTGGCATGTGCCTGCACACCATCATTTTGGACAAGAGCGATCCCAAGCGAATCTACATCGCCATCTCAGCCGCAGGCGCATTCCGCACCGACGATGGCGGTAAGACCTGGAAGCCCATCAACAAGGGGCTCTACTCGCAATATATTCCCGAGCCCACTGCTGAAGTGGGCCACTGCGTTCATCACGTCGCCATGCATCCCTCGCGCCCGAATGTCCTCTTCATGCAAAAGCACTGGGACGTGATGCGCAGCGACAACGCCGGTGACTCCTGGAAAGAGGTCAGTGGCAACCTGCCGACGGACTTCGGCTTCGTGATCGATGTTCACGCCCACGAACCGGAAACCATTTACGTCGTGCCCATCAAGAGCGACGGCGAACACTTCCCTATCGACGGCAAGCTGCGCGTCTACCGCAGCAAATCCGGCGGCAACGAATGGGAAGCGTTGACCAAAGGCCTGCCGCAAAAAGATTGTTACGTGAACATCTTGCGTGACGCCATGGCCGTAGACTCGCTCGATAAATGCGGCGTCTATTTCGGAACCACGGGCGGGCAGGTGTACGGCTCCGCGGATGCGGGCGACAGTTGGACTCCCATCGTGGAACACCTCCCGGCCGTGCTTTCTGTCGAGGTCCAGACGCTGCCATGATTCGCGTTGTCCTCCCGGGCCATCTGAGAGCGCTGGCGCGGGTCGGTCCGGAGATTCAGCTTCACGTCGAAGGTCCGGTCACGCAGCGTTCGGTGCTCGACGCCCTCGAGGCGCAGTATCCGATGCTGCGCGGCACTATCCGTGATCATGTCACGCAAGAGCGTCGTCCGTTCTTGCGATTTTTCGCCTGCGCGGAAGACTATTCTCTCGAGCCGCCGGATACTCCACTTCCCGATGCAGTCGCATCGGGAGCGGAGCCGCTTCTGATCATCGGGGCCATCGCCGGCGGGTAACAGCTCACGGGCGCAGCGGCGCGGCCATCGAGGATTGTGGCGTTTTCGATTGCTTTGGATTCTGTGGATGCTGAATTTGGGCGACTCAGTCGTGCCGCGCCCCGCGTAGAACTTTCACGGCGTGCGGGAGCAGATGCGCTATGACTTCGAGGGACTCCACGGCACCCTTGGGACTTCCGGGCAGATTGACGATCAGCGTCTTCGTTCGCACGGCAGCAGTTCCGCGGGAAAGTACGGCCGTCGGCGTTTTCTCCAGCCCCTTGCGCCGCATTTCTTCCGAGAGTCCGGGCACGATCCGGTCAGCCACTGCCTGAGTCGCTTCCGGCGTATTGTCCCGGGGCCCGATCCCCGTTCCGCCTGTGGTCAAGAGCACGTCCACGCGGCCGGAATCCGCCACAGTGCGCAATTGCTCGCGGATGCTTGCGGGATCGTCCGAGACGTGCAGCATCGAGGTGATTTCCCAGCCCAGTCCTCGGCAAAATGCGACAACGGCCGGGCCGGACAAATCCTCGCGCTCGCCTTTTGTCACGGAGTCGCTGATCGTTAGGACTGCAACGCGCATCAGGAAGGTTTCTTTTTGAGACTCACTGCGTCTCGACCGTATCGCGGTTGGCTTCGTCCATCAGCCGCATCGCTTCCATCAATAGACCGGTCGTGTTGCGCGTCGTGGTGGTCCTAGTCGAGGCATTCGCAGCGTTGAAATCGATCTCGAATTCTCCCGCCGTCCATAGCACCACTTTGTAGACCGCGTTGTCGCCTTCGAGTTTGCCGATTTTCGCGTCGCGGCATTGCCCGCCCGCGAAATAAAGTTCGCCTTGCGCGCCGCCGCTCTGCACGATCAACCGGCACGATTTCTGCCCCATTTCCAGCGATTGCATCAGGTCGATCATGCTCATCTCTTCGAGGCGACCCTGAATAACGCCGGGCCGTGACGCTTTCTTCTGTAGCTTTTCGAGGTGCAGGCGATCGACCACTTTTTTCGTGATGCGCACCAGGTCCTTAATCAAAAATGGTTTTGGGATGAAATCCTCTACGCCATCCACCAGCGGCCTAAGACGTTCCTCGATGTCCGGCCGACTGGCCATGAATAAGAAAGGGATGTGCCGTGTTGACTCGCGCGCGCGCAGCTTCTCAAAGAGCTGCCTGCCATCCAGGCCGGGCATCTTGTAATCGCAGAGAATCACGTCGGGAGGAGTATCCACAACCTTAAGGAGCGCGTCCGCTCCGTCCGTGGAGACCTCCACCTGGCAGAACGGCTCAAGCCCTTTCACAATCAACTCGCGCACCAGCGGGTTGTCCTCCGCCAGGAGCAATTTTATAGTTTTGTGCCCTGCCGTGGTCATTGCGCGCGCCTCTGAGGCGCCATCCGCCGGCGAAAATCTCCGCTCTTGCCGCCCGTCTTTTCGACGAGAACAATGTCCGTGATTTCCATCCCCTTATCGAGGGCTTTACACATGTCGTAGACCGTGAGGGCCGCTGCGGTAACCGCGACCAGGGCTTCCATTTCCACGCCCGTCTGGGCGGCCGTGGTCACTGTGGATTGCACTTCAACGCCATTCTGGCACAGCCGCGCGGTCACATCAATGTGCGTCAAGGGCAGTGGGTGACAAAGAGGTATCCACTCCGCGGTCCTCTTGGCCGCCGCAATTCCCGCAATCCGCGCGACTTCCAGTGGATTGCCCTTCGGGTTTTTCAACCGCCGGACCGCGCTAACCACGCGCGCCTTCATCTTTACGAAACCCCGTGCCGCGGCGGTTCGTGTTGTCACCGCCTTCTCGGACACGTCGACCATCCGCACTTCACCCTTATTTCCGTAGTGCGACAGTTTGGTCATCTAGTCTCGTTTAGACTACGTCCTTCCTGAGTAATACGAAAACGCTCTCGCCTACTTCGATCTTTTCTCGATCCGTCGGGACCACCAGGAAGCAGTTCGCGCTTGCCAGGGCGGCGATGTCGCCGGAGCCTTGCCATCTTATAGCTTTCACCTCTGGCACCTGTTCACGCCACTCCACGCGCGCCGGCAAAAAATGCGTCAGCCCGGATTTCTCGTTCAACGGTGCTGCTAGGCGCGCCTCGACCAGCGGCAACTCGCGCGCTTCCGCTCCGCTCAGCAAGTCAATCGCGGGCGTCACAAACAGTTCAAACGTCACCATCGTCGAAACAGGATTGCCCGGCAAACCGAACACCGGCTTGCCCTGGCACATCCCGAACACCGCAGGCTTCCCCGGCCGGATTGCCACCGCATCAAAAAAGAATTCCGCGCCCACGGCTTTCAGCACGCCCTCCACCAGGTCGTACTTCCCCAGGGAGATGCCGCCTGAGAGCACCAAGGCATCTTCTTTCAGCCCACGCTCGATTTTTTCCTCCAAATCCTCGATGCGGTCCGCGGCATTCCCCAGCACTACCGGCTCGCCACCGGCAATACGAACCTGCGCGGCAAGCGAGACGCTGTTGCTATTTCGAATCTGAAACGGGCCCGGCGTTTCGTCGATTAGAACTACCTCGTCCCCCGTGGAAAGAATTGCAACGCGCGGCTGCTGCGCGCATTGTAATTGCGCCGCCCCGACTTGCGCTGCCAGCGCCAGCTCCGCAAATCCAAGCCTCATCCCTGCCTTCAAAATGGTTTGCGCGGCGGCCGCCTCGCTCCCCTTCGACACAATGTTCTGCCCTCGCTGCGCCGCTCGTTCGAATCGTACAAAATCGCCTTCGCGGCTCGAGTGCTCAATCATCACCACCGCATCTGCGCCTGACGGTACGGCCGCGCCCGTCATGATTTGCCAGCAAGTTCCCTCAGCCAACGATTCCCTCACCACATCGCCCGCTTTGATTTCTCCTGCACACTTTCGCTGTGCGCCGGGCGAAACTTCGTTCGAACGAACCGCATACCCATCCCGCGTCGAGCGGTCGAACGGCGGATACTCACGATCCGTCTTCACGTCTTGCGCCAACACCAATCCCAGCGCATCCCACACGCTCACGCTGGCGATTGCGCGCGGTCCTTTTTTCTTCCCAACCTGTTCGATGACTTTCTTCCGGGCTTGCTCGTAGCTGAGCATGAGTGACGTTTCGTGGCGGCGGACTTACCCGCAGCCGCTTTCTACGCTTTCGCTCTTCTCCCTGCGATCTCGGTGTTAATGCTTTCTCTTTTTCTACAGCCAGCGCGAGAGCAGCGTCCCTGCAGGCACGATCGTCGCATCCCGTTCCGGCCCCGTCGAAATCATCCCAATTTCCACCTGCAGAAAATCGGAAACAAATCGCAAATAGCCGATCGCCGCCTTCGGAAGTTTCTCGCCATCTTTCACGCCGTACGTCGTCTCATTCCACCCAGCGAGTGTCTTGTATTCAGGCGTAACGTGCTCGTACTCCTCTGCGAGCGCAGGCATTTCTTTCAACGGCGTGCCTTTGTACTTGTATCCGACGCACACCTGAATATCCCGCTGCGTATCAAAAACGTCCAGCTTGGTAATCACCAGCGAATCGATCCCATTGATCATCTTCGCGTAGCGCAGCACCTGTAAATCCAGCCAGCCGCAGCGCCGGGGCCGCCCCGTCACCGCACCAAATTCTTTTCCGCGTTCCCGCACTTCTTTTGCGTCGAGGTCGGGCATCTCCGTCGGAAACGGTCCGCCTCCTACTCTCGTTGTATAGGCTTTCGAGATTCCAAGCACGTGCTTGATTTTCGTCGGCGGCACGCCCACGCCCGTCGCCGCTCCTCCTGACGTCGCGCTCGACGACGTTACGAAAGGATACGTTCCATGGTCAATATCCAGCATGGTCCCCTGCGCGCCTTCGAAGAGCACAGATTTCCCTTCGTCCAGAGCGCGGTTCAATAATTCCGCCGTATCGCAAATGTATCCACGGATCTTTTCGCCCAGTTTCAGCGTTTCTTCCACCTCATGCGAAAAATCGATATCCGCGCCGTACGCTCCCTTCGCCAGCCGGTTCTTCTCCGTAACCACGTGCGCGGCTTTCTTTCGAAACAGCGCGGGCTCCAGCAGATCGCACATCCGCAGCCCGCGCCGCGCCATCTTGTCTTCGTAGGCCGGGCCGATGCCGCGCGAAGTGGTGCCAATCTTGTTTGCGCCGCGAGCGCCCTCCGCCGCCTTATCCAATTCACGATGATATGGAAAAATCAGATGCGCGCGATTGCTGACATGGAGGCGGCCATTCACGCTCACTCCGGCCTTGCACAGCGTTTCAATTTCCGCAACGAGTGCGGCTGGATCAACCACCGTGCCTGTTCCAATCACTGCATGCTGTTTTGGCCGCAAAATTCCGCAGGGGATCAGTTGAAGGACATAGCGGTCTTTTCCAATGATGACGGTGTGCCCGGCGTTGTGTCCGCCGGCCACGCGCGCAATGTAATCGAAAGAACCGGAGAGATAGTCGACGACTTTGCCCTTTCCTTCATCTCCCCACTGTGCGCCCACCACCGCGACGGATTTCATTCTTCGCCCTCTCCTCACACCTTCAGGCCTGTCGGGGCTGGCGCCCAATGGATCGGGGCCGCACCCTTCCCTCTCTGTCACATCCTGAGAGGAAAATTACTGGCGGGAATTTGCGGGAAACAACAATTTAGAATCCTACGCTCGCCTCGCCCTCAACGCAAGCAAGCGCCACGCTCACTCAGCAGTCTCGGAACTTTGGTGGGGGGAAGCTTTGGGCAGCGGGTTTTGCTGCGTGTGATCCGGTGGGACGGGTGCGCTTGCGATCGCGGTCTATTTTCGCAGCCCTAATTTTCCGGTCCGCAGACACCCGGGCGACCTACGGCGCTCGACGTGGAAAATTTACGGGGTAAGCGATTGCGCCGATCCACTTCTCAACTGGAATCGCTGACCACGGGTAGCGACAGGCCGAGTTGGAGAAGGCGGAACAGATCGATGGCAGTGCGCACCGGATGCGAGCCGCGATGCAAGTACCGCAGACGGTAGAGCCGCTCTAGCGTGAGGCCCAAGCAGGTTAGCAACCAGACCAGGAGCAAGCTGCGCTCGTGATGATGGCGGATATGCTCAAGTCCATAACGGTTCTTGGCATCGTTGAAGCCTTGATTTTCGATCTGCCAGCGGCTCTTGGCCATGGCATAGAGGCAGCGGCGGCTCATGCGACGCGAGGAGAAATTGCTGAGCCAATACGCCTCGACGATTTCGCCATTGCGATGGTGCTGGCGATAACGGATCACGCGCACGGTGTCCCACTGCAAGCTTTCCCAAGGGTCAAAGTCGTCAGCGTCCCAGATCTCGACGCGATCGGGGCCCTCCCGGAACTCTAGGTCCGGCGGCTTGCAGCGAAAGCGCCGCTGCGCCGCTTGGAATAATTCGGGCAGATTGTCCTTGAGCCGGGCCACCACCGGCCAACCCACTTTTCCCGCGGTGTGCAGAAAAGGGGCGGTGGCAAATTCTCCGTCGACCACCACATAATCGATGAAGCGGGCTCCCAGGCTCACCCGCACGCGACGCACTAGGCGCTGCCCGGCAGCGTATTCACTGTCGCCCGGCCCGTAGGGTTCGACGTCTGCGGGCAGGGTGAGGTCGCCACCAACCACCGTCGCAACGACGAGGTGATGGCGATAGCCAACGATCTTTCGGTCGGCATTGCGGTAGGGACGGCACAAGGGACATTTCGATTTTCGCCGCCGCCCCACCGTGGTGCCGTCCAAGGCCAGGCCCACGAAACGACAGCCCTCGAAAGCCTTGTTGCGCTTGGCGCGATGGAGCACCGCAGCCAAAGCGGCCCGCGTGGGCGCCGGATCTAAACGTTCGGTGAAGTAACCCAGGGCATCATCGCCGAACGCTTGGCTGACTCCTAAGTTTCGTCGCGCTGTCGATCCCACCAGCGCCTCAATGGCCAGAAAGGCCCATAGCCGCAAGATGGTGCCCAGTACGATGGACCACAACAGATCTTTTGCCGGAATCTTATGACTGGAGCGCCCATCACCGGGGGAGCGGAAGTAAGCGGCCAGGTGCAGATGCTGGTTGACGTACTTCCACAGGCGGCGTGGGGTGGGGCTCTTCAGTGGGGCTTCCTCTTCTTCTTGCGTTGCTGGCGGGCCAAGACTAAAAGCTGGGCGTTGGCCGCCAGCACTTCGCGTACTGCGTCTTGAAATGCACGCCCGGCGGCGACGCGCCGCTGCACCTCCTCCACCCAGTCCCTGGGGATGCGCTCGACGTGTCGCTGGCCTTTCACCATGAAGGTTAGTGTCCAAGCTTCATGACCCTTCTGGTGAGAGCAATGGCAGCGGGGGTTCCCGCAGCGCGTGTAACTCCGGGTGAGGGTCCCGGGCAGCAGATCGGGTGGGATGGGGAAAAGGCGGAGCAGTTGAAACTTGCGCTGCCGGAAGTGCGCGGCCTGAGGGCCTCGTGGTTTTGTCTTCATATTGTAGCAATAATGCTACAAGTTAAAATGAAAATGCAAGTCATTTCTGAACGCGAAAATAGGGCGGCGTTTCTCCGCAGCCTCAGCCTGAGGCGCAACCGCTATCTTCCAGGGTGGATTTAATGGAGGTGGTGCCTACGTTCCGAGATAGCTGACCGACGGAATCCAGGTGCGAAGAAATTCCGGTGAAGGCGCTCTTCGAACTGGAAATCACCTCATTTGCGCCCAGACTCTCGAGAATTTCCGTGAACTCATCTAGGAAACAGCGGACGATGATGAGTGCCTTCTTGTTCCGGTCGCGAGCACGCTTAGTTACAATAAGAGCCGTTTCGATGCTATTGGACGTAATCACGACGAGTCTGGCGCGTTCGATGCCGGCGTCCAGGAGGGTGCTTTCCTGTTTGGCATCGTCCACAATGACCGGCTCTCCCTCGCGAACAAGGTCGTCCACGGAAGCAACATCCCTGTCAATCAGGACGTACGGCCGGGACCTTTGCCGAAGGTGGTCCACAATCCGGGCGCCAAGGTGCGTGTGTCCAACAACGATGACGTGATCCTGCATTTCTTTGGCCAGCATGCGGCAACCTTCCAGTGGATTGTAGCGTTGCAAAGCCTGCATAAAGAAAATAGAAATTACAATCCCGAACAACACACATTGGCCCCAGAAGGAGTAAAGATCCCAAAGGGAACCACGGTGCTCACGGAAATAGATCGCGTTCAGGAACGCCTCTTTGAGCGGCACATGCGCCCAGTGGTAGAAGGCGAAGGTGCCCAGGGCGAACCAGAGGACAATGAGGACGAAACCCCAGCGGCTCTGCCGCAAAAATAGAGTTACCCGAATCCACGAGAAGCGCCGCATCGAAACCTGCTGCCGAGATGCTAGGCTCTCAAGGTCAGGCAGTCAACGCAAAGAAATATCACAGAGACAGCATCATTTTCCGTGGGCAAGCCGCTTTCTGCTCGTTCTCGCGAGCCCAAAGCGCCACAGATGAGGCTCTAGTTGACGCCTTTTGTTTCTCCGGTGCAACGCCCCCGAACCCGAATGCCACGACCCGCATAGTTCGCCAACAACTCAACCGCTGGGTCGTCAACATATCGGCCCTTCATGTTGGCCCACGAAAAATATTCTGGCGAGATTTTAACCAACGCGGTGTGACCGTGCTTTATGTTGCGTGATGTGCAGCTGCAGTCAAGGTGCAGCCACCGGGAGCCGTGTCAGCGGCCTGCCCTTGAGGCGGCGTGACCAAAGGGCAAACGATAAGGCATGACAAACTGTCGGTTGTGCGGTAATTTTGAGCTATGGAAACCGTAGATGTAAAGCTGCCGTCGGAACTTCTGAGGGTGGCAAATTTAGAGGGGAGCAGCCTCTCCCAGGAAGCCGCTCGATTGCTGGCACTCGAGCTTTATCGCGAGGATAAGGTCTCGCTAGGACGCGCCGCGGAGTTGTGTCAGACACCCGTGGCGGCTTTCATGGATTTCGCAGCGAAACACGGCGTCCCCCCGCTACGGTACAGCTTTGAAGACCTGGAAGAGGAACGCCAGACTGCTGATCGTCTCAAAGCGTGACCGCTGTAGCAGACTCATCTCCGCTTGTTATTCTGACCAAGCTTGACTGCCTCGACCTCCTCAACCGAGTTTTCCCTCGCGTTTATATCTCCAATGAAGTTCACTACGAAGTTGTAATCGCTGGCGCTGGCTTACCAGGAGCGTCGGAGGTGTCGAAAGCCGAATGGATCGCGGTCAAGTCAGTTCAAAATCCAGCCGGTCTGCTTTCGGCGCAGCGAAAATATGGCCTAGGTCCGGGCGAAATGAGCACTATCGTACTAGCGAAAGAGCTGGGTGCGAACCCTGTGCTGCTCGACGATTACAGGGCGCGCAAACTGGCAAAGGCAGAGGGCCTTGAAATTCTTGGAAGCGTCGGTCTACTTGAAGCCTTTTACCTACGGCGGTATTTGACTGATCTTCGGAGTGCCTTTCAGCGACTCTTGCTCCACAACGTTTATATCGATCAGCGACTGCTTGACCGTCGCCTGCGGGCCCTGGGACTTCCTCCGCTCTAAGCTGTGTGCACGGGTAGAGGGTTTCTTCAAGCCAAGGTATACAAGCGGGTCGACAGTGTCGCTACCCATTCAAGCGGCACATAATACACACGAAACAAACCGTAACAACCTTTCCTGAAACCTGTGCAACTAACGTAACAATTGGTGTTGGTGCGCATCCCGCTCAGGAGGGTGGGGCGATGCGAACAAGCATCCTGCGAGTGGCTGTCTTGCTGTCTCTGTCTGCTTTTTCATTTCCATTCTTTGCCAATGGCCAAGAGGCCGACGCTGTTCCTTCCATCGTCGCAAACGAAGCCGGGGCCCATCTCGCTTTGAAGGAAAAGAATTCCGTCTTTTCCATCGATCTCTCGGCAAACGTCCCCAAATCCCTTCACGCCACGCTGGTCGCTAAGATTCTGAGTCCCGATGACAAACTGCTAGCCGAAGCTTCTGTTTCCGTGCACCTCAGTTCTACTCCACAGCGGGCTGAGGTTCCGCTTAGCTGGATCCCCGTGAACGGCCTACAAGATGCATCGAGTGCCCGTCTTCTCTACGAAGTGCGTCTTGAAGGCATCTCCGTGCCTGCTTTCTCCGGAATCCTCTCGCCCTATGCGCTGATCCCGGATCTCTTCGAGCTGCGCTTTCTTGGTCTGGATGCCGTTGGAATGGCGCGCGGCTACGTTGCTCGCGTCTGGGCCACGCGCCCTGATTCCGACAAACCCGTCCCCGGCGTGTCTCTCACCGCCTCGTTCGGCGATGAAGACGAGGACACTCCAAAAGGTATGAAAGCTCAGGCCCGAACCAATTCCCGTGGCGAAGCGCTGTTAACCTTCCATCTTCCCGAAATGCCAGGCGCACCCGATGACCAACAAGTGGATCTTGAAATCCGGGGCACTCGTGGCAATTTCCGGAATTCCCTGGCCGCTACCCTCCACTACTGGCGCCGCGCCGCTGTTTTGCTTTCGACCGACAAGCCTCTCTACCAGCCCGACCAATCCCTGCACATGCGCGCCCTCGTTCTCGATGACGAGCGCCACGCCTGGGCCAAGCATCCTGTGCGCTTCGTCGTCCACGATCCCGACGAAGCCGTCATTTTCTCCACTGACGCGGAAACTTCCCGCTTCGGCATTGCTTCTGCCGATTGGACCATTCCGTCCTCCCAGAAATTAGGCAGCTACCGCGTCTCCGCCGACATTACCGGAGACGCCGACAGCAGGGAGTTGCAAGGAAACCAACTCATCCGCATTTCCCGGTACGAACTTCCCACGTTCACGGTGAGCGTCGTCGCAAACCAGCCCTTCTATCTCCCGGGCCAGAACGCTGATCTGACCGTCAGCGCCAACTACATGTTTGGCAAGCCCGTTCTTCGCGGCCACGTCCGCATCGTCCGCGAAGCTCGCCGTGAATGGAACTATCGGGAACAGAAATGGGAAGCCGAAGAGGGGCAGGCTCAGGAAGGCGAACTCGACGCCAAGAACGAGTTCCGCGCTACGCTCAATCTCTACAAAGACCACTCCGACATGGAGGAGACCGACTGGAAGCGCTTCGAAGATCTTCGTTATGCCGCTTACGTGACCGACGCCTCCTCCAAGCGCACCCAGGAGCGCCACTTCGACGTGCGTATCTCTCGCGACGCGATCCATCTTTATGTGCTGAATATTGGAGGAGCGCTGCCGATTGGCCTTCGGCCTGTGTTTTACGTTTCAAGCTCTTTCGCGGACGGAACGCCCGCCGCCGCTGACGTTCTCGTCAACCTGTATACGCAAGATCCCTCCGACACAACCTCGTTAAAACCGCCGGCCCAGCCTTTTGCCACGGCGCACGTCCGCACTAATCGTTACGGCATCGGCCGCGTCCGTTTCTCCGAGCCCCTCCGAAAGGAAAAGGATCGGGATAGGGATAAAGATGTCGAGCGCATCTACGCTGCCCTGGAAGCCAAAACCCTCGACGGCCGCACCGGCCACCACCTCGAATCTTATTCGTTGCAAGAAGACCCTGCTCTTCGTATTACTCCGGAAAAAGCGATTTTGAAGCCCGACGATCGCATCGAAGCTGAACTCGAATCTTCCGTGCCACAACTACGTGTCCGCGTAGAAGTTGTGCAAACCGACACGCAAACTATCCTGGCGTCCCAGGAAGTTAACCTTTCTCATGGCTCGACGCACGTCACTTTCCTGCCGGACAAACAGTACACCGGTACGATTGCACTCGCCGTCTATCCCCTCAACATTGAGACTGAGTCTTACTCCATGTATTCGCGGATGGCCGCAGCTTCCGTTCTGTTTCCCAAGCCAACGAATCTTCGACTGGATGTCAAACCGGTGAAGTCGACTTATCGTCCCGGTGAAGCGGCAACCCTGAATCTTCACGTCCGCGGCTCAGAAGGTGAACCCGCCGAGGGTGCGCTCGGACTGCTCGTTTACGATCAGGCGCTTGAAGAGCTAGCTCGTACCGAAGCCAGTCTCTTCACCGGGGGGTGCGAAAGCATCGATCCTTGGCTTCCGTTCTTTCGAGGAGGATAACGACTCCATCGCTGGTGTCTCCGTAAAGCAACTTCTCAATCGAGCCCCCGATGCTGCTGTTCCTCCCGACCTCGAACTCGTAGGTCAGGCTCTGCTCTTCAACCGCAGCGGCGTGCCTTTGCGACTGGAGTCCTCCGATACTCCCCGCTACCTCAATCAGGTTTTTCAGAAGCAGATTCACGCCTACCTCGATCCTGTTGCCAAACTCTTGCAACAGCATTTCTCCAATACGGGTCATTTCCCGAAGAATGATGCGGAGTATGCAAGCTTCCTAAAGGACGAAGGCGTTGATGCCTCCACCCTGAGAGATCCATGGGGACAGCCCTTCCACCCCCGGCGTACCTATCAGTGGATGAACGAAGTTTTCGAATTTAACAGCGCAGGTCCTGACAAAAGTCTCAAAACTGCCGACGATTTCACAGCAATGAGCCTCTCGCGGCCCTTCTTCGAGTTCGACGCCAAGCGCCTGCGCGCGGTTATCGATGCGTATCACACACACACCGGCGGTTACATTCGTGACCAGGCCACCCTCGAAGCTGCCTTCGCA
>Ga0209159_1000910_pt1 | contig 24508 bp, 15 predicted proteins | sample GraSoiAngelo_144_FD_185901 | JGI IMG/M metagenome (GOLD analysis project Ga0209159, IMG submission 185901) | Grasslands soil microbial communities from the Angelo Coastal Reserve, California, USA - 14_1009_02_40cm (SPAdes) (version 2) | ecosystem: Environmental > Terrestrial > Soil > Grasslands ...
AATGGACGCTTTTTGCGAATGTACAGCGGTTCCACGGCTGTAGGATGCAGCCGTTATCGGTCTCGAGCGCGTTATGATGGTGATGACCGCGAGGAGAGCATCAGCCAGGAAAGTGAAAGGCGGCCGCGAAGACTTTCATCGTAAGTCAATGGCTGCACTGCAGGATGCGAACGTTCCGTTTTTAATCGGTGGCGCATACGTCGTTGAGGTATATGCCGGCGTTTTGCGCCGATCGAAAGATTTCGATCTCTATGTTCGGCCACATCACGTAGATGGGGCCATCGATGCGCTGGCCCGCGCCGGATACAAAACGGAAAAGACATTTCCGCATTGGCTCGCCAAAGCTGGGCGCGGCCGGGACTACATTGACCTAATTTTTCGCGCCGGCAACGGGCTTTGCGAAGTCGATGACTCTTGGTTCGAGCGCGCGCAGGATGACGAATTGCTTGGCTTGCGGGTGAAACTCTGTGCGCCTGAGGAGATGATTTGGATGAAGGCGTACATCATGGAACGTGAACGGTTCGATGGCGCCGATATTGTGCATATTCTTCAGAGCTGCGCAGATAAACTCGATTGGCAGTATCTGATTCATCGGTTTGGTCCAGACTGGCGCGTGCTACTGAGTCATCTAGTATTGTTCGGTTACATTTATCCGAGCGAGCGCGACAAAATCCCGACCGCCGTTATGGATGATCTGACTGGGCGGCTCCGGAAAGAAGCGTCAGCTGCTGGGCGTGACCGTGTTTGCCGCGGTACGCTGCTTTCGCGAAAGCAATACCTGCTGGACATTGAAGAGCGGGGGTTTCACGATGCGCGGCTCGACCAGCGTGTCCATATGGATTCGGAGGACATCGCGCATTGGACGAGAGCGATCGCAAAAGAGGAGAAAGCGCGGCGAGCGGCGGCACCGTAGCCGGCATCGTTGATGCCGGTCTGCGAAAGGTGCCCCCCGGCGGGGATCACCGATCCCGGCTATAACGACGGCGGAGTCGATGTTAATGCTGGCACAGGGCTCGGCTCGCCAGGCGATGGCGAAACTGACGGCGACGGAGTTGCCAAAGCGGTGGCGAGCTTGTTTCTGGCTTCATCGAGCAGTTTTTTTTCTTCGCCGTAAATCCTCGCAGCATCAGCAGCTGCAATATAATCCTTCGCTGCGTCGATTTGATTCGCATCGAGCAGCAGCAGCGCCACATAAACAGCTGCGTGCGGATCGTGCAACTGGTCTGGTGGCAATCTTTGTATAATCGCCAGAGCTTCTGCGCTTCTGCCGAGGCGATAGAGCGAGAACGCGTAAGTTACGGCGCAATTGGGTTCGTCTGGCGCACGGTCGTAGGCCTCTTTGGCGAGCTGATGCGAGCGTTCAATATCTTGTTCGAGGTTGAGTCCGAGCCGGGCGAGATCGGCTGTGATCGGCGCCTCATTTGGAGAGCTTTCGTGCAACCGCTGCAGGATGCCATAGAGTTTTTCGAGATTATTATTTATTCGATAGAGTCGACGCAGCGCGTCTAGAGCCTCCCGGCGCATAGGAGGATTGTTTGCGACACGCAGCCACAATTGTTCGGATTCTGTCTCGAGATTCGATCTTGAAGCGAGACGCGCGAGGTTAAGCTCGCGCTCAGGCCGCTCCTCTGTCGTTTGTTCGGCCGAGAGCCAAAGCGTTCGAAATTCGTCTTCGCTGTTTTGTTCCGTTCGTCGCGTGGCAATCGCCTGATATGCCAGGCGCAGGTATTCAGCGTCATCCCAAGAGCCGCTGCGCGTCCAGCGTTTCAGATGCGACCAGTTCTTTACGTTCGCGTATGCGTCAGCGACGGCGACGGAAACGGGTGGCGAAGTAAGTTTTTGCGGCGGCAACTTATCGACCCATTTGGCGGCGTCCCCGGCCAGTCCGTTTTCGTTCATCCAGTTCATGAGCGAGGTGAGGTCGGTCGAATTGCGCGCCGCAAATGGCTTCACTCTTTCTAGGAGAGGGCGGAATTTTTTCTGATCGAGTTTTCGATAGAAGTTCAGACAGAGGAGATAATCGGCGAAAGTGACCTGCTGCGACATCTGCAGCTGTTGGGCGAAGTTATCTGCGGCAGCGAGGTCGTTACGTGCCACCGCGTCATTCAGCAACGCCCGCAGCGCGCCGGTTCGAAAGGGCGCGATCTTACTAAGCCGCTCAAGGGTTTCGCGCGCTTTTGCGCTTTTCCCCGCATCGGTGGAGTGAATTTGCAGTGCCGCGAGATTAAACCGGTAAAGGTCGTTGCCGGGCTCCTTGTTCACCGCGGCGGCGAACTGTTGCTCCTGCTCGACCAGATTTCCTTGCGCACGGGCCAGCCATCCCGCCACAACGTGAAAAGCGGCTCGGTCGCGATCCTTTGGGGAAACACGATCAAGCGCCTGTCGCGCGAGATCGATCTCCCCAAAACGCAGCGCCGCTGACGCGAGATTGAGTTGACTATCCGGATCGTTTGGAAGCAGTCGCGCAATTTGTGCGCGCCACGATACGGTTTCCTCGAGGTTTTGCTTTTCGGTTGCTTCGGCCAGGACGTAATACCCCTTCAGAGAATCTGGGCGCACCTTTACGGCTTCGCGCGCCATGTGCGCTGCTTCATTGAATTTTTGCTCCTGAAGCAGCGAACTTGCCCGATCCAGTAAACGCTTTTGGCGCCAGTCTCTGTACACTCTTGGCGCATAATTGCCCAAGACAAGGGCCAGCAAACCAGCCAGTAGGAAGGTGACAATTAAAAGGAGAAAACGCCGGGGCTGGAGTCCTTTCCGGAAGATATACTCAAGACCGGAGAAGAATTCGCCGATTCGTCTGTGCCTAGCAGTATCGATCTTTTCCGCCATTCTCCTGTTCTGTCCCCGTGCCTGATGAAAGTATGATTGCTCTCACTGTCTCCAGCCCACCCTGATCTAAGAGCGCGTCGTTGCCTCAGATTCTTCGACGACAGGAACCTCCTCGATCGATTCCATGACCTCCTGCCGCAAGCGACGGCCCCAGACATAGCGTGTCAATAGGACCTTGATTGTTGCCGTCAACGGCACCGCCAGAAGCGGCCCGAGCACTCCGCCGATCAAAAGACCCCAAACAAAGATCGACACAATCACCGTCATCGGATGCAAGCCGACATAATTTCCCACGATGCGCGGGGCATAGAACATGCCTTCCAGATTCTGTATTATGATGAAGATGAGTGTTATACCGATTGGATGCAGCCAGTCGCCCCATTGAAACGCAGCGATCAGAACCGCCGGTACCCAGCAGATAATGATGCCAATGTACGGGACCATTGTGAGGACGACGACCATTGCTCCAATCAACGGCGCAAAATTAAGCCCGATAAGCGTCAACGCAGTGCCAATGAGAATGCCGTCCACGAGACAAACCAGCAGTTGCCCTCGAAAATAGGCAACAACGTAGGAATTGACCTGCGATAAGACTTCCGCCACTTCATCTTTAAGCGGCGACGCGCGCAGCGGCAGATAATCTTTCCATCTCTTTTCGATGCGCGGCTTTTCTTTCAAAAGAAAAAATAAATAGATCGGGACGAGGATCAGGCTGAGCAAAAACCCCGCGATTCCGAGAAAGCCGCCGATGCTCCTTTTTAAAATCTGCCAAAACTTTTCCGTGAGCGTCGGAAGCGCCTGCTCCAGTTTCGGCATTTGCTTCTCGACGTAAGCCTGAATGCGTTGGCGCTCGGCGCTGCTGAGCTTTTGTGGGTTCGGTGCGATAGTTTCAATCGCGGCCGAAGGCGTGCGCGGTGAACCGCTCAGCGAAGGCGCAACACCTTTTGGGACAGTCGGCGCTGGTTGTGCGGAAGGAGAAGGCGAGGGAGGGCCGACGAGCCAGTTTGTGAGACTCGTCGATGCAGACTTTCCGTGCGCCCCGCCAAATAACCCGAATGTTTGGTCGAAGCGATAGATTAGATCGACAATGCGATCGCGGGCTCGCTCTGTATAGGCGGGAACTTCCTTTGCAAAGCTCGCGCTTTGAACTGAAATCATCGGCACGATCCAGGCGAGCAACCCGCCCAGCGCGACGAACGCGATGGCAAAAAGAAGAGCGACCGCCTTTGTGCGACTGAGAGTTCCTCGAGACATTTTCGCCACAAGCGGATCGAGTAGGTAGGTGAGAATCACCGCGATGGCGACCGGGATCAAAATCGGCTGAAGGAAACTGATGGCGCTGGCGCCGAGCCAGATCGCTGCGCCCAGGATCACGAAAAGGAAAACAACAAACAGAGCGCTCAAGGCTGCCCACATCGTTTTGCGCTGCCAGGGTGTTGGATATTCGGTCATGTGCGCATTCATGCGCCCGCGCTAATTTCGTAGGTTGTTGTCACTGAGTCGGATTTGTTTTTGCTGGAGAACCTCTGCTGATAGTCGCCTTGGTGCTGTCGATCTTATTTGCGAGATCTTTATTTTGCGGATCGAGCGCCAGCGCTTTTTGCCACGATTCCACTGCCTGTGGCAACCGATCTAATTTCCAATACGCGTCGCCGATGTGTTCGAAGACAATTGGATCGTCGTGGCCCATGTTTTTTGCGGCACGCAGCAAATCCGCCAGCGCTTGATCGAATTTGCCTTTTCGAAACTCAACCCAACCGAGACTATCGAGGTAAGAACCGTTGTTTGGTTCCAGCTCGAGCGCGCGCTTAATCATTTCTTCGGCTTCATCCAGGTGCATGCTGTGGTCCGCCCACATGTAACCGAGATAATTGTAGGCTTCTGCCGCGGTGGCCGGATCGAGTGCGATGGATTTGCGAAGCAAGTCAGCCGCTTTGTCATACAAACCCGCCTGCTCGGCTGTTGCGCCGTAATTGAAGTAGAATTTTGCATTTACGATTTCGTTGTCCTGATCGAGCTCTGCTTCGTGCAGTGCCTCCTCAAAAGTGGCGACCGCTTGCTGAGTCTGTCTTGCCTCGCGCTGGGCGAGCGCGAGATAATACACGATTTCCGGCGCCCCGGGGAACCGGCGACGGGCTTCGGCGAGAAATTTCACCGCGCGTTCGGGATCTTTGAGCGGCCCAAGGAGCAGCTCCGCCAGACGCAAATAGATGCCGGCGTGGTCGGGGTTAATGAGCAGGCTTTGTTCGTAGTTTGCAGCCACCTTGGCAAACTTCGCTTTGGCTTCATCCAGTCGGTTTTCGCGCTGAAGCGACCGCGCTTCGTCGTCTAAAACCTGCGCCAGCAAATCATACGGTTGATATTTGTCCGGATGCTCTTTGATAATTTGCTCGAGCATCTCAACCGCTTTGCCACGCTGGTTTGTCAGAATGAAACCGGTCGCCAGTTTCTCACGTGCGTTGGCGTCATCCGGCTGTAATTCGAGCACGCGCAAATAAAGTGGGATCGCTTCTTTTAGCTGTTGGGATGACGCGTAGTAATCCGCTACATCTTTGAGCACCGCGGGATCGTCGTTCGCGTGTTCGGCTGCCTTTTTGAAAATTTCGTTGACCCGTTTTAATTCGTCCGGTTTTAGTGGCGAATCGGGTTTGTAAAGGATGACTGCGTAAAGTTTCCCCAGCCGGATCCAGAAATTGGCGTCGTCGGTTCGGACTTTTGCAGCGCGATCCAAAACTTCGAACGCTTTTTTCTCTTCGCCTGCTGCCAGCTCGATCTCCACGAGATGGTGATAAGCATCTATATCTCGCGGATTCAGCGCAATGGCGCGATTGGCATAATCAATGGCCTGGTCCGTTTTCTTGAGATACTTCGCATAGATGAACGCCAGCTGCCGATAAGGCTCGGCGTTGTTCGGGTTCGCCTTGATGGAGTCCTTTAGAACATCAATCGCCTGAGGAAAATCCTCCTGCCGTATGAGCAAAGCCGCCACGCGCGAGGCGAGCTCCGATTGGCCAGGATCCACATTGAGCACTTGGCGATACGACTCCAGCGCTCGATCCATCTCGCCGTTCCCCTCAAGCGCCATGCCTTCCACAAAATGCGTCAATGCGCTGGCTCTGCGCTCGCCTTCTGGACGCAAAGCGAGATCCGCCGCTGGCTTGAAATTGAGGAAGTCATCCTGTCGATCGACTTTGATTGGGGCAGATGATGGTCTTGTCAGAGGCGACACTGTCCGCGGGGTTCGTGCCAGTCCCACGCTCGCCGCGACAAGAAAGCCGAGCGTCAAAAAACAGCACAATGGCCAACGCGCCCGCTTCCTCTGTAGCTTCATACTTTCAATTTTAGCTTTCAGCGGCGCCTTCAGCAAACCAGCCTTCGTCCGGGCAGTCGCCGGACTACCGCTTGGCAGGCAAACCTAACCCTGTAGAAGCAGCCGTGTCGGCTGCGTACTCGGGGGAGCGCATGCGCCTCGCGTGCCGTTTGCCGCGCGTCCTCGCGGCAAACCCTTCGTGTTTTCAACCCTCGAACCACTTGGATGTTCCGCGTTTGGCGTTGGATGTTTGACGTTTTCTGAAAGCCGCCGACCGCAGTTACACCTTGTAGCGTAGACGCTTCTTATGCCGATGCGCTTTCATGCGTTTGCGGCGCTTATGCTTGGCGATTTTTGCTTTGCGTCTTTTTTTAAGAGAGCCCATTCAGCTTTTCAGATTCGCGAGTCCCGATTCAACCACCTGATCTACCACGTTGCAACTCAGTTCTTTCCTGTAGCCCTTGCTTAGTGCGCATGTGTGTCACGACGCGACCTCTGTAACTTCTGGAATCTCGCGTCGTAAAATCTGTCAATGGGGAAGGTTACGAGGAAGGCAAGAGCGCTGACTTCGAGAAACCAAAGCAAGCTTGGTCGCTCGCGCCAACGATCGAGAAACGCAACGGCTCTGATGACAAGCGCGACTCCGTAGACAACCACTGTCTCGATCACGAGCACCGCGATGTACGCGAGCGTAGCTTTAAGTGCGGAACGCTTCCCGCAGTGAGGGCATGTGTGCCTCCCGAACGGAGAAGGCGCGTACCGTGACCAAGTGAGTGGGAAATCGCGATTGCAATATGGACAAGTCATCAACGTGGACGCGGTCTGACACGAATTAGATCTAAAATTTTGCCCAGGCCCATCACTTCCTGAGCATTGCCTCATGTCTTACTCTAAACTCGCTTTTAGCTTTCCATTCCGGAAATTTGTCGCCGTTGGCGACTTGGTAGCCAACTTCGAAGAGAAGCTGAACATCCTGCACTGCGCCGGAGAGGTCCCACTTGGGATCAAGTTCGTCCGACACCTGGTGGTAATGTTTCGCGACAAATTCATCGCGCTTCTGTTTTCCGTACTCTGGCGGTTTGCCGATAATCTCGATACCGCGCGCAAGGTGCAATACGGGCACGCCGGCTTTAGCGAATTCGAAACTGTCGACCCGATAGAAGCCGCCTTTCTCCGGTTCGCTGTTTGCCTTCATCACGCGCCCCTGTCGCGCCGCGGCCTGGCCTAACAAGTCGTCCAACGTTGAATTGCCATTGGTGAGATCTTCGAGGTCATGCGATTTGCCCCACGGATTCACGCCGTCGATGTTGATGTCCGCAAGCGTCTTCTCCAGCGGATACAGCGAATGTTCCGCATAAAATTTCGCGCCGAGCAATCCTGCTTCTTCGGCAGTCGTGGCGATAAACAAGACCGAGCGTTTCGGTGGCGGATTTAACTTTGTGAATGCGACTGCGAGTTGCATGAGAGATGCCACACCCGAGGCATTATCGATCGCGCCGTTAAAAATCTGATCCCCCTGTAATTCCGGATGACGCCCGAGATGGTCCCAGTGCGCGGTGTAAATGACATATTCGTCGTGCAATTTCGGATCGTTCCCTTCGAGTTTGCCGATGACATTGTGCGATTTGAACGAGCGGATCTGTTGTTTGATGTCGATCCTAGCTTTAGCATTTAATGCCACGGGCCGGAATCCTTTTGTTATCGCGGATTTCTTCAGCGCGTCAAAATCCTGCCTGCAATCAGCGAATAATTTTTTCGCAACATCAAACGTAATCCACGAACGCGCCGAAACCGCGTCCATGTTCTTATTCGGGTTATCGAGCTCGAAGTTTTCTTTACCCCAGCTCGATCTCACCACCTGCCAGGGATAAGCCGCCGGTTCGGTTTCGTGGATGATAATCGCCGCGGCCGCGCCTTTTTGCGCTGCAATTTCGTACTTGTAAGTCCAGCGGCCGTAGTAGGTCATCGCTTTTCCTTTAAACATTTTTTCGTCGAGTTTTGACGGATCTTTCGGATCGGGCACTGGCGGATCGCCAATCAACATCAGCAAGGTTTTCCCGCGCACATCGACATCTTTGTAGTCGTCCCAGCCGTATTCGGGCGCGACGACGCCGTATCCGACAAAGATCACGTCTGACTTGTCGATCTTAATATCGGGTTGCAGATGCGCCGATGACGCGACGAAATCATCCGGGTATTTGAGATTGATCGTTTTGTCACCAATGCTGAACGACATTCGCGGTTCGCTTTTGATCCCGGCGAGAGGAACTTCCTGCGTGTATGTGCCATCGGGATTTCCGGGCTTTAATCCGATCCTGTTGAACTGATCAGTGATGTATTTGACCGAAAGTTCTTCGCCTTTTGTTCCCGGCGCACGTCCTTCAAATTCATCCGATGCAAGGACCTTAATGTGCGCGAGCAAACCGTCCGGCGTGATCGCTTCCAGCGCCGGTTGCAAACGCAACGCTAATTCATCGGCGGCAAGGACGGAGGTTGCCGCAACAAGAATGATCGGGGCGACGAACCGCAGCGTTTTCACTTTTCTTGAGGTGGATCGGCTTCGAAGATCATATCAGACAAATCGCGCGGAAGCGCGCATCGATTTGTTCACAATGCGTTGAGGACACCGCGTTGCACCTATCGACTTTGTTGCGATCGACCGGCGGGTAATTCGATCGGCAACGAGGATCCTCAAGCTTTCCGCTGCAAAATAGTAATGCGTCCGCGCAAGTGATCGATCGTGCGCGGATAGATCCATGCCGGCTCACGTGGTGTCGCGGCATCGAAGGTGGCGGCGTAAGGGAATTTCTCCGCAAGAAGGTCACCGTAATATCGGCGCACAGTTTCGCTGGGTACATGATAATCCACGGAATAAATGCTGATGTAATCTGGATTGCGCTTCTCCAAGGCGGCCGCGGTGAACACCCCTTGGTCCCGATTTTTTTCGTTCTCCGCGATGAGCGGTTGCACCCATTCGGGAAAAACCTTGCGGAACAACTCGAGGCGACCCGGCACATGAGGCAAGCGCAGGTCTGTGATGTCTTTCGCTGGCGCGATAGACTGGTCGGGTCGGGCAAGATCAATCTCGTGGGCATCGAAATTCGGCAGTTTTGACCAACGCGGACTGGTACCGCTTGATTCGATCACGCTCCCGCGCGGAACATTTTCCATCATCCAAAGCTGCGCCTTCAGCCGCGGATCATCATTGAAACGCTTGCCGACAAGGTAACTGCAAAGGCAGTTGTAGATCAGGATCGGCAGGAGGAGCGCGAGAATCCATTTTCGTCTTTCGAATGTCTGCAGCGCCGGACCAATCATCAAAATAAGAAACGGAATCGCGGGCAAAACATAGCGGGTTTCTGTTCGCGGGAACGTCCCTATTTTCAAAATATAGAGGAGAAACACCGCGCTGCTTAGGATGAATCCGCGCGTTGCGGCATCACTGAGGCTGCGTCGTCTCAGGATTAGAATGCAGCTTAAAATCGCCAGGCCGGCGATCAAAATCGCGCCAGGAATTCCGACAATTTCGGGAATCCGGGCAATCGCACCAAGATAATTGGCGCGGTCCGGTTGACCTGAGTAACGGGGCGTGACGGTGTAGTTGTAGATGAAATCGTGCCAGAATTTTTTCGGCTCATAAAGCATAGTCGGGCATCCGAAGAGAAATCCGAGCAGAACCATAGCCAATCCAATCGCGAGTTGCGGACTAAGAATTATGCTTCGAATGCTCCCGCCTTTCGTCGCGAATAAATGCGCGACAAGGAGCGCGATTCCAACTGCCAGGCCGTTGTATTTGGTCGCGATCGTGATGCCGGTCAAAAAGCCGGCAATGGCGTAATTTCGCGCACTAGGGACTGATGCGACCCGGTACGCCGCCCAAAATGCCGCCAGCATCCAAAATAAGAGCGGTGTATCGGCGGTGAGGAAATGCGCGTAAGTAACGAATCCGGCGCTCGTGGCGAAAGCAAACGCGATGACAGCGGCAGAAAATCGTCCGTACGAGCGACGGCTAAAACCATAAGCGAGCGCGATTGTGCCGAGATAAAGCGCAAGCGTCACTAACCGCGATCCGATTAGCTTTGCCGAATTGGCGACTTTCATTCTTTCCGTCGGCACTTGGGTGACTTTCAGAGCTGCAGTTATCGGCCAGACCACGAAAACGTGGTTTAAGTAGGCGTGAAACGGCGGCTTCATGTAGTCACCCGGCCGCAGCGCGCGCAAACTATGCAGTGCGATTTGACTGCGATTCCAGCATTCGACTCGTCCCCACGTGATGCCCCGCAGACAAAAGAGGAATGCGAGCGACAGCGCCGCGATTAACAGCGGATCAAGGCGTTGAATCTTTGTCGATTGCTCAGTCGACTCGGACATGGAAAATGTCCCGCGGGCTTACCTAGACATCACGCAGCTTCGCTGGAACCGTTCGGTTCTCCAAAGCAAATATTGGCGGCCCACAATGTGCGCGTGCACGGCCGATAAAGGCCCGCCACGAGAATCGTTGCCCGGGAAGCCGGGAAAGAGGCTAACGTGAAAGAACGAGCCGCAGCGCGGGCAGCGAAACAGCGTGGCGTAGATTCTGCTCGCACACATCAGCGTCATGGCAGCTGCACCGGCTACAACGAGCGGTACATCTGACTGGACGTAGCGCGATAGTGCTGGCAACCCAACAGCTAACGCGAGGAACAAACCCCAGGAGAACCAGACGAGATATCGTCTACGGCGATAGTCGTGCCATGCCTCAGCAAACGGCCTTTGTCGAGAGAGCATTGTCAACTGAACGGTAGTAAAGGGCTTTGGCGGCCTAAGCGATTATTTCTTCGGGGTCGCATCGCGTTTAATTCTGCGGCATTTTCATTGTGCGACACGTGGTTGACGCAAGCGCGCGTTTGCAACTATCTGCTTTCCTGCGATGGCCCGGCGGGCGTCTTCTTTTTGTCTTGTGGGCCGATGCCGATCTTTTTCAAGAACGGTTGGATCGATTGTTTACGACCGAGGAACTTCTCAATGGAGACGGTGACGTCACGCAAATCGCCTGGCTCGTAAATTTCGCGGCGCAATTTCATGCCGGCTTGTTTGTCGAGGTAGCCGTCCTTCGCTTTTTCGAATACGGTCGCCATATCGGCGGCGATGGCGTCCGCCCAGGCATATCCGTAGTAACCGGCGTCGTAACCATTCAAGTGCCCGAAATAAGAAACGAACGTGGTGCTCGGATCGATTGGCAGAAAAACTTTTTCCAGGATCGGATTCGACATGACCACGCAATCATAAGGCGCATCTTCGGGGTGTTGATCGTGCAGGGCCAGATCGAGCGACGCGAACGCGAACTGGCGGCGATAAAAAACACCGGCGTTCGCCAGCTTAGCGTCGTTCATTTTTTTGATGATCTCTGCCGGAATTTTCTTGGATGGATCGCGGTAGTCGGCAGCAAACGTATCGAGCACTTTCTTGTCCCAGACCCAATTTTGCAGCATCTGCGAGGGCGCCTCGACAAAATCACCGGGAACATGCGTTCCGGCGAAACGGCCGTACTTGGCGCGAGTGACAATCGAATGCAGGGCGTGACCGAATTCGTGAAACAGCGTTTCCACATCGCTGTGTGTCAGCAAGGATGGTTTGTCCTCAGTCGCCGGCGGGAAGTTGCATAGCAATGCAACTGTTGGCCGCTGATATTTTCCATCGGGCAAAAGTTTGCCACTTATAATGTCGAACTGGGCGAAGTGATTGAATTTTCCTTCGCGGGGAAACATATCGAGATAGAACATCCCGAGCGGCTCACCCGTAGAGGAATCGGTCACCATATAGAGCTGAAGGTCGTCGATCCATTTGTAAGGCACGGCGATCTTTTCGAATTTCAGGCCGAAGATGCTCTGGTAAATATTGAACATACCGTCGAGCACTCGTTGGAACGGGAAATAAGCGCGCAACGCTTCCTTATCGACGTCATATTTTTGTTTGTTCCGCTGGTTACTGTAATAGCGCCAGTCCCACACCTCGATTTTGGCGTTGGGATCGCTCGTATCGGCAGCTTTCAATTTTTGTAGTTCTGCGACTTCACTGTCAAACTTCGGCTGAATTCCCACGATTAGGTCGTTGATGTACCTCTCCGCATTCGTGCCGGCCTTGGCCATCTTGATCTCGGTCTGATAGTCGTCCCACGATTTGTAACCCAGCCGCAGCGCGATTTTGTTCCGGAGCGCAAGCAGTTGATTGAGAACGGAGACGTTTGTGTCCTTCGCGAGGGTTTCGCGGACCAAATAAAGTTGTTTGCGCGTGGCTTCGCTCTTCGCGTTTTCTTCCACAGTGATGAATTGCCATGTAACGTTTGCCATTACCGTGTAAGCGTCGTCTCCGGTTTTCACACCGGGCGACGCAAAAAAGCTATCCGGCAGGCCGTCGAGGTCGGCCTTTGTGAACATGACCGGCGCGCTCGCATTGACGATGTTCGTGTCGAAGTCCGTCCCGAGTTTGGACAATTCCTTGCGGAGCTGTTCGACTTCTTTGCGCTGATCTGGAGGCAAATCCAATCCGGCGCGCCGATAATCGCGCAACATTTCTTTGAGCAGCTTTTCGTCTTCGCCGGTGAGGTTCGGATGCGTGTCGGCGAAAGCTTTGATGGCTTTGTAAACGTCCTCGCGATAATCAATCCCAACCGCCCATTCTTGAAAGATCTTTACCGCGTTTTCGCCAGCGGTGCGCATCGCGGGATTGGTGTTTGTCTCTTTAATGATCGTTGCCTTATTCGCTGCAATTCCGGCTTTGTAAGTGAGATCGTCGAGCGCGACCACGGTGCTCTTAAAAGTAACTTTGGCTAGGTCTTGCGCGCCGATCTGATCCAGCGCGCTATTCGCCTTAGCGATCGCATCCCTCATGGAAGCCTCGACTGCTTCCGGCGTTTGCTCCCAATGGGGAATTGTCAGCACTGCGTTTGTCTTCGCCGCAGCAGCGCGAAAATCATCGACGGATTTCAGTTCACCGGCCCACAGATCGGCCGCAACGGCACAAAGCAAAATGGACAACTGCAAGTTTTTCATTCGGAAAGGTTTGATTGATGAAGGGAGCGAACATTGTGTAAAAGGCTTTCTCGGTAAAGTGAAAACGACGGCCATGCCTGTATGATCGAGAAATTTTTCCTCGCTTTTATTCCGGTCTTTGTTGCGATCGATCCAATAGGACTGGTCGCGATCTTCATGGGCCTTGGCACGAGCGCGTCGCGCGAACATCGAAAACGCCAGGCATATCTAGGAATCTTTACTGCTCTTTGCGTAGCGGTAGGCTTTATTTTTCTCGGGAAGATTGTTTTCGCCGCGCTTGGAATTACAGTGGCGGATTTTCAAGTGGCAGGTGGTCTGATTTTGCTCGGCCTGGCCGCGCGCGAACTGCTCGGCCTCGAGCCACACGATCGCGGTGGCAGCGACGAATTTGGTATTGTTCCGCTTGGCATGCCGCTCATCGCCGGGCCAGCGTTGCTTACGGCCTTGCTGATTCTGGTCGATACCGTGGGGCTGTTTTTTACGCTGGTTTCGCTTCTGGTAAATCTGGCATTGGTGGCGATCGCGTTCTGCAATGCCGGTCGATTTACGCGCTGGATGGGCAAACAGGGGCTGCGCGGCGTGTCGAAAATAATCGCGCTTCTTCTTGCGGCGATCGCCGTCAGCCTGATTCGGCGTGGCTGGCACGCCGCGGTGGCCTAATCAATTATTTGGGCGCGGAGTCGCCCCCGCAGAGGCTGACGCTTCCATTTTGCCTTTAGCAGGCAATGTTTTAATTTGCGGTTGGCTAAGTCCGAATAGGAGGCCTGACCCGATTTGATTTAGCACATTTAGAGCTTAACTCGGGGCCATTGACACACTGGCACTCTTCGTTACTATCGTCGCTCCTATGAGATTTCCTCTCCCGCTTACAGCGAAAATCGCGACTTACATGATCGGCCATAAATTGCGTGGCACGAAGAAGTTCGCCACGGTGCTTCAGCTCGAGCCGTTGCACACTTGTAATCTCACGTGCACGGGCTGTGGACGGATTCGCGAATATTCCACGTCGCTCAAGGACATGATGAGCCTCGAGGATTGCCTTGCGGCAGCAGAAGAGTGCAACGCGCCGATGGTCTCGATCTGCGGAGGCGAACCGCTGATCTATCCGCATATCGAAGCGCTAGTTAAAGGATTGCTCGAGCAAAACCGGATCGTTTACATCTGCACCAACGCCATGTTCATGCGCAAAAAAATGCGCGAATGGCTTGCGTCAGAATTGCGGAGTGCGGATCGGGGCTTGCGGAATGAATTGGAAAATAAGATCGACAAATTAGTTTCCGCCGGACTGGTAAGCGAAAAGGACGCAGCGGAAATTCGGAAAGGACCAAAGGATCCGGCCAAGCCGACGATCGGCCCGACCAAATGGATGTATTGGAACGTGCACCTCGACGGCCTCGAGCGAACGCACGATCTCATTGTGGAGCGCGAAGGCGTTTTTAAAGAGTGCGTCCTCGCAATTAAGATGGCGAAACTCCTAGGCTATCAAGTCGCCACCAATACGACCATCTACAAGGAAACCGACATGGAAGAAGTCGAGCGAATGTTCGACTATCTCTCTGATCTTGGCGTGGACGGCCACACCATCACTCCCGGCTACGACTATGACGCAGCAAAGAAAGACATGATCAAAAGGCTCAATCTGCGGCCCGAAGACTTTTTCCTAACCCGCTCCATGACAATTCAGAAATTCCGAAAAGTCGAGGAATGGATGAATCGATACACGTTTTTCGGAACGCCGATTTATTTTGAATTTCTCGCTGGCAAGCGGGATTTGACCTGCTCAGCCTGGGCGATTCCGACTCGCAATATTCGCGGATGGAAAGGACCCTGCTATCTAATGACTGACGGGCATTACTCGAGCTATGCAGAGTTGCTCGAGAAAACTGAGTGGGACAGATACGGCGTGGTGAATGGCGTTGCACGCGATAGCCGCTGTGAGAATTGCATGGTGCACTGCGGTTACGAGCCAACTGCTAGTCTCGGCCTGCAAGCGCAGCGTGGCGATGCTTGGAAGACGATTAAGTTTAATTTCGGGTCGAAACCGAGGCCGACCGGCCGGGGCAGTGGAACGGTTGTGTTCAATGGCGTGAGCAGCGGCAACGGGCACATTAGCGGAAAGCAAGCACAACCGGCTGCGAGAGCCTCGTAAGATCGACATGCTGAATCCGTCGAAGGACCTGATAGCCTTGCCGAGTGCGCTGCCCGAAGTTTCGGAATCTTATTCCGCAGCGGACGAGGAGATCACGCGCGCGATCGCCCGTGCACAAGAGAACCTACTGCGGCAGCAAAAACCAGATGACCATTGGTGCGGCGAGCTGATAGTCGATAGCACGCTGTGTTCCGATTACATCCTCTTCATGCATTGGTGCGGCGAAGTGGACGCAGAATTGCAGCGGCACTGCGTTCGTCACATCCTGAAGCGGCAACTGCCGGATGGCGGTTGGAACATTTATCATGGCGGACCGAGCGAGATTAACGCGTCCGTCAAAGCGTATTTTGCGCTGAAACTCGCCGGTTGTTCCGTGGACGCTCCGTTTATGCGCGAGGGGCGTGCCAACATCATGCGTCGCGGAGGCATTCCGCAGATGAACACCTTCAGCAAGCTTTATCTGGCGCTCCTCGGCCAGTTCCCGTGGAAATATCTCCCGGCGATTCCTGTGGAAATGATCCTCCTGCCAAGCTGGGCGCCATTTCACATTTACAAAATGTCGTCATGGAGCCGCGCGATGCTCATGCCGTTGTCGATCATCAACCATTTCAAACCGACTCGGATTTTGCCTGGCGAAAAGCAATTACACGAGCTCTATCCTCTCGGCACCGAGCAAGCCGATTTGCGGTTGCCCCGCAGCGAGAAGTTCTGGACTTGGCGCAATTTCTTTCTGCGAGTGGATGACTGTTTCAAATTCCTGCGGCCGCTACGGATTCTCCCGCTGCGGCGGCGCGCACTCGAAGAAGCGGAACGATGGATGCTTGAACGGATTGGCGAGGGCAGCGATGGCCTCGCGGCCGTTTATCCAGCGATGCTGAACTGCCTGATTGCTTTACGCGCGCTTGGCTATAGCAAAACAAATCCGGTTTATGCCAAGGCGGAAAAAGATTTTGCGGAGCTGTTTGTCGATGACCCGGAAGATTTTCGCATTCAACCCTGTTTGTCTCCCGTTTGGGACACTGCCATCAGCATCATCTCGCTGGCGGAATCCGGCGTTTCGCCGGAGCATCCCGCACTGCAGAAGGCCGCGGATTGGTTGATCGGCAAGGAAGTGCGCATCCGTGGTGATTGGACGGTAAACAATCCGTATCCGCAAGCCAGCGGCTGGGCGTTCGAGTACAACAATATTTATTATCCGGACACAGACGACACGGGAATGGTGTTGATGGCATTGCGGCTGGTTCAGCCGAAAGATCGAGAGTCACTCAACGAACTCTTTCGTCGCGCGCTTGGCTGGCAGCTCAGTTTCCAATGTCGCGATGGCGGCTGGGGAGCGTTCGACAAAAATGTCACAACTCCTTGGCTGGAAGACATGCCCTTTACCGATCACAACGCGATCCTCGATCCAACGTGCAGCGATCTGACTGCGCGCACGCTTGAGCTCCTTGGTTATATTGGGTTTGATCGCAGGGCCAAGTGCGTCCGGGACGCCATTAATTACCTGATTGACACTCAAGATGAGGACGGCTCGTGGTATGGCCGCTGGGGAGTAAATTACATTTACGGTACCTGGCAGGTGCTGCGCGGCTTGCGCGCAATTGGCGAAGATATGACGCAGGACTGGCTACTGCGCGGTCGTGATTGGCTTGAGAGCTGTCAAAACAACGATGGCGGGTGGGGTGAGACCTGCGGGACTTACGAAAATCCATCGACCAAAGGCATTGGCGAGAGCACCGCATCGCAAACAGCATGGGCAATCATGGGGATCTGTGCATGCGGCGATCTCGATCGGCCAAGTATTCAACGAGGGTTGCGTTACCTGCTTCGGTCGCAAAAGCCCGACGGCTCATGGGATGAAGAGCAAATCACAGGCACAGGGTTTCCAGGCGTGTTTTATTTGAAGTACGACATGTATCGCCAAAACTTCCCGCTGCTCGCGCTTGCGACCTACGTCAATTACCGCAGCGGCCTCGGACATCGTCCGAGCTTTTATCGCTGCGATCTGTAGCCGTCGACCTCGCACCGCCGGCGAAGCGCTTTGCCGCGCAGGAGGCTGGGCGGCGCGATGCGTGTTTACGATCTCAGCACCGCGCTTCGCGGGGCAAAGCGCCTACAGAGCAGAAAAATAAAACCTGTCGCCGGACCTAATTCGATCTAACTGTACACATTATGGCTTACGAATTACCTAAATTACCCTATGCGTACGATGCTTTGGAGCCGCACATTGATGCGAAGACGATGGAAATCCATCATACCAAGCATCACCAGGCTTACATCGACAACGTCAACAAGGCGATCAAAGGAAAGGCCGATCTCGAAAAGAAATCGGTCGAGGATTTGATCAGCGATCTTAAGGCTGTGCCCGAAGACATCCGCATGGTCGTGCGCAACAATGGCGGCGGGCACGCCAACCATTCCTTCTTCTGGAAGATCATGGGGCCGAATGCTGGCGGCGAACCGAAAGGCAAACTCGCTGATGACATCAAGTCCACCTTTGGCAGCTTCGATGAGTTTAAGGAAAAGTTTGCTGCCGCAGGGGTGGGCCGTTTCGGCAGTGGCTGGGCTTGGCTGATCAAAAATAAGAACGGCAAACTTGAGATCATCTCCACTCCGAACCAGGATAGTCCATTGATGGACGGCAACACGCCGGTACTAGGTCTCGACGTCTGGGAGCACGCGTATTACCTCAAGTACCAGAACCGTCGCCCCGATTATATCAAGGCTTGGTGGAACGTTGTGAAGTGGGACGCGGTCGCTAACAATTACTAAGCGCCGATCGGCGAGTTCTTACTGTGGCGGCGGTCTATGACCGCCGCTAAACTTGTACGGTTCGGGGGCTAGAAATGGCTTATCTCAATGAAAATTATCTTAAACTTCAGGCCGGATACCTCTTTCCAGAGGTCGCCAGGCGTGTGCACGAATTTTGTAACGCGAATCCCGAAGCGGCCAAGCGACTAATTCGCTGCGGAATTGGCGACGTGACCGAGCCGTTGCCACGCGTGGCGATCGATGCGATGAAGCGCGCAGCCGAAGAACTCGGACATCGCGAGACCTTTCGCGGCTACGGTCCCGAGCAAGGCTACGAATTCCTAAGATCGACAATCGCGCAGCACGATTATCGCGGCCGCAAGATTGACATCGCCGATGACGAAATCTTTATCTCTGACGGATCGAAATGCGATTGCGGATACATTCTCGATATTCTCGGCGACCAAAACAAAGTCGCAGTTCCAGACCCAGTTTATCCGGTCTATGTCGATACGAATGTAATGGCAGGGCATAGCGGCCCGGCGCGGCAGGACGGCAGCTACGAAGGGATTCTCTATCTCCCCTGCACTGCGGAAAATAATTTCGTGCCGGACCCACCAAAGGAGCATGTCGATTTGGTTTACCTTTGCTTTCCTAACAATCCAACTGGGGCGGTGGCAACTCGCGAGCAACTGAAGAACTGGGTCGATTATGCGCATCGGCACGAAGCTCTCATTTTGTTTGATGCGGCGTACGAGGCATACATCAACGACGACCCTCACCTCAATCCTCTCCCTGGCCAGGGAGAGGCGGACGCGAAGCGCCAGGTGAGGGTTGAATCTAAAATTCCGCATTCAATTTTTGAAATTCCTGGTGCGCGCGAGTGCGCGATTGAATTGCGCAGTTTTTCCAAGGATGGCGGTTTCACCGGCGTGCGCTGCGGGTTTACCGTGATGCCGAAATCCGTGCTCGCGCGAACGGAGAACGGCCGCCGAGTAACGCTCCATCCACTTTGGCAGCGGCGTTGGAGCACCAAATCCAACAGCGTGAGTTATCCCGTGCAACGCGGCGCGGAGGCGTTGTATTCACAAGAGGGTCGCAAGCAAGTGCGCTCTCTCATCGACCATTACATGGGCAACGCAAAACTTCTTCGCGACGCCGCGGCTGATGCTGGGCTGCAGGCTTTTGGCGGTGTAAACGCACCGTACATCTGGGTGAAAACGTTGGAGGGCCTGACGAGCTGGCAAATGTTCGATCGGATGTTGAGCGAACTGAATGTGGTGATCACGCCGGGTGCTGGCTTTGGCGCGCAAGGGGAAGGCTACTTTCGTATTTCTGCGTTCAACAGCCGCGACAACGCCGAGGAAGTAGCGCGCCGTTTGAAGAAGTTGTAGTCGCTTCGCTATGCGAGGCGCCGCTAATGTGGTAAACGTGCGTGGCGCGGGCTTCCCTAGAGGGAGTTCGCTACAAGGTCGAATCCTTCTTGTCGATGCTGCCGAGGCGCGTAGAGTGCGCTGAATTTTTCTAGGACATCAAGCGTGCCGGATCGAAAGCAAAATCTGCCGCAGCTCTATCGTTTTTGTTTCTTGATGCTTGGCGACTCGCGTAAGGCACAGGAAGTCTTCCACACCACTTTGCGCGAGGCAGCCCTACGCGCCGCCCATGGGGAGCTGCTGAACGAGCCGTTCTGGCTGTTTCGTGAGGCGCGCTGGCGTTGTTTGGAAGAAAGTAAGACCGACTTGGAAGCCGAGCCTCTCGAAATGAAGGAGCATGAGATCACTCCGGAGGCGTCCATGCAAATCGAGCAGTTTGAGCCCACGCAGCTGGCAGTTTGGATTTCAGCCGCTCCGGAACCGCAGCGGACCGCGCTTGCGCTTTTTTATCTCAATGAGTTCGATTACCGCGAGATTCTTGATCTGGCGGAACTGAAACTGAGCGAGCTTTCGCGGTTATTGGCATCAGGTCGGCGACAATTTCAAGCCTGGCTGAACACGATGGTGCCACAAGTCCCCAAGGTATGAAGACGCAGCGGTTATCGCGCAGGCAACGCACTCTTCTCAATTGCGCGCCGATTGATGAGGAGCCGATACGGGACCGTTCCATGCGCTCGGCAGTGTTCCGGGCCCGTGGCTCGAATGAATTTGCAAATCAACAGAGCTTCGATCGCGCCATGGCAGCGTTGGTGGATGCTATCCCCATTCCGGCGGAAAGTGCCGAATGGTTTTCCGCTAAGGATTTTGTCTCGGCTTCCAAGTGGACATGGAGAAAAATGGCGCGCAATCCGGCCGTACTTGCCGTGGGCATTGCTGTCTTGGTCATTGCCGGAGTACTCATCTTCTACTTCGTTAGCCGACTCAACGATTTCCCTGGATCGGCGACCGCGCGCAAATTATTGACGCTTGCCAGCTCGACGCGATCGGTCCTACTCGATCCGATCAACGCTGATGCAGGCACATTAGGCGATTTGTTTTTTATGAAACACGGACTGGAACATTACGAGGTACCGCCGGAATTCGCCGATTTTCGTACCATCGGTTGTCGTGTTTTCGAAGACGAAGAGTCGCGGCGCATTGCCCAAATCTGGCTCGCCGAGAAAAGAATGCAGCTATTTCTCTTTCCGGCAGAGCGGAATGCGAAAACCGGCGCGGTCTTGCGGTTTCCCGGATGGCGCTATATTCAGCAGGAAGGCTGGACCGGCGCGGTTACCGAGCATAACGGCGTGTGCTTCATGGCTGCGCTTCGTGGTCGGGAAAACGATTTGGCGCCGTATCTAGCGGAAAAACAATAGATCGGCTCCGTCAAGCCTGCGCCGAAATTGTAAGGCAGAGGTATCGCCTGCCGGCTTGGGCCCAGCAAGTGGGGGCTCGCCCTATAATGGCGAAACGCAAGATCGATGTAGTAGTGCGTTGCGTTGACATAGCGCGCCCCGCGATTGACCTTTGTCGCCGCCAATTTCGCCAGGGTAGCTCAGTGGTAGAGCAGGGGACTCATAAGCCCTTGGTCGGGAGTTCAAATCTCCCCCCTGGCAGTTTTTGGATTGCCAATTGCGACTTTCCAATTGCCAAATAATTCGGCATTGGGGGTTAGGCGTTTGATGTCGAGCATAACGTGTTGCGATGAACGACGAGGGGATTCTCCAAAAGGTTTTCGCGCTCGGAAATTCCTATTGGCTAACCCGATTCGTGATTCTGCGGTTGCTTGGCTTTGTTTATGCGGTCGCGTTTCTCGTGGCGGCGCAGCAACTGGTTCCACTGATCGGCGAACGCGGACTGACGCCAGCTACTCATTTTCTCAACGCGATTCAGACGCAGCTCGGTTTGCGTATGGACGGCGTGATGCAGGTGCCGACGCTGTTCTGGTTCGGAATTTCCGATAGTGGGTTGTCAATCTTCGCCTGGGTTGGTTTCGGTCTCTCACTCGTTGTTCTCGGCGGTTACGCGAACGCAATTTTGCTCGCGGTGCTTTGGGCGATGTACATGTCGATCGTTCATATCGGCCAAATCTGGTACGGCTACGGCTGGGAGATCCAGCTCCTCGAGACTGGATTCCTGTCCATCTTTCTCTGCCCGCTGTTGGATGGTCGACCGTTCCCCAAATGCCGTCCGCCCATTCTCGTCATCTGGCTCTTTCGCTGGTTGGGGTTTCGGATCATGGTTGGCGCCGGTCTGATTAAGTTGCGCGGCGATCCATGCTGGCGCGATCTCACCTGTCTTTATTATCACTACGAGACGCAGCCAATCCCGAGCCCAATCAGTCGCTATCTGCATTTTGCGCCGCATTGGTTTCACAAATTTGAGACGGCATGGAACCATTTCATCGAACTGGTTGCGCCGTGGTTCTCATTCGGCCCGCGGCGCGCCCGTCATGTCGCTGGCGTTTTGCTTGTCACCTTTCAAATTTTTCTCATCATCAGCGGCAACCTCTCGTTCCTTAATTACCTGACGATTATTCCGTTTCTTGCCTGCTTTGATGACACATTTCTGCGTCGCCTATTGCCCGGATCGCTCGTGAAGCGCGCCGAACAGGCTGCCCAAGAATCGCAACCGTCTCGCATCAACAACACGATTGCGATCGCGTTATCGATCCTGGTTGCCTATTTAAGCATCGCGCCGGTGCTCAACCTCGTGTCGGGCCGGCAGATCATGAATACGTCGTTCAATCGATTTGATCTCGTTAACACGTATGGGGCATTTGGCGCGGTTGGGCGCGAACGCGACGAAATTATTTTTGAGGGAACGGATGACACCATCGTCACTGGCGATACTAGATGGAAAGAATACGAATTCAAAGCTAAACCCGGCGATCCCAACCGACGCCCGCCGTTCGTCGCGCCTTACCAACCGCGCATCGACTGGCAAATCTGGTTCGCGGCCATGGCGTCGCCTGCAGAGTATCCGTGGACGCTGCACTTCGTCTGGAAACTTCTGCACAACGATCGCGGCACGCTCTCGCTCCTCGCGAACAATCCGTTTCCCGATACGCCGCCGCACTATATCCGCGCACGACTTTATCGTTACCAATTCTCGCCGCTGGGCGACAAAGCATGGTGGAAACGCGAAGTGATCGGCGAATGGTTACCCGCTCTCTCCACAGACGATGCCGAGTTTCGTCGCCTTCTCAATGCGATGGATTGGCTCGATTGAAAGATCGATCCGGCACCTGCAGGATAAAGAACGACGCTGTTTATGAAGTCTGCTTCAGTGGTCAGCGCAAATTTTCTAGAGCGAATCGCTGATTCCGCGTCGCGATTTCACCCAGATTTCCTGGCCTACCGAAACGGCGAGATCACCAAGAATGAACTGATTGCGCGGCTGCCGCATGTTGCCATGATTGGCGACAGCGTTTGCATGGACGTTTATATCTCGTCCGCCTGGAGCACATTTTGGCGCGCCCGCACCCGCTGGGGCGGAAACTGGTTTCTTGGTGTCGATGCTACAGCGGACAGCCTGCGCAGCGTGTCGAAGCGCTTGGAAGAACTCACGCCGTTTGTCGCCAACGAATACGCCGGCATTGGCGCACTGGTTGATCATGAACGCGACCGGCAGAATTTTTTCCGTCGGATTCTCGGGACGCGCAATTTCTCCGGGCAAGTTGCCCAACTGCTGACCGTGCGCCGATTTCCCGATCTGATTCTAATCTCGATCGGTCACAACAACCTCGATTGGGCATGGCGCTGCCCGCGCAGCGAATTGGCGGAGCCGGAAAATCGGTTGCAGCGAATCAGCCTGTCCTGTCGCGAAAATTTTTCGCGACAGATGCGGCGACTGACTGAGCGTGCGCGCAGCGAACAGCACCGGGTGGCAATGGTGGTTTATGGTCTCATCAATTTCGAAGCGTACTTCAGCGGTCGAGATGTCGCAGAACGCTTACGAGAATCGCAATCGGATTTGTATCCGCATCTGGAAACTACCTACAAATACTTCAGGTCTTTTCGGCCGGTTTATCGGCGCAACCTGATTCGCCTCGCCACCATGATGAACGAACAACTGCGCGAGATGGTGAGTGAACTGAACCATGGGCTCGGCGCGCAGCCCCACATCCAAGTTCGGTATTCCGACGCCTTAGCGACAGCCGATCTCAGTCGCGTGGAACTACTCCACCCGGTTGATGGATGGCACGCATCGATCGCCGGTCACGATGTTCTCGCGGAAGCGGCCTTTAGCGCCCTTGGACCAAGTTTGGAATTTCTTGGAATCAGGTTGCCTCCGTCGGGGTCGCGAAATTAAACGCGAGATCGCCATCTACAGCTCGCGCTCTTTCAGTTGCGCGATTGTCTCGCGAATCATCCGGTAACCGAAATGGCCCTGCCGGACGCGAAGCAATTCCGACCCGCGCCATTTCTGCTGGATTTCCTTGATATGTTCGAGTCGCACAACTAAATCGAACTCGCCTGCAACGAATAGAACGCGAGCTGGATCGCATAGCGGCTGATTGTGCATCGGTGAGCTCAGATGAAAGTGCCGCGCGACGAGGGATGGATCGATATTTGCCCGACGCAGTTCGCGCCGCATGAATCGCGCCGCCGGGCTCTCCCAGATCGCGTGCTCAACATTTACGATAGGCGCCATCAACGCGACGAAACGAAAATCCCGCTCAACCATGGCGAGAAGCGCGCCGATCCATCCGCCATAACTGGTGCCGAGCACACCAAATTCTTGGCAACCGCGCTCGCGTAAGGCACTCATTAACTGTCGCAATTCGATCACACCTTGACGAAGCCCCTCTGCGTTGCGGATGAGATCGGCGGTGATAGCGAGTTCCCCGTTCCAGTATCCGCGCGGAACTCGCGAATAATGATACGGCAGATGGACGAAGCACGCATTCCAACCCAGTTCGTTAAAGCGCGCGGCGTAACGGCGATACCCAATGTGGCTGGCCGACATGAGCGCGTGCAACATGAAGACCGTCGGCGCTCTCCAGCCTCGCGCACATGGGAAA
>Ga0209159_1000912_pt1 | contig 24481 bp, 22 predicted proteins | sample GraSoiAngelo_144_FD_185901 | JGI IMG/M metagenome (GOLD analysis project Ga0209159, IMG submission 185901) | Grasslands soil microbial communities from the Angelo Coastal Reserve, California, USA - 14_1009_02_40cm (SPAdes) (version 2) | ecosystem: Environmental > Terrestrial > Soil > Grasslands ...
GACCAAAGCTATACTGAACCGGCAGCATGGTTCCATTGTGCTAAGGAAAAAACCGAGGCTGTGAAAACCGCGTTGCGAAGTACCTCGCCCGTCTCATTTGCCGATATTGAAGTGACACGCGAATTCGCAACCTCAAAGGACGGCACGAAAATTCCGCTCAACATCATCTTCCGCAAAGGAATGAAACGGGACGGGCAGAACCCGACATTGCTTTACGGTTACGGTGGTTACGGAATCAGCATGTCCCCAAATTTCGAATTTACGCGCCGGCTTTGGTTCGACCACGGCGGTGTCTATGTTGTGGCGAATATTCGAGGCGGCGGCGAGCTCGGCGAAGATTGGCACAAGGCCGGCAATCTGACGAAAAAACAAAATGTGTTCGACGATTTCGCTGCTGCGGCCGAATACTTGATTAAAGAAAAGTACACGCGCCCCGAAAAGCTGGCAATCCAGGGAGGAAGCAATGGCGGGCTCCTGATGGGCGCAATGATTACCCAGCATCCCGATATGATGCGGGCGGTTGTGTCCCAGGTAGGAATTTACGATATGCTTCGCGTGGAGCTTGCACCAAATGGTGCGTTCAACGTGACCGAATTCGGCACCGTAAGAAACCCGGAGCAATTCAAGGCGCTTTATGCGTATTCGCCATACCATCACGTTGTCGACGGAACGAAATATCCTTCCATTCTGATGATGACTGGCGCGAACGATGGGCGAGTTGCGCCGTATCATTCGCGCAAAATGGTTGCTCGCCTGGATGAAGCGAACAAATCTCAGAATCCCATTCTATTGCGGACGAGCTCCAGCGCAGGTCACGGCATCGGCACTGCGCTGAACGAGCGCATCAAACAATTGGCCGACACTTACGCATTTCTTTTTGCGCAACTGAGAATGACGGGCAAGGCCGAGTGATCGGTTAAAGTTAACGAGTTACAAAGAACGTTTTTGTAACTTTTTAACGATATAACTTTGTAACCTTGGATCCTTGCGAAGGAAACTGCTGATTTGCGCTGCAACGATTGCGATTTTTATCGTTATCGTTGCTACGACCGGGACGATCATTTTTCTTAGTCCCTTGGCCACTCATTACGTTGAAGGTGATGCATTTCGCGTTGCCATGGAAAGCGAAACCGCCAGCGGTTTACATTTTCCTACCGGGCATTACTCCCCGATTCGACGAACGAGCATGTTGACGGCCCAAGCCGAAAGCTTTGACGCAAGCAACGGCGAGCGAGCTCTGAAATTCGTCGATGCTCACGCAATCACTGCCAGATTTGATCCTTGGGGCGTCCTTATACGTCAATGGAGGTTCAGTGAGATTCACATCGAATCAGGCGAGGTCGAAATCCAGATTTACGAAGCGAACCCTGAAGAGGTCACGCCAAAGCCGTGGTTCGCGTTTTTTTTGCCGAACCGCGTGTACATCAAACGGATTGAATCCGAGCATGCTAATGTAACGTGGCAGTTTCGGGGGGAACGCGCGGGTCTCTTCGGGACGCAACTGTTCATCACTCCTCACGACCGAGATTTCGATTACGCTGCAGCTGGCGGCAAATTGAAGATGGCCCTCCTTCCAGAGCTTTATCTGCATCGTGCCAATGTACTCATCACAAAGGCGCTCGTGACGGTTAACGATATCGACCTGGCATCCGACGGGAGAAATCAAGGAAGCGTCCGCGGTAAAGGAACAGCCGGCATCGGAAAAGACCGGAGTATCGACTTTAGCGCAAATTTCGAGAGCCTGCCGATACGTGGCTGGCTGCCAGACAAATGGAAAGAGCATTTGAGCGGCAGCGCTTGCGGCGGTCTTCACTGGACGGGAGCGAATCCCAAGCTGGAAAATTCATCTGGCGAAGGCTCACTTCGCGTACAAGACGCGCGCGCAGACAACCTTCCGTTTTTGGAAAAACTCGCGGAGGTCGCGCATGAGAAATCATTCGAACATCTGGAGCTGACTGATTGCTCGCTCAATTTTACCTGGCGTTATCCGAGTATTGAAATCAAAGACATCGCCCTTGAAGAGAAAGGGAAATTCCGCGTCGAGGGGGCAATCTCGATTGAACGCCGTGCATTAAGGGGCGCAATTCAGCTTGGAATTGCCCGTAAACATCTCGATTGGCTGCCAAACCGGGAAGAGGTTTTCAGCCGCCAACGGGACGGTTATCTTTGGACGTCAGTGCATCTATCAGGCACCATCGATCAGCCGAGACAAGATCTGAGTCCACGCATCATCGAACTCTTTAAGGAATCGCCCGGAGCCTACCTGCAACTTCTGTTTCGCCAGTTCGAGAACTGGCTCAAGGAAACATTCGGCGGCGATTAACACCTGTGTTGGGGGCAGACTCAATTCGTGACTGCCTCTTGAAGTGGCCTTTTGCTTTCTCCGGCTTCCAACATTCGAATTCGCTTCTCAACGTATGGCAATCGAATCGTAAGCGTGAGGCCTTTTCCCTGCGTGCTTTCGATGGAGAGCTCCCCGCCATGCTCGCGTACAATGCGACGGACGATTAACAATCCAAGCCCGGTGCCGGAGGGTTTGGTTGTGAAATAAGGCTCGAATGCACGGCTCAAGTTTTCTGTCGACATCCCACCACCGGTATCAACGAAAGTGACGATTACGTGTGTATCGTCCCGGTCGGTGCGAATGCGCAGGGTGCCATGACGTTTCATGGCTTCGAGGCTGTTTTTAATCACATTATAAAACGCCTGCTTCATCTGCCCACGATCCAGTCGAAGCAAAGGCAGGTCGGCGCGCAATTCCTGTTCGACGACCATGTCGCGGTCTTGAATTTCGGGAGCGAAAAAGCGCACCGCTTCCTCAACGATCGTGTTCACATTTTCAGGATGGAGCCGCGGCTGCGACGGCCGGATAGCACGCAGAAACTGGGTGACAATGGAATCAAGGCGGTGGACTTCGGAACGAGCAACATCGATCGATTGCTGAAGTTCCGCCGTCACATGGTGGTCCAGTTCTTGTGCCTTGCGCTCCATTAATTGTAAATGGATGTGCAGCGAGTTGAGCGGATTACCAATTTCGTGCGCTACGCCTGCAGCCAGCAATGTAAGCGCATTCAGGCGTTCTGACTCGATCGCTTGTTGGGCTGTGCGCCGGCTCTCGGTAATGTCGCGCAGGATGATGACGTGCCCCACCTGCCCCGCTACTGTGGCCACGGGCCTGCTTTCCTCGCCGTAGCCCGCCGAAGCCGGGTCCTCTCTGGCGGCCCGCACGGGCGTGGCTACATCGACAGCTTCGCGATGCTCGATCATCAACGGCACGATGTAAAAATTGATGAAGAGATTTGCCGGATAAAAAATTTCCATGTCACGGCTCAGCGGTCCGACGCTTTGGGTAAGCGCTCTCCAATCGAGGCCGCGAACACGTTCGTCGAGCCGTTTTCCGATGGCGTCTGCAGCCTCCAGGCCAAACAATTTGCAGGCCGCATCGTTCAAATAAGTGACCCGACCGTTTGAATCGGTCACAATAATGCCTTCATGGATCGCATTGAAAACGGTTTCCAGAAAACCTTTCTCCTGGGCCAGGCGCAGAAAGTAATTTTGAACTTCTTCCGGTCCAATGCGCCCTAGTCGCTCGATTAACTTCTCAAGAAAACCGGCCTTCATAACATACGTCGCAGTGTCGAGTAATTAAGAAAGTTAGACCAAGACAACGCAAATCTCTTTGCCGGTTTTAACTCCGAAAGCTTTCGTGAACAGGCGATTTAACCAATTCAATTTTTTCCTGCACCGGCCGCACTTCAACAGTCAGCATTTCCACGCGCAGATAATTCAGTACGACCGGCGCAAGGATCAAGCCGGGGATGCCCATGAGCCGCTCGCCGATGATCAGCGCGATCAAGGTCAGCCACACCGGGTTCCGAATCCGGTCTCCGATGATTTTGCTGTTTAGCAAATACTCGAGTTTGTGAATCGCCACCAGAAAAACCAGAGCCCCAATCGCCAGTTTCAAGGACACCGTTAGCGCGACGAAGACAATGATCGTATTACTGATCAGGTTGCCAACGATAGGTACAAGACCGCAAAGAAATGTCACCGCAATCAGCAAAGGCGCATGCGGCAGACCAACCGCAAAGAGAAAGATCGCTGTCAACATCGTATTGATAAACGAGATCATGATCTGTGCGCCCATAACCGTGGCGAAGCTGCGATAAAAATCGCGGAATCGCGTCGAAACCTCGTCGCAGCAGATGGAGTAGAGGTTGTTCTTCACGCGATGAGTGCCGCGGTAAGGGTCGAGGCCTGTTTTAATAAATAGGCTGCCGGCTGCGACAATTCCAAGCACGCAGAAAACCAGTACCGCGGTCGTGCTTCTAGCAAAGTTCGCTACGTTTCGCAGGTAATTCGCTTCCTGTCCAAGCGCGTCAACGACCACCTGTCTCAGACTTTCAAAATCAGTGAATGGTAATTCGATCTGGCGCTTCTGCGCCCAGGCACTGGCCGAGGGAATAGAAGTATCAGCCACATTCGGCAACGCCAGAACGGCCAAACGAGTGAGAAAGACTGCTGCCGTGGCAATGCCGGCCACAACAACGCCAAACAAGATCAAAGCCAGCCACTTTCTTTTTGTGAGAAAATAGAGTTGGCGCAACGCAAAGTAGGAAAACAAGACGACCAGCAGAGGCACACCAAGATGCAGAAGACCCGCAAGAAGAATTGTGGCAGCGAGGACGCCATAGGAAAGCCGCGTGGGGGTGATCATGGGGTGGCTTGGTTCTTCAAATGTAGCGCAACCGTCTCGTTCGCCATAGGACGAATCCGCCGTGACGGCCTTGCCCCTGGGAAAATCACATGGTGGAAACCTCGCACGTCGACGCGGGTGATCGGCGAGCCAATGCGAGGTCCCTCTGTTCGCTCAGGATGACAGGTCGCGGTTACGCGGCCTGTCCGGTTTCTTTCTCAGCGCGTTCTTTCAGCGCGGCTTTGCGCGAAAGTTTCACGCGACCTTTGTCGTCGATACCGATGCACTTGACCCAGATGATGTCGCCAACTTTGGCAACGTCTTCGGTCCGTTTGACGCGAAAATCCGCGAGCTCGGAAATGTGCACTAGCCCATCCCTACCCGGAAACACTTCGACAAACGCTCCGAATTCCTTCGTGGAGACTACGCGGCCCTGATATGTCTGCCCAATCTCGATTTCGCGCGTCATACCACCAATAATTTCCTTCGCGCGAGCCATGCTCTCGCCGCTCGTGGCATAAATGTGCACCGAGCCATCGTCTTCAATATTAATCTCAGCGCCGGTCTCCGCGACAATACCCTTAATGGTCTTGCCGCCGGGGCCAATGAGCGCCCCGATCTTCTCCGGATTAATTTTGATTGTCTCGATCCGGGGCGCGTACTTCGATAATTCCGGGCGCGGCTTATCCAGTGCGCTGCGCATGATGTCTAGGATTTTCGAGCGCGCTTCTTTCGCGCGTTGGATCGCCTCTGCCATGATCTTGTGGCTGATACCTGGGAGCTTGAGATCCAGCTGAAAACCAGTGACACCCGCGTCCGTTCCGCAAAGCTTGAAATCCATGTCACCAAAATGATCTTCGGAACCGATGATGTCCGTGAGCAATTCGTAGCGTTTCAATGCTTGATCGTCGCCGCGCTCGGTGACCAGGCCGATTGAGATTCCGCTAACCGGCGTTTTCACCGGTACACCCGCATCCATAAGCGCCAGCGTTCCCGCGCATACGCTCGCCATGGAGGTCGACCCATTTGATTCCATAATCTCGCTCGATATGCGGATGGCGTACCGAAAATCGTTCTCGTTCGGCACAACGGGTTCCAACGAACGCTCCGCAAGCGCGCCATGGCCGATCTCGCGCCGACCGGGCCCGCCTGTCCGTCCCGTTTCTCCTACGCTAAATGGCGGAAAGTTGTAATGCAGAATGAACCGCTTCGATTGTTCGCCGCCGCCGTAGGCATCCAGCATCTGCGCTTCCTCGATTGGCGCCAGCGTCGCGAGCGCCATCGCCTGCGTTTCGCCACGCTGAAAAATGGCCGAGCCGTGCGCACGTGGCAGAACGCTCACTTCGCAACCGATGGGCCGTAGATCCTGATAGCCGCGACCATCGACCCGTTTCTGTTTTTCCAGAATACTGACGCGAAACGCCTTTTTTTGGACGTAATCGAATGCTTGCGAGATCGCAAAGGGATCGGTCTCCGGATGTTTTTCCAGGATCGCCGTCTTCACTTCCTCACGCAATGCATCGACTGCCTTGGCTCGCGCCACTTTCCCTTGGGTGTAAAGCGCGCCTTCAATGCGGTCGCCAGCCACGCGGTAAGCGATATCGAGTAACTCCTGGTTCACCTGTAACAACTGCGGTTCGCGCTTGGGCTTGCCCGCCATCGCAGCCAATTCTCTCTGAACCCGAATCATCTCGCGCGCATGTCCGTGCGCGAACTCGAGCGCTTTGACGAACTCGGCTTCTGGCAATTCTCTGGCCGATCCTTCGATCATGATCACATCGTTTTCGGTACCGACGTAAACAAGATCGAGATCGCTTTCGGCCCGCTGCGCGTGCGTGGGGTTCGCGACGAAGTCGCCTTGCATTCGGCCGACCCGCACAGCACCGATCGGACCAGCAAACGGAATGTCCGAAACGCACAGCGCAGCCGATGCGCCGTTCATCGCCAGAATGTCAGGATCATTCTCGCCGTCAGCGCTGAGCAAAATCGAGATGATTTGCGTGTCGTAAAAGTATCCCTGTGGAAAGAGCGGCCGCAGCGGCCGATCGATCATGCGCGACGTGAGCGTTTCCTTTTCCGTGGGACGACCTTCGCGCTTAAAGTAGCCGCCCGGGAATTTTCCGACTGCTGCCGCTTTCTCGCGATAATCGACCGTCAGCGGAAAATAATCCTGGCCTTCTTTGATATTTGTAGCCGACACGGCACTGGCGAGCACCATGGTGTCACCACACGTAATAACGACTGCGCCGTCGGCGAGTCTGGCGATTTTGCCGGTTTCGATTGAAATGGGAGTGGCCCCAATTTGGGCCGTGACCTTCTGTTGCATTTTACTTTCTTGGATGTGCAATTCCAGGTGGGTCACCCTGACTGTAGGTTTTAAACCCGCACGAGGGTCACTCGCCGAAGCGAGCGCCACGATCCGAAACTAAAACCTAAAATCCAAGGTGATTACTGCACCTGGAACTGCTGGTTATCTTTTGTTTTTAATTTGGTTACGGCTTCGAGCAGTTCAAACAGTTGGGCGCGAACGTGGGGGTCCGCGTTATTTGCGCAGGTTCAGTTTGTCGATCAGTTTTTTATAACGATCGGCTTTTGTTTTGCTCAAATAATCGAGCAAACTCCGGCGATGCGCGACCATTTTAAGCAGGCCGCGTCGCGAAGAGTGATCCTTCCGGTTGATCTTAAGGTGTTCGGTTAAATGCTCGATCCGGCTGGTAAGAAGTGCGACCTGCACATCCGCGCTGCCGGTATCTTTTTCATGCAACTGAAACTCCTTGAGATTCGACGTTTGGTTGCTCTCTGCCATAACGAAGGCGCTAATGTAGATGAAGACTGCATTTTGGCAACCAATGCGTTGAAGGCTGGCACCGAGGCATCTATATCAATCAGGCGGCGCCTGTTTCGCGTTTGCCGTCGTACCACAAACGTAATCTGGCGCGCGACCGCGTCATGCGGGGCCCGCCGAGGATCATAATAAAGAGTGTGCCAAGAATTTCTTTGGCTGGGTACATGCGCAACTTCCGGCCCGAGGTGAGAACGGGTTCCCTGATTACCTTGAAACGGCCAAGTTTCCTTAGCGCGAGACTGAAATAAACTTCCTCCGCAGCAAAGTATTGCTCGTCAAAACCGCCAGTTGCCTCGAAATTGCTTCGTGTAGTGAAGAGAAATGCGCCTGCGCCCAGATTGAGGCCAAAATAAAGGGTGCAGAACGCGTGTAACAGAATGCGGCTCCACAATGGGATGAATCCATCCATGACTCCGCGCGCGCTGCCGCCAGTGTAACCCACCTCGAGCAGAGCCATCGCTTCGGTCACGTGGGTGTTGTTGATTCGCGTATCGGCGTCAACAAAAAACAGATATTCACCCTGCGCCGCGCGCGCGCCGGCGTTTCGGGCAGCACCAATTTGGCGTCGATGGATCGACACGACCCGGGCACCAGCTTGCTCTGCGATTTCTGGCGTAGCATCCGTCGATGCATCATCGACCACGATGATTTCGACCGACTGAGACAAACCAGAAGTTGCAGCGCGAATCGCGCCGAGCGTAGAGGGGAGCTCTGTCTCTTCGTTGTACGCGGGAACGATAAATGAGATCATTTATTCCTACTCTCGGAAATTCACTGGCAGGGTAATCCAATCGTTTTTGATCATCGAACTTATTCCTCATTTATCCATTTCCCTGCCGACGTGCAATTGAAAGCAGGCAATTGGCGAGAGTCGTTAGGGGCCTGGATCAGCTGGTCCCCGCTACAGATTGACTTGCGTATGACGAAGATCGAGATGGGAACCGTGCTTGCGCGAGGGTTTGTAATTTTCATTTCGGTCTGGTCGTTCCTTTCAGGCTGCGCGGACACAAAACAGACTGCGCAAGCAGACCCTAATTCCCTCCTTCAAAAACCGGAGAGCGACCCACGAGGTCCACGGTGAAGTGGGCGTGATGTACGGTCATAGCGCGAGATAAGCCTGCGGATATTCACCACAGGCACTACGACTTCAACTTCTACCTCGTCGTCGCGTAGAGTAGTGAATCGAGAAGCTTTCCGCGAGCTGCATCGACTATTTGGTGTCGAATTTAATGCCGGCTTTCTGAACTTCGCCGTAAGGGAGGAGCCAGACGAGCGATTCATCGTGAAGATCGACTACCTGAATTCGGTTTCCCCACGGATCGCGAAAATCACACCGAAACGGCGGCTGCAGTTTTAGTTTGTATTTTTCTTGGAGTTTCTTTCGAACTTCCGCCAGCTGCGCTTCATCGCGCACCATGATCCCGAAATGCCGCATGTTCGCCAGTTGCACCTCATCCACCTCGAAAATTGCAAGGAACTGATGTTCGCCCAATTTGAAAAACGCATCGCCTTCGCCGCCACGCATCTGTTCGAGATTGAAAACGTCCTTGTAAAACGCCACCGCCTTTTCGATGTCATCGACCTCGATGGCCACATGATTGCATCCATAAACTTGCACGCTCATATCTTAGCCTACCGTCAAAAATGAAAGTGCGCGCCGCGCTTTTTTAGGCTAATCACTCGCGCTGTCATGTTGAGCGAAGCGAAACATCTCTGACTATTGCTTTCGTGGGCGCCGATAAAGAAATGACCCGAGATTCTTCGCTCCGCTCAGAATGACATCATGAGGCGCTTTGCAGGCCAAACTCATTGATCGAGTCCAAACTTCGTTGATCATGCGCGAGCTAATTCCAGCAGCGACCCAAAAACGCTCGGGTTCCGAGTTAACGTTAATAATTCTCTTCAGCGTCGTAGCGCTCGTGGTCCATCTCCTGACAATCGGGCGCTACGGTTATTTTCGTGACGAGCTCTACTACATCGCCTGCGGTCGGCATCTCGCTTTCGGATATGTGGACCAACCTCCGTTGTCGATCCTGCTGCTGCGCCTGAGCCAGATCCTTCTCGGCAACTCATTGTTTACGATTCGTCTTCTCCCGGCGTTAGCGGGCGCGGCGACGGTTGCAATCACAGGTTTGATCGCACGTGAACTGGGCGGACGCGGGTGGGCGGTTGCGCTCGCCTGCGCGGGCTCGCTCTGTGCGCTGTTCAGTTTGGCGGTCGGCAATTTTTTCTCCATGAACGCGTTTGAGCCGCTGTTCTGGATGGGATGCATTTATCTGCTCGTTCGGATTATCAACGGTGGTTCACCGATCCTTTGGCTTTGGTTCGGCGCTCTTCTGGGGCTCAGTCTCGAAAACAAACATTCCACGGCGTTTTTCGCCGGTGGCATTTTCGTCGCGCTGCTGCTCACGTCGGAGCGCCGCCATTTCGGTGAGAAATGGATCTGGTTCGATGGTCTGATCGCGTTCGCCATCGCGTTACCGAACGTTCTATGGCAGCTGCAAAATCATTGGCCCACGTACGAGCTATTGAGCAACATTGCTCACAGCGACAAAAACATCGCCCTAAGCCCGGCACAATTCATCGTACAGCAGATTGTTTTCATGAATCCGGGAACTCTTCCGCTGTGGCTCGCTGGATTGTGCTGGGTGTTTCGGTTCCCGCGAAGGCCGGCGCTATATGGCGCTTGGAGTCATATATCTGGTCATGCTCGCCGAGTTCATCATCTTGCATGGCAAAAGCTACTACCTCGCACCCGCGTATCCGATGCTTCTTGCAGCGGGAGGTGTGGCATTAGAGCGTGTTTTCGCTAACCGATTGAGATGGTTTAAGCTGGCATTGCTGGTTGTAATCGTCCTGACCGGCGCGCTATTTGCGCCATTGGCCATACCAATTTTGCCGCCCGGCAAACTGGTCGCGTACATGCGAGCCATCCACCAAGAGCCGCCACGCACTGAAACTTCGCATACCGCTCCGCTGCCACAGCTTTTCGCCGATCAATTTGGCTGGCAAGAAATGGTCGCATCGGTCGCACACGTTTATCATCACTTGCGGCCCGAAGATGAGAAGCGCGCTGCCATCTTCTGCCAAAACTATGGCGAGGCTGGAGCAATTGATTTCTTTGGTCCCAAGTTTGGGCTGCCACCGGCGATTTCTGGCCATCAGAATTATTTTCTCTGGGGACCGCGAGATTGGAGTGGTGAAGTTGCTTTGGTGCTCGACACGCGGGATGACAATGAGCGCGAGCAATTCGCCTCAGTCGAAGATTTGGCCAAATCGTGAGTAGTCCGTGGGCGATGCCTTTTGAACGCCGGACGCATATTTATCTCTGTAAAGATTTAAGGGTTAACGTGCGGGAATGCTGGCCACATGTAAAAAAGTGGCTTTAAGCCCGGAACACTTTCGAAGCTAATCACGGACCGCGTTCATCCCCTGCCGCACGATCCGGTCGATCAATTGCGAGTAAGGCAAACCCGCTTTTCCCGCCGCAAGGGCGAAGTCTTCATCGTTGGCGAGGATGGGATTGGGATTGGCTTCGATGAAATAAACTTCGTTGGCCTCTGTCAGCCGGAGGTCAATGCGCGCATACCCGTCAATGGTTAGCAGACGATAGATGCGTTTGCACGTCTCCTCGATGTGGCTCACAAGTTGCGGATCGAGGTCTTCGGCGAATCGATTTTCCAATCCCCAGCGTTTGCGATATTCCTCATCCCATTTCGCCTTGAACGTCGCAATCTTTGGTTCGTTAGGCGGCACTTCGCGAAAGACCAGTTCGCGAACCGGAAGCACCGTTAGCCGCACGTTGCCCATCAAACTTACGTAGAGTTCGCGGCCATCGATGTATTCCTCGGCGATCGCATCGCTGTTATATTTCTCGTGAATAAAAGCCACGCGCTCGCGGAACTGCTCGTCGGTATCGACGAATGACGCCTGCGAGATCCCATATGATGCCTCTTCCTTCACCGGCTTCACCAGGATTGGGAATCTGAGCTGCTTGCGCCGGGCGATGCGCTGACCGCGTGGAATGACGACGAAATGCGGGACATGGATGCCGTGATAATGCAGGATCTTTTTGGAAATGCCTTTGTGCTTGCAAAGAGTAAGGCCCGTTGAACCGCAGCCGGTAAACGGCAGGCCCTGCATTTCGAAAAACGACACGATGTTTTGATCGAAGCCGGGATTGTTCCTGAATTGTTCGACGAGGTTGAAAAGAATGTCGGGGGCGAAAGTCTCTAGTTTTTGACGCACAAGATCGACATCGTCGTAGATCGCGAGATGCTCTGCGGTGTGACCGAGCGTGCCGAGCGCGGCCATGACGTCCGCCTCGGTTTTCCAATCCTTTGTTTTCAGCTCCTTTGTGAAATCCTGATCGACGGTTGTTGGACTTGTGCCGTCGAAAAGCACGAGGACTTTAAGTTTCTTTTTCACGTCGTTTTGTCGCCTTTGTCATTTCGTGCGCTTGAATTTTCCGGTGAAAAGATAATTCATCACCAGCGTGGTGATAAATGCCGAGACGCGAAAATCCTGTTGCGGATCGTCATTGAGCACGTGGAGCCCGAGCTGATCGCAGCGGCGGGTCAGCCGGGCGAGCAGCTGGTTCACCCGGAACTTGTTCTCATTCGTCCATTGACAGATAGCGTTCAATAATCGTCGCCGCCGCCGTTGCAGATAGACGCTTGCTTTGATGCCCGCCGGGGCTGCGAAAAGTTGCCGCAGATCGGCGTCGTAGAAATCTGGGTATGTATCTTCGTAGAGCTTTCGTTTGCGCGCGTAATAAGTCTTGAGCTTGACGTTCAAACAATCGTAATCAGCGAAGCGATACTCGGGCATGTGAACTGGTGGCTTGCCAACCAACGAGCGCATTAACTCATCGACGTATTCCAGTTTTTGGAGCGCCCGCCAGCGTGCGTAACGCTTGCGCCAGTCGAGCCCGGGAGTAAGCCAGACCGCGAAGGTTTCGGCGAAATCTTCATCGGGATGGCTCTGTGCGTACCAATCCTCGAGATGCATGACATAGCTACGGCTGAACGGTCGGGGGCGGTAACTGTCCGGCGTCTCTTCACGTGAAGTTTGCCCGAAAAGCTCCTGCCATTTCTTCTTCCGGGTGAGACGATATGCGTACATGTAAGCGTGACCGGCTTCATGTCGCATCAATTTCATGAACCACTCGGGTGTCCCTCCCTCGACCTCGAGCATCATCGTCCGCTCCAGCGCTCGCAATCGATCATGCACGAGGAAAAACGGAATGAAAATGGCCGGGATACCGATTGGCACAAACCATTCATCGCCCACGTGACACGGTGGGTGAAATACCAGCGCACGCGCCGACAGTTCATCATATAATTGTTGGATGAGCGGTTCCAATACCGTGCCCTCAAGGCGCAGACCAAGCGCGGAGATGCGACGCTCGAGAAGTTCCTCGTCACTCAGCGACGCCCAATCGGCAGTTTCCATTTCGCGCATGGTATCATCGAGTGATGCCCTGTCACGCCTTGCCAAGTTCTGAGTTCGGCATTGGGTGTGAAGGGCTGCGCGCTAAATATTGAATCGCGAACCTCAGGGAAAAGATAGACTGAATGCAAAGAGCTGAAGAAAAGGAGCATTGCAGACATTCGGATCGTTATCCGGTGGCACGAGCTGCCTCCGACTCTTTTAAGATTCGTCGCGCTACTCTGCCGGATGCGGACGTCATCGCGTGGCATCGAGCACGAATGTTTCAGGATATGGGAGACGTTTCCGATGACGCCTTTGAGATTCTGCGCACTAAATCGCGGGCACGACTGGAGCAGTGGATCGATAGCGGTGACTACATCGGCTGGCTTGCAACTCCGGCCGACAATCCGGAGACGATTGTTGGAGGCGCTGGTGTTCAGTTACAACCGATCCTGCCACGCCCAGTCGACACATTTACAATTGGCGAAGGCCGGCAGGCGACAATTGTGAATGTTTTCACCGAACCGCAGTGGCGTCGACACGGAATCGCCAGCCTCCTCGTCAAAGAGATCGTTACTTGGTCCAAAAATCAGCGGATCGATCGTCTCTTGCTTCATGCTTCGGACGAAGGCCGCTCGCTTTATGAGAAGTCCGGATTCGTCGCCAGCAACGAGATGCGCCTCTCGGGCGGCCAGTAAATTCTTTTTTTACAATTCTCCAAAATCCCGCAGTTCACTTTTCTCGCGTCGACCGTTTGACAATTCCGCTAACTCCTCTATAGGAGGGCCGGCTCGCCGCGGCGAGTCGTCGTCAAGTCCGCGCGTCGCCCAGAAGGGCTAGCACGCCGGGGCTATTCCGAACCCGAGGTCAAGCTGCGTTCCTGCGGCTCTTGGCATCGAGAATGGCTTGCTCTACCCGAGACTCGACAACATCGAAGCAACGCTTGGACATTATGAAGTCATTTTGCACAGTGATGTTTTTGTTATCGTTGGCATCGACCGGTCTTGCGAGCCAGGAGTCGATGCTGGCGCGTGTCACCTGTTACTGGGCGGGCGAGGGGCCTAAATATGCCAGTACCGGTCGGCGATTACGCGCTGGACATTGCGCTGTCGATCCCAGGCGAATTCCTTATGGCAGTACAATTGTCTTCCCTGATCAAACTTGCACCGCAGTCGACACCGGACCAGCTGTCGTTAGTCGCAAAGCGGCTCGTCTTTGTGGACGGACTGCGAACCAACTCAAGGCTATCGTCGTCGACCGATTTTTTGAAACAAAGCGAGAGGCGATTTCGTGGATGAATGCGCATCCGCACTTTATGACGCTTCAAATTGTTCGGCCCGGATCTCACGTAGAACTATCCGAGCTATGATTAATTCGAGATAAAAGATCGGATCGCTTCTCTCAGCGGGAGAGGCACTTACAACGTGGGATTACGGTCCATGGCTAGACAAGCCCGCAAACAACTGTAGGTAAATACAGATGAAATTGATAAACGCGCCGATCCGCGCTGCCCGCCGGGGCGGGCAGGCGGCATAAAGGCTCGTTAGATCTCGCCAAGTTGGAGCCCGCAATTCGCGGCACCCCAGTGGTCGAATCACACCACGCGCGCGTTTTTTGCGCCGGTCCTCTCGAACCGCATTCGGGAACTACACTTAGCACTTTAGAAATTTATGAAACCAACACTTCAAATTAGTCAGACGCAGCGCGCCTCGCGCCACGACAACCGCGCATGGCGCAATCACCCAAGTTTTCCATTAACGAATTACAACTATCGTCCGACAGCGAAAAACCAGGTGAGTTCCTGCGCGGCTCGGCCAGCCACAAAGGTGCCGGCCTTCCACAAATTAAGCAGTGAATTCTTCCGCGGAGAAGCAACCTGGGATTACATCGCCGAGCTTTTCTTCTTCATTCTGATCACTGGCATCGCCGCATGGCCGGTCATGTCCATGTTCATCGCAGTGATCCGCCTGATCAGGAATTACTAGCGGGTCAACGCCGGGGCAGCGCTGAAATTACTCTCACAATTTCAGCCGCTAGGGCTACTTGCGTCGACGCCTCCAGCAGCGGTCCAGCGGATGTGCACGATGACGCGGTTGATGGGTGACCCCGGCAGTCGGCGAGAAAATTACAACTTGGCGTAAACGCCGAGTAGAGGGCGGCGCGACGGCGTTTTCGAACGGAAATCGCTAACAAAACCATCCCGCGTGCGAAGCTCGACATGGCCAACGCTGCGCGCGGTACCATACACTAGCACTGAACCGACCGGCGCGGAGAACGGATCTGACACAGGAAGTCTCTTGAATCCATAATTACTGACGAGCTCCGATGCAGCGTCCCTGGCAAGCTCGGTTTTCGGGCGGGAATCGATAACACCGGAAGCAAGCAATGCGTCTTTTACGTAATGCCAGCATCTCGAGCGCGAATGCGCATGGGCTCGTTCCTGCGCGATGGTGGCAGCTTGCATCAATCTGCCGTCGATGTGCCGATCGATCTTGCCATACGGGTAAACGATCTGGTTGGGATAATACTGCGTGATGACCGGAATGGATTCCTTTTTGCCCCCTGGGGTCTTGAAGCTAAACCGCGAATAGGGTTGTGTTGTATGGCTTACGGATTGTTGACCCATCGGTCGCACTGGCTCTATCGCAAAAGTTCGCCCCGACTCTTTGGCGACGGCTTGCGTAGGCTCTTGCTTGACCGGTTGCGTCGGTTTCTTCGCGGTTGCGGGCGCTCGCTTTTTCGTGATCGCTTTTATCGGCTTATCCGGGGTACTCGGTGCCGACTTCTGCGTAATCACTTGAACCATGTCGTCCGCCTTCTTTTGATCGTGACTCGCAAGATCCAACGTTGAAGGAGCCAACGCCTGCGCACGAAGAGCTGCGCCGGAAATGACAAGAAGTGATGCAGTTGCGAATGCCCAGAGGGCCGGTCGTTTCCCCACGAAGGCGAGGTTATGCCGGGAATCGTGCCGCTAGGCAAGCTTTTTTTCCATTTTTTTTGAGAAGTTCAGCGGCCCCAAAACAGGTTTGCTGGAAAGCAGCGGCCGTTATCTTTAGCGTCTCGCGCGCGCCGTTCTGAGGAACTAATCGTAGGGAAGATAATCCGGCCCAAATTGAGGCGGAGGACCGAACATCTCATCGCGCTCGATTGGAGCACGGCGGTGTCGGCGCGGGACGAATTGATTTTGGTCCGAATCAGGCGCAATGATTCTGGTGCGCCCCGAGGGCAAACGATAAATTATCCTTCCATCGGACGTTATTCCAAGCATTCGGACGCGCATTGAACCCTGGCGAGGTAGCGATGTCGAAGCGACGCGTCTCTTTTTGCCACGTGAACTCGACTGAGTGGCAATGGTGGGCTGCGCAGTCTCGGGAGCTTTCGTCAATGAATTAGAAACCTCGGCCTCAGTGGAATTTTCTGGAACTGCGCTTGGCGAAGTGGCCGCGACAGCGTTTTGGGGCGTAGCGAGCTGCGATTGGCTGCCTGATGCTTGAGCTTGTTGAAGATCCGGGGACGTAGCTTGAGACGAATTGGGAACTGCCGCAGCGTCCGTCGCTGGTTGATTCGCGGACCCCATGGCCGCATTTGCCGCCTGCGATAGCACAGTCGCAGGAGCCACTGGCGGCGCAGCATTTTGGACCGCAGCAGGCGCTGGTGAAGATTCGGGAACCCCAACAAGAACGCCAATGGACTTTGCCTCGCGGGGCTGATGTAAGATTTTGCCAATTGGCCCCGGCAACAGGAACGCAGCGAGCAGCGCTACAGCCACGACTAGCGCGCCAAAGGCCAAGGCTCTTCGCAGTAAACGCCGCGGCCGAGGCTGGACCGGCTTGGGAATTGTTGTTCTCAAGGGAATGCCGTATCGATCAGCCAATGCGAGCCGGCGCTCAATTTTTACCAGGCAACTCCGAATCATCTCTCCTAGCACGACCAGGTCCTTTGGACGCTGATCGGGATTGGGATGCAACATCCGGGAAAGCAAGTTTCGCAGTGGTTTTGGAAATCCCGAAAGCTTCGGAGGCTCCCGGAGCGTCTCAGCCGAAAGCTCTACGCCGGTCAAAAGAAAATACATTGTCGCGCCGAGCGAATAGATCTCCGACCGCAGCCCCGTCGTTGCGTACTCTCCCCGAGGTCCAGCGATGGCGGACTGCTCGGCAGAAGATATTTGCCCATTCACTGCTACTTCGTTTCGCTCGAGTTCGCCCGCTACACGGGGGGGCGAAGTTTCGCCCGGTGGCAAGCTTTGCGTGCCTGCCTTGAGTCCGGTCAGACCGAAGTTCGTCATCTTCACTAAGGGCCAGCCGCCTTCGGGAGTTTGTCCGGGAACAACGATGATGTCTTGAGGCTGAACAGGCGGAAACGGAAGCTTGTGAAAACTGGCAGACGAAAGGACGCTCACGATTTGTTCTGCCACACGCAACGTGGCGTCAGCCGCCATTGGGCCGTGCTGGGCAACCCACGCTGCAAGCGTTTCGCCTGGTAATCGTTCCGAGGCGTAAACGTAATCTTCGCCTTCGCGTCCAAAATCAAAAACCTTGGCGATATTGACGTGACGCAGTCTCTGCAGAGCGCGCGCCTGCTCTTCGAATTGCTCCCGGACGGCCGGATCGATGCCTCCTACTGGGACTAGCGTTAGGACAACCGGTTCGCTGGACCTTTCGTCCACGGCCTCGTAAGCAACCGCGCCGCCGTCTCGGCCAAGCTCATTGCGAGTGCCATCATAGCCAACACAGACCCGATAATGATCAAGGAAGGTTGTCCGCGCCATAACCGAGCCCTATTGTCCGCACCAGGGACCATACGCGCCTCATCATCGATCATTCAACCTTAATTTTCTCGGCAAGTTGCTTTGCGGAAGCGCAATCACACTTGAATTTTGGACGTTGCGCTTGAATCGAAAATCGCCGATCTAAAATCGCAAATCCTCGTACCCCGTGGTGTAACGGTAACACAGCGCCCTTTGGAGGCGTTATTCTTGGTTCGAATCCAAGCGGGGTAGCCACCCTCTTAAGCGACCGTCTACTGCTGAAAAACGGCAATTTGGTGGACGCGCAACAGGCCGCATGAAAACGTAAGTCTTCGGTTGATTAGGCCAAGGCGTTTTATGGACATCTGCCACGTCTTTCACTTTTCCGGCAGTGCCCAGCTTGGTTCGATCTCTACGCTTGCCTAAGATCGCAGCTAACGAGCACCAAAAGAACCAATCAATGTTCGGCTCAGCACTTTGCCAGGGAACTTCATTCTGCAATTTCCGTAGAACGAAATGACAAGTGAAAGTACCCCCCAGCCGGTACGGCAATGCAGCACGAATCCAACTGGAGAGTACGCTCTCGGAGCAGTGCGTTGCGTTTTTACACTTTGATGGTATAAAAGAAATTTGAGCGGGCGACGATGACGCGCATCGGGCGTTACCAGATTAAGTTCCCGACAACTTTACTGGCAATGCTTCCTACCGGCGAGACAATCTCGCCCCGCTCAAAATTTCCCGACCAAACTGCGTCGATCAATATCAGTATGCCAACGTCGATTGGTTGCCTTATTGGAGTGAATACCCGAATAGCATCTCATCCACAAGGCTTTTTTTGAAATCGCCGTTCCGGCTCACAACGTTTAAGGAAGTGCAGTCTTGCAAGATGCCCGCCGGCCCCACAGCCAGGATGGCTGTGCTACGGCTAAAAGAAACACGTGAACGCACCTTTCAGGGCGTTATATTTCTAAAAGGAAAGGAGTTTATTATGGCAATTGTTCCATGGAGAAGAAGTGAGGAACGCTCGCCGGCGGAGCGCGCGTCGGATCCGTTCAACTATTTGCGACATCAGGTCAATCGCGTGTTTGACGATTTCTGGGGCGAGTCCTGGCTGGCGCCTCGCCGCGAAATCGCAGCCGGTTTCTGGCCGCAGGTGGACGTCACTGAGACAGACAAGGAAATCAAAATCTCGGCGGATATTCCAGGGGTGGAACCCAAAGACATTGATGTGAGCGTCGAGGATGGAATGCTCACCATAAAAGGCGAAAAGAAATACGAGCGCGAAGAAAAGGAGAAAGGTCAATATCGCATGGAGCGTAGCTACGGCTCATTTGAGCGCGCCATCGAACTGCCAGCGGAAGTGGATGAATCGAAAGCGAAAGCTGAGTTCAAAAAAGGCGTGCTGCGATTGACTCTTCCCAAGCGCCCCGGAGCGCAATCCCGTCGGAAGAAAATCCCGGTCACATAAACCGAAGCGATTAGTCCCTGCGGTGTTGTAGCCGCGTCGCTGTGTCGAGGCACAACAGCCATCCCATATTGTTGGTTTGCATATCTCTCGATTGAGGGATTGAAAACCGAACGGGCGGGGTGGAAGTTTCGCATTCCAATGGATCCAATCAGGAACCTTAAGTTGCGCTGGCTGCATGGCACGTTGCAGGATCTGACTTCCGAGCTATCGCGTTTGCAATTTTCCAGATTTGCACCGCACGCCTGGGAACCTGCAATCAATGCGTATCGCTGCGAAAAATCCATTCGTATTTGCGTCGATCTGGCGGGAGTCGATCGCGCGTTCATTGATCTCACCGTCGAATCGCGACGGGTGGTGATTCGCGGCACGCGAGAGCTGCCTGAGCCGACTGATGACGAGGGATGCGCCCTGCAATTGCTGGCCATGGAGATCGATTACGGCCCGTTCATACGGGAGGTGCCGTTGCCAACCGATGTGGAAATCGAGCAAGCGTACGCCGAGCAGCGTAACGGATTGCTCTGGATTTCGCTGCCCTTGAAAGAGTCATGAGCGCAAAAGAACTCAGCACCTTACAGGCTCATGTCGAAGCGAAGCCGGGCTTGGAGAGCACTATTGCGGCGGGAATGGACAAGAGTGGAACGCCGCACATCCCTGAGGAATTATCGATTCTGCCCGTGCGCGGGATCGTTGTTTTTCCGGGAACAATCATTCCACTGAATATCCAGCGGGCAGCGTCGCTCAAACTGCTCGATGACACTCTGCCACGAACAAAAGTGATCGGTCTGCTGACGCAGCGCGATGAGGCGAAGGAAGATCCGACACCGGAAGACCTCTATTCGGTCGGCACAGCCGCACTCGTGCTCAAGCTTGTGCGCCAGGCAGAGGACAATGTGCTCGTTATTGTGCAAGGCCTGCGCCGATTTTCGCTTCGCAAAATCATCGAGACCTCGCCATTTCTGCGCGCCGAGGTTGATCTGCCCGAATCGATCCTACCGCCGGCAAGCAAGGAATGGGAAGCCACCTTCCGAAACTTGCGAGATTCGGCTGCGCGATTGTTCGAACTCGCTCCGGACGCGCCGGAACAGGCGCGCCTGATGATTCTGAACATCGAAAATCCAGAGCAGCTTGCTGACTTTCTCGCGCCAAACCTAAATGTAGACGTGGCCCAGAAGCAGGCGCTACTCGAGGAGGTCGATGTCGAGAAGCGGGTACGCGCAATTCAGAAACAGATATCGGCGCAGCTCGAAATCGCCGAGATCCAGCAGAAGCTGCAAAAAGATGTGGCCTCGCAGTTTTCTGATGCGCAGCGGCGTGCCTATTTACGTTCGCAAATCAAGGCGATCCAGCGCGAGCTGGGCGAAGCCGAAGGTGGCGGCGTGAAGAACAAGCCCAGCAATTGCGTGCCCGGCTCGAGGAAGCCAAACCGCCAGAGGAAGTGATGAAACAGGCCGAGCGGGAATTGAAACGGCTCGATTTTATTCCTCCGGCAAGTCCGGAATTCTCGGTCATCGTCAGTTACATCGAGATCATCGCTGATTTGCCCTGGAACAAACTGAGCGAGGACAATCTTGATCTCGACCAAGCGCAGAAAATTCTCGATCGCGATCATTACGACCTGGAGAAGGTGAAAAAGCGGCTGATCGAATATCTGGCGGTGCGCAAACTCAATCCGCACGGACACGGCGCGATCCTCTGTTTTCTTGGGCCGCCTGGCGTGGGCAAAACCAGTCTCGGTCAATCGATTGCCGACGCACTGGGCAGAAAATTTGTCCGGATCAGTCTCGGTGGCATGCGCGACGAAGCAGAAATCCGCGGACATCGCCGCACTTACATCGGCTCAATGCCGGGGCGCATCATTCAGGAACTGCGTCGCTGCGGAACACGCAATCCTGTGTTCATGCTCGATGAGATCGACAAGATCGGCGCCGATTTTCGAGGTGATCCCGCGAGTGCTTTACTGGAGGTGCTGGATCCGCGCCAAAACGACAAGTTTGTCGATCGCTATCTCGATGTGCCGTTCGATCTGTCGCAGGTGATTTTCATCGGCACTGCGAACTATATCGAGGGCATACCAGAACCGTTGCGCGACCGGATCGAAGTCATTTCGCTGCCCGGTTACACCGAGCGTGAAAAACTCGAGATCGCTAAGCGGTACCTCGTGCCGCGGCAGCTCGAAGAGAATGGATTAAAACCCGAGCAATGCGAATGGCAAGAGAACGCGCTTCGCCGCGTGATTAACGATTACACGCACGAAGCCGGCGTGCGTGAGCTTGAACGACAGATCGGCGCGATCTGTCGCGGCATCGCGGCGCAGGTTGCACGCGGCAAGACCGATCATGTCACCGTCACGCCGGATGTGGTGGCGGAAAGGCTCGGGCCGGCCAAATACGTGCGCGAAACAAAATTAAAGACAAGCAAACCGGGCGTTGTCACTGGCCTGGCCTACACGCCTGCCGGCGGCGAGGTGTTGCACATCGAAGCCACACGTTACCCAGGGAAAAGCAATGTTATCCTGACCGGACATATTGGCGAAGTGATGAAAGAATCCGTCCAAGCTGCGCTGAGTCTTCTTCGCAGCCGCGAGGGCCAACTGGGCGTGAATCCAGAAGAATTTCGCGAAATGGACATTCACGTGCACGTACCCGCCGGCGCTGTGCCGAAGGACGGCCCGTCAGCGGGAATTGCCATGTTCACCGCCCTTGCCTCTCTCTTCAGCAATACCCCCGTCCGACCAGACGTCGCCATGACTGGCGAAATCAGTCTGCGCGGGCTGGTTTTGCCAATCGGCGGTCTGAAGGAGAAAAGTCTGGCCGCAATGCGCGCCGGCATTTCCACGGTCATCATCCCGAAACTCAACGAAAAAGATCTTTTTGATGTTCCCGAGGAAGCGAAACAAAAACTCAAATTCGTCCCGGTCGAAAATGTGGATGAAGTTCTGGCCGTCGCGCTGGAGAAAAACGGCGCGACGCAACAGCAAGCTACTGGGTCGGCTTCTACGAAAACGATGGCGGAATAGTCGCCGCAGAACCGCCTAGAATTAATAACGTGTTGAGGGCAACGCGCTGCACCATCGCTGTCGCGGCCACTTAGGTGCTAGGCTTCTTCCATTCCCAAAAATCGGAGCGAGTGTTACCCTCTGAGTCTACCTCATATTCGAATACCACGGTGACCTTGCTCAGGCGAGACCAGCGCGGCGGGTAAGTTTGATAATAAATGGCTCCGCAAAAGCTCGCTGTTCCATCTTTCTTCGTCGTGCCGACACCATTGGCTGTCCACGTGGCCATTTTTCCGTCCTTGAGAATCATCACTCCTTGCCCTTCGCCGTAGAGGGTCCCGTCGGGACGGACCATAGTGCAATAGGTACCTGTCTCCTTTACGTCTGTGCCCAGAATCGATCCACTCGCCTGAAACGACGTCTCCATTTTTGGGCCTCCGCCCAGGTTCGGTAATACGCGCTGCGAAGTAATCTTGCCCGATGTTCTGCCAATCTTCTCGCCTAGCATAAATATCCTCTCGTTGAGATTTCCTTTTAGAATCCGTTAAGACAGCTCACGAACTGCGGCGTAACTATCACGATTTTTTCGCGAGGCTGCCATCTGTTATTACGGTTAGCTGCGATAGTGCCCGCTTGCTATCCCGGCTAAATGACAGGCTACCAAAGTAGTCCGGCGTCACCGTAATGTCGGACCGTACGCGCTGTTGACGTAAACATTGTTGTTCAAATACCAGATTGCTGTTTGACGCGTGGCGGCGTTGTAAAGCACATAATCGGGTTTGCCGTCCCCGTTAAAGTCCCCTGTGGCTACGAAAACCCAGCCACTGGGAAGATGCGGTCCCCAATCGGCACCCACAAGGGTTAGTCCCGATAAATAAGCGATAGCTGTATAGCCTGAGCTCGGATGGAATAAGACATAATCTGGGTGGCCGTCGCGATCAAAATCCGCTACACCAACCAGTTCCCAGCCGTTGGGAAGGGTCGGCCCAAAACCACCGCCGATATAAACATTATTGTTCAGATACCAAATCGCTGTTTGATGTGTCCCACTGTTGTAAAGTACGTAATCGGGTTTGTTATCGCCGTTAAAATCTCCTGTACCGGTCAAGATCCACCCGGCGGGTAGGGTTGGACCGTAAGCCCCGCCCCGATAGACGTTGTTGTTCAAATACCAAATCGCAGTTTGCCGCGTACTCGTTTTGTAAAGCACGTAGTCGGGTTTGCCGTCGCGGTTGAAATCGCCTGTCGCCACAAATTGCCATCCGCTCGGCAGAGTGGGGCCATAAGCGGCACTGACATAAACATTATTGTTCAAATACCAGATCGCAGTGCCCTGCGTGCTGAAATTGTAAAGCGCATAATCAGGCTTGCCGTTGCCGTTGAAATCGGCGGTAGTAATCAAGTTCCAAGCGTTTCGACCGATCCGGACATAATAGATGTCCTCTTCACCATTAAATGTCGCCGAATACGCGACATTTGCGCCTCCATTATCCGAGACGATTGTGATGTAATCCCCGAGCTTGCGCTGATTCGGATAAGCGAGGTACGGGTTAAAGGAATCGCTGATTGCGACGTTCCGCGACCAGGTATTTCCGCCGTCCGAGCTGTACGAATAGAAGAGTTGCGAGTCGGTATTGTTCGCGGCGTTACGTGTGTCGAGCCAGATTGCATCGATTCGGCCGTTAGGCGCGACCGAAAGCGTGCCAAACCAGTGCCACTTCGCGTGATTAACGGAATCGTCATTGATCCGGTGCGGTGCGCTGAAGGTTTGACCTCCGTTTGTGCTGCGCACCAACTCCACATCGCTGCCACTCGTGAAGCCGGCGGGCTGAACGCTCGCGAGCATGTAAATATTGTTGTTCGTACTCGTGCCCGAACGGTCCGCCGCCAGGAAAATCTGACCGACTAATCCCTCCGGATTAATCGGCTCGGCGGAAACGATATTGCCGCCGAGGTTCACTGCTCTGCTCTGGTCGAAAGTGGGGACTACGGCGCCGTTCTTTGCATTGGTGGAGCGAACACACCAAATTTGCCCACTGTTCAGGTTTACACCGCCGATAAAAAGATTCCCGCTGGAATCGATGTCGAGTGTACCCCACGCGGGGGAATTAGGAATATTGATCGGATTCATCCAGGTCAATCCGCCGTTGGTCGATCGAGTGAATTGCCTGCCGGCGTAATTATTTCCGTCGGTGCTCCAGGATTGGTACTGGAATCCGTGTCCGGTGCTATTCGTAGTATCGATGGTAAACCACTGTTTATCTCCACCATCCGCCGGCGCGATACTTATCCATGAT
>Ga0209159_1000915_pt1 | contig 24391 bp, 24 predicted proteins | sample GraSoiAngelo_144_FD_185901 | JGI IMG/M metagenome (GOLD analysis project Ga0209159, IMG submission 185901) | Grasslands soil microbial communities from the Angelo Coastal Reserve, California, USA - 14_1009_02_40cm (SPAdes) (version 2) | ecosystem: Environmental > Terrestrial > Soil > Grasslands ...
CCGTTGTGGTTTCGCTTCTCTTTCTTGGCCTGCAGATACGGCAATCCAATCGCAACCAAAGATCGTTAATGCAACAGGGACGAAGCGCGCGCAACGTCGAACTCCTCTCTCGCCTGAGCGATCCCAGGGTTAGCGACGTCATATCGCGCGCCGCCAACGGCGAAACTCTGACCGATCAGGATTGCTTCGTCTTGTACAGTTACATGACCTCGGTGTTCTGGAGCTACGAAGACTGCTTCTTTCAGTTTCATTTGGGCATGCTGGATCCCAAGAGCTGGGCGTCCGACGGTACCATCTTGAGGCGCTTGCTCGGCAACCCCGCCTATCGCGCGGTCTGGAGGTTCGCGCGGGGCGGGATCGGTGATGAATACAGGTCCTTTCTCGATGGACTCGCCGCCGAATCCAGGCACAACCCCGTCCCGCCCAATTTGCCCAACACGCTCCGGCAATACATCGCGGAAGAGAGAGAAGCGCTCCAGAGGTCGCAAGATGTTAGGCCTTGATTTCACGGCGCACAAAACATCTAATCGATGAGCCAACGGCCCCACTGCGAAATGAGTTCAGCGTGTTCGCCATGACGCCCTGCCGTGGCTTATCTCCTTTTCGTTGGGCAAATTCGAAGGGCGGGTGACGCATGCGAAGGGTGCGAGTGCAATGGGAGAATCCGGTCGGGCTGGATGTGGTCCTCAAACTCAGTGGGGACAATGACTATGGTCCGTACCAGATCGACAGCCACCATGTAGTCTTTGGTCCCAGTGCTCTTGTCTACATCGGCATGGCCGCCGAGCAGACGTTCGGGGTCCGCTTCAAGCAACACGAAGCCTACTGGCTGTCGGAGGAGAACGATGTGGAAATCCGTGTCGGTCGGCTGTGGCCGGACGACTACGTGAAAGATAGAGGAGGGCGCGACTGGAAGCAGCTCCTGTCGGACACCGAGGCGCTACTGGTCCACTGGCATTCGCCTCCCTACAACACGCAGCACATCATTGACTATACAGGCCAAGCATTACACGTGCAGAACTGGGGGAACCGGGGCAGCATCCTTCCGGAATGCACGAGCGAATGGGACGCTCCACGTCCTCGCGACGACTAGCTCACAACACGCTTACGAAGTCCACTCGCGCAAAGATAAACGCGACGTCGATCTAATTTCCGATCCGCTGCCATTCGGTCGGTTGTGATCACATCGCGCTGTGATTCGCGTTTACGATCAAGCTGGCACCGTGATCGAAACGCACGAGCACGCGGGCGATTTCAAAGAGCCGTGAGCGTTACATGCGTGAAACAATCAGCCACCACACAGTGAAGCGTGACGACTGATCGCGAAACGCGGTTTATCTCTTTTCCGCAGTTCTAATGCTTTCGGGGTGACTCCTCTGAATAACGTTTATTCGCGAGTAAACAGGGTTTGGCGCGGATGGAACGCGCCAAAACCCCGCATCTTTCTGTTTAGCTTTGTCGGTTGTCTTTCACTTCAAGCCGGTTCGTCTTTTATTCAGTTCTCGCCTTGTCTTGCCGAGGTAGCGCTTCCCCCATCAACGGGATCAAGCGCTACGCTCGGCGACGGTTTGGCAGAGGGCCTGCCAACGCTCACCGTCCTCTTACGACGATGGTGCCGCTGATGGTACCACTGGTCTCGCCGGTCACAAAGTTCAGGCATCGGTCCATGGTGAAGCTGCCTCTAGCACCAGCGTACCGGCCCGTTCCGCCAACAATGGTATTGGTTTCTACAAGGTGAAGATCGCCGTTGGCGCATGAACCAGGGTTCGCTCCAATTGAGCACGTTAAAATGCTGTCACCGTTGGCGGCGTCTCCCACTATCAAACGACTTGCCCCGTTTCCCTCAGGTGGCATACCCAGGAAAGCGAAGACCAGTGGGGCCGAATAAAACTGTGTGAATGGACCAAGCTGCGTGTCGGTTGACGTGACGCTCCCATTGACATAAAACCCTTCCGTTGGATCGGGAAAAGGTGCGTCACTTTCGCTCCCTGCGATAGTACCATTAATTCGTATCACTCCCGCTTCCACCGCGGAGCTGACGAGCGCCACGGTCAGGAAGATTGCTGTCATTAGGCTGATTCTTTTAATGTTATTCATTGTTTAATTTCCTTTTTTGTTTTGGCCTTCTTTGATTCCTCGTTATTGAGTTGTCATTTCAGGCTGTTCACTGAAGTACTGCGTAAAATTTTGCGATCTCTTACGCGGGAAGTTGGCTTCGCTGCGTTAAATCGTTAAATCGTTAAAGCGTTGAAGTGGAGAGACCGCTGATTTCGTGGATTTCACCGATACGGCGCAAACAAGGGTGGAGTTGACGGATGCCGTATCGAGAGGATACGCTTGGCTAATGAGCGTTGAGGAACTAAAGAAGACCGTAGCGACGCTTTCGCCGGGGGAACAGAACGAGCTAACGGCTTTCCTTTTTCATCTCCGGCACCGTGGGGACGTTGCATACCAAGCGAAGTTGAAGGCTCGCGTGGATGACAAAGACCCATCACATTGGTTGACGCCGGAAGAGTTCGAAAAGCGCTTAGACGCCGAATAAGCGCCGGTGGAACCCTACCAAGTTTATCTGAATATTGATCTGCTCGAAGCGGTTCCCAAGAGTGGCCGTCAAAGACAGGAGATCATGAAATTCATTTACGGCTTGCGTGACCGGCCGCGGACTAAAGGCGACTATACCGATAAGGACGCCTCGCTCCAAATCCGGCAGATCAAAATCATCGGTGACTACGCGATCACGTACTGGCTGGATGATGCGGTAAAAAGCGTAATGGTAGTGGATGTGCGTCCGGCTGATAGATAAGCGTTCTACGAAATTCGGCGAACCTCGACTGCTTCCCAGACATCCGTGCGATCCGTGTCATCCGTGGTGAAATTACTTCGGCGCGAGGGAGGCGACCCGCCTTCGCCAAGGCTACGGCGTGGTTGGCAAAGACACAGCACTATTTTGGAGCAAGCGAATTTACGATTTTTTCGAAGCACGGCTCGCCGCGCAGCGGACTTGATTTCGGGTCTAACCTGTTCTGACTGGTTAGAATCTTTTCTTTAGCTGGACGTACCAGAACCGGCCTTTGATCGTGGCAATCGATGCGTCGTAGCCACCTGCGCCAGCTGCAAACGGCGGGTCTTCGTCGAATACATTCTGCATTCCAATGGAAATCGTGGTGTTATTCAACCAAGCGCCCCATCCACAGGGATGGTATTCGGCCGTGGAGACAGGCATGACATTTTTCTCCTTGCCGTCCTTGATGTTGAAATTTTTACCTCCATCCTTAGCAAAGCCAGGCACTGGAGCCGGAGCCGGGGGCGGCAGGTTGAACGTGTACGACGCGATTAGATCCAGCGTAATCCACTCAAGCACTTTCCGCGCGCGCCAAGGCAAAGGCCCACTCCTCGGCGTTTGTGGCTTGGAGAATTCCCCAGTATTCGGATTTGCTGTCAGAAATAGATTGTCATCTTCGTATTGGCCGGTGTAGTGGACTACCGCGCCGACATCCAAACCCTGCATCGACGTATCTGTTGGGCCGTCGTAGAACAAACTGAAATTGGCGCGATTGCGTGGCAGCGAGCCAGTCAGACTGAATCCCGGCGGTATAACTTCGCCAGCAATACCGAACCGTTTTGTAGCCGGCGCAATCTGAAGTTCAGCCCGGGATAGCCACGTGCCGTTAAGCGTTGCCGTTAGTCTACCAAAGTCCCCGTGGCCAAACATCGAAGAGTCCAGAATATAGATGGCTTCGTAATCGAGACCTTCAAAGATCGTACCGGTAAGATTTTCGTTAGGATCAATGACCAGGATGATTGGTCCCGGTTCACCAGGAATCGGAGAGGGACCACGGATCACCAGGCCAGGGATATTATTCTCAACAATGAATTGCGCGCCGAGGAGGGACGCGATTGAGCGCATATCTATGTGCCACCAATCCACGCTGAGGGTCAGGCCCTTGATGCATTTCGGGCTGTAAACCGCCCCGTAAGACCATTCATAGGCCACCTCCGGCTGTAGGTTGGGATTTCCTATAACGCGAACCTCGAATTGAGAGAACTCGCCTGTTAATGGGTCCGAAGCAAAACTGAAATCCTGGGAGGAAGCGGGTGAAATCTCCGATAGAGCCGGAGCATGAAACGCTTCGGTGTAGCTGCCACGCAAGGTAAGAGCGCCGATATATTTTGGATCAAGTGGCTGCCAGCGAACCGAGACCTTTGGCTTCTGCGCGTTATACTGGCTGTGCGCCGCCGGCTGAGCGGGGAAAGCTTCAGAAGGTAGAACTGCAGAGGTGTTCTGGCTGTACCACTCCTCGCGTTCGGCAAAGTCAACCTCGAAGCTGTAGAAACCGGGGAAGTTCCACGTCGGACTGGTGAAGGGCACTCGCACTTCTTGGTAGATAGACCAAACATCCCGGTTCACCCGTGCGCTTCCTCCATCCGCCGAGCCTATCGATTGAAAGATGATATTGAGTGGGTCACGATCACGCGTCCACCTCGGAGCGTCATACTCACCGCCGATAGCAAAGGAGACGGGTCCGGCGGGAAGGTTGAACAGGTCGCCATTAACGGTGGCATAACCAATGGGCAACTCATATTCGCCTGAGTTATGAAGGGTGACATAAACTCTTTGCTTGGCCGCCTTGGTGTTGTGAGCGTTGAAATTCAGGAACGGATCAAATGCCGTTGCCGGGTCCGTATCCAAAAGCGCTTCCCGCAATCCAGGCTGGCTCGCTTCGCCGACGGCCAAGTCCTGCCCTTCATTACGGGAATAACGAAAACCGAGCTCCCAGTTCCAAGTCTTGAAATTATCGCCAAATTCTCCCATTTCGCCACGCAGCCCCACGTCGAACAGCGAATCTTGGTAGGTGATCTTTTCATGTCTGGGACCGGTGTCGTTAAGTCCGCGGAAAGTAACACCGGTCGTCACAGGGATACCGACTCCGTTAACAATCACAGTGTTATCCGGGACCGTGAACGGATTAAACGGATTCTGGATTGGCACGCTGATGCCGTTGGGACTAAAACCTATGTTAGTGCCCGGGATCTTGAAGGGATCAGGTACAAACGGGACAGCCGCGAGTGACGTATCAAAAAATGAGCGGACATACTTAAAGTCGGCAAACACCTGCAGGTATTTGTCGCATATGTCGCGAACGAATGAGCCATAAAAGCTCTGCCGATCAGCCGGTGGAAGCGCCGGCGTTACAGCCGCGAAATTATATAAGAAGTAGTCGCCGCCGCCCTTATAATCAGTGCCGACCTGTGGATGGAACTGGATTGCATGCGGGCCGATGATACCGGGGGCGCCTGGGTTTGCATTGGGATTGACCAGAAAGGGGTTCTTATAAAATGGAGAAGTTTGCGCGTTCGGAGCTGAATGCGGCAACGGGGTGTTCACACCGAACCGCGGTGTACCGCCCGGGCCGAAAAACATGCTGGGACGCAACCGACCGAATTGAACGCGGCCAGGGAAATTGGAGCTGCGAAAATCGAATCCGCCCCAGGGGATTTGAAAGGCGTTACTGGATAAGTCCCGATCGGCGCTGAAGATCCCGCCGGTCCGCTCCCAGAAATCAGCAATGACTACAATATCGGTCTTATCATCTCCCGTCCCCGCTTTAATCCACGCCTCCCACTCGCCCATGTCGTTAGACGCTCCCAGGTTGGTGTTTCCGTAACTGCCCCCGATCTCGAGCCCGCGGAATTTGTGCAGCAAGAAAAAGTTGACCACACCGGTAATCGCATCGGAACCGTACACAGCCGAGGCGCCATCCTTCAAAATGTCGATGTGATCGATCATCGGGAACGGAATCAGGTTAATGTCCACACCACCGCTGAACCCGACTGCGTTTAACGAGCCAAAGGCAACACGTTTCCCGTCGACCAGCACGAGGGTTTCTTTGGACAACAAGCCGCGCAGGTTGAATTGGACGGTGCCGTCTCCCCCATTGGCGATGTTCAGGTTGGTGGTTGCGCCCGACTGCTGTGGCAGAAAAGTTGTCAGGTCCGTTGCATTACGAATGCCCAGTTTTTCGATGTCTGCCGGACGATACGTATCCACTGGATTAGGACCTGTCTCCTCTGCTGTCGGAATGTTTGAGCCAGTGACGATGACTCGTTCCACTTCGGCCGTTGCGCCCGTTGTCACATGCGCCGGCGCAATCGCTTGAGCGGAAACCTTGGGAACGATCAACAGATTAACGGCGACAGCAACGGCGAAGGCAGCTTGACCCACTCGGGGGAGGATTACTCTAACTTTCACTGCCAGTTGTTTTCTTGCTTGGCGAGTCTGGTTAGCCAACTGATTAATGGCAAGCTCAATCGAGACTCTCAGCGTATGCCGACGCTGGTTACCGAGAAAACACGAGCGGTTATTTAGAAACGGTTTCTTTCGGTGCTAGCGAGGCGACGATTTTTTCGAAGCGCGGATCGCCGCGCAGCGGATCCCACATCGGACTCAAGCGGAAGTTGCCGTAAGTATGGGAGCCCGGAGTTTTGGTAAGGGCTTCAAGTTGCCCAAGCGCTAATTCACGTTCGCCTGTCCAGGCACAGATGATAGCAAAGCAAATCTTTACGTATGGCTCAGTGAATGAGTTTTTGACGCTGGACCCCAGTTCCATCGCGCGGCGGCCTTCGTTCAGTGCCTCTTCTTTTTTTCCCAAGCCTGCATCGATTAGCCCAAGATCAGCAAGCAGGGTTACGTCATCAGGGTGACCGCGGATCTCTTCCTTCTGTTGTGCGCGTGCCCTGATAAAGGCAGCGCGCGCTGAAGTTTCGTCTCCTTTCAAACGAGCGACTACACCCACCCAAAAGTCGCGGCCAAGTTGGGGAAAGCTCCACTCGAGCGAATTCTTCTGGGAAAGCACCGGCGCAAGGCTGCTAGCGGTGTCCCAGTCGCGATCGTACAAAGCAAGAGTGTAGCGCTGGCCCGCCATAAATGGATCTTTCTCTGACCCAGCTTCATTGGTCAGGATCTTTTCAATTTCAGCACGCCAAGGCCCTGTGTCCGCTCGCCGGTATACTTCCACGGAAGCGCGAAAAATCCGTTCTCGCCTGCGCTCTGGAAGAAGCGCAACGATGCGATCCATAATTTTGGCGTGCTGGTCATAGTCGTGCAACCACAAGTAGGTCGATCCGAGGTTAACAAGGTAAGGGAAGTTTCGAGGATCGAGCTCACATGCGCGCTCGAGATTGTGTGTGGCGTCAACCCAGCGACGCTGACTGCGGTCCATCGATCCAGCTAAGTCGTAAACCCGCGGGTTATTTGGTAAACTCTGTTGAGCACGAGCAAGTTCGGCGCGGGCGCGATCATAATCCAAATAGCCCCAATAAAGGTGCCACGCCAGCGCCAGGTGCGCTTCCCCCGAATCCGGCCTCAACCGAAATGCAGAATCGATGGCCGACTTTGCCAGGGCCAAGCGCTCGGGTGTATCGCCAATCAAGTCGTGCGCGAAGGCTAGCTGGCAATAGGCGAGAAAGAAGTTTGGATCACGAGCAACGGCCTTGTTAAGCAGGTCCACAGCCTCGGAAAGACTCTTCTCTGTATCTAAACCCAGACTCTCGTCGGGCACCTGGGCGTTGTAAATCATGGAGACAGCACGGACGTAAAAATCATAAGCGACCAGATCCTGAGTTGGTCTTTCTTCAACGGACGCCTGCTCACTGGCTGACAGCTTGGCGTGAAGGTGCTGGGCAACTTTTTGCGCAATCTCACTCTGGACTGTAAACAAATCATTCACATCGCGGTCGTATTGTTCGACCCAGACGTGGGTGTCGGTGCGCGTGTCGATCAACTGCGCATTCAAGTGAATCCGATCACCGCTCCTGCGTGCGCTTCCTTCCAGCACGTGAGACACGCGAAGCGCATCGCCGATCTGGCGCACATTTCGCTTGCCACGATATTCCATCACGCTAGTCCGGCTGATGACTTTGAGATCGGCGATCTTCGCCAGCTTGCTCAAAATGTCGTCCTGCACACCATCGGCGAAGACGGAGTTCTCCTTCTGTTCGCCCAGGTTTTCAAACGGCAGCACAGCGATTCCGGTTGTTATCGGACCACGGATTAGTTCGCTTTTCCAAATATTCCATCCAACCGCCGCAGCGAAAGCAACCAGAGTGGCTGCCAGGAGCGCGCTGGTTGGATTGCGTTGCACCCATTTTCTTCCGCGGGTGAAAACTCCAGCGTGGCGGGCCTGAATGGGTTCGTGCTTTAGCCAGCGTTCAAGGTCTTCCGCCAGCGCGAGAGCGGAAGGATAACGGCGCTTTGGATCTTTCTCCAGAGACTTGAGACAGATTGTGGAGAGGTCACGATCGATTTTCGGATTTAACAAGCGCGGTTGCCGCGGTTCGGTATCAAGCACTAACTTGATTGTCTCGTAGGTTGTTCCACCGGCAAACGGCGGATGACCTGTTAGCAATTGATAAAGTACGGCGCCAAGGCCATAGACATCGGTAACGCTGCCGACAGCTGCGTTGTTTCCCGCTGCCTGCTCTGGCGCCATGTAACTGGGCGTGCCTAATACGTCCAGCGTGTGCGTGACACTGCTTTCAGATTCGACTAATCGAGCCAGGCCAAAATCGGTCAGATGCGGTTCGCCTTTTGCATCGAGCAGAATGTTCCCCGGTTTGATGTCACGATGCAAAATTCCATGTTCATGCGCGTAATGCACAGTGCGTGAGACTTTGGCGATCAACTCAACCGCGCGACGGGGCGGTATCGACTGCCGCCTGGCCACTTGGTCGAGTTGTCCGCCTTCGACGAATTTCATGCTGAAGTAGCACGAGCCCTCTCGCTCGCCGACTTCGTGGATCGGAACGATTCCGGGATGCTCTAAACGCGCTGCGGCTTCGGCTTCGAGACGAAAGCGCTTCAGGTGCGCTGTGCTCGCCCACTGACCAAGGCTAATAACCTTTAACGCGACTATGCGGTTAAGGCTCTTCTGGCGCGCGCGAAATACCACGCCCTGACCGCCGCGACCGACCACTTCCAGCAATTCGTAATCGCCCAGCTCTCCCAGTAGCTCGCCAGCGTGCGCCGCAATTTTCACAGGCGGTGCCCCCGTCGCCTCATCGCGTGCTAGCTGCTCCGCAAGCCCGGGGTCGACGACCGTGGCTACAAGCGTTTCTGCCTCTACGCCGAGCGCCTTTTCCAGTACGCACGCGATACAAAGCCCTTTCGGCGCGTCAGAAAAGATCTTCGCGCCGCATTTGCGGCAAACTCTGATTACTCTGATCATTGCCCGAGATTCGACGTGTGTTCTCATCTTGTACTGCGTAGAATTGTGTCAAAGATTACGCCCGCCTTAAAGACACGAATTTCACCAATTTACACTAAGGCTCTGACCGTAAGCGTCCTTGTAGATGACTTCGTCGTGGCCCTTTCCCAACTCGCGATGAATTTCCATGCAAAGACCTGCGAGTTGAAAAATCTCTTCTTTGTAAAGCAACTCAGACACAAATGGATTGAGGCACGAATTTGAAACTCACTTGCTACCTCGCGCGCTCGCTGCTACCCGTCGCGGCTTTACCTTCTATGTCGCTGATCCCTCAGCTCCGTTCACGAATTCACACTAATTGGATCAGCAGTATTCGTGATAATTCGTGGAATTCGTGTCGAGCCTTCGTGTACTTCATGTCTACGCGCGAATCACAGCAATTAGATAACGCAGCTCGTTTTCGATATCGCCGGGGGTCGCAACGGTATGAGCAATTTCCTCGCGCAATAACGATTGATAGCTTTGCCGAAATCGATGAAAGGCCTGCGAGACGGCGTTTTCGGTCATCCCAAGTTGCGCCGCAATATCCGCCTGCGACGGCGTCCCCGGCTCGTCTGCCAGCAATTGATTGAAGGAATCGAACAACGCCGCGTTACCTCGCTTACGGTAAGTATCCTCTAATCGGCTCAGCACGCGATCGAGCAATGTCGAAGCCCAACGGCGCTCGTAAATGCGCTCGGCAGTGAGCGGGTCGCTTGGCTCCATGCCGCTCCGTTCCTCCGTACGCAGTTCTTCCAACGGAATGAGCTGGTGGCCTTTGCCACGTTTGATCGCCATCGCGCGGCGGTGTTCGTCGGCCAGAAAGTGCTTCAGCGCCGTGAGCAGATAAGAACGCAATCGCCCTTTCTCTTTGCGCACAGTGCGCAGATCCCGGCGCTCCAACAGAAGAGCAAAAAAACCTTGTGTAAGATCCTGCGCGTCGTCGGCGCTGATCCCCTGTCGTCTGAGAAAGCTGTAAATGGGTCGCCAATAAATCCGGCAGAGTTTTTCAAGTGCCTCTTGTGCCGCTGGCGATTCGCCCTGTGCCTCCAGCACCACGCTCCAGTGCGTAGTAGTAAACGCCGCCGGGCCGTGATAAGCATTTCCGCCGATCGCGCTCTGTGAAGTCACATCGTTCTGAGGAGGCACACAACCATCGAATGAAAAAGCCGCGTCAAAATCAAGCCTGCAGCTACGGGGTTCCCGTCAATGGTGGCCAGAGATTTTGCAAAGCTTTAAAATTGATCGCGCGAATCTGGTCCGACGATGGTAGCTGAATCTTCGGATGATCGAATTCCGCCGCGAAGCGTTGTTTAGAGCGCGCGTATTCTGGTTTTGAATACGCGCCACATATATCGCCACCTAAAATCTGTGAAGATTCGCGCAGTTTTCCTAACGCCCACTCAAGATCTGCAATTGAAAAGCGGCCATCCTCCCAGTTTGTCACCGCTTGTTGTCGCCGCAGACAATCCAGGTCGATTGTTATGTAAACACTCGTTTCACCGAGGCTTTTCAAAAATCGCTCAAAACGCTCGTGCCAATTCTCACGAAGGATAGCTCCGCGACGGGCTCGATCTTTCACCGGCCGATCATCTGCCCATGGGTGCACTTCAAGAATCCCTGCTCGTTCAGCGCGACGGTTGCCGAAGATTTGGTGCGGCCACCAACATTCAAAGTTACCGCAGCCCCAAACACTGACGCGACGCACCTGTGGAAGTTCCAATGCGCGGTTCACCCAGCCGCCACAGCCCCACTTTGGAGGGCGCACATCCCAATCCGGATGATTGTCGAACGAAACGAGCACGATCGGTTCGGCAATCTGTCGTAGTCGCAGCGCCGTTAGATAGTGGAAGTCACCCGATCCATAAAGTAAGAACGCCGCCGCGAGATTCGCCTCATGTTCCCGATAAAACTCTGTAACCAGGCGCGGCGGCGCGGAGAATCGTAATCGCGGGCCCCAACTTCGCGCATCAACAACGGGCAACCCGAACGGTTCATCCCGCCACGCGTCATCGAGATTTAGTTGCAGAGCCCTGCTGGTCAAAGATCAGCGGCTCGCGGCTGGGAAAAGCTGAGCATCGGCCGCCTGCGCGGTATGCAGGTTTTCCTCAGCTTCCTTGTAATTAGGATTGAGCCGCAATGCTTCACTAAACTGGACCACCGCTTGCGAGATCTGGCCCTGGGTCAGGTAGAGTTTACCCAAGTTATTGTAAGCAACAGTCAGCTTCGGATCCGTCCGCAGCGCAGCCAGATAATGCAACTTGGCTCCCTCGAGATCTCCCTTAGCAAAGAGCGCGTCGGCAAGTCGAAGCTCAGCATACGGGTAATCTGGCCTGAGTTGTAGAACCCTCTGAAGCTCGGCGATGTATTCATCATTTTTGCCGAGTCCGGCAAGGAACGCTGCGTAGCTGTAATGGGCCTCTTCTGAATCCGGTTTCAGGCGTGTCGCAGCTTCGAAGTGAAGTGCAGCCTCATCATTATGTCCGATCCGTTGAAGCAAAGTAGCATAAACGAGGTGGAATTCGCCGTTGTTGGGTTCGAGACGCAAGGCCGTCTCCATGTGCGGCACCGCTGCATCGAACTTGGATTGCCCAGTCAACGCAACAGCAAGACTTGTATGCGCCTTCGCATCTTTCGGATTGAACTGGAGCGCGAGCTTGTACTGTTCGACCGCTTCGTCCAAGCGGCCTTCCTTTTGCAAGGCCGAGGCGTAATCAAAATGTGGTTTTGCGCCCACTGGAACATCCGCGACTACCCATGCCTGTCGTTGCACTTCGGGAATAGCGAGGTGTGTTTGCCAAAACCATAAAGCGCCGAGCGGTAAAACGAATACGGCTGCCCATTTCAAGCCGTGCCACACCCACCCGGGAAGCATGCCGCCCAAGTTCACATCGGCCGTTCCCCCAGCCAGACCGAGCGATTGCCGCGTGGAGCGCTCCCGAACTTTCCAGATGAATCCGTCGTAATAAAAATGGAGCAGTGTGGAAGCAGTGACCACGCCGGTGAGAATGCGTTTCATAGTGTCTATGCCGATATGCGCATTGATGTATGAAACTGAGCCATAGGCGAGGACCAACCCGACATACAGCCCGATCAATGAGCCGCTCCGTCGAAACACGAAACGCATGAATCCGCCGATGTTGCTGTCCTTTTCCACACGGTTGCGATTGTAGATCCAGACGAGCGAGAGGTATTGCACGTCGTGGAAAACTTCGAACAGCGCAATACCAACCAAAATATTGGCGACGAGATTATTGCAGTACCACCAAAACGCGATGCTCGTGATCAGTAAGGCCACCTTCACGGGGTTCGGCCGGTGGCCGATGATCCACATCCGAAGGAAATGAACGAGGAACAGGACCGAAACTGCGATCGCCGCCAATAGGATCAGTTGCTGACCATGGTGCACCACACTCGGCGGGATAAATGGCCCGCCACACATATAGTACGTGTCGAGCGTGTCGCTCAGGCGATATGGCGAAAGCGCCACAGCGGTAGCGAACCAGATCACACACATGGCGAAATCGAGCCGGCGCGTGAGAGCGTCAAAGGTTCCAGTTTTCGCGTCGTAGATGCGGCAGAAGCCGTAGGTTTGCATCAAGCCATGCCAAACGCCCCAGAAGAAAACGATCAGCAAAATTCCCTTCAGGTCCCACCAGAAGAAGGCCGAGCAGACCGCGAGAAGAAACAACGGCGCGAAAATGAAACGCCATTTGAAGCGTTCAAACAATGCGCGGTCGCCATACGCGCGGATCATCCCCGGCAGGTGATGTCCCATTGCGCCGAATGCAGCGACAAAGAGATAAATGTCCTGGGGACTCCAGCGCGCCTGGGCCAGCGCAAACACCGGCACCAGTAGCAGCGGGGTGCCGACGTAGAGAATCAGGTCGCGCCATGAATCTAAAATCCACACGTTTTTCCTGGGTGCAGTCGCCGGACCAACCGGAACAGTCTGAGGACGTGAAAATGCGCTGAGAAGCTGCATGAATTCGGGAGCTAAGTCTTCCGTAAAACAGCGGTAAAATCAATCCGCTTTATGCAGAAGATACGGAGGGACCGGCGTGTTCGGTGCGCGCAGTTTCAGAGTCACACGCGAAAAGTTAAGGGACTATCGTGAACAAAACCCAGGCGGCAGAACTAAAACAACACGAGCAAGAACGCGATTTCTTTTGCGTAGTTAGTGACGCATTCCACGTATTTGCGCAGCGTTCGGCCATTTTGCTGGGTAGCGCCTGGGCATTCGCCGCGGCCGTGCTCGCCATCCTTATTTGGATCCTCACCGGACCGACCTTTCATTTCTCAGACACTTGGCAACTGATCATTAACACGGCCACGACGATCATCACGTTTCTGATGGTCTTTTTGATTCAGAACACGCAGAACCGCGACGCTAAAGCAATGCATCTGAAGTTGGACGAACTCATTCGAGCGATCAAAGCTGCGCGCAATGAACTTGTCGATCTCGAGGACCTTTCCGATGAGGAGCTTAAGAATCTCGAAGAACAGTTCCGGAACATGCGAAAACGAGCCGAGAACGATGGAAGTCCTTCGCGCCATGTCGATCCTGCTGAAAGCGCCCAGGGCGCGCGTTAAGCAGCCTTTGCGTCCGGCCTTTTTGCCACGCCGGTTCGTAGAAAAACTTTGCCGCTCGGGCAGAGCTGAAAAACCTCGCAGTTTGAGCAATCTGGCTTACGAGCGTAGCAACGACGGCGGCCGTGCCAGATGAGCCAGTGACTCCAGTCTGTCCAATGTTCGTGCGGCACAAGCTTCATCAAATCGCGCTCGATTTTTTCTGGGTCCTTATGTTTTGTCAGGCCAAGCCGCTGCGATAGCCGGATCACGTGCGTGTCCACAACGATGCCTTCATTTTTGTGAAAGGCGTTGCCCAGCACCACATTTGCGGTCTTGCGTCCAACGCCGGGCAAAGCACATAGCTCCTCCATTGTGTCGGGGACCTTTCCGCCATGTTTCTCGACGATGGCGCGCATCGCGCCGCGAATGCTTTTCGCTTTGTTGCGATAAAAGCCCGTGGATTTGATCGCGTTTTCCAACTCTGCCTGGGGCGCATCCGCATAATCTTTCGCCGTGCGATATTTCTTAAACAGCGCAGGCGTGACCATATTTACCCGCCTGTCGGTGGATTGCGCGGAGAGAATTGTCGCTACAAGCAACTGCAGCGGGTTACGAAAATCCAGCTCGCAATGCGCATTGGGATAAATCTTCGGCCAGGCTTTGATCAATTGCGCGACGCGCTCCCGAGTTGTCATCTGGTCATTATTCTCCAACCCTGCTATGGAATTCAATTCAACGATGGACAAATCAGCGGCGGAACTCGGCGATCGGCGGCCCATTGCCACGCGTAAACGAAAATGGGCACAGACAGCAACTGCCTGGCTCGCTGCACGAAATGTTTCACCGAACGCGATTTCGATCGTGGGCATGTGCGCGTGCATTGTTGGCGGCGTCGCCCTCGGCCTCACTTCGGTTTGTGACTACCGAATCCTGTGGCTCGTCGCCGCAGGTGGTGCGCAACTGCGCCTGACCGGCAACATGCTCGATGGGATGGTTGCGCTTGCTTCCGGTCGCGCTTCGAAGGTCGGAGAGCTTTACAACGAAATTCCCGACCGTGTTTCAGACGCCGCCGTATTCATCGGTGCAGGCTTCGCGTGGGGTGGAAACATTGCCCTCGGTTATATCGCGACAATCTTAGCGATCTTCACTGCCTATATTCGCGCCGCAGGAAAAATCGCAGGTGCACCTAACGAGTTTTGCGGACCGATGGCAAAACAACATCGGATGCTCGTGATCACGCTAATCTGTTTATACTCAGCGATCACGCCACGTTCCTGGCAGATGATCACGTTCAATGATTCGCAGATTGGTCTGATGACTTTGGGGCTTGTCGTGATCGTCGTCGGCTGTGTAATCACGGTTTTTCGCCGAGTCAGCCGCATCACACAGGCACTCAAATGAGCCAGGTTACGCGCGAACGACTCTTTGGATTTCGTCATGCTTTTGACGATCGCGTGACCGTTGTTCTAACGCTGACGGCTCTCATTCTGTTCTTGTTGGCACCAGTGCTGATTCTTATCGTGACGCGGTTAGCGAATAGCACGAGCGAAAAGAAAAAGGAATTGTGGGATCGTTATCGATCCTGGATTTGGCTGGCGCTATTCATCCTGATTCCCATTCTAGCGGGCGCTTTTTGGACGATCCTGGCCGTAGCCACGCTAAGTTTTCTTTGCTATCGCGAGTATGCACGCATCACCGGCTTGTTTCGAGAACGGACGATCAGTCTCGTCGTGGTGATCGGTATTCTCCTAATCACCTTTTCGGTGCTGGATAACTGGTATCGACTCTTTGTCGCGTTATTTCCGTTGACAGTCGCGTTGATCGTCATCGGCGGGTTGATCCCCGATCAACCCAAGGGCTATATCCAGCGCGTTGGCTTGGGTGTGCTCGGCTTTGCTCTTTTCGGGAGCGCGCTCGGCCATCTTGGTTACATCGCGAACGACTGGAATTACCGCCCGATCTTACTGCTCATCATCTTCGCCGTGGAGCTCAACGACATCTTTGCTTACATCTGCGGCCATCTGTTTGGTCATCGAAAATTTGTCCCTAACACCAGCCCGAACAAAACAGTAGGAGGCGCGCTCGGAGCAATCGCGTTAACTACACCGCTCTTTGCCTTTGGCGCGCATTTTATCTGGCTGGGCACCGCGCTTGACACACCCGTCCGCTTGGTGGGCCTTGGCATCATTGTCAGCATTGTGGGCCAATTCGGCGATCTGATGCTGTCCTCTATCAAGCGCGATCTCGGCCTTAAGGACACTGCCAAACTCATTCCCGGTCACGGCGGTATTCTCGACCGGTTCGATAGTCTAATTCTTGTGGCACCTGCTGTATTTCATTATGTGAATTATTTTGTCGGATTCGCTGTGAACCAGCCGCTGCAAATCTTTAGCGGATAGAAAACCCGTGGAGCCCTGGGAACTTCAGCCTGCCCGCGATACCGGTCTGACGCCGAGCGAGAGGTTCCGCAGCGTGAGACGCGAGAGCGGTCTGCTCGAGAGTTTCACGCATCATGCTTGTTTTTCGTTGTTGCGAAGCTATTTCGCGATCGCGCATCGCCTTACGATCATCGGTCGCGAGAAGCTGCCGCTGCATGGACCGTTTGTGCTCGTTGCAAACCATTGCAGTCATCTCGATGCACTGGCTCTTGGAGCAGCACTACCTCCCCGCCATCGTGAACGCGCCTTCCCGATTGCCGCAGGCGACGTCTTCTTTCAAAGCAATGTGACTAGCACATTTTCGGCGATCATGCTCAATGCCTTGCCGATGTGGCGGAAAAATTGCGGACCGCACGCGTTAGGCGACTTGCGCCGGAAATTACGCGAGGAAAAAGCGATCTTCATCATCTTTCCAGAAGGCGGACGCACTCGGAACGGTTCGATGATGCCTTTCAAACACGGGCTTGGCATGTTAGTTGCCGAAACAAACGTGCCCGTGGTGCCTTGCGGTCTGGTTGGAACTTTTCAAGCATTGCCGCCACATCGTAAACTTCCGCGGCCCCTGGCGATCACGCTGGTGATCGGAGATGCGCTCGAGTTCGCGTCAACAGCCAATGACCGTAACGGTTGGTCGCAAATCGCGGCCACCGCTGAATCCTCTGTCAGAGACTTGGTCGCTCAGTCCCGCACTGCGTAGGCAGCCAGTTTCTGTTCCAGATGCGGTGGAACGTGGGCGACAATCACCGCGTCGTTTCCTTCGTACCGCAGCTCGAGCACGTGGCCGACCCGGTGGATCTCGGCGATTAATGCAGATTCGTTCGATGGAATACGAAAACGCGAGCGCAACCGCCACGAACTAAGTGACGTTTCGAGCGCCTGAACGAGCTTGTTAACTCCTTCTCCAGTCCGCGCAGATATCGCGACGCTCCCCGGAAAACGCTTCGTGTAAGACTCCGCCAGTTCGCGATTCGGCAAATTATCGATCTTATTAAAAACGATCAGAGTCTGCTTGTCGTAAGCATCCAGTTCTTTAATGACGCCATCGACCGCTTCCATCTGTTCGTCCACACGTGGATGACTCAGATCGACAATGTGGATGAGTAGATCGGCTTCGCTGACTTCTTCGAGCGTCGCTTTAAACGATTCAATCAATGTGTGCGGCAGTTTTCGCAAAAAACCAACGGTGTCGGTTAGAAGGACCCGCTGTTTGTTAGGCAATACAAAGCTGCGCGTTGTAGGATCGAGCGTTGCAAAAAGCTTATCCTCGGCCACAAGATCGGCACCTGTGAGAAGATTGAGCAAAGTCGATTTACCTGCATTTGTGTAACCGACGACGGCAGCCACTGGCCACTGATGTCGCTTGCGACCTTCGCGCTGTATCGCACGCGTCTTACGCACCGCTTCGAGCTCTCGCTCGAGCCGCGCAATTCTTTCCTGCACACGCCGGCGATCAACTTCCAGTTGCGTTTCGCCGGGACCACGCGTGCCGATCCCGCCCGTTTGGCGGGACAAGTGATGCCACATCCTGGTCAATCGCGGCAAAAGGTACTGCAACTGTGCAAGCTCGATTTGCAATCGGCCTTCTCGGCTGCGTGCACGCTGAGCAAAAATGTCAAGAATCAGCTGAGTTCGATCGAGAACCTTGCGCGCGAACAAGTTTTCCAGGTTGCGTCCCTGCGCGGGCGAAAGCTCGTCATTAAAAATAACAGAAGTCACCTGGTGATCCTGACACGATTCTTTAATGGACTCCGCTTTGCCGCGACCGATGTAGTACGGAGCAGTCGGCTTCTGCAATTTTTGCGTGACAGTATCGACGACCTGGGCTCCCGCGGAGTTCGCTAGCTCGCGCAACTCGTCGAGGGAATCGTGTAACTCCCACTTCGAGACGCCCTCCTTTTCCAGGCCAATCAGGAGCGCGCGCTCCTGGTTTTTTTGCGGACGCGTTTCAATCATCCCGTTGTGCGAACCCCCGAAACCTTTCGGCGCTCCGAAAGCATTCGGAGCAGAATCTTTGCTTCGTTGTGAGTGAGAAGCGACAAGTTCAGCTGTAAAAAATTAGTTTGCCGCCGTAACCAGGTCAACTGTCTTTTGGCGTAACGGCGCGTCGCTTGCTGAATCTCCGCGATACATTGGGAGAGTGACATCTGTCCATTGAGCAGTTCGCGAATCTGACGCAAACCGATCACCTGCGAAGCGGTCGCACTCGTTGCCCGGGTAGCGCGCACCTCTTCGATTACACCCTTTTCGAACATTGCTTCCACTCTTTGATTGATTCGGGCATAAAGCTCCTCTCGGTCGCGGAAAACGAAAACGCCTGTAGCCGGGATCGTTGATCCCGGCCAGCCGGGGTCACCGACCCCAGCTACAACTTCCGACATCGGTTTTCCGGTAAGCAAGCAGATCTCCAGAGCGCGCACTAGGCGGCGGCGATTTTTTGTGTCGATGTTTCGCGCCGCTTCGGGGTCGAGCTCGGTGAGTTGGGAGCGCAACTCATCCAAACTCATGGCATTCAATTGTTCACGCAGCTTTAGATCAGCCTCAGGCAGAGCCGCCAATCCGTGCGTTAGCGCTTTGATGTAAAGCCCGCTTCCACCCACAACAAGCGCGAGTCTGCTGCGGGAATTAATTTCATTAACAGCGCGCGATGCGACGCGGCGATATTTCTCTGCATTCATTTCTTCGTGAAGAGGCATTGTGCCAATTAGATGATGCGGAGCTTTTCCAAGGGTCGAAGCGTCCGGTTTTGCCGTAAGCAGATCGAGCCCGCGATAGATTTGAAACGCGTCCGCGCTGACAATTTCTGCGTCGATGTCACGGGCGACATCGGCCGCCAGTTCGGATTTGCCGGTTGCAGTTGGGCCTCCGATAAAGAGCGCGCCCTTCATCCAATCACACCGAGCCGGTTCCTATTTCTCGCGGGCCGCCTTAACGATTTGGGCGAAGCTGCGTGGGTCAAGGCTGGCCCCGCCGACGAGGGCGCCGTCGATGTCCGGCTGGCTCATGAGCTCGCGCGCGTTCTCTGGTTTGACGCTGCCGCCGTACTGAATACGCACACGCTCGGCGGTCGCGTCGTCAGCCATTTCGCGCAAAGTGTGACGGACAAAAGAGTGCGCTTCCTGCGCTTGCTCTGGCGTAGCGTTGCGCCCGGTGCCGATCGCCCAGACCGGTTCGTACGCGATCACTGTGTCCTGCAATTCCTTTGGGCTCAGACCAGCGAGACTGCCGCACAATTGGATTGCCAATATTTTTTCAACGTTGCCTTTGTCGCGCTGCTCGAGAGTTTCGCCGATGCAAACAATCGGACGCAGTGTTGCGTCGTGCGCGGCGCGGACTTTCCGATTGACGATTTCATCGGTCTCGCCAAACAAGGTGCGGCGTTCGCTGTGCCCAAGCACGACGTAATGCACAAACAGGTCGCGCAAAAGTGCAGCGCTGATCTCGCCTGTAAACGGCCCATTCTTTTCCCAATACATGTTTTGCGCACCGACCTTGATGTTCTGTGCATTCCCAAGCGCTTCGGTCACTTTTGCAATTGCCGTAAACGGCGGAACGATTACCACTTCAACATCGGTGATTTCGCCTACGTCCCGAAGCAACAACCCCTCCACAAATCGCGCCGCTTCAGCTTGCGTCATGTTCATCTTCCAATTGGCGGCGACGATTTTTTTGCGCATAAGGTTCCTGACAGAATGAACAAAATGAGGGATTTCAGTAGAAATCAATTCTGCCCATTTTTGTTAATTCCGCCTAAGCTTTGTCGCTCAACGCGGCCACGCCGGGAAGCTCTTTGCCTTCCAGTAATTCGAGGGATGCCCCGCCGCCAGTGGAGATAAATGTCATTTTATCGGCAAGCCCGGCCTGTTTGACCGCCGTCACCGAGTCGCCGCCACCGATGATCGTCGTCGCTCCCGATTGCGCCATTGCTTCCGCGATTGCAATCGTGCCCTCGCCGAATTCCGGAATCTCGAAGACACCCATCGGTCCGTTCCACAAAATTGTTTCCGCCTTCGCGATTTCCTCCTGGTAAAGCGCAATCGTTGCCGCGCCGATATCGACTGCCTGCCATCCATCGCTGATCCCGTGTTGTGGTGAGAGACGGCTCGTGTTTCGCATGTTCGCGCCGGGCTGAACTTCATCGGTCTCGACAACATCAACCGGAAGCAAAAATTTTACTCCGCGCTGCTTCGCCAGATCGAGAAGTTCACGCGCAAGGTCGACCTTATCGGATTCGACACGGCTTGCGCCGACGGGAATTCCCTGCGCTTTTAAGAAGGTATTCGCCATTGCGCCGCCGATCAGGATTGTATCAGCCTTTTCCATCAGCGTTTTTAGAACGCCAATCTTATCGGACACCTTGGCGCCGCCTAAAATAACGACGAACGGCCTGGCTGGCTTCTCGAGGCCTTCCTTCAAGTGCTTCAGTTCTTTCTCCATCAGGAAACCCATCGCCGATTTTTCCACGAATCTTGTGACGCCCACGGTAGATGCATGCGCCCGGTGCGCGACGCCAAATGCATCGTTCACATAAAGATCGCCAAGTTCGGCGAGCGCCTTTGCAAAATTCCGATCGTTTGCTTCCTCGCCTGGCTGAAAGCGGACATTCTCGAGCAGCGCAACGTCGCCGCTCTCCATGTGGTCAATGATTTCCTTCGGCACATCGCCGATCGTATCCCGACTGAAAATGACGGGGTGATGAATCAGCGAATACAAATACTCGCCGATCGGCCGAAGCGAATACTTCTCTACCGGTTTTCCTTTGGGCCGCCCAAAATGTGACATCAAAATGACTTTGGCGCCGTGTTCGCGCAGATAGTTGATCGTCGGCAAAGTCTCCCGGATTCGCGTGTCGTCAGTGACGCGAAATTTGCCGCCACGTGTCTCGGTCGGTACGTTGAAGTCAGCTCGCACTAACACGCGTTTTCCGCGCACATCCAGATCGCGAAGGGTGAGCTTTGCCATTTTTTACTCGTGCTCGTAATCGTGCTCGATTAAATATTCCGATTCTTCTTCCCTCAAGACATCCGCCCGGTCAGAAAATTTGCGCACATCCAGATCGCGAAGGATGAGCTTTGCCATTTTTTACTCGTGCTCCTGCTCGTGCTCGTAATCGTGCTCGATTAAATATTCCGATTCTTCTTCCTCAAGACATCCGCCCGGTCAGAAAATTTGCGAAGCAGTCCGACAAGCATCTGCACGATTCTGGCTAGTCGTTCCTTTGCCAGAATGACTTGATCTTGATTGGCAAGTTTTCGCACGAGTAGAACGTCCAGGCACGCAGCGCATTCAAGAGCAGAGCCGCGTGCCATCTCAAAAAAACGAGATCGATCCTTGTCAGAGAATTTCCCGTTTCCCTCGGCGATATTCAGCGGAAGACTTGTCGATGCTCTATCGAGCTGATCCTTCGCAGCTGCTTTGGCGGAAATTGCACTGAGAAACTCGCCGACCCAACCGCAAAAACCGATCGCCTCTTGATAAACATCGAGTTTTTCGTGGTCGAAATATATCTTCATCGCTCAACTAAGATCGAGCACGAGCAGGAGCACGATTAATCTATTCGGTAAGCATTTCCATCAATTCCACGCAGCGATTGCTGTAACCCCATTCGTTATCGTACCAGCCGACCACTTTCGCGAAACGGTTGCCGAGCATGAGCGTCAGCTTGCTGTCGAAAATGCAGGAGTGCGGATTTCCAACGATGTCCTCGGAAACGAGCGGTTCATCGCTGTACTCGACCACGCCCTTGTAGGTTTTGTCTGATGCCGCTTCCTTGAATGCGGCGTTGATCGCATCTACGGTCGCATCCTTGTCGAGCATTACGGTGAAATCCGTGACAGACCCGTCCGGAGTCGGCACCCGAAACGCGCCACCGTTCAGTTTCCCTTTCAATTCTGGAATCACCTCGCCGATCGCCTTGGCCGCGCCGGTTGTGGAAGGAATGATATTGATTGCCGCGGCGCGCGCCCGCCTCAAGTCCTTGTGCGGAAAATCGAGAATGCGCTGGTCGTTTGTGTAGCTGTGAATCGTACTCATGAACCCGTACGCAATGCCAAATTTGTCATTCAAGATTTTTGCCATGGGCGCGAGACAATTCGTTGTGCAGCTCGCGTTCGATACAATTTTGTGCTTCTCGGCGTCGAAAACGTTGTCGTTCACGCCGATGCAAATCGTTACGTCCGGATCCTTCGCTGGCGCGCTGATCAACACGCGGTTTGCTCCTGCCTTGCTTAAATGCAGTTCGGCTTTCTCGCGGCTGGTAAACAAGCCCGTGGATTCAAGCACGACATCCACGTCCAATTTTTTCCACGGCAGGTTCGCCGGATCTCGTTCCTTCAACACTTTAATTTTATGACCGCGCACGATGATATTTTCGTCATCGTAGCCGATCTCGCCGTCGAATTTGCCGTGGACAGAATCCCATTTAAGCAGATGAGCCAGAGTGTGCGTGTCAGTGAGATCGTTGATCGCGACAACGCGCTCGACTTGTTTTTGCGACATGGCGCGAAGCACGTTGCGCCCGATGCGCCCGAAACCGTTGATAGCGTAATTTGGCATAGGAAAGTCGAATAGTTGAAGAAGTTTAAACCGTTACGCGGAAAACGCTCAACGTCCAACGCCCAACGCTTCGGAAGCCACGTTATTTAATGTGCGGTTGTCATGTTGAGCGAAGCGAAACATCTCTGTCTATTTTCTGTAGGGGTTCAGATGTCATCAGAGATTCTTCGCTTCGCTCAGAATGACAGTGTGACAGCGCTTGAGCGTTTCATTGTGGCACGTTGCATCGCGTTCCTTGGCGTCGTGTTGTGCGCCGTGCCCGTCCAAACCCTTCGTGCCGACCCATCCAAAACGATTCTTGTTTTCGGAGATAGTTTATCAGACGGATTCATGCTCAAACGCAGCGAAGCCTATCCTGCGTTGCTTGGGAAGAAGTTGCGCGCCACCGGCTTGAACTTTCAGGTGATCAACGCCAGCGCGGCCGGCGGCACCACCGAAGGCGGCTTGGAGCGGCTCCCGCCGCATTTGAAGCACAGAATCGATGTCTTCATTCTCGAACTCGGGATCAACGATGCCTTCCGCGGCCTGTCGATCGATCAGATTCAATCCAATCTTCAGCAGATCATGGATAAGGTGAAAACGCGAAATCCGACTGTGCGCGTTGTAATCGCAGGGATGCAGTTGCCCAATTACGCGGGGGACGATTACGTGTTGGCGTTTGGCAAAATGTTCAGTGACCTGGCCGCCAGAAACAATGCCGCGCTTGTGCCGTACCTCCTGCAAGGCGTGGCGGGCGATCCTTCATTGAATCTGCCAGATGGCATTCATCCAAACGCGGCCGGCCAAAGAATTCTTGCCGAAAACGTCTGGCGCGTGCTGGAACCAATCGCGCGTGAGGGGACAGAAGGTAGGGGCGGTTCACCTGAACCGCCCGCAGGCAATCGAGGTCAATTGTCCGTACCCGTTACGCAAGAGACAACCGCGGCGTGGCTATCGCGCGTTAGATAAAGAAGAACGATGGACCCTGCACGACCAAGTGACCCGGATCCAGCCGACCCGTTTTTCCCGGAACGTGCCGATCACGCCATCCTAGAGACGATCGAAATCGCCACCGAAGGCGAGAATCATCATCAGGCTGTGCAAAAGCTGCGCGGACCGCTTATGAAGATCAAGGGTGTGAAGGACGTAAAGGTGGATCTCAAGCACGAGCGCGTGATCGTCACATTTGATGCGCGAAGGACGCATCCGCCTGATCTTCACGACGCAATTTTGAATAGCGGTTACAGACCGGGCCCGGTTGCAAGAGAGTAAATGTGTCAGCGGTGAGTGCCGCGATTATCAGGACAGTAAGGGTCCCTCACACATTCAGCACACTGCTGGTTGTTGCTGGGTGAGGCAGTGAAACGTGCCCAATCCCCAGACTAACTCGCGGCAATCAATCCCGATCACGCGACGATGTGGAAAACATTCGCGTAGCACCGACAACGCAAGCTCGTCGGCAGAATCGGCGAACGTTGGCACAAGCACGCAGGAATTTGCGATGTAAAAGTTGGCGTAACTCGCGGGCAAACGCAGCTCTTCCCGCATAATTTTTTTCGGCATCGGCAAAGTTAGCATCTCGATGCTGTCTTTCCCGATTTTCATCTG
>Ga0209159_1000924_pt1 | contig 24269 bp, 27 predicted proteins | sample GraSoiAngelo_144_FD_185901 | JGI IMG/M metagenome (GOLD analysis project Ga0209159, IMG submission 185901) | Grasslands soil microbial communities from the Angelo Coastal Reserve, California, USA - 14_1009_02_40cm (SPAdes) (version 2) | ecosystem: Environmental > Terrestrial > Soil > Grasslands ...
GGTCGGGCGGAACCCATTTGTCGCGTGCTGCTTGTGATCTGATGAGCTCTCGCGAGTAATGTGCTTCCACCGGCCGGCGCTTTGTCCAGTCTTCAACGATCAAATTGATCCGCCGCCAAAGTGGAAGATCCACCTCGGACGTGTTGGCGACATGTTCGAGCAGTCGCATCCAAAAAGTCGTCAGCGTTTCGTGATAAAGATTGCCGACGCCGTGGTGCGCGGCGAAAGCGCGGATCTTTTCGCGCATTAGTTCCAATGCTTGCTCCGGGGGAAATGAATCCAGATAACTCAGGGCGACCGCGATGTGGGCGGCGTGAGTGAATTCCGATGCCGGAATGGTCGCGTTTTCAAACGCAGAAACGAGCGTGGCGACCTCGCTGTTGCTGGCGAAACCTCGCGTTCTCAATGAACGATCGCACCGCCCCACTTGCCCCAGGCCCAGAGCAAGATGATCGCGCCGATGATCGACATGATGAATCCAGCCGGATGAAACGCCGAGCCAGGTGTTGGCCGCGAAAAGAGCCGCCCGATCAAACCGCCCAGGATGGATCCGCCAATACCGAGAAGCGTCGTCATGATAAAGCCCAGGTGCTGCACACCCGGCATAATCGCGCGTGCGCACAAGCCGACAATGAAACCGATAATGATCGACCAAATGATGTGTAACATGGGAGCAATGCTAAGCGGACGGCCGGCTCAAAAGCTATCCTTTTCTCAAGGGTAGATCTATCCCGCTGAGGCTACGGCGCGGCAATCATCTACTTACGTTGGCGATTTGCTTCGTCGATCGCCAGATATTCGTCGCGCGGCGGACTGAAGGTATCGAGCACTCTCGTCTCTTCGATGGTCTCGACACCGTGCGGAACATTGGTGGCGAGATAAAAGGAATCCCCTGTCTTCATTTCGTGCGGTGTCCCATCGACAATCAATTTCATTCGCCCCGATAAAATGTGGACGATCTGTTCCTGCGGATGCTGATGCGCCGGCATTCTGCTGTCCGGCTCGAGTGTGGCCAGCATTTGATACATTGTTTTGCCGCTGGTGAGGGTCTGGCGTTTGATGCCGGGGCAAATCGCGATCCAGGGATTTCTTTTTTTCATAACTTAATCCTTCTGCTCGATTTTAATCCGAAAGTGGTAGGATGAAATGCTCATTCGTTTGGAAAAATAAAACCGATGGGCATCGAACCTCTGCACGCCGGAATCGAGCTCGAGATTCTCGCAATCGTGCTCCCGCGCCTGTTCGATTAACCAATCGAGCAATTCACCGCCAAAACCACGCGACCGGTCGCTTTCACGTGCGACCAGATCATCGACATAGAAAAACTTTCCCGAAAAAAGCGATTCGAGAAATCGATAGCCAGCGACGGCGCGAACTTCGCCTTCGGATTCAAGAAACGCGAGCCGGTAGCCTTCTTTGTGCTGCCGCAGCACTCGCTCGAGAAATTGTTCCGGCTCTTGAAAGAGGGGCCGCAATTCGCGCATAACTGGATGGCAGCGCCGAATCTGTTCGGGCGTAGTCGCGATGCCGATGCGCGAGTTCCTCATGGAGTGGGTCTCGATCTTGTCTCGCGTTTCCCATCATACCAGATATGAAGGCCCTCACGCGATCGGGCGGCGCGCGGCCCGCGGAGAATGACGCTCAGAGAATTCCCCAGGATTTCGCGGGCAGAATACATTCGCAATTTGCGACCGGAAGTAACGACCGGTTCCCGCAAGACCCGAAACCGTCCAACCTTTCGCAGCGCCATACTGAAATAGACTTCTTCTCCGATGAAAAGTTTTTCATCGAATCCACCGATCGCATCGAAATTTTTACGCGTCGTGAAAAGAAAAGCCCCCGCGCCGAACCTGAGGCCGAAGTAAACCACGGAGAAAGCTTTCACAACAATCTGCGCCCAGCGCGGAATAGTTCCGCCAACGACGACGTGCGCGCCGCCGCCGGCGTAGCCTGCGTCGAGCGCCGCAACTACCCCGATGAGATGTTTCTCGTTAATCCGAGTGTCAGCGTCGACAAAGAGCAAAGTGTCACCTTGCGCATGGCGCGCGCCGGCGTTGCGCGCAGCTGCAATTTGCCGCCGATTTATTGAAACAACCTTTGCGCCTGCTTCCTGCGCGACTCTCGCAGTCGCGTCAGTCGAAGCATCGTCGACTACGACGATTTCGTATTGTTCGCCACGGCCAATCCGTCCTCTGGCGGATCGATCTTGTGCGGCGGCACGAATCGAAGCGATCGTTGATGGCAGTTCCAGCTCTTCGTTGTAAGCCGGAATAACGAACGAGAGCATCGACTGCACTGTAGCGACAGCCGCGGTCGGCTGCATCTGGTGCGTTTCCATATCTCCCTGGAGACGCTGATGACTGTTTGGAAGAATCCGGAAAATCCGGTTAATTCTGTTTACCTTGGTCGAATTTCACTCCGGCTTTCTGTACTTCACGATATGGCAAAAGCCAGATGAGTGATTCGTCGTGAAGATCGACCACCTGAATTCGATTGCCCCAGGGATCGCGAAAATCGCAACGAAACGGCGGCTCGAGTTTCAGTTTGTATTTGCCAGTTAATTTCTTCCGAACCTCCTCGAGCTGTTCTTCGTCGCGCACCATGATTCCAAAATGCCGCATATTTGCCGGCTGAATCTTTTCGACTTCGAAGATGGCGAGGAATTGGTGTTCGCCGAGTTTAAAGAAGGCGTCGCCTTCGCCGCGGTCGAGCCTTTCCAGGTTGAAGACGTCTTCGTAGAACGCGACCGCCTTGTCGATGTCATCAACCTCGATCGCGACGTGATTGCATCCATACACTTGCACGCTCATTGCCTAATTTACATCTGTCGGAACGCGGACCCAAAAGGTAAGATCGACATCGATGAGTTCAGTTATCTCTCTGTTCTTCTTTTAGTCATTGTCGGCCTACCGGTGACGCAGATTTTGAAAGGCTTTCGCGGATTGCTTTCTACGCCCGAATGCGCTGGGCGTGGCCGGTTCGAGTGCGGCCGGCGTGAGACTATTTTCTTAGTCGCTCCAGTGCTTCGATGATTTCCCCGCTTCGAGCACGAATCTCTTGTCGGTGGGCGGAAGCCAGCTCTTCGATCAACTTGTGCCCCTGGAGAGTGAGCTCGAGAAATCGGCGGCGCCGATCGCTCCGGACCGGCGTACGGGTGATTAATTTTCTTTCGACCAAGCGGTCGACAATGCTGACAGCGGAATGATGTCTTACCTGAAGGCGCTCACTCAGTTGCGAAATGCTGAGCCCGCCGCTCGAAGCAAACATCTTGATCGCCAAGAGCGCCTCGTATTGCTCGGGGCTAAGATGGCTCTCAGCGCTTAGAAAATCTTTGCTGAAACGCAGGAACTTGCGCAGCAAATAGCGAAAATTAGCCAAGGCCTCGTAATCGCCAGGCTCAAGTCGGGGCATTCAGCCTCCCGTCGGACTGCGCCTGATTAAGTATCGACCGTCGATATGTTGGCATGGCGGCTGCTATTTCTTGTATACTATTATGAATACGTCCACAGCAAGGTCGCACAGAGGCTTCACCCTCGTCGAAATCATGATCGTCGTTGCGATTATCGCCTTACTCGCGGCGATCGCGGTTCCGGGTTTCCTCCGGGCGCGCAAACGCTCGCAAGCCAGCCGAATTCTGAACGATCTGCGCATGATCGATTCAGCGTGTGATCAGTACGCCATTGAAACCAACCGAACAACCGGTGCCACCGTCAACATCGCTGATTGGACGAACTACCTCAAAAAGGGTACGCAGCTTTACAACAGCGGCAACAGCTTGCTGGGAAGTGCCTATGGTAACCAAGTGGTTGACACTATCCCAACGGTGCCTCCAAACGACTACGCCACGTTGTCGGACGTAGCCGGCGTGGGCTTTTGGTCGCCCTACGGGCCGTAGCCGGATTGGGTTCGGCGCAATCTTAAAGCGCGGATTTCTCTCGGCGGCTAGAATTTTGCTCCAGATCGGACGGCATGGACGGACAGACGCCCATCGATCAATTGGAAGAACTAACTGCCTTGGCTGCGCACTGGGCAGGCGAACAGGAGCGGCGGGTTTTGTGTGAAGGTGTCCCGCTCTCTGAAAGAGAACTCGCTGACGCGAAAATTATCGGCGTGCGACATCCCGAGCGCGTCCGTTTATTGCGGGTTGAAGCTGTTCCGGTTCCGGCGCATCCGATGCTAACGGCTGCGGCTGCTTCAATTCATTTTCTACCCGCCGCGCCGCGCGGTTTGGCGTTGGAGAACGGAATCTTCGTTCGCGCTGATCACTGGCGTGATCGTGCGATCATCGCCCACGAGCTTGTCCACACTGCACAATTTCAGAGGCTTGGCGGAATCCTCCCCTTTCTCCAAACTTACATATTTCAATGCGCGACCGTCGGCTATCCGAATGCGCCTTTGGAATTGGAAGCAGTAGCGACCGCGGCGCGCGTCTGTTCCGCCTGACCGGAACGTTCTCGACCCCGGCGGGTTTCAGCTGAAGTAGCTTCCTCACACGTGGACGCGTTCAGCCACATCATCGTTCTATCGCCCTGATTTTTTTCGGTGGCCGACCATTTCGCCGGCGACACTGCGTGGATCAAGGCGGTTAAGATTTTTTTCCATGCTAGATGTGAGCAGCGAAATGTGCGGGATCTCGCAAAGATGTTCGGCGATAAACCAGACCGGCTTGTTGGTTGTCATCCAATTAAGATGGTCGAAGCGGGCCAGATTCACCGGACGCGAGTAGCGACGCAACGTGCGCTCGAATCGCAGATTGAAATAAATATTGAAATAGCTCATCGCCAGCTCGCGGAGCGTGCGATAAACCGGCTCGCGATAACGGCAGCCGGTGAAGTTGGACTTGGCGAGCGCGCCCCAATGTCCGCGCATTTTAAAAATCGCGACCACGTGATCGGTGTCTTGCTCCGCCTCCAAATCGAAGATCAGCGGCGGAAAGCCAAGGACGCGAAGGGCGGCCGCAGCAAAAATTCCACCCTCGAGACAAGATGCAGTTCGTTCGTGCAAAACATGTGCCGGTGAACGCGCGGTGTAACCAAGATTGTAAGGCAGCTCGTCCAAGAAACGTTGCACGCCGAAAGGCGTTTTTAACCCACGGAACTCGCGCAGTTCGGCGCGGCTTAAACCAAAATCACGCCGAGTAGATGTTGATCTTGTATTGTTCGCCACAGCGAATCCGTCCTTGGGCGGATCGATCTTGGCGCTGCCCGCGAAGATTTACAACCCAACCGGGTGCCGGGCTTCGAAACCTCCCGCTGGCACGCGTTCGGTTGCCTGCCACCCGGGGGCCCAGCGGTCGTGCGCCGTGATATAAGGTGTGGTGTCGAGCCGCAAGCCCGCGATGATGGCGTAAGTGTGGCCATTGCGCGCGTAAATCGTGATCCATTTGCCGCGACCTTGTTCGCCGAATTTGCGGAACTCCGATGAATTAATCGGCGACTTGAGCAGACCGGCGGCACCGAGCGCATAGGAGACAGTTCCCGAGCAATCATAACCGCGATCGGCAAACGATTTGTGGCCGCCTCCAAAGACGTACGGTTTACGATGAAGCTGGTTCGCCGCCCAAATGGCGCGCTTGACTGCGAGCGGCGCACCTTCCGGTGCTGCCGCCTGGCCAAAACGAAGACGAGCGCGCGTTCCAGGCACAGTCGGACCGGAAGCCGGGAAAGGATTCGCATTCGCGGATGATGCGATTGCGGCCAAGACAGCCGCGCCAACTAGGATTTTAGGACTCAGGAGATACACAGACCGATTCGGAGCGTGTCGTATGCCATAAGAACCTGCTTTGCCAAGAAAAAAATCTGTCTTTTGCGGGCGGCAGCTGCCTGGCCGAGCGAGTTTCTCTATCCGCGCCCGCTCTCCACCGATAAGATCGACATCGGGCTACAGCCGACCGCCGTCGATCAATATGCAAGATCTGCATCCGCTCCGGGCGAAAAGCCATCCGAACAGCCATTCAATAGCAATCCTTCGAATCCCACCTTGCCCCTGCCGCCGACAACAACGGGCACGACCACGACCACTCCCCGGGCATCACAGGACCCGGTCCTGGCACATCTCTTTTTTCTACCGTCACTTCACTGATTGACGGATTGAATACTCTCCCGAGTTGTGCCGATTCATTATATCAGTCGGTTTATCAAACCGCGATATCAACGACTCCTACGAAGGCAATCACTCGATCCGCAAGCCGCCCGCGGAGCTCGACCCGGCGGAAAGTTCCAAGCACGCAAGGAAAACTCGTGAGCCGGACGACAACCGCGACTTCAGCTCAAAAATCAACGGCGCAAAGCGTGCAACAGATGCCAAACCAGACCCAGACATTTAGTGCAATTCAAGCGCCGAACCAAATGATGATGGGCGGAATCGGAGGGTATTGGCGGCATCGGCGGCGTGGGCGCCGGCCTTGGGGGAACCGGCGGTCTTGGTAGTGTCGGCAGTGGTCTTGGCGGCCTTGGTGGTCTCGGCGGACATCAATAAATTTGCTTCGTTGAACGGCGGCCGGTGATATTGTTTTAACATGATGCGCGTAGCCGCGCTTCTTGGATTTGTCGCGATAATTTTACTCGCGCAGGAGCCGAACAAAGATCCCGATTCCTTCGACATTGAACCGCCGCTGCTGATTCCAAATCGCGAGGACGAGCAGCTGTCTAATCCGAAACCCGAGTCCGCTCCCGGGCGAGATGTCGATCTTGCCAAGCTCGAAAAAGAATTGGAGCGCGCCAGAAAAAATGCTGCCAGCGCGGAGCGCCTCTGCAAAATCGGTGCACTGTCGAAACTAGAGGCCGAGCAACGAGTTCTGCGTTGCGTTCACCTCGAATTTGACCTCGCTAATGCCCGCTTGGTCTGCGCCAAGGAGGAAATGTTGAAAAAAGAAAAGCAGGCCACTGCCGGCGAAATTGCAAAGACGGATCTGGCGCAATCCGAAACTGGTCTTGCGCTTGCGATCGAGGCGGCGCATGCCGCGACCGCGAAACGCGAGCGGGCTGAGATTGATGCGGCCGAAGCCAATGTGCATCGCCAGGAAAAACTTCTCGCGTTCGGCAGAGCGCGAAAATCGGACGTCGAACGCGCGGCGCAGAAACTTGCCGAGCTTAAATCGCACAAGGAGTAAATTCGCTGACGAGACGCGCTGTCAGATCGGATCAGTAACCGGCGGCCATTCCGTCTTTGCGCGATTCGCTCCCGCCAACGTAGACGCGTTGGCCATCGTGCATCTCAATCTTGATCGCTTGATAACCGCCGTAGCCGCCGGCATCGACACGCACGTCGTGGCCGCGCTTTTTTAATTCGCGCTGCGTCTCAGCGGGAATACCGCTTTCGAGATTCACGTAGCCGCCGTTTTCCATTTTTTCGCCGGTCGGTTCGTTGTCGCCTTCGTGTTGCCAGCGCGACGCGTCGCCGGCTTCCTGCACATTCAAACCGAAATCGATTTGATTCGTCAGCACTTGCACGTGGCCCTGCGGTTGCATCCCGCCGCCCATCACCCCAAACGCTTCCCACGGTTTGCCGCCTTTCATCACAAATCCGGGAATGATCGTATGAAACGGACGCTTGCCCGGCGCGTAAACGTTCGCGTGTCCCGGTTCCATCGAAAACAATTCGCCGCGATCTTGAAACATGAAGCCGAGCCCCGGCACGACGATCCCGCTTCCCATGCCGCGATAATTGCTCTGAATGAGCGAGACCATGTTCCCTTCATCATCGGCCGTGCACATGTAAATCGTGTCGCCTTGATCCAGGTTTCCAGCGGCAACAGTTTTGGCAGCCCGATTCGGATCAATCAACTTCCGCCGTTCGGTCGCGTATTCTTTCGAAAGCAATTTCGTCAGCGGAATTTTCGCGAACGCGGGATCGGCATAGTATTTCGCGCGATCAGCCCACGCGATTTTCTTCGCTTCAATCATCGTGTGCAATATGTCGACCGAATTGCGGCCCATCACTTTCAGATCGAATCCTTCCAAAATGTTCAGGATTTGCAGCGTCGCGATCCCTTGTCCGTTTGGCGGCAATTCAAAAACATCGTAACCGCGATAGCTCGTCGAAACGGGATCGACCCACGTGCTCGTATGTTTTTCAAAATCGGTTTTGCGCATAACCCCCCCGTTCTGCTGCATAAAGATGTCGATCTTGTCCGCGATCTCGCCTTTATAAAAAGCGTCACGACCTTTCTCACCGATCAATCGCAACGTTTTCGCCAGGTCTGGGTTTTTGAAAATGTCGCCTTTCGCCGGCGTCCGCCCTTTGCCGTCGAGCGTGTAAGTTTCGAGGAATGCGCCGGGAAGCCCTTTATAGAGCCGAGGACCGAATGCCCAATAGTACGCGATCAACTCTGTGACTGGAAAACCGTCTTCGGCATAATGAATCGCCGGCGCGAGATCGTCGGCGAATTTCAGTTTGCCGAATTTCTTGTGGAGTTCGGCCCACGCATCGACGGTCCCCGGCACGCTGATCGGCAACATTCCCGTCGGCGGAATCGTCTTGCGATTCAGTTTGTCGAGCTCGGCTCTCATCTGCTCGTAACTCAAGCCGAGGGCCGAACGCCCGCTCCCGTTGATGCCGTAAAGCTTGTTCTCCTTCGCGCTGTAAATGATCGCAAACAAATCGCCGCCAATTCCGTTTGAAACCGGCTCCATCAAACCGAGTGTCGCATTCGCGGCGATCGCCGCGTCCACTGCGCTGCCGCCCTTTTTCAAAATGTCGATCCCAACTTGAGTCGCCGCTGGCACGCTTGTGCAGACTATCCCGTGCCGCGCCAAAACTTCCGACCGTGTCGCGAAGTTTTTCCCGGTAATCCGGTCGACTTGAGCGGAGGAAATCGCGGAAAATGCGAACAAGGTTGCGAAAAGAAAAAGGACGCGCATGGATGTCATGGCCCGAAATTTTATCGGATATGCGAGATTTGCCAAAGCCTGCGTTCAAGGAAATCGCACCCTGATCCGTCAAACCATTGGCATGTTAATTAGAATTTTTATCGCGCTCGCCCTGATGGTTTCCACGATTGTCCCGGCGCCCGCAGCCGAGCAGTCTCTCGGCGCCGCGCTGAAGAAGGTTTTTTCGACGCCGACACCTACGCCAAGGCCGCGAAAAAAGAAGAGCGCTGTTGCGACCAAAAAGAAGTCGCCGAGTCCCACGCCGACTCCGAAGAAATCCTCGACACCACGGGAGGAAGAATCGCCGGTTCCATCCGTAACGCCTTTCTCGAAAAAGAAGCAAACCCCGTCAGCGACAGAGGAATCGCCATCGCCTACTCCAAAAAAGAAAAAAAGATCACCGACGCCAACGCCATCGCCCAGCGCCTCCCCACATCGAAAGAAAAGAAGTTCGCCATCCCCACAACCGTTCGAAACACCATCGGCGTCTCCATCTGAAACTCCAATGCCAACGCCGACCGCTACTCCGGCAGAGTCGCCATCGCCGACTCCATCGAAGAAACACGGCGCGCCCAATGCCACCTTGTCGCCCGATCAAATCAAGGGCTTCGACAATTATCCGCCCAAAGTGCAAAAACTTCTCACCAGCGCGCTCGAACTCACCACGCGCAATCTCGATTACAAATACGGCTCGGCCGATCCGAATAGCGGCGGGATGGATTGCTCCGGTTTCGTTTATTTTGTCCTCAAACAAAGCGATATCGGCGATGTGCCGCGGGATTCGAGTGAACAATATTCCTGGGTCCGCCGGGCCCGTCAGTTTGAGTCGGTCCTGAGTCAAAAGGACGACTCTTTTGAATTGGAAGACTTGAAGCCGGGCGATTTACTTTTTTGGACCGGCACTTATGCGATCGAGCGCGACCCACCGATCACGCACGCAATGATTTATCTTGGCCGCGAAAAGAAAACTGGGCACCGCGTAATGGTCGGCGCAAGCGATGGACGTGTTTATCAAGGGGAATCCCGCAACGGTGTAAGCGTTTTCGATTTCAAAGTGCAGCGAAACGGAAAAGCGGACGACGGAAAATTGCGACCAACGTTCATTGGTTACGGCCATATTCCGGCATTGCGCGACTAGGCGCACTTGGATGATTTCGCGAAGCCCCGCAGTCCAATATTTAGATCGACAAATCGGCAGGAATTTCGCAATCACAGAGCAGGGTTTTCGAGGGTTGATAAGCACTAACAGCCCGAAAAACTTATGAACTGGAAAAAATTCTTCATTGCATTCATCGCAGCGTTCGTTTTTATGTTTGCCTTTGGCTTCATCTGGTACGGGAAGCTTTTGCACGGCGTGCACAATGAAGTGCCAGTGCTTTGGCGGACCGAAGCAGACTTCGGTAACTATTTCCCGTGGCTGATCCTTGGCCACGTCGTGATGGCGTTCTTTCTGACAATGCTCTGCGCTCGATATTCCTCGGGCGGCGCCGGATGCAGCGCATGCCTCGGCCTGCTGGTGGCGCTCGTTTATGCTGGAAACGACTTCATTACCTATGCGGTCCAGCCGATAACGACGAAAATCCTGTGCGGCTGGATCGCTGGCGACCTCCTTATGTTCGCCATCGCCGGTGCAATCATCGGCGCGATTTACAAACCGAGCACTTCGAGCGGCGTATAATCCGGTCTCTGAGATCGACATTGTTCTCGCCGTCGGGAAATTGCTTCCAACGCGGTTGAGCGCTGCTCTATCATCGTCTCAACCTGCCCATGGCCGAGACGGTTGAAAAACTGACGACGGGCGAACCGCTGACGATCGATCAGCTTCTCGAATATCTTCCAGCGCTAAAAGAAATCCCCCGCGCGCAGCTCGAGAATTGGGCCAAAGGCGCCGCCGTTCTTCACCGTTACCGCAAAGGCGAGATCGTTTGCGAAGAGGGCGAGTTCGGCTCGACCGCCTACTACATCGTCTCCGGCACGGTCGACATTTTCATTCATAATCCGCTCGCTCATCTGCGCACCAATCCGGTCCGCAATTTTCTCGGCCGCAGTATGCGGCGGATGAAAAGTTTTCTGACTGACGACCAAACCGATCATCGCCCGGAAGCGCACCAGCGAAAATTCATCGGCATCGACGCGAATGTCGATCTTCCAATCAATCGTCCGCTCGCGCAGCTCGGGCCCGGCGAATTGTTTGGCGAAATGACCTGTCGCACTTATCAACCGCGCTCCGCCACAGTCCAGGCGCGCGAGCCGTGCGTCATGGTCGAGATGCTGCGGGTGATTCTCGACATGCTCGTTGGCAACCGCCAGCCGTCGGAATTAACCAAAGCGACTTCCAAAGTGAAGATGCCGACGTTCAAAGGCACTTCCTTCAAGGCCGAGATCGAGAAAAAATATCGCGAGCGATCGCTTAACAATCATCTCCGCAGCGTTCCGCTCTTTGCTTCCCTCGACGACGAATTCCTCGAGCACCTTCGGCAACGCGTCGAGCTCGTTTCCTACAACCAAAACCAAACCATCTGCAAAGAAGGCGATGATGCGGACGCATTTTATCTCATCCGTTCCGGCATGGTGCGCGTTTCAAACGGGCTCCCCGGCGGCGAGATGGTGCGCACTTATTTAAGTCGCGGCGATTACTTTGGCGAAATTGGATTGCTGCGCTCAATCAAGCGCACCGCGACCTGCGCCGCGCTTGATGCCGTCGACGTGGTCAAAATTCTCGCCGCCGATTTTACGCTCATGCTGGAAAGATTTCCGGCGGTGCGTCAGCAAATCGAAGCGGTCGCCGGCGCGCGTTTCGCGGCCGATCAGCAAAAAGCGATCACGCCGGGATTGCATCTCGACGATTTTTTGAACCAGGGATTGTTCGAAGCGCAGAATCTTTTGCTGATCGATCTCGAGAACTGCACGCGGTGCGACGCATGCGTCCGCGCCTGTGCGCAGGCGCATGACGGAGTTTCGCGACTCCTTCGCGACGGTCTGCGTTACGAACATTTCCTGGTCGCCACCGCATGTCGATCTTGCCGCGACCCGCTTTGCATGACCCAATGCCCGGTCGGCTCCATTCGGCGGAAAGAGAACCTCGAAATCATCATTGAAGATTGGTGCATCGGCTGTGGCAAATGCGCTGAGCTTTGCCCCTACGGCAACATCAACATGCATCCGCTCGAAGTGATGAAAGAAATAAAGACCGAAATCAAAGGCAAAGACGGCGCGCCGGCGCAGGTGAAGATCGAGAAAAAGAAAATGACCGCTTACAAAGCGAACACCTGCGACCTTTGTACGCAGCTTTCAACCCCGAGCTGCGTCTACGCTTGTCCGCACGACGCGGCCAAACGCGTCGATCCGCAAAGATTTTTCGGCGACGCGATCACGGCGCAGAGCGAATTGATTGGTGCGACCTGGGCGCCAATGCCGGCGCGCTACGAGACCCATCACACTCACTAGGCGATGCGCATCGTCAATCGCGCACACTTGCCCTGGTTCATCTTTGTCGTGGCCGCGACTTTTTTTGCGACCTGGCTCTATATCGGAAATTTCACGTCCCAAACTTTACCGTCGGCGCTGCGTTTGCCGGATTCGTTACTCCAAAAGCCGTCTGAACATCACAGAGTCGGCGGGACGCCACTCGGTTTAATCTTCGGAACGATCGCATTGTCGATCTTCGTTTTCGCCGCGCTCCTCGGCGTCCGGAAAAAAATTGTGCTTTGGCGCGTCGGCACGGTGCAACGCTGGCTGCGCGCCCACATTTGGCTCACGCTATTGACGATTCCACTCGTGATTTTACACAGCGGCTTTCGGCTCGGCGGGCCGATGACCACATTGATCATCATTCTCTACGTCGTTGTGATGGTGAGCGGGATTTATGGTCTCGTGCTCCAGCATTACGTGCCCACAGTCATGATGGAGCGGTTGCCGGCTGAAAGTGTTTATGAACAGATTCCGCACATTCGCGCGCAACTCGTCGCCGCTGCGACAAAGATGCGCGATTCGTTCAAACCCGTGCCGCCAACCAAGGCTGACGCCGGCGCGCCCGCGCCAAGTCCGGCAAAAACGGTCACCGCAGGATCTGCTCCGATGGCCTCGACCGCGGCGGATTTGAGCACGCCCACCGCGCGCGCAAAAAGCGTTGTTGGATCGGCAATCATCGCAGAGACGATCGCGCCGCCGGAAAAAAGGCTGGAAGAAAAAATTCCACCGCCGCGCCCGCCGAATACAAAGCCGCCGGAAACAATGGGAACGCCGACCGCGCGTGTTCCGGAAGGCGCGCCTGTTCCCGCCGGAACGGAAAAAATTACCGGCGTCGCGCCGCCGTCAGTTGAACCGAAAGCGGTTGCACCACCAACGCCGATCGCCGCTTCCGCCGCTGCGCCGGGCGAAAAACCGCCGCCTGCGACGGTCGCGCAACCGATCGCAAAAACACCAGCGGCCGGGGCGTCTACGAAAATTACGGCCGCCACCGACGCCGATTCCGAATCAGCGTTGCTTGATTTTTTAGATCGCCAGATAATTCCGTACCTCTCTGCCAGACGCGGCGATCGCATGCGACTCGGCAAACCGCGTTTTTCCGAAGACACGTTTCGCTTCGTCAAACTCCGCGTGACCGAAGCGTATCGCGATCGCGTCGAAGAAATGAAGGGCTGGTGCGACGAACGGCGGATGCTCGATCTCCAGATCAAATTGCAACACTGGCTGCACGCCTGGCTGTTCGTCCACGCGCCGATCTCGTTTCTGCTGCTGATGCTCGTTTTCTGGCACGCCTACGTAACACTCTTCAATTACTGATGCCCCGCTGCCAAAGTTCACTCGTTAGGCTTGACTGCTTAAAGCAGTCAAGTTTGCGGCGGGTTTGGCGGCCTGTAACTGCCGCCTTGAATTGAAATGGCCAAACCGGGACGCACCCAAAAACAGATCGCCGAGCGTTACAAAGGCAATCTCGGTTATTATCGCCGACTTCATCCCTGGCGGCGCACGCGATTCATCATCAGTTTAATCACGATCTTTGGCGGACTGGTCGCGATCGGGCTTTTTCAAAAGCACGGCCGCGAAACTTTTTTTAACGCGGGCAAAATTTCGACGAGTCACGCCAAGTTCGCGGACGACTGCGCCCAATGTCACGACCGCGATGCCGTCACTGGAAAATTTACCGAGGTGTTACGCGATCGTTTTCGTAACGGCGTCGCCGTCGAAGCGATCGATCGCAAATGCGAGACTTGCCATCAGAAACACAGCTTTCACCAAGCGAACGTCGTTCAAAACCGCTCCTGCTCGGCGTGTCATCAGGAACATCGCGGGCTCAGTAATCTTAGATTGGTCGCGACCTCGCAATGCGCGACCTGCCACAACAACTTCGCCATGATGACTGCGTCGGCCGAAAAAGGAATGCACCTTCCGCGCGATGCATTCCACCGACATCCACATCCCCCGCAGCAGATCGTTTTCGAGCTGCCGCGACCGCCGCAAGGTTTTACGGCGACATTCGCTTCGTTTTGGGAAGCGCATCCCGAATTTCAGTTGACACGCGTCAGCGCGCGCGATCCCGACGTGCTGCGTTTCAATCATCAGCGTCATTTCGCTTCCGACATTCCGCCGCTGAATGGACAGAAGCTCGATTGCAATTATTGCCACCAACTCCAGCCGGACGGCCGCTTTTATCAACGGATCAGTTTCGCTGCCAATTGCCAGGCGTGTCATTCACTCCAGTTCGATTGGAGAAATCCTGAAATGCGCATTCCGCATGGGAATGTCGATCTTGTCCGGACATTTTTGCGGAGCCTGCCCGCGCAATACGCGGATTACGCCCGCTTGAAGAAAGGAATTCCTGAGCGCGAGGTTCCAGGTTTCGTCGCGCAACAAATCAAACAGCTACGCGATCAGTTTCATTCCGGCGATGAGCTCGAGCGCGCCGTCTTCTTCACCAAGGACCCCTACAAGCCGCAGCAAGCGATGGGTGCGGCCGCGCGTGGCAACTTTACCGGCTGCGCTTTTTGCCACGAAGTGAAAACAGCCGCGAATGCCATGCCCGCAATTACAAAACCGATTTTAGTCGATCGATGGATGCCGCAGGCAAATTTCAATCACGCCAAACATCAGGTCGATCCGGTCACGCAAAAGCCGCTCGACTGCAATCTTTGCCATCAGGCAACGCAGAGCCGTGAGACATCCGATGTTCTAATGCCCGCGAAAGCGAACTGCACCATCTGCCACAGCCCGCAGGGGAAAATCGCCGCCGAATGCATCACTTGTCATACTTATCACGCGCCGATTGCAGCCCAGACGACAGTCGCCGGCGTTTCTCTCAGAGAAATGCTGCTTGGTCAAAGGTGAGCCGGCGAAAAGCCCAAATCCCAAGCATCAAATCCCAAAGAAGCGCCAAGTTCCAATCTTCAAGGTGTCCAGCGCATCGCGTCTTTTGAGATTTGGGGACTGGGATTTCTTTGGAGCTTGGGATTTGGGTTTTGGTGCTTAATTGGAAGGATGGATTTCGCGAAGAAAACACCAGCTCAGCTGGGTTATCGCATGCCGGCCGAGTGGGAACCGCAAGCCGCGACCTGGTTATCCTGGCCGCGGCGCGAAGGAATCAGCTTTCCGGATGCGTTCGACTGCGTATTGCCCGCGTTGCGCGAAATGGTCGCGGCGCTCATCGAAAGCGAACCGGTCTGCATCAACGTCATTAACGGAGCGCATGAAGCCGAAGCGCGCTCTGTTCTCGATCTCCTGCCGCAGGAGTGTATCACCTATTACGAAATCCCAACGAACGAACCGTGGTGCCGCGATCACGGCCCGATTTTCCTGACCCGCGACGCCGATCCGAAGCTCGCCATCGTGGATTGGGATTACAACGCCTGGGGAAATAAATATCCGCCGTTCGATCTGGATGAAGTCGTTCCGACGCGCATTGCTGAGATCCTGAAGATTCCGGTTTTTTATCCGCGCATGATTTTGGAAGGCGGCTCAATCGAAGTCAATGGCGCGGGCGCCCTCCTCACCAGCGAATCGTGTCTTTTAAATAAAAACCGCAATCCAAAACTCTCGCGTGGAGAAATCGAGCAACGCCTTCGCGACTATCTCGGTGTCCGCGAAATTCTTTGGCTGGGCGATGGAATTGAAGGCGACGACACCGACGGCCACATTGATGATCTCGCACGTTTCGTTTCGGAAACCAAAGTTGTCACCGTGGTCGAGGAGGATTCCGATGACGCAAATTACCAGCCTCTTCAAGACAATTTAAACCGCTTGTCCGGCTTCGGACTCGACATTGTCACTTTGCCGATGCCGAAGAAAATGGTTCGCGAAGGTCAACGCTTGCCCGCGAGCTACGCGAACTTTTACATTGCCAATAGCTGCGTGCTCGTCCCGACTTTCGCCGATCCTGCCGACGAACGTGCGTTGTCGATCTTGCGCGACTGCTTCCCCAATCGTCGCCTCGTCGGAATTGACTCCCGCGAATTAATCTGGGGCCTGGGCACATTTCATTGCCTGACCCAGCAGCAGCCAAAGGTGCTGTAGAGGCCGCTGTCCTCAGCGGCAATCCGGAATCAGCCGCCGAGTCGGCGGCCACTACAGTTAATCGGCTTCAGCCGCCGGTTTGTAGCCGCTTTTGAGAATCGCGTCGTGGAGATCGGGCGCGTGCGTCTTGCGGGCGTCGAATTTCACGGTCACTCGTTCGTCCGGAAGGTCGACGATCACGTCTTGGACGCCGTTTATTTTCATTAACACCGGCCGCAGCTTTCGGACGCATTCGTCGCAGTCTTCGCCCTCGGTCGCAATTTCGATCGTCTCGACGATCGCGTGATCGGCGCGCTCGGGATTATGAGGGTCGCTAGGTTCAGGCTCGTTTGGTCGGGCAGGATCCATCATTTATTGAACGCGCGCGGCTGGCTCGGCGGCCGTCTCGCGCGCGATCGGTTCGAGCACACGCCAGACGTTATTGGCGAGAATTTTCTGGCCGGCCGCGTTCGGATGGACGCGGTCCGGTTGATTCAAGAGCGGATCGCCGCTGACCCCTTCGAGCAAATAGGGAATGAGCGCGGCGCTATTTTTGGCGGCGAGGTCGGCGTAGATCTGGCTGAAAGCGAAGACGTAATCGTCAGAGGCATAATTTGGCAGCTGCATTCCGGCGATGATGATCCTCACATTCGGATTGCGCGCTTTTACTTGGTCGATGATCGCTTGCAGATTGTTTCGAATTTCCGCGATCGGCACGCCGCGAAACGCGTCGTTGATGCCGAGCTCGAGAACGAAGATGTCGATCTTGCGTTTAAGATGCGCGGGCAAGCGGTGCAATCCGCCGTCGGTCGTCCCGCCGGTTTGACTAGCGTTGGTGATTTCAAAGCTCAGATTGGCCGCCCGCAATTTCTCGGTCAACAGCGCCGGATAAGCTTGAGTCGATCTCAGGCCGAACCCTTGAGACAAGCTGTCGCCGAGAACGAGGATCCGTTTCACTGGTGAAAGATCGTGGGCCGCGGTCATGGATTGCCCAAGAAAGATAAGCGCGAGACTAACGACTGCCACCGTGATCGCCCTCATAATTCCATCAACGAAAAAGCCAACCTAACATTGAATGTTGGACGTTGAACGTTAGGGTGTAAACCCTTCCAAATTTAACCCTTCTTGTTTATGGCTAATTACGGAATCAACGGCTTCGGACGCATCGGTCGCAATGTCTTGCGCGCGATGACGCAAAAACAAGTCGAGCACGTCCGCGCAATCAATGATCTCACCGACACTAAAACTCTCGCTCATCTCCTCAAATGGGACTCGGTCCATGGCCGGTTCGACGGCGAAATCGGATTCGACCAGGAGAACATCGTTGTGCGCGGTCACAAAATTAAGATCTTCAAGGAACGCGACCCGGCAAATCTCCCGTGGAAAAAGTTGGATGTCGATGTTGTCCTGGAATCGACCGGTTTTTTCACTGCACGCGACAAAGCAGAACTGCACATCACCAAGGCTGGAGCAAAACGGGTGTTGATCAGCGCGCCGGCGAAGAATCCGGATGCGACACTCTGTATCGGGATCAACGACAGCGTCTACGATCCGGCGAAGCACACCATCGTTTCCAACGCCAGCTGCACCACCAATTGCCTCGCGCCGATGGCGAAAGTGTTGCACGACAAATTCGGTATTGCACATGGATTCATGAGCACGATCCACAGCTACACCAATGACCAGCGCATTCTCGATTTTCCCCACGAAGACTTGCGACGCGCGCGGGCGGCCGCGATCAGCATCATTCCTTCGAGCACCGGCGCAGCCAAAGCGATCGGCGAAGTGATTCCAGATCTGAAAGGGAAGTTGAACGGTGGGGCGTTTCGAGTGCCGACGCCGGACGGTTCCGTCACCGATTTCAGCGCAGTCCTCGAAAAAGATGCGACAGTCGACGCCGTAAACGCTGCGTTTAAAGCAGCCGCGTCCGACAAAAGTTATAAAGGCGTGCTCGAATACAGCGACGAACCGCTCGTGTCCCACGACATTATCGGCAATCCGCACTCATGCATCTTCGACAGCAAACTGACCATCATGCTCGGCAACCGTTTCGTGAAAGTGGTCGGTTGGTACGACAACGAGTGGGGCTACAGCAATCGCTGCGTCGAAATGCTCGAGATGCTCGGAAAATAATGGCCAAACTTTCGGTCCGAGATGTCGATGTTCGCGGCAAGCGCGTTTTGACTCGCGTCGATTTCAATGTGCCGATCAAAGAGAACGGCGACCAAATTGAAATCACGGACGATACGCGAATCCGCGAAGCGTTGGCGACGATCAATTATCTCCGCGAGCAAAAAGCGAAAACGATTTTGATGTCACACTTTGGCCGGCCGAAGGGTAAGCGCGTCCAGAAATACTCGTTGCGACCGATTGGCGATCATTTGCACACCCTGATTGGTCAGCCGGTCATCTTCAGTCACGACACGATTGGCGATGTTTCGAAGAAAATCATTGAGCACATGGAGAACGGCGACGTCGCGCTGCTCCAAAATCTGCGCTTTCAGCCTGAGGAAGAAGCGAACGACCCCAAATTCGCGCAGGCGCTGGCCAAATTCGGTGAAGTTTATGTCAACGACGCCTTCGGCGCGGCCCATCGCGCCCACGCTTCGACGGTCGGTGTGACCAAGTTCATTGAGAAATGCGCAATGGGTTTCTTAATGGAGAAGGAGTTGAAGTATCTCCATGAAGAGCTGGACAACCCGGTCAAGCCGTTCGTCGTGATCATGGGCGGAGCGAAAGTCTCCGATAAAATCGGCGTCCTCAAAGCGTTGATGAAAAAGGCCGATACGATCCTGATCGGCGGCGCGATGGCGAATACGTTTTTCAAAGCCCAGGGAATTCCGGTCGGTGACAGCCGCGTTGAAGCGGACAAAACAGACCTGGCGACCGAACTTCTCGATCTTGCGAAGGAGCGCGGCGTGAAATTTCTCCTGCCGATCGATGTTCTCGAAGCGCAGGAAATTCGCGCGGGCGCGCCGACTCGAAACACCAGCCGCTTGTCGCGCGAACACGGGATCACTGACGGCTGGCAGGCGGTCGATATCGGCAACGCGACGATCGCTTTGTTTGAGGAGGAGATTGCGAAAGCAAAGACGATTCTGTGGAATGGCCCGGTCGGCATTTTTGAAATTCCGGATTTTGCCGAAGGAACAATCGCGATCGCAGAAGCGCTGGCCAAATCAGGCGCGACCACCGTCATTGGCGGCGGCGATTCGGTCACGGCCGTGAAACAAGCTGGGCTAGCCGACAAAATGACTTTCATTTCTACCGGCGGGGGGGCGTCGTTGGAACTTCTGGAAGGGAAGGAACTACCAGGCGTTGCTGCCTTGAGTGATAAGGTCTAGACAGGATTTACGGGATTAACTGGATGGACGCATAGACTGCTCGGAAGCTCCATCTTTAAGAATCCTGCAAAATCCTGTTAATCCTGTCTAAAGAATTTATGAGAAAGAAAATCGTTGCCGCGAATTGGAAAATGAACATGACGCAGGCCGAATCGGCGCGTTTTGTTGAATCATTGGTCCTGGATATTGGCGACATCACCGACGTCGAAGTGGTGATCGTTCCGCCATTCACTGCGATTGCGAAAGTAATGGAAGCGCTCGGTACATCGCAAAGCATCAAAGTGGGGGCGCAGAACATGCATTGGGAACCGAATGGTCCATTCACCGGCGAAATCAGTGCGGCGCTGCTGCGCGATTTGCTCGTGCGTTACGTCGTGCTTGGTCACAGCGAACGGCGCACCTTATTTCGCGAAACCGATGAAATTGTGAATCGCAAAGTCCGCGCTGCGCACGAAGCGACGTTGCGGCCAATCGTTTGCGTCGGCGAAACCCTGGAGCAGCGCGACAAGGGAAATGTGGAAAAAATATTGTCGATCCAACTGCGCGGAAGCTTGAAGGACCTCAACGAAAAGGAACTTCAGGAGACGGTGATCGCATATGAACCGGTCTGGGCGATCGGCACCGGCCGGAACGCAACGCCTCAGCAGGCGCAGGAAGCACACGCGTTCATTCGCCGTACCCTGCGTGAAATGTCGGACGACGCGACGGCCGATCGCATTCGCATTCAGTACGGCGGTAGCATGAAACCGGAGAACGCGCGCGATTTGATGACGCAACCCGACATTGACGGCGCGCTCGTTGGCGGGGCCAGCCTCGATCCGCGCAGCTTTGCCCAAATTGTGAAAGCCGCGCGTGACGAAAAGTAATTACTGTTTGATCTCGAGATAAGTGCGGGCCTGCACCTTATTCGTGCCCGGTTGCAATTCTTCCACGCGCATCTGTTTTAGGAACCAGCGGTTGTCGATCTTTTGCGCAGAGATGACTTCGAAGCGTTTCGCGAGTTTTCCGTCCCAGTCATAGGCTTCCATTCGCATGAGCGCGCCGCTCGCTTTGTCGACCCAGATAACGACGTTCCAGTACTGGGAATTCCGGGAAGGCGCGACTACTTGCAGTTTCCAGCAGCTGCGCGTGCGCACCGTTTCGTCGCCGAGCACGCGCGCGTTAGGCCAATAAAGAAATTTTAGGGCAAGATCTTCGTAGCTAATGCCGGTGCCGCGAATTTTCTCATTCAACTTCTCCGCCGGAAATTTTTCCGCGCCCGTGTCGGTGACTAGATCGAGGCGCGATCCGTTTTCACCGAGGCGCAATTGCAAGACTTCCTCGGGGTCGGAGAATGAATAACGAACGAGGGACCCAGTTTGAGTGAGGTGAAACGGAATCACTTTTTCGTCCTCGCGCAGCTGGCCATCGAGATCAATTTGCTGTCGCGACTCGAGCAGGCGAACCAAATCCAGAATCTCTTTCGCGGAAGGAGCTGGGGCGGCGTCGGTCGCCACCGCGAGCGCGAGAAAAATGACGAATGCCGAATGCCTAATGACGAAGGAATGACGAAATCCAAACGCCGCCGAGCGTTTGCGTCGTACGTTCGTCACTTGAGCGTTCGACCTTGTTCCGTCATTCGTCATTCGTCATTCGTGCTTCGTCATTATTAGACATTCAGCGTTCGGTCATTCACACTTTAGGCTCAAGTTTGCAATTCCAACATGGATCAGACGCTCTTTCATCTTATCAACGAGCGATGGACGAGTCCGGCTCTGGATTTGTTCATGGCCGCGGTCAGCGACGCCGACGTCTGGAAGCCGTTACTCATAATAATTGTCCTTGCCGCTCTCATCTTTGGCAGTTTCCGGGCGCGCGCCTGCATTTTTTGTTTATTGATCGCGATCGTGATTGCCGAGCCGCTCACGAACACATTGAAGTCGGCGATCAATTGCAAACGACCGAAGCATGTCGCGTCCGTCCGCATGGTGCGATTGGAGAAAGGGCGGCCGGAATTCATGTCGATTTTCCAAAAACCGGTCGTGCGCCGTTCGGACGAATCTGATCGGCGGCGCGGCGATGCTTCTTTTCCGTCGGGCCACATGACCAACAACACCATCGCGGCAATCTGTTTGACGCTGTTTTACCGGCGCGGCTGGCTTTACTGGATTTTCGCCGCGCTTGTCGGTTATTCGCGAATTTATTTGGGGGCGCACTGGCCGAGTGACGTCATCGGCACAATCTTTTTGGCCGCGGCCGAGACATTTTTTATTCTGGCGGCGCTGGAATTGATCTGGCGTTGGGCCGCGAAAAGATGGGCCCCGCAAATTTTTGCACGACACCCAAGTTTGGTAGTTCGTCCGGCCGAATGAGCAAGACACGAGCGGTTTGGTTTTTCATCGCAGCCTTGACGCTGATTCGATTGTCGATGTTGGGCTCGACCGATCTCGAATTCGATGAAGCGCATTACTGGATGTGGTCGGAGCGACTCGCGCCCGGTTATTTCAGTAAAGGTCCAGGCATCGCATTCGCAATCCGCGCCAGCACGATGCTGTTCGGTCCGACCGAATTCGGCGTGCGTTTTTGGAGCCCGATCCTCGCCGCCGGCACGAGTTTGCTTCTTTTCTATCTCGGAAAGCGTTTGTTCAACGAGAACGTCGGGCTGTGGAGCGTGATCGCGTTCAACGTCACGCCGATCTTCAACGTCGGCGCGTTTGTTATGACGACGGATGCGTTGTCGATCTTTTCTTGGACGGCATCGATGTTCACATTCTGGCTGGCGATTGAAAAAAGTCCGCGCTTTTCATTTTACTGGCCACTAACCGGATTGCTGATTGGTCTGGGATTTCTCAGCCGATTCACCAACGCATTCGAAGTCGTCTGTGTTCTGCTGGTACTCGCCCTCGCGCCGCGGTTGCGTCAGGAGTTTAAGCGTCCGGGGCTTTATTGGTTGCTCGGGATCTTCGTGGTTTGCACGATCCCGCCGATCGTCTGGAACGCGCAACATGCCTGGGTCACGACGATGCATTTACGGACGCGCGGCGGTCTGGCGGAAAACATCGGCTTTAGGCCGCTCGAGCCGCTCAAATTTTTTGGCGAGCATTTCGTATTTTACTCGCCGCTGCTCTTCGGCGCGCTGGTTTGGGCCGTGATCGGCGGCTGGCGACGGGTGAACCAGCAATTCAAGATTCTCTTTCTGTTTTGGTTTGGTTTTCCCGTGTTCGCTTTTTATTTCCTGCTCTCGCTCAATCACGTCGCGACTCCGAACTGGGACGCCGTTTCGTTCGTCAGTCTTGGATTGCTCGCGGTTCATTTTTGGAACGAGCGGATCGAAAAGCACGGCGTCAGAGTTTTCGCGACGACGGCCGTTGTTCTTGGTTTCCTGCTCAGTTTCTTTTCGCTCGATACCGATATTCTGCGCAGCGCCGGCATCCTGCGTTTGTTGAAGATGATTCATCTTGTCCGGCCCGATCCAAGCGATCGTTGGCGTGGTTGGAAATCGCTGGCCGCGGAAGTGGAGCGGATCCGAAACGAACAGGAAGCAAAACTGGGCGAGAAATTATTTATGATTGCGGACGAACGCCATCGCGCTTCTGAGATCTCGTTCTATCTGCGCGACAAACGCGTCGAAGGTCCCGGACATCCTCCGGTTTATCTCGTCGAATCCCAGGACCTGATTAACCAGTTTTCGTTCTGGCCGCGCTACGACCAATTTGTTGATGCGCCTGCCAGGCCGGGCCAATCGCCGGATGAAACGCTCACTGAGCAAAAAGGAGAAAATCCTTTTACGGGACGAAGCGCGCTCCTCATTCGAAATTACGGTAAGAATCCGCCGCACAACATTCGTGCGGCGTTTGAATCCACTGAGGCTGTCGGCACAATCGAATTGAAGCGTTTTGGCCAACATGTGCGCTACTGGCAGGTTTTTCTTTGCCGCGGTTACCGCACCTTGCCGTTATGAACCAGGCTTCCGCGATTCCAGCCGTCTCTGTCGTGGTTCCCGTTTTTAACGAAGAAGAGAACGTGTCGATCTTGCAATCGGAGTTGCGGGCCGCGCTCTCCGGCTTGGATTACGAAATTGTTTTTGTCGATGACGGCTCGACCGATCGCAGCGCCGAAAGGATCGAAACCGCTCCAAATATTCGAATTCTTCGTTTTGAAAGAAACACCGGTCAAAGCGCCGCCCTTTACGCGGGTATTCGCGCTGCACGCGGAGAGACGATTGTGATGATCGATGGCGACCTGCAAAATGATCCGGCTGACATTCCGCGTTTACTCGAGCAAATTTCACGAGGCGCCGATCTCGTTTGCGGTTATCGCGCAAAGCGGAAAGACACACTCACCAAGCGCATGACCAGCCGGATTGCGAATTTTGTTCGGAGCCGCTTCACCAAAGATTACGTGCGCGACACCGGTTGCACCCTCAAGGCGATGCGTCGCGAATGCGCGGACGCGCTGGCTCCGTTTAAAGGCATGCACCGGTTCATTCCCGCGTTGATTCGGGGCGCCGGCTATCGGCTCGTGGAAATTCCGGTGAACCATCGACCCCGCCGCTTCGGTCAGACCAAATACGGCTTTGGCAACCGCG
>Ga0209159_1000925_pt1 | contig 24251 bp, 22 predicted proteins | sample GraSoiAngelo_144_FD_185901 | JGI IMG/M metagenome (GOLD analysis project Ga0209159, IMG submission 185901) | Grasslands soil microbial communities from the Angelo Coastal Reserve, California, USA - 14_1009_02_40cm (SPAdes) (version 2) | ecosystem: Environmental > Terrestrial > Soil > Grasslands ...
ACGCGTCGATTTGATTTGTCTCACGCACGGCCATGGCGATCATGTCGGCAACGCGGTCGAAATCGGAAAGCGAACCGGCGCCAAGCTCGTTTCCACTTACGATCTGGCCGAGGCGATGAAACTTGCCCTCGGCTATCCGGCGGAACAGGCCGACAACGACACGACCGGCGCTTTCGGTGGGCAACTCAGTCTACTCGATGGTGATGCGACGGTTTGTTTTGTGCCGGCATGGCACGGATCTGGCGTGGTGAAGGACGAGATGTCGCCACCAATTTACGCAGGGAACCCCAGCGGACTCGTCCTCACCATTCGCAACGGTCCAACCATTTATCACACCGGCGACACAGCATTCTTTTCCGACATCGCGCGCGTCTCCGATTATAACCAGATCGATATCATGCTGGTATGCATCGGCGATCATTTCACCATGGGACCAATCCGCGCAGCGGATGCGGTGAAAGCGGTGAATCCGCGCAGCGTCGTGCCAATCCACTACGGCACCTTTCCAGTGCTGACGGGGACACCCGAAGAATTCGAGCGCGAACTGAAAAAGCGCGAGGTCAAAGCCCAACTGCGCGTCATGAAACCCGGCGAAACGATTTCGTTGTCGGACGGAGGCGATTGAACGCCAGTCCACATTCGAATATCAAAGTACACAACAAGGGAAAGCCAGGGCAAATGTTTGATTTCAGAAATGGAAAACCGCTGATGGAGGGTCTCATTCCGGAGGGTCTGTCGCACGCCGCGACTTCGTTTGTCGAATCGCTCAAAATTAATTCGATTACGGAAAAGGCGCGGCGCGCCCGGCGGGTTGTGATTAAACGTCGGAATATTTACAGCGAACGTGCCGCCGGTTTGATCAACTTTTACTTTCGCGCGGCCGGCATTCCAATTCGCTATTTGAGCGACGTGCGAGAATGGCGCCGGTGGGAAGCGCGATGTTTTCGAATGCTTAACCGCGACCGTTTTCGCGCAAAGGTAACGGACAGTCGGACGGTGAGGCTGGACAAATTACCGGGCGACAACCTGTGGGATCACATGAACCGAGGAACGCTCACGCCACGAATGTTGAAGGCAGCCGGTAGTGAATATCGGCGGGCCCATCATTTCAAAAGCGAGGCGTTCGGCAGCGGCTGGTCGCATGGCGATGCTTCGATGACCAATGTGATCTACGACGAGAAAACGGAGTGCGCCCGGTTGATCGATTTTGAGATTAGACACGAAAAATCGCTGCCGACGACCGCGCGTCAGGCCGACGACCTGCTCGTTTTCCTGCTCGATATGGTGGGAAGAATTCCGAACCGACAATGGCTGCCGTTCGCGATTTGTTTTCTGCGTGCCTACAACGATGGCGCCGTCATACGCGAATTAAAAAAACGTCTCGTCGTTCCGACCGGCCTGGCCTTGATCTGGTGGAATGTGCGGACCAATTTTACCGGAACCGCAAAAGTAAACCAGCGTTTTCAGGCGTTGCGTCGTGCCATCGGTAAACTGGAACTTCATCGCTCGCTTGCGACCGATTCCGCGCGCAAAAAACGGCGACCTTCGATTAGCTGCCAGAGAATGAGACCGGGAATCCCGACGATTAAATCGCGGAAACGCGCGAGCAAAGATATGGCAAAAGCCGTTTCTCCCGGAATGCCGAGAAGATTGCCGACGACAAGGTAACCGCTTTCCTGCACCCCGAGCTGACCCGGAACGGGAAAAGCCGCGGATTTAACAGTCATGGCCATGCTTTGCAGAATGAGCGCGTTCAAGAACGTCGCGTGAGCCCCGAGTGCGTAGAGTGCGATAAAAATTTCGCCGGAGCTGCCGATGAGCGAAACTATTGTCCAAATGCAACATGCCAGAACACCACGCCGACGTGCATAAAAGTCGCGCACGGTTTGGTCGAGCGTTTCTCCGCTTTGCACGAGCGAGCTCCATTCCGGCGACTTAACGAGACGTGTGATGATGACACTGACGAAGCGAAACATTCCCAGGCGCTGCGCAATGTAGAACCCGGCGATGGCAACGATCGCGAGAATGGCCCCGACCAAAGTTGGACCGACAAGACTGGTTCGACCGGTAGCCTCGACCAGCAGCACAAGTCCTAGCAGCGTGAATACGATTTGGGTAACGACGCCGAGGGTAACATCGACAATCACGCTTGCGGCTGCTGCGGCCATGGGAGTGCCGGTAATGGTGGAGAGGCGCGCACGCACGATATCGCCGCCAACGGCCGCTGAAGGAATGAGATTGCTGATCGATTCGCCGATCCAGCGCATCCAAAACAAGCTTTGCCAGCGCGGGCGCACCGCCTTCGGGAAAAGCACATGCCAGGCGATGGCATCGAGAAGGATCGGCACAAAATGAAATGCCGCGATAGCAGCAATGGCCCAACCGGCGGTCGCAACCGCGGTGCCCACCGCCATCACCCCTTGCCGAACGAGCAGGATAGTAAATAGGGCCGCGCCGGCGAAGCCAAGAATGTAAATGGTGAGTTTGATTTTACCGCGCGTTTTCATCGAGGGCCTGAAGAGTGATCGTGAGCACGACATGGCATGGTCGCAACTGACGATGCAAACGTGCGAGAGAACAAGAGCGGCGATCTTTAGATCGCCGTTTCTTAAACTCGGCGGCTTGGAAGCCGCCGCTCTTGAGGCGCAGCTTAACGCGACTACTTGTGCGCTACGATGTCCGCGACAAACGGACGTGCGGAAGCACGTGCGTCCACGGTAGCCACGGTAGCCACGATCGCTGACTGCGGCTCTTCCACCGCAATAGCCACCGGCGCTACCACACCGCGCCGCATCGGCTTTAATAAGAGCGCACAGATCATCAGCCAAAGAACGCCAAGAAACATCGCCGCAATGACGTCGCTGAGATAATGCGCGCCAAGAGCAATGCGACTGAATCCAACCAGCATTACCAGCATCGCGGCGGAAAGAATGATCAATCTTTGCCGGCGCTTCGATTTCATCAGCGGCAGCAGAAACAAAAGCAGCTGACCGTAGAGCAAAGTCGCTCCGATGGTATGGCCGCTGGCAAAACTGTAGCCCGACCAATCGACGAACCAGCCATCGAGAAAGGGACGATGCCGATGGACCGCGAGCTTGAGTAATTCGTTTAGGACCATGCCGCCGGGAACGGCCACAATCATTGTGACAAGAGCAGTCCAGGCACGTTTCCACACGAAGAATATTACGGCCAGAAACAGGACGACGCCGATCAATTGGGCTGAGCCAGGCTCACTAAAAACGCGCAGGAGATTCACAAAGGCCTGGCTAAGATGGGCATGGAACCAGCCGGCGATTTGATGGTCCGCACCGGCTAACGGATTGACCATTGCCAAGGTCGCGCCGCTCTGAGGGGGAAGGGAGGCGTTAAACACAAAAAACGATGTCCACATAATATATGCGGGACTCCGCCTTCGTCCAATATTTGTTAGGCGAAATTTCAATTTTTTTTGCCAGGTGGTACAGGAACACCAGCCTGTGGCCTGTGCACCAGCGGGTTGAAACCCGCTGTGCCGTTTTATATTCACGCCACTCTTCCCGGAACAGCGGAGTAAAACTCCGCTGGGCGCACAGGCTTTCAAGCCTGTGTTCCTTCGCGGTTAATGCCGCCTGCTCGACACGGCGGCCACTAACGGCACTTTCCATGCTCCTTACTCCATGGCTAGAGCGTCCGGCATTACCTGACAAGCCTGTGAAACCCATCTTTCCGACAATCCCCCCTTGCTAACTCGCACTGAATCTTATACATCAACCGCGACTCGCACATCCGATTCACTCATGTCTGCTTACTCCAATTGGCTATGAATAAAATCCACCTCCGAAGAAATTTGCTCGTCTCATTGGTTTGGGGGCTATCGATCTTTGCGATTTTTGCCGGTGCCGGGGTATTCGCGGGAACCGAACCGGAAATACAGCAACCTGCGCAGCCGCAGGACGAAAATTCCCATGATATCTTTTCCTACGATTCGGTTTATACCTTCCGGAGCGATTTCAAAAACGAACCGCGACTCGGCGAGGGCGATTCTTATTATAACGATTTCAGTTACGACCATCGCTTTCTCATTACCGGCAAGTGGTATTTCCGCACCGGGTTTGAGTACGAGCGTTACGATTTTGGCGGCAGCAATGGGCTTCCCGACCACCTCCAGGCGTTATACGGACATCTCGCAATTGAATATGTGGTCAAGGATCACGCCGGCGCTGGCCTCGAACTCGACCCTGGCGTTTATTTTCAAAACCGCATCACAGGCGATGCCTTCGATATTCCATGGAAACTCTTTGTCTCTTTCCCACTAAAAAAAGACAAGATCTTCGGTGTCATCGGCGTGGGCGGTGCGCTGTATCAGGATCCGATTATCGCTCCCGGCGGCGGTTTGATCTGGCTGTTCAGCGATAAGTTGCGGTTGGAAGGGGTGTTTCCGAAACCGGCGCTGGTTTATAACTTGAATGACGACTGGCAAATCCGACTCGCCGGCAATCTGGTTTACGAAAGCTTCCGCACCGACGATGTGTTTACGCCGCTGCACAAACTGCGGCTCCACAATGCCGTCGTACAGTACAACGAAGATCGCGCCGGGCTGCAGGTGAGTTATTCCGGAATCAAGCACGTGAAAATTACCGCTGCGGCGGGTTGCACATTCAGGCGCGATTTCGATTTCTTCCGCGCCCATGTTAGTGAGAAAACCGATCCGGCGCCCTATTTGCAGCTAAGCGCCGAAGCGAAATTCTAGGAAATACAGAGCTCAAGCCCTGTGCGCCACGCCGGCCTGCGGCCTGTGTTCCTACGCGAAACTGCTCACGCGAAATCTCGCTCCTCGCCCGATGTGGAATAGGTTCATCGAGATCGCGACCTTTCGGACCTGCAAACTTCTAGCGCGGTTGTTTCCTCCGCAGCCAAAACCGCTACCACGCCAGGCGCGCCTGATTCTGGTTTTCAGCACTACTGGCCTTGGCGATGGATTGTTTGATTCGGCTGCGATTCGCAGCCTGAAGTTGGGTCATCCTGCCGCGAAGTTGATCGTGTGTGCACCGAACGCGGCAAGCGGTCGCTTTGCATAACCGGTGCGTGGACGAGGTCGTGCCATTTGGAAAATCCCCCCTTCGTCAATTAAAATTGCTCTGGCGCTTCCGACGTGACCGTCCAGATCTCGTAGTAGTGCTGCATGTCAATGAGGAGGTTAATCCCCTCGCTTACTGGATTAACCGTGATGCAGTAGTCCCCTTCACGAATTTGAGTGAGAGATACGTCTTTCTCGCTGCTCATCCCGTTAAAGTTCGAGATACGCAACACGCGGTCGTTTTGCCTCTGAAAGTAGCGCAATACGCCGGCGGCGCGACCGTCCCTCCGCGAATAATCTACGAGGTGAAGGCCGATGAACTCGCGGGCATTCGCGTTAGATTCGCCGACTGGATCGATCATCCCTACGTGGTTTTTCAAACAGGTGGAGGAAGGGCTTTATTCTGGCGAGATTGGCCCGTAGAAAACTACGTGACAGTGACCCACTGGTTTTCAGATCGCTTTGCCCACAAGGTCATTCTCACGGGCGGATTGGAGAACCTGGAAAGAGCCAACGCAATGGAACGAGCGTGCCCGGAGGTGATCAATCTTACCGGTAAAACCACGCTCGCTGAAACCGCTGCGCTACTTTGTCTCGCGAAGTTGTTACTCACTACGGACACAAGAATCATGCATCTCGGCTTCGCCGTCGATTGTCCTCTTGTTTGTCTATTCCACGATTTGTGCCCGGCCAAGGATTACTGCCCACCGGGTGAATCGGCGCGCGACGTCGCGCTGCAACTCAAGCGTTCGCACCCGCAACAGCCACTGAGCGCATGCGACATGGGGGCATCTCGTGTGACGAAGTTAAAGTGCCAATAGCCGGCATGCTCGCGATGATCGCCCGCAGACCACAAGATCTTGCGCATTGAGACTTCATCATTCCTTCGTCATTCGTCATTTGAGCTTCGTCATTCCCCTAGCGCCGAATGCGAAAGCAATCGGTGCTAGGGAAATATCTCGTCCAGCTTCCGCGCTGCGGCCTGACTGCCGTGAATTTTCAGTCGCCCAGTAAAAAACGCCCACTTGCCGCCTAGCGTGCCATTGGAAAGGGCCACCCAATTTTTGTCACTGGTGATAAAGGTGACGTCGGGCTTGTCTAGTTTCCCCCGCCCCATTTCGAATTTGCCGTCATTCACTTCGATCCACCATTCGCCACCATTGGGACCGCTCAGTTGCCATTGGTAGCGCAGATGAACCCCTTTCGCTTTATCCGCCTGAAAACTCTGCCGCATCCCATCGAACACCTCTTGTGGCGTCGAATTTGGCGGCTCGTTCGACGCGGCCATGATCGAGCCCAAGCCAATTGCAACAGCTATCATCGCGATTCTCAGCAAGGGCACCCCATTCATCTCTTCAATTACTTAAATCAGAATCGTTCCCGTTGCTTCGATCGGTTGCTCTGGCTGGCGCTACTCTTCGATCCGTCGCAGTAAAAATGCGGCGCCAATGAAGGTCACGAGCGCGCCGGCGAATAGCACGATGAGATCTACCAGGTAAAATCCTGCTCCGGCGTGATACATATTTACCAGCCGGAAAGCGCGGCAGAAATGTGTCAGCGGGAAAACTTCCGAAAGGTATTGGATTGCCTTTGGCAACTGTTCGAGCGGGGCGAATGCGCCGGACAAGACAAAAACTGGCAGCAAAAAGAAGACGGAAAATTGAATCGCTTGCGTCTGGGTCTTGGAAAAGGCGGAGATAAGCAGGCCAAGTCCGAGGGAACAAAGCAAAAACAATAGACAGATCAGCATGAGGGCAGGCGGTTGAAAAAATTGCACGTGAAAATGAAAGCCGGCCACCAGCGTGATCACCGCGATGAGGACAATCGAGACCCCGAGGTAGGGCAAAATTTTCCCGATCACAATTTCGCCGCGCTTCAAGGAAGTAACCATCAATTGGTAAAGTGTCCCCGACTCGCGTTCGCGTGCGATGGTACAAGCCATAAGGGTGACGGTGAGCAATTGTAAAATCAGACCGATGATTCCCGGGATAACGTAATCGATAAAGCGCGATTTCGGGTTGTAGAGAATCTTGCTCTCCGCCGACCACGCTTCCATTAGCGAGACAAATTGTTTGCGGATCTGCACCGGCAATTTTTTCCCGAGCTCGATTACTTCGTCCGGGAGCGTTTCCACGATGATATCGCGCTCTTTCACTTGAAAATCGGCCAGGCTTTTTTGCACCCCGCCTTCCGCCGCTGACGCCGTATTGATGTCGCTACCGTCGAGATAAAGCGGGAGCGGCTTCGGGTTCCCCGCGCTCAACGAATCGCTCCAACCCTGCGGAATGACGAGCGCGGCTCGGACCCGGTTGGCGAGGAGATCGGACTCGTTCGTGATCTCGGGCGACGCCTGTCCCCAGCGAAAGGTTTTGTTTTGCAAAACGATATCGATGAAACGCTGCGTCCGTGAGTTGTTGTCGCGATTGATCAACATTGCCGGCACATCGCTGATCTCGCTGGTTTCAAAAGCGTGACCGAAGAGCAAGACGAAAAGCGGCGGCAGAATGAGGAGCAAAAGCAACACACGCCGGTCGCGATAAATGTGGAGAAACTCCTTGTAAGCGACACTGGCGATGGCATGGAGGGAAGAAGAGTTCATGAGGTCGTCGTCGGGAAATGCGTGCCAGGACCGAAGCTGGTAAATAGTCGAGCGGCGAACGTGTGAGAGATCGAAGGGAACAAGGGAAAACGCCCAACCTCCAACGCCCAACGCCCAACGCTCAATGAGGAGAACCGCGAAGTGAAAAAGCAAAGCGTTGAACAGCGGGACTCCGCGGACTCGACTTCGCCATGATGGCCGTAGGGCGATGTTCCACACCTGAGAAGTTGTCCCGCAATGTCATTGCCTGCTCTTGTGTTGGGCAAGTCATCCGTCAGTTCAGCAACTGCAACGGCGAACTCCAATAATCTGTCTTCGAGGTCGTACTTAATTTTCTTCGGCGCGGCATACTCGGAATTCGCCTCATTGACCCCAAATGGCGGCACTTTCCGTTCGGCGTTCGATGTTCGGCGTTCGATGTTCGGTGTTTTCCTTTTGGTCCTCATATGAATCTCTTGCGTCGTACGTTCGCGTTCGGTTTTCGGCCTTGAATCTGTTTAGCGCATAGCTCCGTACACCGGCACGTCATCCTTTACGCGGCCCTCTCCCATCCAACGGATAATTCGGCGTGGGGTGTTCGGCGTTTTTCTTTTCATATCACGTCGATGGCTTGAGCACGGCGTCGTAGCCTTGCGAGTAGGCGGTGAAAACATCTTCCATATCCGGTTCGACCCACCGTTCACCTATCAATTTCAAATCCGGAAACGGCCAGTTCGTCTGCCAGATCGCGATCAGTCTTTCCGGATCGGGCGCATAAATTCGCAATGCGCCACTGCGCAAGGAAACGCCCAGAATCTCGGGAAGATTTCGCAGCCGGACCAGCGCCGGCATCACCGGATCGACATCGATTTCGAGCAGCTTGGTGCGAAAGCTCGCTTTCAGTTCTCGCGGGGGCGCTTTGGCCAGCAGTCGGCCGCTTTCGATGAAGCCCACCTCGGTGCAACGCTCCGCTTCATCCATGTAATGGGTGGTAACGAAAATTGTTTTGCCATCGTTACTCAAATCGTAGAGCAAATTCCAAATATGCTGCCGATGCACCGGATCGAGCCCGGACGTCGGTTCATCGAGGAAAAGCAGAGGTGGATCGTGCACCAATGCGCAACCAAGCGCGAGTAATTGCCGCATACCTCCCGACAAACTCCCGGCTGGGGTGTCGCGTTTTTCTTCAAGATCGGTCAGGCCCAATAAATTCCCGATTCGTTCCTCCAATTGCGTAACCGGCACCCGACAAGCGCCACCGAAAAAGCGAAAATTTTCCTCAACCGTCAGATCGGGATACAAACTAAAACGTTGCGCAACGTAACCGAATTTCGCTCGCACCAGCTGTCGCTCCTGCCACACGTCGTGGCCAGAGATCGTCGCCCTCCCACCAGTCGGATGCGTCAGCCCGCACAACATCCGGATCGTTGTCGTCTTGCCTGCACCATTGGCGCCGAGAAATCCGAAGATCGTTCCTGCTACGATGGTGAGAGAAACGTCCCGTACGGCCTGAACGTCGCCGAAACGCTTGCTCAGCTTGTCGAGCACGATCACCGGTTCACTCATTTGCGAAACGTTATTGCGATGGCAGAGCAAGATTTGCAACCCGGCGACGTGCCGTTAGAAGTGTGGGCATGAGAAACGGCTGCCTGCTTTGTCTTGCCCTGATCGTTTCGGCGGGCGCCGGCATCGCATCAGCCGATCCGGTTTCGGAACTGAGTAGCTTCTCTATTTTCGATAAAGTCGATCTGTCGCAATTGGCGAAAAGCGACGCGAAAACGGCGCACGGCCCGCCAATGAGCAATCCGCGGTTCCTCTCCGTGCAAAGCGTTTACGTTATGCCCGGCTCGCCCGCGCAACATTTGGAGGCAATGCGCAATTGGAATCCAGCCGAGCATCACGAACCCAAAGTTTATCTGCACGGTGATCTTCCCGGTTCACCAAGCGAGGCTGCTTTTGCCAAGCTCAAAAGCGCTCCGGATAACGCCCCGGTTCGCGCGTTAACGAACGCGACTGCCAAAATGGCAAATGAATTGCAGCTCAGTCGCGAGGAAGGGGCGAAATGGAAAGGAGGCAATGGCGCACTTTCAGGTGCCGGCGGCGATTTCTGGATCGGCGTTCTCGCTGCGCGTACCCGCGCCTTTTCAAGTGGCGGAACTTCGGCGCAAGCGCCCTACGATCACGCCGGACCCGCGGTGCGACCGGGCGAAGAATTGAATGGCCTGCTTCGCGAGCAAGGCAAAATCCGCAAGCAATTCGCAGGTCTGCTCGAAAGTACCGGCATCGGCCGCGGCGCTGGATCGCTCAAACCGGATTTGTATTGGGAACTGCTAAATGCCGATGACGTTGCAGTCGCTACCCTCGGCGCCTTTTATTCGCGCAACACCGGTGGAAACGCCCAGGCCGCCGATACTTTTTACTACGCTAGCGGCGGTTACTACGTGACACTCACTCTCCATCAAATGTGGCCAGTGGATGTGAATGGCAAACCGCATACGCTGATCTGGCGCGGCGACATGGTTTCGTCTGCTTCGCTCGCTGATTTACACGGCGTTGAAAAACTCGGTTCGGAATCGGCGATGATGAAGGACATAGCCAAATCCATCGCGCTTTTCCGCAGGGAAAGTGCGCACTGAATCGTGATGCTGCGCAATTTCAATCGGCAGTTACTGGTCGCGATTTTCCTGACCGCGGCCACAGGATCATTCGGCAGCGACTTTTGGCCGGTCGAATATTCGTTCGAGGAAACTTATGTCGGCGAGGCCAGCGTGGCACGCGGACCCCATCGCGTGGAGGATTTCGATGAGAGCGATACCTTGCTTCGTTTAGTTCTCACTCCGCGGGTGAAGCTTGGCGTCTTACGACTCGGTTTCGAATATGAACAATTCTCCTTCGGGTTGAGCAAAAATGCGCCCCTTCCCAATACCCTCCAATCCGTCGCCGCTGTCGTTGGAATCGATACTCAATTCTCCGATTCAATTCTCGTTAGATTGGAAGCTACCCCCGGCGTTTATAGCGAAGCTTTCCGCCCCGGATCGACCGATTTCAACATGCCGTTCGAGATCGGCGGCACCTATATTTATAATCCCGATTTGCAGTTCGTAGTTGGCGTCAGCATAGACGTGGAACGAAAGTATCCCGTCATTCCTGGCGGTGGTATCCGCTGGAAATTCCAGCCGAAGTGGGTGCTCAACGCCGTTATGCCCACACCGCGCCTCGAATACGAATGGAATAAGAACCTGACGTTGTATGCCGGAGCCACTCTGAAGGAAACGAATTTTCGAGTGAGCGATGAGTTCGGGCGCGACCACGGTATTCCCAGATTGAATCATGCTGTGCTAACCTATAGCGAAGTGCGAGCCGGTGGCGGCATCGACTGGAAGGTCACAAACTGGCTATCCGTCAATGCGGAGGCCGGCTATCAACCATATCGCAACTTCGACTTCTATCGCGCCAACATCCGCTTCCACGAAGATGGCAGCGCACCCTACGGAATGATTGCGCTGCACGGCGCGTTCTAAGCGAGCTGGACTGTCGTTCTTTGCTCGGGACGACGGAACAACTGCAGCTGCAACTATCTCGATAGCTACCTCGAACGTGCTTCCGAACCTCGCCAGGTCCCTCGATCCGAGCCGGACTGGCGGTGTCTGCGCGGGTGACGGGTAACGCAGCGTCTTGTTGAGACGCAGTTGTGCGCAGACGCCGCTAAGCTGAGACTGCAAACATGCGGCGCCGACAACTTTCGAAACTGGACGAGTGCCGCGACTGCGTTTGTCTGGCCATGCGCACGGCGACGCGCCGAATCACACAAGGATATGATACCGCGCTGGCCGGAACCGGCCTGCGGGTCACGCAGTTCAGCCTGTTGGTGATGGTGCATCACCTCGGCGCGCCGACAATGAAAACCCTCGCTCGCATGCTCGATAGCGATCCCACCACCATCACGCGCAACATCCAAGGGTTGAGCAAGCGCCGGTTGCTCACGCTTTCTCCCGGCCAGGATTTGCGCGAGCGCAAAGTAATACTGACAAAGCTAGGCCGGACCATGCTCCTGCGTGCTTTTCCCAACTGGCGCAAAGCGCAGAGTGATGTCGTGGCCAGTCTCAATCGCGCGGAACTAACAAATTTGCGCGCGTTGCTCGAGCAAGTTGGTCAGCGCAAGAAAACAGCGTGATCCGGGACCGCTGCAGTGAACGGAGCTGGCGTCGTGGCAAGGAGGCTCCCTACGCTTCCAAATCTTCTTACCGCTGATATTAGTGCCAACTCCGAAAGTGCTGAGACACGCCAAGCGTACAGTTTCACCCGCCCAATACGCTAGCGGACGCTAAAGTAAGCAATATTTCTTTTTTTGACGTCATTTCGCGCCCATCGCGCCGTGCTCGGGCGACTCCGGGACGAAGGCCGGTGTTTGGCAAATCATCCGTTTCAACGCGCGCAATCCGCGATTGGATTTCTTTCTCGGCTGTAATTTCCTTTTTTCAAATCCGAGCCGGGCCGGACCGGGCTCAGATCAACGCCTGCGAACATCACTGCCGAAAAGAGCTCTTGCACGTTCCTTCTAATAGTTGTATATACAACTATGAGGCAAGCCGACCTGTCGTCCCTGCCTTTTTCTTAATCGCGGCACGGCTTTTGTGATCTTCGCCGTTGCCATCTTCATTGTTGCCGCGCATACCGCCATTGCTGGAATGGCAGCTCCGCGCGCTTCGCTGTCGCAGAGAACCAAGTCCACCATCCCGTTTATAATCGCGGCCTTCCTCGGGTCATGGCTCGCGATTGCGTTTATCGTGGGCGACGGCGCCAATTTCCCCATCTCGCTGGAATCTCGTCGCTCGGCCAGCGGCTTAGTCGCGTTGATTCCATTCCTCATTGCGGTGATGGCACTGTTCGTTTCCAAATCGCTCCGCGCGATCAATTCCGCGATGCCCAGCGCTTGGCTCATTGCCATTCAAACCTATCGCGTCGCCGGCATCATGTTCGTATTCCCCTTCCTCACTGATGGAATTCTGCCGGCCGGCTTCGGCTGGCCTGCCGGAATTGGGGATGCCATAACTGGAATCTTCGCGCCGGTGGTAGCGCTGATGGTGGCGCGCAACCGTCCGAATGCTTTCAAATGGGCGGTGGCATGGAATCTTTTCGGCACGCTCGATCTGATCGTCGCCCCGGCCACCGCGCTCTATTTCGAGGCGCGTGTCCTGAGTATCTATCCGCTCAATCTGGTGCCGCTCTTTCTCGGCCCGCCTATCGGAATTCTGACGCACATTTATTCGCTCCGGAATTTGGCCGTCAACACAACGGCCTAAAAGCCAGGCGTCAGCGTATCAGCGCCGCACAAAACGGAAGGCCGCCACCGACAGTTAACAGAAGTCGTCGACGCTCTTTTAATACAGATCTTGCCGGCGATGATCGAATACCGCCATGCGAGCGCGAATGGAATTAATGATCTCTTCTGAAATCTCAGCTTGAATCAGTTCTTCGCGATCGGCGGAGGCGGCGGCAACAATGACGCCGTAAGGATCGATGATTACGGATGTGCCACAGAAAGTGACTCCGTCGTCTGTTCCGACTCGATTGGCCAGAACAAGGTAGCATTGGTTTTCAATCGCGCGCGCCAGCGCCAGAATCCGTAAATGTTCAAGGCGCGGGAATGGCCAGGCCGATGAATTAACGAAGAGATTCGCTCCGCGTTCCACCGCGAGGGCGCGGCACACCTCCGGAAATCGAAGATCGTAACAAATCGTTAGGCCGAGATTGAACTTATCGAGCTTGCAACTCGTGAATGTGCCGCCGGCAGCAAAGACGGGGCGCTCGTCCAACGGTGCAGCTGTCACCAAATGCGTCTTGCGATATTTGGCTCGGATGTTGCCGCCAGCATCAATGAAAACCTGTCCGTTATAAATGCGCGGACCCTCGCGGTCCGAAACGCCAGCGATAATCGCAAGCGAAAATTGCTTTGCCATTTCTTGAAGCTGCGGAACAGCGCCTTCAGTCCACGAAGTTGCGTGCTTCTGAATCACCGGCATCGAATAACCGGTATCGATCATTTCAGGGAAGACGATCAGCTCCGCGCCGGCGTCTTTGGCACGTGAAGCGAAATCGTTAATCGTGCGCAGATTCGCTTCCAGATCTCCCGGCGTGCAGGCGATCTGGGCAGCGGCAATTTTCATCGCTTCTATTTGTAGGGCGTTTCTGTGAAACGCCAAGTCGCGAGGCGGCCGCACCGACGGTGATTCTTCGTCTTGCACGCGTTCTCATTTTCATCGCGCGTCATCCTGAGCGAACGCGAAGGATCTCACAAAATTCGAGCGCGTCTTCGAACATTGCGAGGTCCCTCGCCATCTGCGCGGCTCGGGATGACTGATGAGTGTCAGCGCAACGTCTTATCCAATCTTCCAATCTTCAACGTTTCCGGCCACCACTTGGCGACGCCGAGGACGACGAGAATAGTTCCGATTCCACCGCCGACCACAGACAGAACCGGGCCGAACAACGCGGCGGTTAGACCGGATTCAAGCGCACCGAATTCATTCGAAGTGCCGATAAAGATGTTGTTCACGGCGGATACACGACCTCGCATTTCATCGGGCGTGACCAGTTGCACAATGGTACCGCGTATGATTACGCTCACGCTATCGAACGCGCCGATCAAAAAGAGCATCGCGAGGGAAAACCAAAACACGCGCGACAATCCAAAGAGAATGGTGGCGATTCCAAAACCGGTGACGCACCAGAGCAAAGTCGCGCCGGAACGTTTCATCGGCGGCAGGTAGGCAACCAGCAGTGCAATGCCGAATGCACCGATCGCAGGCATGGCCCGCATCCAACCGAGCCCGACAGCGCCGACATGCAGAATTTGATCGGCAAACATCGGCAATAAGGCGGTCGCGCCCCCGAGCAACACCGCGAACAAGTCGAGCGTGATGGTTGCGAGAATAACGTGTTTACTCAGAACAAAACGCATCCCTGCCTGCAAGCTGCGCCAGGTATTTTGTTCCTCGCGTTTTTCCCGGGCCGGTGCGCGCGGGATCGGCATCACGAGAAGAAAAAAGAGAAACGAGCAGATAGCGTCGATGATGTAAACGCAGGAAAAACTAACGTGGGCGACGATGAAGCCGCTAATGGCCGGGCCAACAACCGAGCCGATTTGAAAAACGCTGCTATTCCAGGTGACAGCATTGGCGAAAGCGTCCCGCGGCACCAGCGTCGGGAAAAATGAACTACGCGCGGCCCAGGCAAAGGTTCGGGCCGTCCCGGAAACAAAGAGCAATAGATAAATCAGCGGCACCGAAAAATCGTCGAAGTGGAAGGTCGATTGATGACGCTCGAAAATTCCGGCGATCCCGCGCAATAGATTATTGCCGTGCTGTAAGATCGGCCATGCCGGAATGACGAGATGTTTCCAGGAAACGATGGCGAGCGCAGCGGACGCGATCGCGCTGAAAAACTGCGCGATCATGATGATATGTTTGCGGCTGTATTTGTCCGCCAAATGTCCCGCCGGCAGCGACAGACAAACCACCGGAACCGCGAGCACCAGGCCGACCAATCCGAGCGCGGTGGCCGAATGTGTGCGCCGGTAAATTTCCCACTCCACTGCTACTGCCAACATTTGGCGGCCGACGATGGCGAGAAGATTTCCCGTCATATAAAGATTGAAGTTGGCAAAGCGAAAGGCGGCGTAGGGGTCGTGCGATGGAGGACCAATTGGCGGAATAGCCTGCGACGCTTGGTCGTGATTCATGAAAGTGCGCGCGTTTAGAAATGCGCTCGCGAGAGGCTAGCGTCGCGATTTGGTGTCGCAAGGCAGGTGTTAAACAATGAGCGGGCTTGCTCCATGCATGTCGTCCCGAGCGCGAGAGGGGACCTCGCCTAAACTCTTGGATCAGACAAGCTAACTTGGGTGTTCAACACTGTACTCGTGAGGTCCCTCACCTCGCAAGCATTCGGGGTTCGGGATGACACGCGCCATGTTGCAATTGAAGGGCGATGGTCAATTTGATTTCGCCGTAGGTTGAAGAACTACCGCAAGGAGTTTGTACCTAGTTAGAGATTTCTCGGTCCGAGCCGGATTGGCGTATTCGCTCGAAATGACAGACGTGAGCACTTGCCATCATCCGTGACGCCGAGTAGTTGCAAGCAATGACGTCGGTCTATTCCCGCACTAATCCGTTTCCCGGCAAAATGGTCGTTAACCGACGGCTGAATGAAGGAAATCGGAACAAGGAAACGCGGCATCACGAAATTTCGCTGGCCGGTTCGGGGCTGACCTTCGAACCGGGTGATTCGATGGCGGTTTGCGCCTCGAACGATCCGCCGCTGGTCGAAGAGATTATTCGTGCACTCGGCGCTACTGGTGATGAGATCGTACCAGCGGGAAAAAACGAAACAGCGCCGCTGCGACAGGCCTTGCTACGAAACTATTCCATCACCACGCCGACCCCGAAATTCTTGAAAGCGATCGTCGAGCGGGCCTCGGCTGCCCCGTTGCTAGAAGAGTTGCTTCGCCCCGATCATAAACACGATCTGCAGGTTTATCTCTGGGGAATGGAAGCGATCGATTTCCTTCTGCAACATCCTTCGGCGAAATTTACGCCCGAGGAGTTCGTTGGCCTGCTAACGAAACTGCAACCGCGTCTTTACTCGGTGGCGAGTTGTTTGCGAGTCTTTCCTGAGTCCGTCCACTTCATCGTCGATGTCATTCGCTATGAATCGCATGGACGCCTTCGTAAAGGTGTGGCTTCGACCTTTCTGGCGGAGCGCTGCAATGATCAGCCCGTCCCGGTTTTCCCCAGTGTGGCTAAGCATTTTCATCTACCGGAAGGCGATGCTGATATTATTATGGTTGGGCCCGGGACCGGGATCGCGCCCTTCCGGGCTTTCTTGCAGGAGCGTCGCGCGGTCGGCGCACGTGGGCGCAACTGGCTCTTCTTCGGCGCACAGCGTTCCAGCTATGACTACTATTATGGCAAGGAGTTCGAAGAGCTAAAGAAACAGAACATTCTTACTCATCTGCATTGCGCCTTCTCGCGCGATCGGGAGCACAAAGTTTATGTGCAGCATCGGATGCAGGAGAACGCAGCTGAACTTTGGCGCTGGCTCGACGCTGGAGCGTATTTTTACGTTTGCGGCGATGCGTTGAAGATGGCGAAAGACGTGGACGCGGCCTTGCGTACCATCGTGCAGGAGCAGAGCGGCAGGTCACCGGAGGAAGCGCAGGCTTACGTCGAGCAAATGAAGGCGGACAAGCGGTATAAGCGGGACGTTTACTAGCGAGTTCTTGTTTCAATCGGTTTCGCTTGCACGCCGTAACGCGGAAGTGAAGGCCTAACGCCGAGTCTTCCCAAGGGCGACTTGAGTATGTGTTTAGCGCCAAAGGCGCGGTTTTCATTTTAGCCTGGGGCAACGCCCCAGGGATTTGTGTGATGCCAATTCCCAGCGCTGAAAGCGCGAGTCATTTCGGTGCCTTGAGTCGCGCCTTCAGCGCTATTTGAGCATTTGGTCCAACGTCCCTGGGGCAATGCCCCAGGCTCTCCAATGATAAAGCGCCGTTGGCGCGAAACACAATACCGACTTGGAAGTCGCCCCTTCCAGTTAAAGCGCGGCCACCGCGCGCGCTAGAGTAAATCCGATCAAGCCAGTGGCCGGGAGCGTCAGAATCCAGGCCCAGATGATCCGTTCCACCACGGTCCATTTCACGCCGCTGAATCGTTTGGCCGCGCCTACGCCCATGATCGAGGTTGAGATCACGTGCGTAGTTGAAAGCGGAATGCCGTAAACGCTTGCAGTCTGAATGATGAGGGCCGCACTCGTTTCCGCGGCGAAGCCGTGCACCGGCTGAAGTTTTACCATCTTGTGCCCGAGGGTGCGGATAATTCGCCAGCCGCCCGCGGCCGTGCCCGCAGCCATGGTGATGGCACAAAGAATCGTTACCCACGCGGGAATGGCGGCGAAGGCCGGCGTTTGCAAAAAAGTCAGCCAGCCTGGCAAATGATCGAAGCTCCCCGCCTTCGTCCCGGTAAAAAGCGCGAGCGTGATGATGCCCATTGTTTTTTGTGCATCATTGCTGCCATGTGAATGCGCCATCCAGGCCGCGCTAAAAATTTGTAACTTGCCGAAGACGGAATGGACCGCACCGGGCGTAAAGCGATGGAAGAGCGCAAAAAGCGCGAACATCACCAGAGCGCCGAGAAAGAAACCGGCAAGTGGCGATGTAATCATCGGGACAACCACCTTTGGCCAGAGTCCGGTGTTCCATTTCAATACCGACCAGTTTCCGCGGGCGGTCGCGAGTGCGGCTCCGCACAAGCCGCCAATCAGCGCATGACTAGAACTCGACGGGAGACCGACCCACCAGGTCGTAATATTCCAGGCGAAGGCAGCGATGAGAGCGCACAACACCGTCGCCATGCTCACGACATTGGTGTCGACCAAACCTTTGCCGATGGTGGAAGCGACTGCGCCGCCCAAAAGGGCGCCGGTTAAATTGAAAATCGCCGCCATCACAATGGCTTGCCGCGGGGTAAGCACTTTGGTCGAGACAACAGTGGCGATGGCGTTGGCCGCATCGTGAAACCCGTTGCTGTATTCGAAAACAATCGCCGCGAAGACAACGACGAAAAACGTGATCATCGGTAGATGCCGACTACGCGTATTTCAAGACAACTTGCAGGATGATGTTGCCGGCATCGCGACAGCGATCGATCACTTTCTCGAGTAATTCGTAAAGATCGCGCAGGAAAATGATGTGCTTAGGCGTGTAATCGCCGTGATAAAGATCGCGCAACAGTTCGAGTTCGAGTTTGTCGGCGTCGCCTTCGATTGTTTGCAAACGCGCGTTCATCTCGCGAGCAGTGCGGATATCCGTGCCCTTGCGCAATTCTTTGACCATCGCCAAGACTGCTTCGGCCGCGCGGTCAAGGAGTTCGACCTGACGCCGGAAATTGTGCCCGTGCAAGTCCTCCGGACAAATCAGAATCCGCTCGCTGATTTTCTCGACTGTCTTCGGAATTTTGTAGAGCGCACTGGCCAGCGCCTGAATGTCTTCGCGCTCCAACGGAGTGATGAACGTTTTCGAAAGTTCCTCGGTTAGTTGCTGGGTGATTCGTTTATCTTCGCGGCGGCTCTCGGCAAATGCGTTGAGGTTGCTCGACGATTCGCTTTTCTCCAGGTTCGCCAGCAGCTCGATCAAGTGGTGAACGCTGCTGTCGGCTTGCTGCGCGCTTGCCTCGAGCAAGTCGAAAAACTTTTCGTCGTGGCCGAGAAATCTACTGATTGAGAACATGGTGCCTCCGTTGTAGCCGCGGTCGCTGTCCGCGGCCAGTGATTTATTGACGAGCTGCAATCATCGCCTGTGGAACACGCAAACGCCCTGGAACACAGGTCTCTGGCCTGTGTTCCTGCCGCGGCCGGCGACCGCGGCTACAGTATAGCGCCGCGCATGATCGCAAACGAAATGTTGAAATAAATCACCAGCCCAATTCAAGAGTGTCGCTTACGAATGTGGCTCGTGCTCGCGGCAATGCTCGGTCTCGATAGTAAGATGAACCAGCTCTTCGTGCTCTCGAAGCAGCTCGCGGTATTCATCAGAGCTTCTTGGTTCATGCGCAACGATCGAGACGATGGCGGCGAACTTTCCGGTTCCAACCTGCCAGAGGTACAGATCGGTTATGAGCGAATCGCCATCCCTTTCCACAGCGCGTCGGATTTGATCCGGCAGATCTGACGAAGACGGCGTCCGATCGAGCAGAATTCCGCTGGTATCGCGCATTAGGGCGTAAGCCCAGGAAAAAACAACGCCGCTGCCTACGATTCCCATGATTGGATCGAGCCAGGACCAACCGGCAAACTTCCCGCCAATCAGCGCAATGATGGCGAGAACGCTGGTGAACGCATCGACCAGCACATGAACGTAAGCGGCCCGCAAATTCAGATCATGATGGTGTCAGCTGCATGACTGTGACCGTCATGATGATGGTGATGCGAATCGTCCTTCAGTAGAATGCGCAACTCAAATTCACAAGCAATCCAAGAGAGCCAATACCGATTGCTTAGTAGGCCATTGCGGTAATAAGAAACGCGATCACATGAGTACTCATGTGCCAGCCATCGGCCTGCAAAGCCATCGAATGCGAGACAAGGCCGACCGCAATCTCGAACACCATCATCACCGCGGTGATGCCGATCACGATGCGGGTGCGTCGTTCTGCGCCGGAGAAATCAGGAACGAAATTGTAGGTATGCCGAAAAGGCGAATCATCCGAACGATGCATGGTCAACTTCGTCGAAGTTTTCACGAATAGTCAGCTACTTTTCACTTTTCTCTAGCTCCTTCCCTCGAGTCTTGTTCCAAAGATGAAACGTGTAGGTGAAGACGACGTAGCCAAAAAGATCGTGCCCGGATCCATTATTGACGTAAAGAGCGGGATTCATCTGGAAATCGCGAGTGATGTTGCAGGTAAAGCCGATCGTCGATGAGTTTTCCTTGCCGCTCTGGAAGTCGACCTGCACGCGCCAGGTTTGATTGAAATCGTAGGCGTAACCGAGAATCGCCTCGTTCTTGTAGCCGGCGTGAATGGCGCCAACGATGAAGTTGTGATGCTCGGTGTAATAACCGGCTTCGATGTAGGGCTGTGGGTCGACATCGAGGTGCGGCGACCAGTTCACAAATCCGACGGATAACAGATACGGTTCCTTCGTTAGTAATCCGAACTCGGTGCCGAAGATCCATTCATCCGGCTTGAACCCGCGAAAGACGGCGAACTCAGCCCAGCTTGTCAGGCCCATCTCGGCCTGCAACTCGTAGGGATTGGCGATCCGCTCGCTCTGCGCTTGAAAGCTAAGCGAAAGGTCGCCTGGTCCTTGAAGATCGGGCGTCACGATTTGACTGAGGCCTTTGGTGGTCGCGCGCGCGGATGACGAGAGCACCATCATAACTGCGAAGGTGAAGAAAAGCCGCCTCACAACAGCGTGCCGCGCAGAATGAACAGCGCCACGTTGAAATAAATCACCAAACCAGTGACATCGACGAGTGTGGCAACGAATGGCGCGGATGACGTTGCGGGATCGAGTCCACAACGACGCAATAGGAATGGAAGCATCGCCCCGCTGATGGTGCCCCATAAGACTACTCCGACAAGCGCGGCCCCAACGGTAATCGCGACCAGCCAATGATACTGACCGTAGTTAAAAATATGCAAATATTGCCAGAGAGAGATTCGGAAAAAACCGATGGTTCCAAGAATCAAGCCGAGGGAAAGTCCCGAAAGGAGTTCCTTGCGGACTACACGAAACCAATCGCGTAGAGTCAGTTCGCCCAGAGCCATCGCGCGGATGACCAGCGTTGTGGCTTGCGAACCGGAATTGCCGCCGCTTGAAATGATCAACGGCAAAAACATTGCAAGAATAGCTGCCTTCTCGATCTCACTGTTGTAACCTTGCATCGCGGTAGCAGTCAGCATTTCCCCGAGAAAGAGAATGATCAGCCAGGTCGCTCGTTTCTTTACCATGCGCAGCAGCGGGATGGTCGTGTAGGGCTCGGCCAGCGCCTCCATGCCGCCAATTTTCTGGATGTCTTCCGTCGCCTCTTCCTCGGCCACATCGAGCATGTCATCCTGGGTGACTATGCCGACCAGGACCCCGTTTGAATCAACTACGGCCAGCGCGGCACGGTCGTATTTGCGAAAGATATTTAATGCCTCCCCCTGCGTCTCGTTAACCGTGAGGTGGACAAAGCTGCGGTCCATAATTTCGTCTACCCGAGTATTCAGCGGGCGGAGCAGAAAATTCCGGATGCGCAGGTCGTCGATCAGTTTGCCGCGCTCATCGACTACGTAGATGAAATTGAGCGTCTCGCTGTCCTGGCCGTGCTCGCGCACATAATCGAGCACTTCTTTCACCGTCCAATCCTCCCGCACCGCAACAAAGTCCGGTGTCATCAAACGGCCAACGCTGCCTTCCGGGTAACCAAGAAGCGCGGTCGCTACCCGCCGCTCCTCCGGGGTGAGCAACCGAATCAGTTGCCGAGCCGCCGCGCTTGGCATCTCTTCGAGTAACGCGGTGCGATCGTCCGGCGACATCTCGTTGAGAATGGCGGCGACCTGTTCGTGCGCCATGCAATGTAACAACGACTGTTGCGCGTCCACGTCGAGATACTCGAAAACGTCCGCTGCCAGTGCCGCAGGCAAAACCCGGAAGATGATGACGCGATCATCTTCCGGCATGTCAACAATGACTTCGGCGACATCGGCCGGCGGCCACTCGCTGAATAATTCACGCAAACCAGCGAAATCGCGCGCCTCAATCAGGCTGCGAATTTCCGGAATGAGAATTTTGCCGACCATAAAACGCGTCGTTTTCTAGCACTCGCGAGGAAGCCGAGCAACGGAGTAATGGAGTTGCTGGAGTAGTGGAGCGATGGACCACGTCCGTCATCCCGAGCGAAGTCGAGGGATCCGCAGCGAAATCTTTGAGGTAACTTCATCGGGATCCCTCGGTCCGAGCCGAACTGGCATTTTCGCTCGGGAGGACCGCTATTTCTGCTCGCTTGGAATTTCACCAAAGCTGTTCAATATAAACCGATGGCTGAAACCTCTGTTGCGCCGACCATTCGTCGCGAAATAGATGATTCGATCTGCGTGCTGACGTTCGATCGACCGGAGTCGGGAGCGAATATTTTCGATGCCGCGGCCTTAAGCGATCTCGATCAACAACTCGATTTCATTGAAGGGGAGGATTCGCTTGAAGGCGTCGTGATTTTGTCGGCCAAAAAATCGATTTTTATCGCGGGTGCGGATTTGAAAACACTGTTGCATCAGGCGCAGACCGGCGAGATGCGCGCGTTCATCGCGGAGGGACAACGCATTTTCAATCGGCTCGCCGCGTTGAAAATTCCGACCTGCGCCGCGATTCACGGTGCCTGCGCGGGCGGCGGCTACGAAATTACCCTGGCATGTGACTGGCGAATCGCGAGCGATGATCCGGCCACGCGCATTGGTTTGCCCGAAACAACGCTCGGTTTGATTCCGGCCTGGGGCGGTTGCACGCGCCTGCCGCGTTTGATCGGCGCAGAAAAAGCGGCGGAGGTGATTCTGAAAGGAAAATTGTATTCCGCGCAGGAGGCGAAACAACTTCGGCTGATTGATGAGATTGTTTCGCGCGACCAACTGCTCGACGCCGCGAAGAAGAAATTGCGTGATGGAAAAAGGCCCTCACCCTCCCCTCTCCCTCGGGGAGAGGCGGACGGCGGCGCCGCCGGTGAGAGAAAAACAAGCGCGCCGCGTGCGAGCGGAAATCTCGCACCGGCGCGCGCGCTCGAAATCATCCGCAAAAATCTTCCACTCGATCAATCGCTGGCCGCGGAGCTCGACACCATCGCCGAACTCGGCGGGACCGACGCGACGCAAAATTTGATCCGCAATTTTTTTCTGGCGGAGAAGTACAAACGGGGCAGCTCGAAACAAATGCCGGAAAAAATTACGCACGCGGCGGTAATCGGCGCAGGCATAATGGGCAGCGGCATCGCGCAATGGCTCAGCTCACGCAGAGTGTCGGTGATTTTGCGCGATGTGGGAACGGAGGAGCTGACGCGCGGACTGGCCAGCATCGAGAAGATTTACGCCGACGCCGTCAAACGCGGAATCATGACGGATGAGGAAGCGAAGGAAGGACGTGCCCGCATCGTCGCGTCGAGCGCGCCGATTGAAATGCGGGATGTCCAGATCGTGATCGAAGCGGCCTCCGAGAAAATGGAAATCAAAAAGGAGATCTTCCGGGAACTCGTGCAAAAAGCGCCGCATGCCACGATGCTGGCGACGAACACTTCCGCTCTGTCACTTTCAGATCTCGCAGCCGAAACCAAAACGCCCGAGCGCGTCGTCGGATTGCATTTCTTTAATCCGGTCAGCCGAATGAAATTGGTTGAAGTTGTCGTTGGAACGGAAACGTCGGACGCCACGATAGCGCGCGCGCTCGGTTTTGTGCGCCAGATCGCCAAGCTGCCAGTGATTGTGCGCGACAGTCCCGGGTTCCTCGTGAACCGCGTCCTCTTTCCTTATTTGCTCGAAGCTGCGGAACTTTTTGAAAATGGCGTGAGCGGGCAGGAAATGGACCATGCGCTTTTGCAATGGGGAATGCCGATGGGACCGTTGCGGCTGATCGACGAGATCGGCGTCGATATTACTGTCGATATTGCCAACACTTTGGAGAAAGCCTACGGCCAGCGCGATCGCGCCCCGAAAATTCTGCGCGAAATGCAATCAGCGAAAATGCTCGGCCGGAAGTCTGGTAGAGGATTCTATAGATATGAAGGCAAGTCTCAGACATCGAATGCGGAAATTGAGAAATGGCGCGGGCACCTTGTAGCCGGGGTCGGCGACCCCGGCCGGCGTGTGGCGTCGCCTTCACCTGAATCGGGGTCAGCGACCCCGACTACAACGAAGAATGACCTGGCAAATCGCCTGATGTCCCTAATGGTAAACGAGGCGGCGCGTTGTCTGGAAGAGAATGTGGTCGCTTCGCCGGAGGACGCCGATTACGGAATGATTCTCGGCACCGGTTTCCCGGCCTGGCGGGGTGGGCCATTGCGCTTCGCGGAAAACTTTAGCATAAAAAAGCTGGTCG
>Ga0209159_1000928_pt1 | contig 24109 bp, 18 predicted proteins | sample GraSoiAngelo_144_FD_185901 | JGI IMG/M metagenome (GOLD analysis project Ga0209159, IMG submission 185901) | Grasslands soil microbial communities from the Angelo Coastal Reserve, California, USA - 14_1009_02_40cm (SPAdes) (version 2) | ecosystem: Environmental > Terrestrial > Soil > Grasslands ...
TATCCGTTCCCCTATCTATTTGACGAGACGCAGGAGGTGGCCAGGCAGTACGGCGCCACCCGCACGCCGGAGATCTTCCTCTTTGACGAACGGCGCGTGCTGCGCTACTACGGCGCCCCGGATGACAACTACGAGGACCCCGCCGCGGTCCGCCAGCCTTACCTGCGGAACGCGATCGAAGCCCTGCTGGCCGGAAAGATGCCGACGATGGCCGAAACAAAACCGGTGGGCTGCACCATCAAGTGGAGATGATGCAGGCTGTCATTGCGAGGCGCGAAGCGCCGAAGCAATCTCCGTTGACGAAGATTGCCACGGGGGCTTCGCCCCCTCGCAACAGGGGAGATCGCCACGCCCCTGCGGGGCTCGCGATGACAAGGGTGCGGGGATTATCGGCTGAGCCCGGAGGAAACCGATGACATGAGTGGCACCGGCGGCGAGTGGAAAGATTGGATCATCGTCCTACGTGTGCAGGCGCAAGACCGTTACCCGCCCACACAATGGGCGTGGGGGACGGCCCCGTGCTCCGCGGATGCCACTGATGCGCAACTATTGGCGGCACTCCCGGATGCGCGCTGCGAAGGCGATCTGAGGGAAATCGCGCTGGCAAAGCCGACCATGTTGCCAAAGGGGTCTTAACGGTAAAGCCTCCGCCCGCCGGCGGCGGCGACCAAACCCATCGGCTGCACCATCAAGTGGAGATGATGCAGGCTGTCATTGCGAGGGGCGAAGCCCCGTGGCAATCTCCACCCGGGGAGATCGCTTCGCTCCGCTCGCGATGACAAACTGGAGTGAGATTGCTTCGTCGCTTCGCTCCTCGCAATGACGGCTTCCCTTTACACGTCGAAGTACAGGTAGAACTCTGCCGGGTGCGGCCGCATCCGCACAAAGTCACCTTCCTTGTGCCGCTTCAGCTCGATCCACGCCTCGATGAGATCCGGCGTGAAGACCCCGCCCTCCAGCAGGAAGGCGTGATCCGCCTCAAGCGCGGCCAATGATTCATCCAATGAGCCAGGAAGCTGTTTGATCTTCTTGGCCTCCGCCTCCGGCAGCTCGTACAGGTCCACGTCCATGGGGTCGCCGGGATCGATCTTCCGGCGGATCCCGTCCAGTCCCGCCATCAGCAGGGCCGCAAACGCCAGGTACGGGTTGGCAGACGGATCCGGCGGCCGGTATTCAATCCGCTTCGACCGCGGGCTCGTCGAGTAGACCGGAATGCGCACGGCGGCGCTGCGGTTGCGCTGCGAGTAGACCAGGTTGACCGGGGCCTCGAACCCGGGGACCAGCCGCCGGTACGAGTTCGTGGTCGGCGCGCAGAACGCCATCAGCGTGGGCGAATGGGCGAGCAGACCTCCGATGTAGTACCTCGCCAGATCGCTCACCTGCGCGTAGCCCTTGGGGTCGAAGAACAGGTTCACCTCATCCTTCCAGAGGCTCTGGTGACAGTGCATGCCCGACCCGTTGTCGCCGAAGATGGGCTTGGGCATGAACGTGACCGTCTTGAAGTGTTGCCGGGCCACCATCTTGGCCAGGTACTTGTAGAGCATCATCCGGTCGCCCATGTCGGTCAGCGTGGTGAAGCGCAGATCGATCTCGCACTGGCCGGCGGAGGCCACCTCATGGTGGTGGACCTCGACCTCTATCCCCGCTTCCTTCATCTTCAGAACCAGTTCGGAGCGGAAGTCCTGCAGGCTGTCGGCCGGCGGTACTGGGAAGTACCCCTCTTTGTGCCGGGGCTTGAACCCCAGGTTGGGCTTTTCGTCCCGCCCGCTATTCCAGGCTCCCTCCGCCGAGTCGATCGAGTAGAAGGCGGAGTGCTGCGTCAGGTCATAGCGGACATCATCGAACACAAAGAACTCGGCTTCCGGCCCCCAGTAAGTAGTCGTGGCGATTCCCGATTTGGCCAGATAGCCCTCCGCTTTTTGCGCAATGTACCGGGGATCGCGGGTGTAGCGCTCTCGCGTCACCGGGTCCACGATGTCGGAAATCAACAGGAGGGTCGGCACGTGCAGGACGGGATCGACCCGCGCGGTGCGGGCGTCGGGCACCAGCAGCATGTCGCTCTCATCGATGGCTTGAAATCCGCGAATGCTGCTGCCGTCGAACCCGATACCCTCGATGAACATGCTTTCATCCAGCTCGTCGGCGGGCGCGGAGAAGTGCTGCCAGGTGCCGACCACGTCGGTGAACCGGAAATCCACCATCTGCACCCCCTGCCGGCGGCAGAGGTCAATCACCTGTGAGGGATTGACCATCCCTTGGTCTGCGAGATGATTGCGGATCTGCTCCTTCATGCCGTGCCCTCCTGTATGAAAACAGATACGGCGCCCCCGCAAGGAGGGCGCCGTGGCCCTGCACACAACTATATGTTTCCCCGGAATATAGCAGAGAATATCATGCCGGTCAAGTTGATTGTGCCTTCCTCACTCCCGGGGGGCCACGGCGGGCTGCGCTGTAGCGGTAGATCGCTCAACCATCCCCGCAGGCGGCGCCACTTTCCAGAACAACGGCGCGTACTGCTCCCAGAGCCGCAGCACGGTCTGTGCGTGCCGGCTCCCGGTCAGCCGCGCATGGCTGGCAATCAACTTCTGCAGCTGCGCCTCGTCGTCTGCACCGCGCAACCGTTCCCAGCGCACGTGCTCGGGGTTGCACCGGGCGGGAAGGATATGGTCCGCATCGAGCACGTAGGCGGTTCCCCCGGTCATGCCCGCGGCAAAGTTCCGCCCCACGTCTCCCAGCACCACGACCGTACCCGCGGTCATGTACTCGCAGCCATGGTCGCCCACGCCCTCAACGACCGCGCTGGCTCCGCTGTTGCGCACGGCAAAGCGCTCTCCCGCCCGCCCCGCGGCAAACAGCCGGCCGCCGGTGGCGCCATAGAGGACGGTATTGCCGAGGATGACGTTCCGATCGGTCACGCCCATCAACGCCCGGGGCGGCCGGATCACGATGACGCCGCCCGCCATCCCTTTGCCGACATAATCGTTGGCTTCCCCCTCCAGCATCAGGGTTATGCCCGGCACACAGAAGGCACCGAAGCTCTGCCCGGCGGCACCGGCGAACTCAAGGGTGACAGATCCATCCGGGAGGCCGGCGTCCCCGTGCGCTTCAGCGATCATGCCCGCCACCCGGGCCCCGACCGCGCGGTGGGCGTTGCGGATGGGAGAACGCAGCCGGACCGGCCGTCCCTGCGCTCGCGCCGCGGTGATCTCGCGAATGATCTGCGCGTCGAGGTCGGCGTCCTCGGTCCGGTCGTTGCGTGGGGTCACGTTCCGGCGGGACCGTGCCCCCTGCGGATCGGGGTCGCGCAGGATGAACTCGAGATTCACACGCGCCGCTTTGGGGTGGTCAGTCGGCTTTGGCCGGAGCAGATCCACGCGGCCGACGATTTCCTGGATCGACCGGGCGCCGAGCTGGGCCAGGATCTCACGGACCTGGGCGGCCACGGCGCTCAAGTAGGCGATGACCATCTCGGGCGTGCCGCTGAACTTCGCGCGCAGCGTCTCCTGCTGGGTGGCAATGCCCACCGGGCACGTATTGAGGTGACACTGCCGGGCCATCACGCACCCCAGCGCCACGACGGCGGCGCTGCCGAAGCCGTACTCATCCGCGCCCAGCAGGGCGGCGATGACGATATCGCGACCGATCTTCAATCCGCCATCAACGCGGAGCCGCACGCGCCCCCGCAGGTCGTTGCCCACCAGCACCTGCTGCGCCTCGGCCAGGCCCAGCTCCCACGGCACGCCGGCATTCTTGATCGAGTCGAGCGGCGACGCGCCGGTTCCGCCGTCGTGCCCGCTGATCTGAATCGTATCGGCGAATCCTTTGGCCACGCCGGCGGCGATCGTCCCTACGCCGGCCTCCGCCACCAGCTTCACCGCCACACGCGCGCGGGGATGGATGCGTTTCAAGTCGTAGATCAGTTGCGCCAGGTCCTCGATGCTGTAGATGTCGTGATGCGGGGGTGGAGAGATCAAGGTGATGCCCGCCTGGGCCCGGCGGATCCGGGCGATCTCCGCAGAGACCTTGTGGCCCGGCAGCTGTCCGCCTTCACCCGGCTTGCTTCCCTGCGCCATCTTGATCTCCAGCTCATCCGCCGACAGGATGTACTCCGGGGTGACGCCAAACCGCGCAGAGGCAATCTGCTTGATGCGGCTGTTGGAGGACGCCCGGTAGCGCTGCGGATCTTCGCCGCCTTCGCCGCTGTTCGAGCGCGCGCCGATCCGGTTGGCGGCGGTGGCCAGCGTCTCGTGCGCCTCCCGCCCCAGCGCGCCGTGCGACATGGCGGAGACGACGAACCGCCGCAGGATCGCCTCGACCGGCTCCACCTCCTCCAGCGGGACCGGCGCCTGCGGGACGAACTCGATCAGATCACGCACGGTGGCGGGGGGTCGCGACGCGATCAGCCCGATCAGCGCCTCGCGCGCTACGGCATCGCCGGTACGGATCGCCCGGTGCATGGCCTTCACCACGTAGGGGTTGAAGGCGTGGTACTCGCCGTCACGCCGGAACCGCACCAGCCCGGCTTCAGTCAGCGCTTCGTGCGGCGTGGAAAGTGCCGCGCGGTGACGGTCTAGCGCCTCAGCCGCAAGCTCGGTGAGGCCGATCCCATCGAGCCGTGAGGGCGTGCCGGGGAAGTACTGCGTCACCAGTGTGCGGTCGAGCCCCACTGCCTCGAAGAGCTGAGCGCCGCAGTACGCCGAGAGCGTGCTGATTCCCATCTTGGACATGATCTTCCGCAGCCCCGCATCGACCGCGGTGCGGTACGCGGCCCAGCGATGGTGCGGGTTGCCCACGATGTGCGGGTCCGCCGCGAGCGTCTGCAGCGCCAGATACGGGCAGATGGCGCTGGCGCCGTACCCGATCAGGCAGGCGAACTGGTGGATATCCCGCGCCTCCCCTGTCTCGGCGATGAGGCTGGTGCGCATACGCAGCCCGCGGCGGATCAGTTCGTGGTGCACAGCCGCCACGGCCAGCAGCATCGGGATCGGCACCCAGCGGGCATCAACGCCCCGGTCGCTGAGAGCGATGACGGCCGCGTCGCGCGCTGCCTCGGCCGCTGCGTCAAAGAGCTCCCGCAACGCCGCGGCCAGCCCACCAGGACCCGCGTCCGCGGGAAAGCGCGCCGGAAGCACCCGCACCGGGAATGGCCCCTCGGACTGCAGCCAGCGCATGTCGTCGGGCAGCAAGATCGGACTGGGCAGCTGCAACAAATGCGCATGCGCCGGCGAGTCCTCCAGAAACGACGGCCGCGGTCCCAGGTACACGGCCAGGGACATCACGGTGCGTTCCCGGAGGGGATCGATGGGTGGATTCGTGACCTGGGCGAACCGCTGCTTGAAATACTGGTAGAGGAGTCGCGGCCGAGCCGAGAGCACAGCCGGGGGGATGTCGTCCCCCATGGAGAAGACCGGGTCTTTCCCTTCCTGCACCATCGGGCGGAGGATGCGTTCCACATCCTCCAGCGTGTATCCGAAGGCGCGCTGGTGCGCCGGCGAGGCGTCACCACCGGCACCATTGAGCGGCACCGGCCCGAGCCGGACGAGATGCCGGCGGACCCACGCCCCATAGGGCAGAACCTGGGCCAGCGCCGCCTTGACCTCGTGATCCCGCACCACGGCGCCCCGTGCGGTGTCCACCAGCAGCATCTGCCCCGGCCCCAGCCGTCCCTTCTCGAGGATGCGCTCGGGAGCGATGTCGAGCACGCCGGCCTCCGAGGCCATCACGATCAGATCATCTTTTGTGCGCACGAAGCGAGCGGGGCGCAGGCCGTTGCGATCCAGCGCCGCGCCGACCGCAACCCCATCCGAAAACGCCAGGGCGGCCGGCCCATCCCACGGTTCGGTCAGACAGGCGTGGTATTCGTAGAACCCCCGCACCGCCTCGTCGAGCCCGTCCTCCGCTTCCCAGGCTGCGGGCACCAGCATGGCCAGGACGTGGGCGAGGCTGCGGCCGGATACCGTCAGCAGCTCAACGACGTTGTCCAGCATCGCGCTGTCGCTACCGCCCTCCTGGATCACCGGCTGCAGCACCCGCAGGCGGTCGCCCCAGATGGCGGCGCGGAGTTCAGGGTCTCGCGCCTGCATCCAGTGCACGTTGCCGCCCAGCGTGTTGATCTCGCCGTTGTGGGCAAGAAAGCGGAATGGCTGGGCGAGGCTCCAGCTCGGGAACGTGTTGGTGCTGTACCGCTGATGGAAGACGGCCAGCGCCGTCTCGTAGATGGGATCGGTGAGATCGCGATAGAAACGCGACAACCACGGAGACGTGAGCAGTGCCTTGTAGACGACCGTGCGCCGCGAGCACGACGGGACGTACAGGGCGAGGCCGGCCTCGCCGGCCCGCCGTTCGCTCCAGCGGCGACACAGGTACAGGGCGCGGTCGAAGGCGTCGCCGGCCATCGTCCCGGGCTGGGCCACCACGACCTGCGCGATGTGCGGCTGCGTCGCCCGGGCGTGATCGCCCAGCGCGTCCGGATCCGTTGGCACATCGCGCCAGCCTACGAGGCGCAGCCCGGTCTGCGCGATGACCTCCTGCACGAGGGCCATGGCTCGTTCGCGGTCGCGCAGGGCGGCGGGCAGAAAGCACATCCCTACCGCGAGGTGATCATCGGGTGCACGGATGTCGAGATCCCGGCGCAGCACCGCGTACGGTAGCTGCGTCATCACGCCCGCGCCGTCACCGGTCTTCCCGTCGGCAGCGACCGCCCCGCGATGACTCAGGTTGGCGACCGCGGTCAGGGCATGCTGCAGGATGGTGTGGCTGCGGCGGCCGCGGGCATCCGCCACGAACCCCACGCCACAGGCGTCTCGCTCCGTTGCAAGTCCGTCGTTCATCGGCCGGCCCGTCACCAGCCGCCGTAAGATACGCAAAAGCCCAAGGCGGCGGCTCCTCATCCCTGACGCCGCAGGGCCGGAAGGCCAATGCCTTCCGGACGAATGAGGAACCTCCCCCTCGGGCTTTTCTCCCGACGGTGTGGCCGGGCGCGTCGCCGGCCTGCGCCGCTAGGACCTGTCCCGCGCCGGGTAGGCGCGACGGAACCCTAGGCGCACTTCCTCACTGAATTACCTCCCTGCATTCCTTCAGGCAGACGATCGCGGTCAAGTCAGGTTTCGACCTGATCTCACCGGCAGGTCCAGGCTCCCCGGCCGCATGTCGCCTCGCCGCGCGGGTGAAAGCCGGCCGGCAGGCCGGGCGGCCGTCGAGCGCACGCACTCCAGACACAGCCACTTGGTCCCGCGGCCAAACCACTGGCACTTGATCAGGACGGTGGCGGTATCCGGCGTGCCGCACAGGTGACATTTGCTCATCGCGCTCACCGAAAAACACAAGACGCCGGCTGGAGTGCCGGCGTCCTGGCCGACCGGGTATTGGGCTTCTTGTACCATACCCGGTCACGGCTGTCAACCTCGGCGCCCGCTCAGGCGCGCGAGAATGACACGGAGGGTCTAGCATCACAGAGGCGGAATATCCACCACCGTCGCACATCAGGAGGTCCTATGCCGCACTACCGGTACCTCATCGTTGGCGCCGGCATGACCGGTGATGCCGCCGTCCGGGGCATCCGCGAAATCGATTCCTCCGGCCCCATCGGCGTGATCGGCGCCGAGCCGCACCCGCCGTACAACCGCCCTCCGCTGTCGAAGGGACTGTGGAAGGACCAATCCCTCGAGCAGATCTGGCGGGGCACCGGCAGCCTCGATGTGGAACTGCACCTGAGCCGCCGGGCCATCCAGCTCGACAAGAGCGGCAAACTGGTGGTGGACGATCGCGGCACTGTCTACACGTTTGACAAATTGCTGCTGGCCACCGGCGGCCGGCCGCGCCGCCTTCCCTTCGATCGCGAGGGCGATCGCATTATCTACTTCCGCACACTCGACGACTACCGGCGCCTGCGTGAACTGGCAGGGGCCGGACGGCGGATTGCCGTGATCGGGGGCGGGTTTATCGGCTCGGAGATCGCCGCCGCGTTGACCATGACTGGCGGGCAGGCCGTGATGCTGTTCCCTGAGGACGGCATCGGCAGCCGTCTCTTCCCCGCGGGTCTGGCCCAGGCGCTCAACCAGTTCTACCGGGAGAAAGGCGTGGAGGTGATTACCGGCGAGCTCGTCTCAGAGATAACCACCACCAGTGGGAACACGGTGCTGACCACAAAGAGCGGGCGGCGCATCGACGCTGGCGGCGTCGTCGCCGGTCTCGGCATTCAGCCCGAGGATCAGCTGGCGTCGGCGGCGGGGCTGCGCACCGACGACGGGATCGTCGTCGACGAATTCCTGCGCACCAGCGCCCCCGAGATTTACGCTGCCGGCGATGTGGCCAAGTTTCCCAATCCGGCGTTGGGCACCCGCATCCGCGTCGAGCATGAAGATAATGCCAACACCATGGGGCAGACGGCGGGCCGGAACATGGCCGGGCCGCCGGCGCCGTATCACCATCTCCCGTTCTTCTATTCCGACCTCTTTGACTTGGGCTACGAGGCCGTTGGCGACCTGGATTCGCGCCTGACCACGATCGAAGATTGGAAGCAGCCGCACCGTGAAGGCGTCGTCTACTACCTGCGCGACGGGCGTGTGCGTGGCGTCCTGTTGTGGAACGTGTGGGGACAGGTGGATCAGGCCCGCGCGTTGATCGCGCAACCCGGCCCATTTTCCCGCCAGGATCTCATCGGCCGCCTGCCCGCATAGCGGCGCCTACCGCAGCGCCTGCAGAAAGTCCCGCAGAGCAGCATTGAATCGCTCGGGCTGCTCGAGGTTGCTGACGTGGCCGGCCTCGGGAATGATGACCAGGCGCGACCCGGGAATCGCCTCGTGCATCGTCCTGGCGCTGCTGACCGGCGTGGCCTTGTCATCCTCGCCCACGACGATCAGCGTCGGCACGCGGATGGACGAGAGCAGCGGGGTACTGTCGGGCCGTTGCGCCATCGCCCGGAGCCCGCCGACCAGTGAGGGCGTGCGCCGGCTCTCCATCAGGTCGCGAACGGCTTTCACCAGATCCGGCTGGGATTCCAGCGTCTTCGTGGCGACGACCAGTTTGACAAAGTCGTCGAGGTACCCCGCCGGCCCGTCGCGCTCGATGCGGGCGATGCTGTCGTAGCGGCGCTGCCGTCCTTCCGGGGTATCGGCCTCCGCACGCGTATCCAGGAGCAGCACGGCCTTCGCGTGGTCCGCATGGCGGGCCAGGTAGCGGAACAACACATAGCCACCCATCGAAAAACCGCCGAAGACTGCCGTGGGGAGGCGGAGATGCTCGACAAGCGCATGCAGGTCGTCGGCGAGTTCATCCAGCGATGCCGGCGTCCCGCCCGACTCGCCGAACCCTCGTAGATCCGCCGTGATCAGTCTGCCGGCGCCGGCCAGCGGAGTTTGCGGTTCCCACATCCGGCGCGAAAACGGAAAGCCGTGGATCAGCACGACCGGTGGTCCAGAACCGGTGTCGGCGTACGCCAGCCGCACGCCCGCGCGAGTGATATGAGCCATGGCCTATTTGCCTCATGTCCCCATTCCATCTTCCAGGCGGGATGCCTCCTCATCCCACCAGGCGCCGTTGGTGACGCAGTCCAAATGCTTGCAGTTCCACGAACTGCGCGAACATGCCGATGGCGATGCCACGGTCTGGACTAAAGAGCTCCAGCGCCCTCGTGTTCACCCAGGGTGCTTCCTCCCGGCCAATGTAGGCTCGATGGCTGCTCCATGGGTATTGCGCAACATTTCGTGTCAATCCGGCCCGGATGGGGTTCAGGTGAATGTACCCGAGCACAGCCAGAAAGTAGAAATCATAGTCGCACCGCTTCGACCAAAACCGGTCAGCGAACACATGCCCATGATGGCGGTAGAGGCGGTTGATGTATTGCGCATGCCGTTGCAGAAGACCATGCATGAATGTCGACACGGGGCGGTCAGCGACCTCGACGAGCAGATGGAAATGATTGGGCATCAGACAATAGGCGTGGACGCTGACGCCATGGGCGATGGCGTCCATCCGAAGGCGCTGTAGGAAGAAGAGATAGTCCGCGCGGTTGGGATAGAGGCATGCGCCACGGTTTCCTTTTGACGTGATATGCACGAACGATTCAACAATCACACCCCGTGGCCGTCTCGGCATCCGCTTCACCCTGCCGCTCCCAGCCTAAGAATACGCACCCATCTCCGTCATCCCAATAGCCCAGTTGAGTCAAAAGGAGGGGACAGGCCCCTCCTCTGATCAAGGGTCGATTGCCTTTGGGGACGGGATTACCCCCTTCCTCCCCCAATCGCGCAAATTGCCAGGGAATTCGCGGTTACTGTTAATCGCCGGGCATGACGGGACGGCATCCCGTGGTCGGCAAATCAGGCAGGAGGGGACTGTCCCCTCCTGCTCGCGAAGGCGGCCGGTGGGCGTCAGCCCAGATCGCGGATGGCCTGCACGACGGCGTCGGCGACTTTCAGGCCGATCAGCATGCAGGTGAGGTTCGTATTCGCACGAGGGATCTGGGGGATGATCGAGGCATCGGCCACGTAGACGTTACCGGTTCCATGCACGCGGCCGGTCGGGTCCACGACCGCCTGGGAATCGGTCGCCGGCCCCATCTTGCACGTGCCCACGGGATGCGCGTAGGTGTCGACGGTGCTGCGGATGAAAGCAAACAGTTGGTCCTCACGCAGGACGCGCAGCCCGGGATCGACCTCCGCGGCGATCGTGGAGGTGAGCGGTTCGAATGTGGCGAGATGCCGTGCCATGATGACGCCATCGGCGAGCACGGCCATGTCGCGATCCTCCGGGTCTGTGAGCAACCGCCGCTCGATCACCGGGGCGAGCTCCGGGTCGTCCCCGCGCAGCAGCACCCGGCCGCGCGACCGCGGGGTCATGTTGAACGCGTACATCATGAACTCCCACTCGCCGGCTTCCGTCTCGTGCATGTACGGCAGGACGTGCAGATCGAACCCCTCGGTGCACTGACCGCTGGTGCCCCGCAGGATCACTTGGCTCTGCAGCAGCGTCCCCCGCCGATACTCCTCGATCACCGCCCGCCGGGCCCCAGGGGAGGGCCCGAAGCGCATGGCGACCCCGGGATGATCGTGCAGGTTCTCCCCGACCCCGGGCGAGTCTGTCGCCGCAAAAATCCCGAGCTCCGTGAGATGCCCACTCGGCCCGATGCCCGATCGCATCAGAATCGCGGGGGAGCCGTACACGCCCGCAGCCAGGATGAACATTCTCGCCACCAGCTCGACCTCAGCCCCGCCGCTGCAGATCAGGGCCGTGGCGTTCTCTTGATCAAACAGCAAGCGGTCGGCGGTCGTGCCGTCATACACGGTGAGGGTGGGCAGCTCCCGCACCGGGTCGAGGAAGGCAAATGCCGAGTTCCAACGGGTGTGATCGAGCACGTTGGCATGGAATGGGGCCACGGCCTGCGGTGGATCCGGCGCGCTCAGGTCCGGCAGCCGGGGGAATCCCGCGGCCTCGGCCGCCTGCAAGAATACCCGCTGCCAGGTGGAGAGTTCTTCGTCGCGATAGATCCGCGTGGGCAGCGATCCGCCGTGACCGTGGTGCGTCGCATCGGGCTCCGCGCATTGCTCGACCTGATCAATCAGCGGACGGAGCTCGGCGTAGGTCCACCCATGGCTCCCCCCCGCGGCCCACGCATCGTAGTCGGCCGGCATCCCCCACAACGCGGCGCAGAGGTTGTGGGCCGAGCATCCACCGATCACCCTGGCTCGCGGCTCGGAGACCGTGGTGCCGTCCTCACGTTCCTCACCGTAGCCCCAGTCGTGCGTTCCCGGCCGGACTCGGGCGTCGAGCAGTTCGCTGGGCCAGTAGCCTTCGCTCGCCGGGCCATAGTCCGGGCCGGCCTCGACCAGACAGACGTGCAGATCGGTCGTCGCGCACAACCGTCCGGCCGCCGCACAGCCAGCCGAGCCGCCGCCCACGATGACGACGTCAAACTCATGCTCCGCCATCCCCGTCTTCTTCGAACCCGGCCGGTGCAGTTCCCCTCCTACCCGGCCGAGGCCACCTGGCGGCAATAGGCATGCAGCGCATCGTAGACCACGAACTCGCGGGCCAGAATCTCGTGATCATCGGCCAATCCCAGCTGGCGGAAGCCTTCCGCAATCGCCTTCAACCCGGGGGCCTCCGGGCGCCGGTACAGATCCTGGGCCACATCCGCGCCGTGCACGATCTGGGCCAGCAGCCGCACAGCCGGATCATCAATCTTGTATTTGGTGACGATCGCCTCAAAGCTGCACTTCCCCTGATGATGCCCCAACTCGGCGCCGGTGACGTCATAGGGAATGGCGCCCTCCCGCCGCGCCACCTCCAGGACCTGCTCTGGCGGCACAAACAGAAATTGCGCCTGGGGGTCGACAAACTTGCGAATCAACCAGGGACAAGCCACGCGATCGACTTTGACGTGTTCGCGAGTCACCCACTTCATCGCCGTCCTCCTTCGACACTCTGCATCACCGTTGCACCAGCATCCCGATGAACCCCATCAGGGCGGTCAGGAGCAGCGCGTAACGGGCGGTGATGCGAATCACGGGCCCCTCCCGCCCCGCCAGGCCGGTCGTCGCGGTCGCCAGCACCACCTTGGCCGGCGCGACCATCGAGCCCAGCGCCCCGCCGGCGGTTTGCAGCGCCGCCATCAGCACCGGGTTCATCTGCAGCAACCGCGCCGAATCGCGCTGCAGTGCGCCGAAGAGCACGTTGGAGTTTGTATTGCTGCCGGTGATCACCGTCCCCAGCAGCCCAAGGAACGGTGACAGCAGCGGGAAGAGCGGCCCGACCGCGGCGGTGAGCCCGCGCGCCAGGACGAACGTCATTCCACTGTAGGCCATCACCGTGGCCACGCCGACCAGCGTGATGATGGTCATCGTGGTGGGCACCCCCTGGACCGCTACCTGGCGCCACAGCCGGCGCCAATCCGGGACGGTACGGCCGGCGACCCGGTACAGGAGCACCGCCAGCACGGAGGTATAGAGCAACAAGGCGCCCGGATGTCCAAACACCGGGATATGGAAGGCCCCGCTCTCCGTGGTCCACCCCAGACCAGTCTGTGCGGTGCCGAAGTGGAACGAGACCGCGACGGCATCGAGAAGCCGGTTCAGCGGCGGGATGAATGTCGCCACCGCCACGACACCGATCAGCGCGTAGTACGGCAGGAACGCCAGGTGGAATGACATCTCCGCTCCCGCGGGCGGAGCAGGACGCGGCGGCTCCCGCCGTCCCTGCGGAGGCGGCCACGCCGGCAGCAGCCCAAGATACCCGGGTCCTCTGCGGCGCGCCAGGCGGGCCAGGCCCATGCTCACCACCAGCCCCACCATCCCGGCGCCGAACGAGGCGATGATCCAGTGCTGAGAGAGCGCCAGCAGCAGCTGTGTTCCGCCCATGGCGACGCCGAGCACCAGGATGGCGCCAAACGCCCGGCGGTACGGGCGGGTCCCGGCGTGGACATGGGCGACGGCGAATCCCGTAGCCACCGACGCGATGCCGAGCAGCGCGGCGATCCAGATGCCCAGCTGTCGCGGCGGCAGCCCCGTGACGGCCCGCAGGGCCTGAAACGATGATGCCATGTCGCCCATGGTCACCGCCCAGGCATGCCCGACCAGCGGAACGGCAGCGGCTTCCAGCGGTTGAAATCCCAGGCCGATTAAGAGCGGAGCCGTGACAGCGACCGGGACGCCGAACCCGGCCACACCTTGCAGGAACGAGGTGAAGGCGAACCCGACGATGAGCAACTGCAGGACGTGATCTTCGGTGAGATGGGCGACCGCGGTCCCGATGCTGCGGATGGCGCCGATCTTGTCCGCGATCTCGTACAACAGCAGCGCGGCCCAGATGATGTATAGCACATGCAGGCTGAGGGCGATGGCCCGCCACAGGGCAATCCCCAGCACCGCCGGCGATGCGGCGAAGGCGATTGCGGCAACGGCGGCCGAAACGGCCAGCGCAATGATCCCGGCCTGCGTGCCGCGCCAGTGGAGCCACAATAACCCGACCAGCAGGACCACGAGCGGAAGCGTGGCTGCGCCGACCCGCCACCACTCAGCCGGCATGGCCGCGCTCTACCAAAACCGAGTCGAAGCTACGAGGGAATGGCCTCAGCGGGTGACCCCGGAGATCCACGTCGTTTGTTCATGATTGCGCTGATGACCGGGAGGAAGAAGAGCGCTGCAGCGAGCAGGAGCAGTGCGAGGGACACAGGCCTGGTGAAAAGGATCCCCAGGCTCCCGTGGGACATGATTAGGCTGCGACGGAGGGCGGCTTCGGTATCATCGCCCAGGACAATGGCCACCACCAGGGGTGCCAGCGGATAATCGAGCTTCTTGAAGAGAAAGCCGATGAGCCCGAACACCATGACCATCCACATCGTGAACAGCGTGTTGTTTTCCGTGTACCCACCGATAAAGCATAGGAGCGAGATCAGGGGCACCTGCACGGTGAAGGGAATCCGCAGGATCTGAGTCCAGATCGGAATCGCAAAGAGGTTGAGCGTGACGGAGATGATGATGGCGATGTACATGCTGGCGATGAACCCCCAGACGACCTCGGGGTGGTCTACCATCAGCAGCGGCCCGGGTTGCAGCCCCCAGATGAGCATGGCCCCGAGAATCACGGCCGCGGTGGGCGAGCCCGGGACTCCGACCGTGACCATCGGCAGCAGGGCGCCGACCTCGGCGGCGGAAGCCGCGGACTCGGGGGCGACGACGCCTTCGAGGATCCCGGTGCCGAACTTTTCGGGGTGCTTGGAAAACCGTTTGGCCAGGCCGTATCCCACGAACGAGGCGGGGGTCGCTCCGGTGCCCGGAAGTACGCCGATCCAGAACCCGCTGATCGTAGACCGGAGAAACGTCTTCCAGTACGCCCGCATCTCCTTCAGCGCGTCAAACACATTCGCCCAACTGATCCGCGCGGCGACCGCGCCCTTGGTCATGATGTTCTCTTCGGCGGCCCGCAGCAGTTCACCGATCCCAAACGCGCCCACCACGACGACCAGGAACTTGATCCCGGCCAGGAGCGCGAAGGTACCAAACATCAGGCGGAGCGTTCCGGTGATCGTATCCGTCCCAATCTCCGCAATGATGAGGCCAAAGAGGACCGACATGACGCTCTTGAAGATGTTCGCCCCACCCAACCCCACCAGCGCGGCGTAGGCCAGGAGCAGCACCGAGAAGTACTCCGGCGGCCCCCACGTCAGCGCATAATCCGCCAGGGGTCGGGCGAACAGCGTGAACATAATGATGCATACGGTCCCCGCGATGAATGCCGAGAGGGCAGAGCCCGCGAGGGCCCGAGAGCCCTGCCCTTTCAACGCCATCGGATAGCCGTCAAAGGCGCTGGCCACAGACATCGGGGTCCCGGGAATGTTGAAGAGGATCGAGGTGACCGACCCGCCAAAGATGGCGCCCATATACAGCCCGGACAGAAAGATCAGACCGGTGTGGGGTGCGAGCCGAAAGACGACCGGCAGCAGGAGCGCGGCGCCCTGAGTCGGGCCCAGGGCGGGGATCACACCGATGATGGTCCCGGTGATCACGCCGGCGAAGCCGGCGATGATGTTGACCGGCTGGGTGGCCACCCCCAGTCCGAACAGTAGGTCGTGTAGCGTCCCCGACATTCCAGCGCTCCCCGGGCCGGCGGGCGCCTACCCGAAAAATGGGATGATGGTATACATGCCTCGCGGCAGCAAGATCGCCAGCACGCGCTCGAACAGGTAGAAACTCCCGAACGAAATCGCCAGGCTGAGCGCGATCGCCACGGGCCAGTGGTGTTTCCCTACAAACCGGGTGTAGACAAGAACGTAGACCAGTGTCGCAGTGTAGAACCCCACGACATACGTCAGGGCCAGCATCGCAATTCCGGTCGCGGCCACTTTGAGCACCGACACGAGCCCGGTCCGATTCTCAAAAAATGCGTGTACGGAGGGATCGCTTCTGAGCACCTGCCCCATGACGACCGCACTGCAAATCGCCAGCAGCAGCGCCAACCGGAACGGCAGCATTCCTGGTTGGGGCTGTCCCCCCGACCAGCCTGAACCGACAGACCTCCCCTGCACCATGACGGCGATGGCAAACGCGAGAAAACCCAGCGCGGTGAGAATCTCCGCTCTTCGCACCGTTGCCCCCTGAAGTCCTATCGCTTGCTGATCGGGCTCAGCAAACCGCCCTTGGTCATCAGGTCTCGATGCAGCGCGTTGGCTTCCTCGAGCCACTTCACAAACGGCGGCCCGGTCATGAACTGACCCTTCAAGGCGTTGTCGTCGATATACTTCTGCCAGTCGGAGGATTGCGTGACGCTCCGCAGCAGGTTGATGTAGTACTCCTCGGCTTCCTTGGGGATGCCGGGCGGGGCAAAGATCCCGCGCAGCATGAGGTAGGACACATCTTTGCCGGTGGCATCCTTCATCGTGGGGATGTCTTTCCAGTCAGGCAGATCAATCCGCTGGTTGTACAGCACGGCCAGGGGCCGGACGCGGCCGGCCTTCCAGTGCCCCACGCATTCTGACGGGTTGTTGACCGTGGAGTCGACCTGCTTGCCGACCAGGTTGGCGCAGACCTGCCCGCCGCCGGAGAGCGGGAGATAGGTAAATTTGACGCCGAAGGCCTGCTCGAGTTGAATGGTGAGAATCTGGTCTTCCTGCGCCGAGCCGGTTCCGCCCATCTTGAACTCGCCGGGCTTTTGCCGCACCGCGTCCATGTACTCTTGCGCGGTCTTGTAGGGCGTGTCGGCGTTCACCCAGAGGATGAAGTAGTCCAGCGCCATCATGGCCAGCGGCGTCAGCTGGTCATACTTGAAGGGGATGCCGGTGTTCATCGGCGTGGTGAACAGGCTGGAGAGCGTGATCACGATCACGTGTGGATTCCCGCGCGCGAATTTCACGTACAAGAACGCCTCTGCGCCCGCTCCACCCGCCTTGTTGACGACCAGAAAGTTCTGGGAAGCCAGATTGTTCTTTTGGAGAACGGCGGAGATGAAACGCGCCATCAGGTCGGCGCCGCCTCCGGTTCCGGCGGGGACCACAAACTCCACAGGTTTCGTCGGCTGCCACCCCGGCGCGCCCGCCACGGGTGAGACGGCCAGGAGCGCGACCCCCAGTCCCACGACCACAGCCGCTCTGAACCACCTGATCATCCGCTGCACCCCCTCGGTTCGATTGCCCTCGGATTCCCTCACGAACAGTTCGGGCCTGCCCTTGCGCGTCGCGCGGAGAAGGCAGGCCCGTGTGTCATCGGTGGCGCTCACCGGCTAGGCCGGTGGCTGGTCTTTCTCCAGTTCCTTGTGGAAGGGGATGACGCCGGGGATCAGCCACTTCTCCCACATCTCGTCAATCTTCGCCTGGAAGTAGGCGATATCGTCGTCGGTGAAGTGCGCGAAGCGCCCTTGCCGCAGCAGGTAGTCCCGCACCGGCTTACGCCTGGAGCGCTTCTCGGCAATGCCTTTGGTGCGACCGTAGAGTTTCAGCACCCGGTTTTCGACCTCGTACAGGGGCCAAATGCCGGTGTCCACGGCCAGCTCCCCCAGTTCGTGGGACAGCATCGGATCGTAATCCCACCCCTTGGGACACGGATCCAGGGAGTGGACGAACGTCGGCCCGCCAATCGTCAGCGCCTTGCGGACCCGGTTCATCATCTCCACCGCATACGACGCGCAGACGGTGCCCACGTACTTGGTCTCCGGATGGCCGGCGGCCAGCATGCCGGCGACGTTCTTCTTCCAGCGGCTGTGCATGATCCGCTTCATCTTGCCCGGCGGGCTGAACGTGGTATGCGCGCCGTAGGGCGTCATGCCGGACAGCTGGATATCGGTGTTGGCGTACGACTCGTTGTCGTAGAGAAGGATGAGCACGTTGTACTGCGGATGGGTCAACGTGGCCGAGATTGCCGACAGGCCCATGTCGGCACCGCCGCCGTCCCCGCAGAACGCGATGACGTTGATGGGTTCTTCTTTCATCTTCCCCTTGCGCATCAGCGCTTTGAGGGCCGCGGCGGTCCCCAGGCCGGCCGAGCCCGAACTGCCCAGCTGGGTGTGCATCCACGGCACGACCCATGACGTGCTGTAGTAGGTCGTGTTGGCCACGTACATGCAGCCGGTGCTGCCCAGCACGATGGTGCGCGGCCCGGCGGCTTTGACCATCAACTTCATCACCAGGGCCGACTCGCACCCCTGGCACGTGCGGTGGCCGGAGGTGAAGTATTCTTCCAGCGGCACCTTCTTCACGCCCTTGAACGGGTCCAGCTGCTGGGTGGGAAGGGTCTCGACGGCGTCCATCTCAGCTCACCTCAGTCTTCTCTTGTCATTGCGAGGCCGTCAGGCCGAAGCAATCGCTGGTTGGAGATTGCTTCGTCGCTTCGCTCCTCGCAATGACAGAACAATTCACTCTCGAATGCCGATCCATGTCACGGGCGGCTGGGCCTGCCCGGCCGCTGCCTTAAAGACCATATCGCTCATGCGCCGCACGTCCGGCACGGTGACCTCGCGGCCTCCCAGCCCGCAGATGAATCCGACCACCGGCGGCCGCGCGGCCGCTGGGTACAGCGAGGCGCGGATTTCGGTAGCCAGCACGCCGCTCATGTGCGGGGAGCCGAACGAGTAATCGCGGTCGATGACTCCGACCGCCTTAAACCGGCCCAGCGTCTGCGCCAGCTCTTCCGCCGGGAACGGCCGGAACCAGCGCACCCGCACAAACCCCACCTTCTTCCCTTCCTTACGCATCTGGCGGATCGCCACCTTCACCGGCATGGACAGCGTGCCCATCCCGACCAGCACCACATCGGCATCCTCGGTCTGGTACTCCTCGAAGAACGGGTTGCCGTAAGCACGGTTGAAGATCCGCTCAAAGTCCCGGTACGCCTCCGGAATTACCGCGGTCTTGGACCGCTTCATCGCCTCGTCATTATGCTTGCGCAGCTCCATCAGCCAGTCTTCGTTCACCTGCGGGGCCACCGTGATCGGGTTATCCGGGTGCAGCAGCAGGTCGCCCCGGTTGTACGGCGGCAGGAAAGCGTCCACCCACTCCTGCGGCGGGATCTTCACCATGGACTGGGAGTGTGTCAGAAACGCGCCGTCGCAGGCGATGGCGCAGGGCAGGAAGACGCGGCGGTCTTCGGCCACGCGGTAGGCGATCAGCGCAGTGTCCAGCGCTTCCTGCGCGTTGTCCACCCACACCAGCTGCCAGCCCAGGTCGCGCACCGCCAGCGCGTCGTTGTGCTCCACACCGAACGCGCCGGGATCATCCAGGGCGCGGTTGCCGACCATCGCCACCATCGGGATGCGCAGCGCCGGCGTCACCGTCAGCGCCTCAAACGCGTACATCCAGCCGACGCCGCTGCTGCCGCAGAACACCCGCGCCCCGGCGGCGGAGGCGTGCTTGACGATCTCAAACTGCGAGTGCTCGGATTCGGCCACGATGTACTCGCAGTCCAGCTCGCCGTTGGCCACCAGCTTGGCCACGTACTGCATCACCGTGTCATAGGGCCGGATCGGATAGGCGGTGATGACGTCAACATCGGCCAGCTTGCAAGCGACCGCAATCGCCTCGCTGCCGCTGATCAGCGACTCCTTTTCCTGCTGCGCCTTCTCAATGACCTTGGCCATCCGCGTCAGCCTCCTGCGCTGGCTTCGCCGACATCGGTGACGACCTTCTCGGTGATCGCCTCGCCGCCGGTATCGACGATGCCGTCTTTCACCATCTGGTCGACCTGCTTTTCGTACTGTCCCCGCACCCAGAAGCCGTGCGACCGCTCAGGTTTGTGCTGGATCTTCTCCTGCAGCCACGTCTTGTATGCTGGCTTCTCCTTCTTCCACATCTCCCACTGGCTGGCGTTGTCGGCGAACGCTGTCTCGTTGACCATGGTGATGCAGTTCGCCACCGGGCACACGGCCTCGCACACGCCGCAGCCGCAGCACGCCTGCATATTGGCGTCGTAATACCCGTCGGGCGTGACGTCGAAGCAGGAATCCGGACACTGCAGCCAGCACAGCGTACACTTCACGCAGGTGTCGAAGTCGACCACCGGCCGCATCGTGCGGGTGGAGTATTTCTTGAAGGTGGGGTTGCGGTCGGGGCGGAACCCGCCAGTCTGCTGCGAGACAGGGTCGGCAATCTCCTTCCCTTTCGGAATGCTCGGGATCGCCAGCCCCTCGCGGAGCTCGTACCACTTCGGCAGTTCGAACTCATACGGCTTCTCGGGGTTGCCTTCCTGCGGGGACACCACGCTGGTGGTGACGCGCTCGAACGCCTTCTGCGCCGACTTCACCTTCAGGTCATCGTGCCACTCCTCTTTGATGGCCTTTTCGACCGATTTCAGGCTGAGGAGTTCGGGCAGGACTTTGGCGATCGCGCCCAGGATGCGCACGTCGGTGTGATCATCCTTGTAGACCCACAGCCCGGAGAAGCTGGGAATCGCCGTGAGGAGTGCCAGCCGGTAGGGCGCGTCTTTCCGGTGACACATCTCGATGACGGCCTCGGGGCCTTTCATCGTCGTCACGATCAACGTGCCGTTCGGCTTCAAGAGCCGGTTGATCGGCTGCAGCCCGTACCACGCCCACGACTCCACGCCTTTGCACAGCGTATCGTCGACGGAGATGCTAATGTCGGTTTCCTTGGGCTCGTACTTGGCCATCCCTTCCTGCAGAGTCTCGTCGTCGGTAGCGACGATGGCGAAGTTCTTGGCGGGAATGCCATTGCGCTCGGGGCTGTCACCGTAGCGCCCGAAGGAAATGCCGGTCTTGCCGTCGTGCTTGGCGGCCAGCACGATCCCGCGGCTGATGTTTTTGGCCAGGTTCTTCTGAAAGATCCCACGGTAGACGATCTCTACTGCGAAGAGGCGGCCCACAGCTACCCTCCCACCCGAGATGCCTTCGGTCTGAGCAAGACGTCTTCGATCTCTTGCAGATGCTGACGCATCGCCACCTCGGCGGCGTCGGCGTCGCGGCGCCGGATCGCGTCTAAGATGCGCCGGTGGCCCGCGAGCGACCGCTGCAGCCGTCCGGCGACCTGGAGCGACCGTTCCCGGCTCTCCCGCAAGAGGTCCATCAGCACATCCAGCACCCGCAGGACGACCCGGTTCCGTGCCGCGGTCGCAATCGCGTAGTGAAACTCGGAGTCCTCGTCGATGGCGAGTTCCCCGTGTTGGACTTTGTCGTGCTGGCGGAGGAAGATCTGCTCCAGCCGAGCCAATTCGTCGCCAGAGGCATGCACCGCCGCGCGGGCCGCGAGCGCCGGCTCGATCATCTTACGGACATCCAGCAGGTCGGCGAGCAGGGTGCGGTTGCGGACCAGCAGCGAGGCGAGGGGGTTCACCAGCGAGTCGGGGCTGAGGTCCCTGACGACCGTGCCCTCCCCCTGCCGGGGTTCGAGCAGTCCCATCAGTTCCAGGACCCGGATGGCGTCTCGGACTGACGTCCGGCTGACGCCGAACCGCTCGGCCAGCTCTCGCTCCGGCGGGAGGTGATCCCCCGGCCGAAGCCTGCCGTCGGTGATCAGCCGCTGGATCTGTGAGGCCACTTCCTCATAGATCCGGGTCTTGCGGACCGGCTCGAGTTCGTCTTTGACGGCGCTGGGGGACGGAATTGTTGACCCCTGTAGTGCGGAATGGTCCATTGGTCAGACCATTTACACTCTTGCACAACGGCTAGATCGTGTCAAGGCTGGTTTGCCTGGCACTGCCCCCCAGTGGTGACCTCAAAGGGGTCTGACCCTTTTGAAATGGCTTAGGTGAGGCGCCAGGTTTCCTGCCAGCTCTTTGGGAGTGGGAGGTCGGCAACCTTCGCGTAAAACGCCCACATGCCCTGATGTAGCGTCTCATGCTGCAGCAGCCACATCAGGTGTTGCAGCAGGGTGGGCTTCGCCGTCCCCCAATCCACCGGCCGGGCCAGCTGCGCGGGGGTGAGCGCTCGCAGCGCCGCGACCAGCTCCTCGTCCACGTACCGCATGTAGCCTTCCAGATTTTCTTTGGATTGCTCCAAGCTCCGCTGGCGCGGGTGGCCGGCAAAGTCCATCGTCCCGGTGCGGATGGCAGCGAGGTAGGCGGCTTCGATGTCGGCCGCGTGCCGGATCTGCCGGACCAGCGTGCCGAACTCGGGATGCGGTGAGAAGTTCATCACGGCATACGGCAGCGCCCGCAGCAGATCGTACGTCAGCGCCCGCGTCTGCCGCCACGCGTCAACCCACTGGGCGATTTCTGCCGTCGGGAATTCCTTCGCGTCCATGCCGCTGACGTCGCCCGCCTACCCGTTGACCCGGCGTAGGTGCGCCCGGAAGTGCGCCTCAATCCGTTGGCCCAGGACCTGCGGGTCCGCCTCGGGATCGGTCACATCGTCCCGGGCCACGGCCAGGGGCATGCTCAGTGCCCACGGCCCCGACACTTCAGCATGCAGCATCTGCGCGTCTTCGGTAAGGTCCACCGCCGCGCCGGGGGCCAGCCGCGCGGCCACGGCGCGGACCTGCTCGTGGAACTGCTCGATCCCTAACAGGTTGTGCATGACCTCCAGGGCCCGGTCCCGTGCATCGGCGGCGCTGCGTCCCCGCACTGGAGTCCGCGTCAGCGCGCGGCCGGTGTCGACCTCGATCATAACCGCGCTGAAGCGGCGCATGGCATCCGGGCCGTCGATGGTCAGCTGGAACCGCCGCCCGTGGACGATGACGTCTTCCAACACCGGCGGCATCGGCGTTCGCCTAGTCCCCGGACGACTCTACGTTCACGTCGGAACTAACGCCCATCGATGGCGGCCGGCGGACGCGGGCGACGATGCGGCTGCTGCCGGATGGCGGACCACAGGCCCTGGCGTCGATGCAGCCGATGGTGCCGGCGTACTCCCCATGAACGCAGTGGTTGGTCGTCCCACACGTACCCGGCGATCTCTCCGACATCGTCGTAGGTCTCGGTGAGTAGCACGACTCGGTCATGGTCAGCAACATGGGACCGGCGGCCTCATCCTCACGGTTGTAGCAGAAGACGGCGTCCCCCTCCAGTTTGGCGAGATGCAACAGGCCCGGTGATGTCGCCGATGGCCAGGCAGCCGCGTTCAACCATCGCCATGCGCGCCCTCCGCCATCCGTGGAGCGGTCGCGGCTGCTTTCCACGGACCGGGGAACCGCCCCTGCCCCGTACCCATTCGATAGTGTCGCGTTGCGGTAACGAGCGCGTCGGCGAATCGAATGGGAACGGGGCCTGCCCCAACCGTGTAAAATGGAATCCATGCCCTCCCCCGTCGTGGCCGTGACGATTGGTGATCCCGCCGGCATTGGGCCGGAGATCGTGGTGCGCGCGCTGGCCCAAGATGCCGTGCAACGCTCGGTGCAGGCCCTGGTGGTGGGCGACCGCTGGGTGCTGGAGCGGGCCATGGAGGTCACCGGCACGATGCTGGAATTCTCCCCAGCGGGACCGGTGCGGTTGCTCGATCTCGCCAATGTCGATCACCGCCTGCAATGGGGAAAGATCCAGGCCACAGCCGGCGCGGCCGCGGGGCAGTTCATCGAACGCGCGGTGCAGGAGACCCTGGCCGGCCGGGCCGATGCGCTGGCCACCGCGCCCATCAATAAGGAAGCGCTGTGGCGGGCCGGCTACCGGTATCTTGGGCACACGGAGATGCTCGGCGCCCTCACCGGATCCCCGGACCCGCTCACCATGTTCGCGGTGCGCAACATGCGCATCTTCTTTCTCACCCGCCACATGTCGCTGCGGGAGGCGGTGGCGGAGGTGAAACGGGACCGGCTTGCGGCCATCCTGCCCCAGATCGTGGGTGAGTTGCGGACACTCGGATTCGACCGGCCGCGTATCGCCGTCGCGGCCCTGAACCCGCACGCCGGCGAGGGCGGCGCGTTAGGCAAGGAAGATCTGGAAGAGATCGCCCCGGCGGTCCAGGACGCCCGCGGGCAGGGATGGCAGGTGGACGGCCCGGTTCCCGCGGACGCGGTGTTCGCCCAGGCGCTGGACGGCCGCTATGACGCGGTGCTCGCATTGTATCATGACCAGGGACACATCGCCGCGAAGACCCTCGACTTCCACGGCGCAGTCAGCGTCACGCTGGCGCTGCCGTTCATCCGCACGTCCGTGGACCACGGGACGGCGTTCGACATCGCGGGCAAAGGGCTGGCCCGGGCGGAGAGCATGGCGGCGGCGATCCTTATGGCCGGGGATCT
>Ga0209159_1000931_pt1 | contig 24006 bp, 21 predicted proteins | sample GraSoiAngelo_144_FD_185901 | JGI IMG/M metagenome (GOLD analysis project Ga0209159, IMG submission 185901) | Grasslands soil microbial communities from the Angelo Coastal Reserve, California, USA - 14_1009_02_40cm (SPAdes) (version 2) | ecosystem: Environmental > Terrestrial > Soil > Grasslands ...
GGAGCTGTCGGATCGACATGGGTTTCCCGCGCGCGTCATCGTGCCTGGTTATTTTGGCGAAAAACATGTGAAATGGCTCACTCGCATCGAAGTAACAAAGGCGGATGCGAAAGGTTTTTACGAGACACAAGGCTGGGGTCCCAATTTCATTGTTCCGACGCGGTCTCGTATCGACATTCCTTATAACGAGTCGTGGATTAAGATCGCTGATGCGGCGAAGGGCGTCCTGGTCAAAGGCGTTGCTTTCGGCGGCGATCGTGGAATTTCCCGGGTGGAATTCAGTTCGGACGACGGGGAGAGCTGGGATGAGGCGAAGGTCGATTATCCCGGCACAAAATTAACCTGGGCGCTCTGGAGTTTTAATTGGGAGCCCGACGGTGTCGACGATTACACACTGGTGGTGCGTGCGACCGATGGCGAGGGCAAAGTGCAGGAATTCGAAGAAGGTCGTGCGTTCACTTCCGGGATCACCGGTTTTCACAAGGTGATCGTGCACATTTTTGCTTAAAACGTTGTAGCCGGCATCAGTGATGCCGGCCCGCGCACAGCGACCGCGGCTACAATTCGCTCGGAGTGACAGCGCGTGTTTATTAGGAGACTGTTGCCTCCACATCGAATGAGCGCCAAAGATCACACGTTCACCCTCGGTATCGAGGAGGAATTTGCCATCGTCGATCCTGATTCCAGGGAGTTGCGCTCGCATATTCACGAAATTCTCGAAGACGGCAAAGTTACCCTTAAAGAGCAAATAAAGCCGGAGATGCATCAGTCTGTGGTCGAGCTGGGCACGGAAATTTGCCGCGACATCGACGAGGCCCGGATGCATGTGACCGAGCTGCGCAGTCGTCTGGCCGCGTTGGCCGCGCGCAGCAAACTCAAGATTGCGTCGGTTGGCACGCATCCTTTTTCACATTGGCGCGACCAACTCATCACTCAGGGCGAGCGTTATCAGGAAATTGTCCGCGACATGCAGCTACTGGCCCGAGCTAATCTCATCTTCGGTTTGCATGTGCATGTGGGAATTCCGGATCGCGAAACTGCCATCCATGTTATGAATCAGGCGCGCTATTTCCTGCCGCACATTTACGCGCTGTCGGCTAACTCGCCATTCTGGGTGGGACACGACACCGGATTGAAAGGTTATCGGCTGAAAGTTTTCGAACGGTTTCCGCGCACTGGCATTCCCGATTCCTTCGAATCGCTTTCTGAGTACACGGACTACTGCAACCTGCTCGTGAAAACGGGTTGCATCGATAACGCCAAGAAAATTTGGTGGGATATCCGGCTCCATCCTTTTTTTGACACCCTTGAAGTTCGGGTGTGCGACGCGCAATCGCGGGTGGATGATACTCTCGCCATCGCGGCGCTTATTCAGGCGTTGATTTCGAAACTACACAAGTTGCTCCGGCAAAATGTCACTTTCCGGATTTACCGGCGCCGTTTACTCGATGAAAATCGCTGGCGCGCCTCGCGCTATGGGATCGATGGCAAACTCATCGATTTCGGCAAGGAACGCGAAACCGAGACGCGCAGTCTGATTCACGAGTTTATCGAGTTTGTGGCCGACGAGGTAGCGGAGCTGGGCAGCCGGCGCGAGATGAACCACATCGAGCGAATTTTGCATGAAGGAACCGGCGCGGACCGTCAGCTTGCCGTCTGGGGACGCACTCACGATATCAAAGCAGTCGTCGATCACATCGTCGCCGAGACTTACGAAGGCTTAAGTGAATTAGACCTGGCGGCAAAAGCGACGGTCGCGTCTTAAACGGAGCGCTCTAACCGGTCATCCCGAAGTCGAGGGATCCCGCCAAGTTACCCTAAAGCTTCCGCAACGGATCCCTCGACTTTCGCTCGGGATGACAAGCGGTGGGAATCCTCACCAAGGAATCACTTTGCGGTCTTGCAAAAATTTGCCGGTGAGAGTTTGAGGGGCATCGGCCGCGAGCCAAACAATTCCGTCTGCGCCTTCTTCGACCGAGCGAGTCGCGTTGGCTCCGCCCATATCGGTGCGGACCCAACCCGGACAAACCGAATTCACCGCGAATTTCGGCAGCGCCGCCGCGAGTTGGGAAGTCACCCCATTCAAAGCCGTTTTTGAAATGCAGTAGACCGGCGACCAACCATCCGCACCATCGTGCAATTGCCCGCCGCTGCTTGAGACATTGACGATCCGCGGTGCCGATGACTTCGCGAGCATCGGCTGAAAGGCTTGTGCGACCAGTAGAGGTCCGAGTGCGTTGGTCCGCAGCGTCGTCTCGAATTGTTCCGGCGTTGTTTTCAAGATCGCATCATCGTCCTCAACAATGATGCCGGCGTTATTGACCAAAACGTCGAGATGATCCGTCGCCTTTGCTAATTCTGTCGCAGCGTCGCGAATGCTTGCCGGATCGGAAACATCGATCTTCAGAAACTTCGCTCTCGGCCCGATTTTCTGCGCCGCGGTGCGTCCGGCTTTCTCATTACGCGCGCCGATGAAAACGCGAAAACCTTTCTGCGCCAGTTGGCGCGCAACTTCGAAACCGATCCCTTTATTCGCGCCGGTCACGAGCGCGATTTTTTCTGACTTCGCCATAAGTATCGAATCTTGCGCGTTGAGCAAGGAGTCGCAATGCTTGTCATCCCGAGCAAAACCGCCAGTCCGGCTCGGACCGAGGGATCCCGCTGTGTTACGCTAAAGATTGCGCAACGGGATCCCTCGATCCGGCAGCTGCCGGACTCGGGATGACGGCGTTGGGGACGCAATCAAACGTCGCAGCGTTCTCAAATTCATGACGTCCTCCTTCAATTCTTTGCCTTTCGGCGTCTCCAGTACTTTCGGGATTTTGCGGAAACGCAGCTCATTCATGATGAAATGAAATGCGGCCAACCCGATGTTGCCTTTGCCGATGTGCGCGTGCCGATCGACATGTGATCCACGCGCAGCTTTGGAATCGTTCAGGTGAATTGCCGCCAGCCGATCGCGACCAATGACGCGATCGAATTCGCGGAATGTTTTCTTCACTGCAATATCCGAGGCGAGATCGTAACCGGCGGCAAAAATGTGAGCGGTATCGAGGCAAACGCAAAGCCTTTCGGGCGCGCGCACATTGTTAATGATATGCGCGATCTGCTCGAAGCAGTGGCCGAGGCACGAGCCCTGGCCAGCCGTGGTTTCGAGCGCGATCTTCGTTTTCACGTTTGGAATCACCCTCCAGATCGCATCGATCGACGCGGCGATTTTCTCCAGCCCTGCCTCTTCACCGGCACCGAGATGCGCGCCCGGATGCATTACGAGAAACGGCAGCTCGAGGTGATCGGCTCGAATCAACTCCTCTGCTAACGCGCGCAGGGAGTTGGCGTGAAATTGCGGATTGATCGCGGCGAGATTGATCAAATAATTCGCATGCGCAAAAACCGAAGCCAATTGCTCGCGCCGCTGGTGATCGAGAAAGGCGCGAATTTCACCAGTCGACAATGGCCGGGCGAACCATTGCATATTGTTTTTCACGAAAATTTGCATCGCGGTGCAATTGATCGAGCAAGCGCGCTCGATCGCCAGGTGTGCCCCGCCGGCGATGGACATATGGGCACCCAAAAGAATTTCTGATTGTTGATTTCTGATTGCTGATTTTTTGTCGCGCGAAAAATCTATTCGCGGCTGCGACTCTTTCTTCATTCAGTAATCAGCATTCAAATCAAAAAATTTTGGGATGCCAATTCGGCTTTTTCAGGCTGCCTTCGGCTTTGTATTCGAAAAATTTATAGAGCGGAGTGAGAACGAAGCCCGCTCCGCTGGCGTCAATACGCACGTCAAAATCGATTTTGTCATCGAGGAAATGTGCGTTGCCCTGTCCGACCATGCCAAAGGTGCCGCCATCGACGTGAAAATCCGAGGTGCGGATAACGCCATCTTTGATTGTGAACGACATATTCGCTTTCCGCGCCACGCGATAACCCACGCCCGGCATGATCTTGTTGAGAATGTCCGAAAGCGGGCCAAAGAGCGGGATGGCAAAGACGTCACCATTGCGGACTTCCACCTCGCCTTTGCCGTTCATTGTTCGCGCGTCGCTCCCGGTCCCCATCCACTCATAGTGACCGTTCATTAATCCGACCGCAGTTTTGTATTTGAAATAGAGATCGGTCAGCTTTGGAAAATCGACGTGATCGACTGCCATCGTCGCCCGGTAGCGTTGATCGTTTTTTGCGAGAGAAATATCTGCCCCGCCCCGCACTGTGCCGGAAAAAATCCCGCCGTTTAATTCGGAGATTTGCAGCCGATCGTCGGTCAGAAGCAACTTCGCGCTGATGCGGTCGAATGGCAGCGTTTTGTCCAGAAAAACGTAATCCATCCCGCCCGATGAATCGACATTGATTTCGAGGCGCGTGTTTTTGCCGCCGCGAAATTGATAGACACCGCTGGTGGTAATGGTAGGCGGCCTTTGAAATTTGTAGGGTGAAACGACCTTCAGCAATTTCGGATCAATCCAGGAAATTGCTTCCGTCGGTCGCAAACCCGAAATGACGTTCGATAGGCGCGTCTCGTGATGCGCGAAATCGTAGACAAATGTGCCGGTGGCGATGCCCTCGTCCCGTGCCACTCGACAATTCTCGTAGGTGACCGCGCCATCCCCGAAATGAACGTTGGCCGAGGCGCTATTGAAGCCAATGGTGCGAAAACGACCGCGCTCCAGTTGCAAAGTGCCATCCCCTTTCCACGTCGCGGCAGCAGCGCTCGGTCCGCGGATCCTCAGATGGACATTAGAAGCATGCGGCCAATCCCAATCGTTCATGAATTCGCGCATGTCGGCCGGCGCGATAGAACGAAGCGCGTTGGCGTCAATGGTACTGGCGAGATCGATCCGAAAATCATTCGGCGCATCGAGCAATCGCCCCACTAACTCGCCGCTTTGATGCCGCACATGAATATCGCGCACCATTGTGCGCTCGCCATCCCAGGAAAATTCGGCATTCGCGCTCAGAAATGGAATTCCCTTGAAAGCGAACCGATCCAGCACGGCGTGGCCGATGGCCTGCCAGCGCGGTTGGCCTTCGCCCAATTTCGCCGTTCCCGAAACTTCGAAGTGCGGTGGCGCCAGAAAAGTTATATCGGAAACGAGGCGCGAGAGCCCGAAGCTTTCAAGTAGCGCGCGCAGATTCAGACTGCTGCGCGCCTGAAACTGAAGCTCATCCGCCGGTCGTCGCCAAATTGCGCTGGCGCTAAATCCGCCCAGGGCATCCCGCAATTCGCATTGCCCGAGGCTCAAGGTTTGATCGGCGAACTCGCCTGTCATCGTCAGTTTTTGGGCCTGATAATTGCCGCGCTGCCAGGGTCCGGTCTGCAAGGTCCCTTCCACTCGTGCATTCTCCAGTTGCGCGACATCGCCACTGAATTTGATCTGCAAATGCGGGCGTTCGGAGAATTTGAACTGGTTCAGCTCGCTCACCAGTCGCTGCAAGATCACGAGTCGCGTCTGCCATTCCTCCGGGGTTACCTCCTTCGACGGTTTGTAATCGTTGCGCTTGATCAGTTGTCCGGTCGCCGAAATGCGAATGTCGCAAAAGATTCCGTCTGCCTGGCTTACATAAATTTGTTCCGGCGGAAAATAAATGTGGGCGTGCAAACTTTTGATTTGGGCATGCGGTGATTTCGGATCTGCTCCTTCGGGCAAGGGTAATGTGACCTGGGCATCCCGAATATCGATTGCATTCAAGAAGGGCTGGTGCTGCAGCAATGCTGCGTAATTCACGTCTAACGAAACGCGACTGATCTCCGCGATGGTGTTCTCGTGATTTTTGTAATCGAAAATGCGAACATCCTTCGCGACCAGGCCGCGAAAGGGATCGAGGGTCAGCCGGCGGACAGAAGCTTCCACACCGTGTTTGTGCAATTCCTCAACCACGATTCCGCGCCATTTTCGCCCGAATCCTTTCCTGGCCAGATACCAGCCGCCGCCGGCCATGGCTCCTAGTGCCAGAACAACCAGAAACCGCGTCGTGCTGACGAGAAAACGTCGCGCAAAAGTGCGCGATCGATCCGTGGCAGAAGCGAAAGCTTCTTGTGGCGGTTCGAGAATGGCTGGCATGACGCGTTGAAGCGTTGAATGGTTGGAGGGTTGAAGGGATTGTCGATGTAACGCTTTAACTCTTCAACGCTTCAACGTGATTTCCATCTCCGATTTACCGGCAATCAACGCTACGCTCAATTTTGTCAGCACCATTTTCATCTCTGCCGGCTGGTACTTCATCCGGCGCAATTTCTGGCAACGCCACGTCGTCTGCATGATCACGGCGGTCATTTCCTCCACCTTTTTTCTCGTCGGCTACATCACTTATCACATCCACGTTGGCGAAAAATCCTCCGGCTTTCGCGGCTGGCTGGCGGCGATCTATTTTCCAATGCTGGCCAGCCATGTTTTGCTCGCCTTTGTCACCCTCCCGCTCGTCATTCTCACCCTGGTGCCGGTCTTCCAGCGTCGCTGGGACAAACATCGCCGGATCGCAAAATGGACCATGCCGATATGGCTTTATGTTTCTGTCACCGGCGTGCTCGTTTACCTAATGCTTTATCAATGGTTTCCGCCGGCCAGTCTTGCACAGCCCCGCTGAATGTTGTTTGCTCAGGACGCGGCCAGGCCGCTTCCAAAACCATGGTCACGATCGCAACCTTCAACGAGCAATCGAAAGCCAAACATCTGCGCGACCGGCTGGGACAAGCAGGGATCGGTGCCGACATTATCGGCGACAGCCATCTGCAACGCGTCGCTTTCATGGCAAAGCCGCGGGCAAACGTGAAAGTGAAAGTGCACGAAGATGATTTCGGGAAAGCGCACCAATTGATGCGGAAATGGGAAGTCTCCGATCCCGACGTCGGAGCGGCGCTGCGTTGCCCACAATGCGAATCTTCCAATATCGAATATCCGCAGATGACTCGGAAATTTCTCACCCCGGCGATCGCGAGCATTCTCTTTGCTCTCAAGATTTTTCCGAAAGGATTTTATTGTCACAATTGCCACTTTACCTGGACGAACGAGCCCGAAGGACAGATTTCGCGCCTCTGGCACATGATTTTCCCGGGGACCAACCCGTACCGAGAAGAGTAACTTGGGCAGGACGCGGCCTGCATTGCATCGCGATGATCTGATGAGGCTGGCAATGGCGTTTGCATGAAGTGGCTCTTTGCATTGTTACTGGCGCTGGCGATTTTTGGCGGCGCCGCCTACTTCAGCTACAACGTTCTCTTCAAACAGGAGATTGCCGTCCAAAAGGAACAGCGCGGCGAAATTCCTTCGACTCCGGTGCCCGACCTGAGCCTGCCGGAATTTCAGGAGGCCGCGAAATTAAGGCAGGAAGGCAAACTGATAGAGGCTCGCAACGCCCTCTTCGCTTTCATTCAGAAATATCCCAATGGCCAGCACTTCGAGGAGGCGAAAGACCTGCTCGGCGCTATCAACATCGATATACTTTTCTCGCCCGTGCCCTCGCCCGAAAAACAGGAATACATCGTGAAAAAAGGGGACGTCATTACGCGAGTTGCGCAGAAGATGAAATCGACGCCGGAGCTAATCATGCGCACCAACAACATGAACGGCACCATGCTCCACATCGGAGAAAAATTGCTGATCTCGAATCCCGATTTTTCGATGCTCATTCAGACGAAACAGAAAATTATTGTACTGATCAACCATGGGCAGTTTTTCAAGCAATACCATGTCCAGGAATTGAAACTGCCGGCGAAGCAGCCCTCGCGTATCAACACTAAAGTGGCCGAGATTTTTGCCTGGAAAAACGGCAAACGCGTCGGGTTCGGCACCCGTGAATACCAAACCAGCACCCGCTGGATTCGTCTGGCCAACGCCGGCTACACCATCTATGCGATCCCGGACGCCTCCCATCCGAGTTCCGATCAGCCGCCCCCGCCGCTTGGGCTTGGCATTTCCGCCGGCGATGCTGAAGAATTGAGCAGCCTTGTCAACGGCAAGACCCCTGTCACCATTACGGAGTAACATGAAGGAGCCGCAACCCCTCGACTTCGAAAAACCGATTGTGGAGCTGCAACGCCGTTTGCAAGAAATCCGGGAGCATTCCGACGAACATGCGCTCGATTTTGATGCCGAAGTTGAAGCAATGGAAGCGAAGATCGAAACGACGCGTCGCGAAATTTACGGCAACCTCGGTGCCTGGCAGCGGGTGCAGATCGCGCGACACACTCAGCGGCCGTTCGCGCTCGATTACGTCGAGCGTTGTTTCACGAATTGGAACGAGTTGCATGGCGACCGTTTGTTTGGCGATGACAAGGCCATGCCGTGCGGGATCGCGATGCTGGGCGAGCAACGCTGCATCCTGGTCACGAATCAGAAAGGGCGCAATACCAGGGAAAACGTGATGCGCAATTTCGGGTGTGCGCATCCGGAAGGTTATCGCAAGGCGTTGCGCCTGATGCAGCTCGCCGAAAAATTTAATCTGCCGGTGATTTCGCTCATCGATACGCCCGGCGCTTACCCCGGCATCGGTTCGGAAGAACGCCACATCGCCGAAGCGATCGCAGTCAATCTGCGTGAAATGATGAACCTGCGGGTGCCCATCCTTGCCGCCGTCATCGGCGAGGGCGGCTCGGGCGGCGCCCTTGGCATCGGTGTGGCCGATCACGTCATGATCTTGGAGAACGCCTACTATTCCGTCATCAGCCCCGAAGCCTGCTCCGCCATTTTGTGGAAGGATCGACGCCACGCCGCCGAAGCGGCCGAGGCACTTAAACTGACTGCGCACGATTTGATGAAACTCAACGTCGTCGATGAAATTGTGGCGGAGCCAGACGGCGGCGCTCACCGCGACCATGAGAAGGCGGCACAAATTCTGGGCGAGGCGTTGCGATCGAATCTTAAGCGCCTGCTCAAAACACCGATCGATCGGCTGCTAAAAAAGCGTTACGAGAAATTCCGTCGCCTCGGCAATTTTGCCGAACCGCCAAAGGGCAATGGCGCCACCGGCTGATCGAGCCGCTCGCTCGCCGCGCAGAACATGAAGGGCAGACTTGGCTTGGCGAAAATTTCGTTCTTGGGTCTTTCTCTCATGTCAGCGACCGCGGCCACCCCACCGCTTCATTTCGACCAGGACACCGTGGGATTCGCGAACATGACCGTGTTCGAATACCAAAACGGCATCGCTCATCTGCGCCGGGGCGAGTCAGCGAAGCAAAAACGTTACACGCGGCGGTGTTTCGTGCTTTGCCGCACGACCATGCAATTTAAGAAATTCGCGCGCTTCGATCCGCACGCGCCGCCTTTGGACGATGGCGATCTCGCGAAACGAATTCGGCAGGTTACTTGCCGCGCCGCTTGGCGCGACCCCTTGCGCGATGAGCAACGCGTCGTTTTTCCGGGTTACGCAAACCTTCGTCAACTGAGTAAGGCGCGCGGTTTCGTTCTGCAGCGAAATATCGGGTACGGTTGGCCGACCTACTGGCGATTGGGAAACGCCCGGACATTTTTCGAACCGGGCACCGGGTATCAGGAAAGAACGCACGAAAAACTTACTGCCGTTCTGAATCGCGGCGATTTATTCGTTGGTTTTCTCACCACTCTGCCGCACCTGCGGATTAATCACGCCGTTCTTTTTTATGCAACGGAAGCGGGCCCAACGGGGATTGATCGCTACCTTGTTTACGATCCAAATCATCCGGAAGGACCACGCCACCTCTGGTGGTCGCAACGCGAACGCTCGTTTGAATACGAGAAAGATTGGGACTTTGTCGGCGGGCGTGTTCGGGTTTATCAGATTTACGGCATGCCGTTGCAGTAAAAGGCTTCGGAGGGACGAGCTTCCGCTCGTCCCGGACGCGCAGAAGCGCGTCCCTCCGGTTCGCAATCGCGTTGCACTAGCGTGAATGCGCATAATCAAACGGCACCCGCTAATGCTAAGCGATGAGTAGCCGGCTTCGGCGCAATCGGCGGATAGAGGAAGCGCAACATCGGATCGACCCGCGCGCCCCAAGCCGCTTCGCTGTGATCCGCCCCTTCGATTTCGTGATACTCGAGATCGTCGTGCAAATTCCAGCCCCGCTCGACCAAGGCGGCGCATAAATTGCGTGCCTGCTCCCAACCGGGTTCGGCGGTGCCAGTATCGAGCCAGATCTTGAGCGGAAGCTTTCTATCAAGTGCCATCACTCCTCTCACGATTACCTCATCGTCCCACCAAACCGACGGCGACATTACCGCCAGGCGCGAGAAGACATTTGGAAACCAAAGCCCGAGCGTCATGACGAGGAGACCACCGAGCGATGTACCGCCAAGGCCAGTGAATTCCACTTCCGGCTTCGTCCGATACTTCGAATCGATGAATGGCCTTAATTCCTGGATCAAAAATTTCCCGTACTTTCGAGCCAGGCCGCGGCTGCGTTTTTTTCGTTTTGCTTTGCTATCGATAATGCCGCGCGTCGGGGCGTATTCGTGAATGCGATCCGGGCCGGTATTCGCAATCGCCACGATAATGATCGGCTCAATTAATTTGCGGCGAATCAATCGTTGCGCGGTTTCATCCACACCCCATTCCACGCCGGCGAACGCAGTCGCGGCATCGAAAACATTCTGCCCATCCTGCAAATAGAGCACTGGATAACGACGCCGTAGGAAACGGCGATATCCTGGCGGTAAATAAACCAGAATATCGCGCCGGTTCCCGAGGGTGCGCGAAGGGAATTGCCGGTGGCGCTGAATATTTCCAGTGAGGGTGTGATGCGGCATCTTTGTGGCACAGGCATCTTGCCTGTGGGGCCAACAGGCATCTTGCCCGTTGATAAAGACTCGCGCAACGACCGGGACCGGCGCACCTGTGCGGTAGGCTAAAGTCCTTTTAACCGAACAGAATCCGGTCTATAAAAGCCGACCCGGTTTATGGAGGAACGTTACATCAAGTGGTGGACGCCATATTTGAGCCGCGAGTTTGAGATGCTGGTCTTCGGGAATGGCGGCGGTCTGCCTCTGATTATTTTTCCAACATCGTTTGGCAGTTATTACCAAAACAAGGATTTCGGCCTGATCGATTCCGTCGCCTGGTTCATTGATAACAACCGCGTCACCATTTATTGCCCCGACTCAATTGATCTCGACAGCTTCTACAACAAATCCATTCATCCCGCCGATCGCATTCGCACTCACATCGCTTATGAAAGTGTGATTGTGCGCGACGTCTTCGATTTTGCCCGGCGCGAAGGCAGCACTCATCGTGTTGGTGTTTGTGGTGCGAGTCTCGGCGCCTATCACGCGGCCAATATTGCTTTCAAACACGCCGATGCCGTCAGTCATCTAATCAGCCTGAGCGGCGTATTCGAGATCAGCGATTTCTTCGACGGCTATCACGACGACAACATTTATTTCAACAGCCCTTACGAATATCTGCCGAACATGCCTGACCCGTGGAAATACAACCACATGAACATCATTATCGGCACTGGCGAATGGGATAATAATCGCCACGAATCGATGCGGCTCTCTGGCATCTTGAATTCAAAAGGAATCCGCAATTGGCTGGATAACCGGAAATGGTGCGGGCACGAGTGGAAGTACTGGCGCGACATGCTGCCATATTATTTGTCGACGTTTTGACGGTCACTTTATGAAAAAAATCGGAATCTTATTTGGCCAAGAAAACTCCTTTCCCTGGGCGTTCATCGATCGCGTTAATCAAAAGACCGGCGGCAAAGATATCGTCGCAGAAGCGGTCCGGATCGACAAAGTGATTCAAGGCGAGCCATGCGGCTACGACGTGATTATCGATCGCATTTCGCAGGATGTGCCGTTCTATCGCGCCTTTCTGAAAAATGCCGCGCTCACCGGAACTGCCGTAGTCAACAATCCGTTTTGGTGGAGCGCGGACGAGAAATTTTTTAATAACGCGCTTGCTACAAAAATCGGGGTCGCCGTTCCGCGCACCGTGCTGCTGCCTTCACACGAAGTGCCGATCGACACCAATGCGAACTCATTCCGCAATTTGGCTTACCCACTCGATTGGGAGGCGATCTTCAACTACGTCGGCTGGCCGGCATTTTTCAAACCATTCGCGGGTGGAGGCTGGAAAAATGTGTACCGCCTTCACAATCCGGAGGAATTTTATCGCGCATACAGCGAAACTGGACAGCTCGTCATGATGCTGCAGGAAGAAGTGAAATTCGACATGTACTTTCGCTGCTATTCAATCGATCAGCGCAACGTGCGGATCATGCCCTACGATCCGCGGCATCCTTATCATTTGCGATATCAAACCGAGTGGCGAACCCCAAAGGAAGTATTGCAGAATGTCGAGCGCGGTGTCCTGCAGTTGAATCAATACCTCGGCTATGACCTGAATACCGTCGAGTTCGCCATCCGCGATGGCGTTCCGGTCGCGATCGATTTTTGTAATCCCGCACCGGACGCTGAAGTGACGTCGGTTGGTCAGGCGAATTTTGAATGGGTGGTCGAGGCCGTATCAGAGATGGCGATTCGCAAAGCGCGCGAGCATCAACCCGCTCGAGATAATCTGAGCTGGGGAAAATTTGTCCAAGCCGGGGCCACGCGGCGCGCCCTTGCCGATTTGAAGTAAGCCGGGAGCCGCGGCCGGCGACCGCGGCTACAAAATCGCTGGAGGGACGCGCGCTGTCGCGTCCCAAACATAAATGGGGACACGACATCGCACCTCTGAAGCGCATCGAATCGAGATGGGAAAGGGGATCCCGCGGAAGTTACCTTAAGGATTACGCGACGGGATCCCTCGACTTCCGCTCGGGATGACGTTAGCGCTGGCATTTTGGGCACCACGCGGTGGTCCGCCCGCCAATTGTCGCGCGACGCAAGACCGTTTTGTGTCGTGGACATATCCCGCCGGCGCGCCAGCGTTCATGAATTAACCAGGTCCGCGGCAACGTGGAATCATCTGGCCCAATAATGCGCAGCGATTCACGCGCGACGAACCGGGTTGAGCGAAAAAGCTCATTGCGCTCTCCAGCGCCTAATCTGCCCGCGCGTTTCGAGGGCAAGATTCTTGCGCGCCACAAGATTTCATCGGCCATCCAGTTGCCGATCCCGGAAAATCCCGATTGCATCAGGACGACAGCTTTAATTGGCGCCTTGGGGTGGCGATCGAGAAATCGATCGAGAAACTCGCGATTGAATTTAGCGGACACAATCTCCGGCACACCATTGTCCCACCATGTCGGTGCGGTTTTACCGTGATGAAATTGCACCCGGCCAAATTGGCGTGCATCGGTGAAGACGAGCGCGCGTTCACGCTGATACAAAACAAGATGATCATGCTTTTGCGGTCGAAAATCGGGGGACGCGGCTTGCATTTTCCCGCTCATGCCGAGATGCAGGCCGAGCCAATTCTCGTTAGAAAATCGGAAGAGCATCCGCTTGCCGCGCGCTTCCGAAGTCAACAAATGCGCTCCGGCGAGTTCTTTGCGCAAGGCGCGCGTGTTTGTTCCGCGAAAAATTCGCTTACCCGAATGCAGCGCGATTTTGATCACACGATGCCCGATCCCCGCATTCCACTGCCGCCGGAAATATTCCGCCTCTGCCAATTCAGGCATCGGTCAGCGTACGCGCAATGTGCCGGCATGAAAACCGTCATCCCGAGTCCGGCAGCTGCCGGATCGAGGAATGCCGCTGCGTAATCTTTAAGGCCCCTTCAACGGGATCCCTCGCTCCGAACTGGAGTTGCACTTTCGCTCGGGATGACACGCAATTTTGTTCGGATTCGATGCCACGGTTTTGCTCGCCTCTTCCCTCGTAGGGCTTTGCTCTGTAGAAGGGACATTGCTAAATTCACCCTCGATGGAAAAGGTCATCATTGTCGGGAGCGGCTGCGCCGGTTTGACCGCAGCGATTTATGCCGCTCGCGCCAACCTGAATCCGCTCGTGCTCGAAGGCGCCCAGCCCGGTGGACAACTTTCCACCACCACCATGGTCGAGAATTTTCCCGGATTCACTGACGGCATCGACGGCCCGCAGTTAATCATTAACATGCACGCGCAGGCGGAAAAATTCGGCGCTCGTTTTTCTTATGCCGAAGCGACCGGGTTCGAGCCGCTGAATTCGCACATTCGTCTGCAGGTTGACGAGAAGGAATGGCTGGCAACCGAATCACTCATCATCGCAAGCGGTGCCTCAGCGCGCTGGCTCGGGCTGGAGAACGAGGAGAAACTCATCGGCCATGGGCTGACATCATGCGCGACCTGTGATGGCGCGTTTTATCGCAACGTGCCGGTGGCGGTGGTGGGCGGCGGCGATTCCGCGGCTGAGGAGGCGCTTTTTCTCACCCGGTTCGCGTCCCGAATTTATCTCGTTCATCGACGCGACAAACTCCGCGCTTCCAAAATCATGGCCGATCGCGTGCTCGCGCACCCAAAGATCGAGCCGATCTGGAATACAGTGATTACGCGTTACATTCCGGACGAAAAAGGGGAGATGCGCGCAGTTGATTTGCGCAATGTCGTCACCCACGAAGAACGGGAATTGCCGGTGGCCTGCGTCTTTGTCGCCATCGGCCACGAGCCAAACGCGAAACCGTACAGCGGCAAGCTGGAGATGGACAAGGATGGTTACCTCATCACCAAACGACTGGTCGAAAGCAAACACCCGGGCGTCTTCATCGCCGGTGATGTAGCCGACCGCGTCTACAAACAAGCGGTCACCGCCGCTGGAGCCGGCTGCGCTGCGGCCATGGAAGCAGAGCGATATTTAAGCTCGCTAGAGAAGCATTAGCCGATTGCCGATTGTCGAATGGCGATTGCCAATGGAGAATCGTTGAAACTTTGCGACCTGACGCAGTTCTATTCGCCATTGAGCGGCGGAGTGAAACGCTATGTGCATGAAAAGATCGCGTACATTCAAGGCGCGACCACGGACGAACATGTGCTCGTCGTTCCAGGACCGAAAACGGAATGCGTCACGAGCGAACGCTCGCGAATTTATTTCATCCATTCTCCGCTCATTTCGAGAACATCTCATTACCGCGCCCTGATTAACCTGCGGGCGATCGAGCAAATTCTGGAACGTGAACGGCCGGACTTGATCGAGTCGGGTGACCCGTACCAGGTCGCATGGAAAGCGATTGCCAGCGGCGAAGCGCTGCGCATCCCGGTGGTCGGATTTTATCACTCGCATTTCCCGGAAGCGTACGTCCGCAGTGCCGCGAAATTTCTTGGTCAGACGGCGGGCGAGGCGATGATGGATTTCACCCGCCGTTATGTGCGCAATCTCTACAATTCATTCCAAGCCACACTGGTTCCATCCGCTCGTCTCGGCGCCGTGCTGACAGATTGGGGAGTAGAAAACGTCCGCGCGGTGAACCTCGGCGTGAATACCACTGTCTTTTCGGCCTTGCCCGATGACACCGCGGCAACGCGTGCGGAATTGGAACTGCCTGCATCACGCCGGCTCTTGCTCTACGTCGGCCGGCTGGCGAAGGAAAAAAATACCGGTTTGCTTTTCCGAGCCTTTGCCAAGTTGGACGGGAACGCGTCCCGGGATTTTCATCTCCTGGTCATTGGCGACGGACCAGAGCGTGGCGATCTGGCCGAGCTGCAAGCGCGCTGCCCAAATGTCACCTGGATGCGGTATTGCACCGACTCGGCTGATCTCGCCCGCTATTATCGCGCGGCCGATTTGTTCGTACATCCAGGGACGCAGGAAACTTTTGGCCTTGTCGCTTTGGAAAGTCAGGCCTGCGGGACTCCGGTGGTTGGCATTCGCGGCAGCTACATGGATAGGATTATTCTGCACGATCAGGAATCGTGGGCGGAGGAGGAGACGCCCGAATCCCTGGCTCGCACCATCGAAACCGCCTGCTCGCGCAACCTGCCACGACTGGGGGCGCGCGCCTCGCGGCTGGCTGAGGAACGCCTTTCATGGCCTCGGGTGTTCGAACGTTTATTTTACATTTATCGCGAAGTTTGCTTTAACTATAGGAAACAACGCTGAATGGACGACGCGCCGCAGTACTCAATTCGCAGTTATCAAGCGAGTGATCGCGGCGCTGTCCGTAAACTTTGCTGCGAGACCGGCTTTCTCGGCGATCCGATTGATCCGGTGTTTCAAGATCGCGAATTGTTCGCCGATTTTCTAACCACGTATTATACAGATCACGAACCGGAATCTTCCTTCGTCCTGGAAATTGACGGAAAGATTCGTGGTTATCTGCTGGGCTCGCGCAAACCACTACAGCACCAGGTCTACGCTTTTGCGCAGACCGTATTGTTATTTTTTCGAGCGCTCCGCCGCTACCGCGGTTACAACGTGCGCTCGCGCAAATTCGTTCGCTGGGTCATTGGCCATGGCTGGCACGAAGTCCCCGCCGCGCCCAGATCGGTGCCGCATTTTCACATCAACCTGCTGCCGGACGCGCGAAAAGTTTCCACCACCCGAGCTCTTATGAGCTCGTACCTGAATTACCTTTATCGATTCGGCGAGCGCCGTGTTTATGGCCAGATCGTGACCTTTGAAAACCGTCGGGGCGAAAAGTTGTTCGAGCGCTACGGCTTCAAAGTATTGAATCGCGCGGAGATCACGAAATGGAAAGCGTTCTATCCGAAGTCGGTCTATCTCAGCACCGTGATCAAGACCCTCGAAACGGCCGGGCCACTTTCCGCTTACTCGCGCCGGCAAACATCAAGCGCGCCTGTGGTCCTGAGACCGTCCTGAGCAAACCGCTGTTCCAGGGTTAACTTTCGCGCTCGCCGCGAATGAATTGCTCGACGCAGCGATGCGCTTCGTCGTCGGTCATTTGCACCGGCGGACGTTTCGCAAAATAGGCTGAGGGCGAGTGGAGGGCGCCGCCGATGCCGCGGTCGAGCGCAAGTTTGCAGCAACGAATCGCGTCGATGACGATGCCAGCAGAATTAGGCGAGTCTTCGACCGACAGCTTGAGGTCGAGCTCCATCGGAATGTCGCCGAAGAGCCGCCCTTCAACCCGAATGAAACAGATCTTATTATCGCGCTGCCATGGTACGTAATCGCTTGGACCGATATGAATATTTTCGTCGGCCAGGCGTTCTCCCATGACCGATTGCACAGCTTCGGTCTTTGAAGTTTTCTTCGAGGTCAGTCGCGTTCGATTAAGCATGTTCAGAAAATCCGTGTTACCGCCGGTGTTCAGCTGATAGGTCCTGACCACCCTGACACCGCGCCTCCGGAAGAGATCGACAATAGTGCGGTGGAGCACAGTTGCGCCCATCTGAGCTTTGATGTCGTCCCCGATAACGGGTAAATTTTTATCGGCAAAACGCTTTGCCCAAACCGGATCGCTGGCGATGAAGACCGGAATGTTATTAACAAAGCCGAGACCGGCTTCCAGCGCGCAACTGGCGTAGAAACGCGTCGCCTGCTCCGAGCCAACCGGAAGATAATTGACCAGCATCTCGGCCGCAGAATCACGCAATTCTTCGATGATCTGCTCACGGGTGGATTCCTTCTCCAGGGGCAGGAAAGTGCGCAGTGGGTCCTGGTCGCGCATGTGCTCGGCAAAACTGTCGAAAACACAGCCCATTTTCACGATTGCGCCGGTGCGCTGAATTTTATCGCGAAAAATTTTCGTGCAGTTCGGAGGGGAAAAAATGGCTTTGCTAACGTCCAGGCCAACCTTGCGCCGGTCGATGTCAAAAGCGGCAACTATTTCGATGTCGTCCGGCCGGTATGAACCGATTTGCCGGTGCATCAATCCGATGCCGGTGCTGTTGACGGAGGAGCCGTCATAAAAATTGATGCCCTGGACAAGAGAGCTGGCGCAGTTTCCAACGCCGACAATGGCGATTCTTATTTTTCTCATTTCCAAATTGTTAAAGCTGAAAAACTACCTGAATTTGACTATTTGGAGCAAAGACACAAGTTAGGCCGCTTCAATCTTAATAGTTGCGCCTGCCTTGCAGCAGCTCCGAGTGTTGCAAGCGCCGAATGTGTCCGAAGTCGCGCCCGCTTGCAAGAACTGATATAAGGGGAAAAGTCACGGGCAATTCCTGGTGCAAGGAAAGCCCTCGCAAGGAGATATACGAAATGCGTTTGAAGTTCGCGGCCATCAGCATGGTGATCGCTGCCGCTTTGCCCGGTTTGCCGAAAGTCGTCGGGGCGGTCCCCGCGTACACCATCGAGCAAGCGGTCGCCGTCGCCCAGGAGCGCAACCCTGACATCTTGATTGCGCGCAAAAAGGTGGTGGGAGCACATGGCGGTTTCATTGAAGCGCGTTCGGGCTTTTTGCCATCGCTAACCTCCAGCGGGTTGTACGACAAACGACAGGCTCAAAGCGAGACGAACCTCCGGCAGGAAGATTACAATGCAATATTGCGCCTCGACCAGAACCTTTACACCGGCGGGGCAGTTACCAGCCAGGTGGCAATCGCCCGGTTGAACATCGACAAAGCAAACTACGAGCTTCAGGAAATTGCCAGCCGCGTGACGATGGATGTGCGAATCGCCTTCAACGAACTCCTGCTGAACCGGGCAAAGGTCCACGTGCGCGAAGAATCCGTGCGAGTTTTAGACGAGGAACTTAAGAACCAGCAGGAACAATTGAGCGCCGGCATTGTTGGTATATTCAACGTTCAACGAGCCGAGGTGGCCCTGGCCAACGAGCGTCCAGAACTCTTCAATGCACAGACTGAATTGAAAAACTCCTACCTACGATTAGCAGAACTCTTCGGCACCAACGTGCGCCCGGGAGCCCAGGCGGCGCCATTCGAGGTTTCGGGCGAATTGCAATATCGGCCCAATCATCCGGACCTAAACAACTGCCTGGCACGGGCTGATGCGAATCGGCCGGTTATCAAAGCCCGGCAGAAAGATATCGAGATCGAAGACCGCCAGTACGTTCTGGACCGGAGCGCGTCGCGCCCACATGTCCGCGCTTTTTCCGGGTATGAAGTTTACAGTGAGCGCGACCCCGCCGTCGGTCCTGAATTTAACTATGGGGGTGTGGTGGGGATAAACGCTACGTGGAACATCTTCGACGGGTCCGCGACGAAAGGACGGATGCAGGCGACACGCGCCCGGCGCCAGGCAGCAGTGGAAGCTTTGGCGGCGGCGCGGCGAAGCGTTGCCTCAGAAGTGCGCAGTGCATTTTTCGATCTTCAACAAGCCGAGCGCGTACTCGAAACCGAGGCAAAAAACGTGCAGACGGCGGACGAGGCGCTAGAGATGGCCAAAGGCAATTTCGCTGCCGGATTGGGAACACAGCTCGACGTTCTGCAAGCCGCATCCGATGTAACCCGGACGCGCACCACTCGATTGAGCGCGATCTATTTGCACAACGTCGCTCTCGCCCGCCTGGCACACGCTTGTGCCAGTTTAGCGGAAGCGCTCGATTTCGGATCAGACATTAAAAACGGGAACATCAAAAACGACAGCGCAGCGCAGGCATCGGATGTAGCGAAGCCGCCAGAAAAATTAAGCCAGCGATGAAGGAGCGATTTGTTTTTCTGGGGAGCACAGGCGGCCGGCCTGTAACTCGCGGCAGCTTGCCGCGAACAGCGTGTGCCACCTCGCGCGTTAATGTTGCAGGGCATTCGGCCGGCGGCCGAATGCTACAGGCTGGCAGCCTGTGCTCCCCCGCACGCCGTGCCCGACTCACAGGGACGGTGCTGACACCGAGATTTTTTGTTGCGGTTTTGGTTGCGTTTCTAGCCCAGACAAGCGGCGCCATCACGCTGGAACGTGTCCTTCAAACCACACTGGACGAAAATCCAGCTATCCAGGAAGCGAAGTCGGGTCTCGAGCAAGCGAGCGGACAGCGGCTTGTTTTTCGTTCGGTGGCGTGGCCACACGCCGAACTGGGCGTGCCCGCCGGCGTTCAAGCCGGTCACCGATCTGGTGAAAGCGGAGTAAAAGGCTTTGCCGTCGGACGCGGCTCGCTTGAGCAGGTTTTATTCAACATGGCTGTGCCCCCATCGCTCCGGCGTGGAGACGTCGGAGTTCTCATCGCTCAACAGCAATTGAATGTTGCCGTGGTGGAGCAGCTACACGCGGCGCGGTTAGCGTTTTACGCGGCACTTTACAATCGGTCGCTCGAGTCCATTCAAGAAGAACAACGACAAAAATTGGAAGAGAACGTTACCAGTCAGAAGGATCGTTACGATGCCGGGTTGGTCGATAAGAGCGCATTCACAAGTGCGACTGTCCAGGCCTCGGAACTGGCCCCGCAAATTGAAAGCGCGCATGGCGCATATCGGGCAGCGCAATTGAAATTGGCAGAAGCGATGGCAATCGATCCTGCAAAATCAACGTTGCCCGAGCCCGAAGGCGAACTGCAGTTGGTTCCGATGCGCGTCGATGTTGACTCCGAAACAGCGGCGGCTTTACAGCGAAGGGCCGATCTAAAACTCGCGCGTTTATTTGTGCGCGCTGCCAACGAAGATCAACGGATCATCGCAGCCGACTATTATCCTGCCATCGCGGGCACCATTAACGGCGAGTACGTCCCAGTGACGGGCATCCATCGCCAAGGTTCAACCAGCAAGACACAGGATTTTATCGGGTCGGAGATACGTGAAAAGGCGGCATACACGTGGCGGGTGATCGATAATGGCAAAGTAGCCGGCGCGGTGTTGAAGGCACGCGCAACACGGGAAATGAACGAACTGACGTGCAGGAAGCTGGAAGCGAATGTCAGCCGCGAACTCTCCCGGATCGCCAACGACCTCAAAGGGATCGATGCTCGCGAAAGATCGCTCTCGACAGCATCCGTGGCCGCAGAGGGGAGCGCCAGCGCCGTGCGGGAAAATGTCGTCACGGGTCTAGCGTCTCCCCTTGAATACCGCGTCAGTCAAAATGCGTTTTTAAAGACTAGGAGCGGACTGCTGGAGGCTATTTATCAGCACAACGTGGCAATCGCAGAGTGGGACCGGGCGAGCGGGCGCTATTTTCAATTTTCGGACGACAACACAAAATCGCAGTAGGCGCAACCCGCTGAACACAGCGAGGCGACTGCAACAACTGCCCAGCGCTTGCGCCTTACTGGCTGGCGTCTTTAATTCTCTATCGCTGATCGAACGGGCGTTTCCGCTGTGGTGTCTTGGGAATAGCGTTTTCGAACTGCTGCCAAGACGCGAGGTTGAGAATGAAAACGCTTGGGCACCAGTTTATTGCAAAGAAGCATCACGGATACCACACTAGTTGTCCGAATTGAAATTACCGGAATCAAAAAGAGTTTTGTGGGGCGGTGGAGCAGCACTCGTGCTCCTTTTCGCGCTGGCGTATTATTTCCTGATGCCGGTGGCGGAAGTGGTTACGGTCCGCCGGGGTACGGCCATCTCCGCGGTGTATGGGACCGTGCGGATTGAACCGGCGTTTGTGGTGCGAGTTCGAGCACAAAATGACGGTTTCATTCAATTGGCGGAACCGTTCTCCGCCGGTCGTGGCGCAATCGGCAAGAGCGTTGAAAAAGGTCAGTTGCTGGCGACAATTGCTGACGAGGAAACCGCTCGAGAATTGAAGCAAGCGCGCGCCGATTTGCAGGCCGCCGTCGACCGCGCGGCGCTTCCGCTGGCCTCTTCGGAGTTGCTGAAAGCGGCTGAAGACAATCTGCAGCGGCTCGAAAAGGTGGTCGGGTCGGGCAACGTACCAGCAGTCGAATATCAGAAGGCGAGAAGTGAAGCCAACCGGCTGCGAGGTGCAGTGGAAACGGAGCGAATCGAGCGAGATCGCAATCTTCACTCACTGGAAGAGACGACTAAGAAATTGGAAGGCCAGATGAAGAGCGCCGAAGTCCGCTCGCCGATCGATGGTCTTCTCACTAATGTCCAGACAATCGATGGCGAACTCGTCTCCGACGGCAACGAGCTTTTCACAGTTTCTTCACGGAAGAATTATATTCGCGGCGAAGTGAACGAGGAGGATGTGGGTGAAGTGAAGCCGGGAATGAAAGCCAAAGTGCAACTATATGCTTATCGGACCCGCACTTTCTCCGCGCGCGTGACCTCAGTTCAACCCGCTGCCGATCCAACCACGCAGCGTTACACCGTTGTGCTGGAAATGGAAAATCCGCCCGACAATTTGATGGTGGGAATGACCGGGGAGATGAACATCATCACCGGCACCCATGAAAACGCTCTTCTGGTGCCGACGGGTGCCCTCCTTGTCGATCAAGCACTGATCGTGAACCATGGCATTGTGCATTCGCGCACAGTTGGGGTTGGATTTCGCACCCTTGATTTCACAGAGGTGACCAGTGGCCTGGAAGAAGGCAGTCACGTGATTGTTTCCGACCAGGATAAATTCCACCCGGGAGAAACAGTGCGGCAGCGAATGATCAATTCAACGCCGCCGCCCAAGGCGCCATGACGCCGCCGCTTTATATTGCGCTGCGGTTTTTGACGCATCGCAAGCGCCCGTTGCTTCTAAGCCTTAGCGGCGTTGTTTTCGGCGTCGCCATCTTTATCTGCACCCAGGCGCAGACCCAGGGCTTCGCACGTTACTTTATCGACTCAACTATCGGCAGCAATGGCGCGCTGGTCATCAAATCGCGTTTTCGCCCACGCTACGAACCGCTCATGGTTTCCGCGAAAGGCTCTAAAGGAACCATGGGACGTCGTCTCTATTTTGAAGGCATCACTAACCCAAATGAAATCATGCGGGTGAGCAGGCAATTTTCTAATGTTGTTTCCTGTTCCCCGGTTCTACGCGGAACGGTCAGCGCTCGCGCGGGATTTGAGAACGCGACTGTCGATCTTTACGGCATTGATCCCGCGCTGCACGCGCGGACCACCGATATTCTCCACCAGCTCACTGATGGGAACTTTGATGACTTTCGGAATAACACCAGCTCGATCATTATCGGTTCACGTCTGGCAGAGTTACTTCAGGCCGGCGTGGGCGATACGGTGCAATTGCTCGCGCCCAACGGGGAGTACTGGCGATTCACTGTTGCAGCGGTCGCGCGCGCAGGGATTGGATCGATTGATTCAACCCGTGTCTATTCGCATGCCAGGGTTGCACAGGCTCTGCTGCAGCAACCGTCGGGCGCGTCGATGATCATATACAAACTGCGGGATCCGAATCGTGCCCCTGCTTTAGCCAGCCGTTTCGAAACCCTCTTTCAACACAACGCCTCGAGTTGGCAAGAGCGCGAGGAAAGCACGCTGCAGCTTTTCCTGACCTTAAGAATGTCCGTCGCGATCACGGTCTCTCTTATCATCCTGCTGGCTGGATTCGGCATTTTTAATGTCCTTACAATGTCAGTGTTGGCGAAAATCAAGGAGATCGCGATTTTGCGTTCAATGGGTTACCGCCGGATCGACATCTCGTCGATTTTTCTCTGGCAGGGCGCATTAATTGCGGCGGCGGGATCGCTGCTCGGCTGTTTGCTCGGCGCGTTGATGACTTGGGGAGTGTCGCACATTCCCATTCGTCTCCGTGGTTTGCTGTACACGAATTACTTTTTGGTGACCTGGGACTGGCGTCATTACGTGTTTGCCACGTTGCTCGCGATCCTGGCCGTGTTCATCGCAAGTTATGTCCCCGCGCGCCGCGCCGCTGAGCTGCCGCCGGTTGTCACGATTCGGGGTTCAAGATGAACTCGGAAAGTTGCCTTAGTTGCGAAGCGGTCGAGCGTTATTTGGGCGAAGAAGAAGAGCGCGTGCACGCGCTCCGGGGCGTTTCGCTCAATGTCGAGCCGGGCAGTATCCACGCGGTTGTTGGCCCGTCTGGCTGCGGCAAAAGCTCGTTGCTCTACATTCTCGGGCTGCTCGATCTGCCGGACGCCGGCAGCGTTGCAATTGAATCCGAGCCAGTCTCCCAGCTGAGCGATGACGAACTCGCGCATAAACGGAGCAAGTTCATCGGCTTCATTTTTCAATTCCATTTTCTGATGGAGGATTTCACGGCACAGGAAAATGTGATGATCCCGATGCGCAAGCTTGGGCAACTTTCCGATAGCGAGATGCGCGAACGCGCTGCCGGGCTGCTGGAAGCGGTTAGCTTGGGCGATAAATTACGGAGGCTCAGCCGTCACCTTTCCGGAGGCGAACAACAGCGCGTGGCGATTGCCCGGGCCTTGGCAAACGGTCCG
>Ga0209159_1000946_pt1 | contig 23722 bp, 32 predicted proteins | sample GraSoiAngelo_144_FD_185901 | JGI IMG/M metagenome (GOLD analysis project Ga0209159, IMG submission 185901) | Grasslands soil microbial communities from the Angelo Coastal Reserve, California, USA - 14_1009_02_40cm (SPAdes) (version 2) | ecosystem: Environmental > Terrestrial > Soil > Grasslands ...
GGCTTGCACTCGCATTTCTAGCCATAATCTTCGGTATCCTAGTCCTAGTCTTTCCATACATACTCAACGTGCTGGTCGCGCTCTTCCTAATCCTCTGGGGCCTAATGGAAGCGCTCGGCTCCATGGGAAAGTCCACTAGGCGATAGCGGACGGCGGTTTGATCTAGAAGGCCAAAGATTATTCCCAACCGCCCCCCACCCCCTACCACTAGGTGGGCTATGTTTGGAAGAGAGTAATGTCGATATGACAGGGAAGGTCTGCCTGATAACAGGCGCCAATTCTGGCATAGGCAAGGCTACAGCGCTGGGTCTTGCCAAACTTGACGCAACTGTCGTGGTAGTTTCGCGGGACAAGGACAAGGGCGAGGCGGCCCTTCTCGAGATCCGGACTAGGAGTGGCAACAAGAATGTTGATGCCATGGTAGCAGACTTGTCATCCCAGGATTCGGTCCGGGAGCTGGCTCACGATTTCAAGGCTCGATACAAGAAGCTACATGTTCTCATCAACAACGCAGGAGTCTTCCTCCCCAAGCGAGTTCCAACCGTTGACGGGCTAGAGGCCACATTTGCAACAAACCATCTGGGACACTTTCTTCTGACAAATCTACTGCTGGACGTCCTGAAGGCGAGTGCGCCCTCGCGAATCATCAACATAACATCATCAGCCCACCGCGGAACAGAGATGGACTTCGAAGATCTTCAAGGCGAGAAAAAGTACAGTGGATTCCACGCCTATAGCCAGTCCAAGCTGGCCAATGTCTTGTTCACATATCAGCTGGCAAGGCTCTTGGAGGGAACGGGGGTCACGGTCAATTGCCTTCATCCCGGCGTTGTCAGGACGGGCTTTGGAAAAGACCAGCGTGGCCTCATGTCCATGCTCATCAGCGTTGGCAGTCCTTTCATGATGAGCCCGGAGAGAGCAGCTAGAGCAGCGATCTACTTGGCAACTTCGCATGAACTGGAAGGGGTCACAGGGAAACATTTCTCGAAGGGAAGAGAGGAACGATCGTCAGAGAAATCCTATGACATGGCGTCAGCAGAACGACTGTGGAAGATCAGCGCCGAACTGACCAAGATAGCGTCCTAATATCGCGAGCATTTCCAATAACGTCCCTCGAGTCTTGCTAAGGGCTTGGACGAACTTCTCTTCTGAGGACATCATATGCGACGTGCCCGTCCGGCTCATTTACCACTATCACGATGTCTCCATGGCCTAGGAACGCATCGATGATGTTGACGCCGTTGCGATACAGAAGCTCTGTAATGTAGGATGCAATGCCCGGCGTATTCCAGGCGTCCATAGGCAGGAACAGGGAGAGTTTTGCAACCCTGTTCTGCGCGTCGATGATGTTCAGATGTCGCAGTTTTGTCTTGATCAAATCATAGTCGTGTGACGGGAGTATTATCTTGATCGAGTTTGTTAGCGGGAATATGTTGGGGAAGTCGGAGAGTTCCGCTCCCAATTCGGAGAGTTCCTGCAGTATCTTGGGGATATCTGGTCTGCGGACCTTTACCGTAACGTCTGCAACATCCCCGGAGAGGGATATCCTCAGGTTGGCAAGAGCTTTGGCTGTGTCGAGGGTCTTCGTCTCGCCAAGTGTGTCGGAGAATCTCTTGATCGCTACGACTAGGGTGTTGATTGTTGTTTTGCGTCCGGTGAGTTCCTGGACTTGGGGCTGGATGTATTCGGCGATCGCGTGGAAGTTTGTCAGCTTCATTTTTAGACACTGGTAGATTGGATAGTTCCTGGTTAGGATCTGGCGTACGGCCTCGGGGACGGTGACGTTGTTGCTGTGGACCGCCATCGCCGATGTCTTCTTCCATTGTAATGAAACGTGGGTCACAAATAAAAGGTTTATATACAATGTAATAGCTGTTACAGAATTGCAATAGGAAGATACCTATGCAGAACCAAAATTTCCCCGCCTACGTCTTCGCGACCGTTAACAACGGCCAAGCGAAGAAAGTGGTCGAGGAGCTAAAGAACAACCAGAACATCGACCTCGTCGCACCAGTAACCGGCAGATTCGACCTCGTCCTACGCATCAAGCCAACAATGCCAGAGCAGATTCTCGAGACAGTCAACATGATCCGGAAGATCCAAGGCATCCAGACGACTCAGACATTCTTCGGAATGCACGGCTTCCAGAACGGCAACACCCTTCAGAGCACGGTGCCATTCGGCATCAGCCTCTTCAACGTCACTACACCCATCGAGAGCGTCATCAACCAGCTCAAGAGCTTTCCAGGCCTTATCGAGGCATGGACAGTTCCAGGACAGTTCGACGTACTAGCTCTCTGGCAGGCAAAGAACTCTGACGAGATCGTCAAGTCCGCGTTCGAGAAGTTCCCCAGCCTCACGGGCATCGCCCGGAGCGAGACTCTTCTCTCCTACGCACCCTTCTTCAAAGCATAAGACGACAGATTAGCTCCAAGACCGAACCCCCTTTTTTCTCATTCAGAGCGACCAGAGGTCACGCGCGTAGGATTCTGTGACTCTGCCCGTCCCGGTCTACACCAACACTTATGAAAATCAGGCCCCTTGTCGCCTCGACATGATCGACACTTCTTGGCATGAGGGCCTGAGAAATATTCCAGGATTTTCTCTACCTGTACTATCCAGCGCGGGACTTGAAAGCCGCGCAGGTAGTATTGCAGAGCGGGTCGTCAAGGCACATCGCTTTCTAAGCAAAACCCTGGAATTTGAACCTCCATCCGCGCTACTGGTGCTCTCGATCGCAGACTGGCCCAGTCGATCTGGGACCCAAGTGTACGGGATGCCGCATTTCAGAGCAGGAAACCTCGTCGTCGCAGGTCAGCCCGCAGATTTCTGGCAGGGCTTCGTCAGCATGATACGAGAAGAATCTGCTGATTCTCTGAAACGAGCCGAGGAAGTCTACCGAGGTCCTAACGGAGGTATCGATTTTTCGCCCTTTTCGATATGCTGGGGGTTCATGAACTAGGCCATATTTTCCACGACCAAGTGCCTTCCGTTTTCCTCGGGCATGGCTTGCCGAGTTCTTCGCCAATCTCTGCCTACATGCTTACGTTGCCTCTGTAGAACCTGAAAACTTGCCTCTCCTAGAGACTTTTCCGCAAATCGTCGCACGGACACCTCCGGATCGGTTTCCCGCTAGGACCTTGACCGCCTTCGAGGCTTTCTACCCCGGCATCGAACCCCGGAACTACGGCTGGTACCAGTGTCGCCTCCATGTAGCCGCCAAGCACGTCTATGACGAGGGCGGGATTCCCGCCCTTCAGAAGCTCTGGAAGGCCTTTCTCGTCGGCAACGCACAATTATCCGATCTGTTGAAGCGAAAAGTACACCCGAAAATCGCGGAAGTAGCCTCAACATGGCCAAAGTAGATGACTCGTTCGGATTTAGTTTCTGAGCTCCCATTCTTTTTGCCGGAGTTATTGCACTGTTTCGTTCGATGGCAATGGCCTCAAGGCGCTATGACCAGATGAAGGAAGAAATTGGTCAACAAATAGACAGGGAACATCTCATCTTCAGGTGAGGGGTAGAACTGACAGACAAAGACGCCTCGTTCGAGAGTCTAAGGGTCTGGATCTTGGAACTGCCCGGAGTTAGTGAAGCCGCTCACAGGTTCGGGGGCACCGAATTCCAAGTGGACGGAGTCGAGTTCATGCACTCACACGGACCCACATGGCTGGACATTCGACTCTCCAAAGACGACCAAGCATCAGTATTGAAGAGCGGACAAGCCCTTGCGCACCGATTCGCACCCCAAGCCGGATGGGTTAGCTTCCGAATCAAGAGCTCACAAGATCTCGTGAACGGAAGGAAGATCATACAGCTGGCATACGAGTACGCAAAGAAGAATCTGGAAGAGATCAAGTCTAGAAGAATGCAGACGAAACTCGGATGAAGATGTCACACTAAAATATCAGCACAATACTAAACCGGGTCTCAAAATTGCCGAAGACATTTGCAATCGAGCAATCCTACCATTTCAAATCCGCTCCAGAGAAAGTCTTCAATGCCCTGACTGAGCCGAAATCGCTAGAACGATGGTTCCTGTCGAAGGCAAAGCTCGTTCCGAAAAAGGGCGGAAGCTTCTCGTTCAACTGGATCGGCGGCTACCACATGACCGGCAACCTAAAACGATTCGAACCTAACAAGACCGTCTCCTTCTCATGGACGGACAAGCTGAAGAGCGGAAAATTGGCGAAGACCCTGGCCTCTTTCGAGGTCTCTGGCAAAGGTAAGGGTACGTTGCTGAGGTTGCACCATACCGGCTTCAAGGACCCTGAGCACTTTGCTGAATGCTCGTCAAGGTGGGGATACTACTTGACCAACATGAAGTCGGTTCTCGACCACAGAACAGACCTACGTTCGAGGTACGACTGGTAGATCACGCTGAGTGGGAACATCGATTCCAGCTTGGCGAGAGGCAGTTTGAGTTGAACACAGTTCCCCCTACCTACGCACCTCCGCGTCCGCCGCCAACCGGAAAACCGCTATCGAGCCGTCAGAAACTAGCCCTTGCTGCACCAATCATCGTCATAATCTCAGTATTCGTGTTGTTAGTGCTGCTTGCTCATCGTCTCTAGCCGCTGGGCCAACCGTCCCTGTTTTACAAGTCAGAAGCCAGCTTGGAAGCCAGTCTAATGTTGTCACCATCCGTAGCCAGATGTGCTTACTAGTGCTCGATAGTGTGAATGTTCATACTATCGATATGTGTAGTGCTAACTGGTGTCGCTCGTGGTAAGCGGTGTACATGAACGCTTTAGGCAAGCTTGCGTGTTAGATCCTTGGATACCTATTGCAGGTCCAGAGTTCGTTAGCTGGCGAATTAGGGAAGTGTATGAGATGCACACTGGTTCACAGGCCGAGCGTTGGAGTGTGCCTTGTCTGTGGGATCGCATTGTGTGAGAAGCACGCGTACCAAGACGGAGAAGAGTTGGTCTGTTCGGATCATGTTTCCGACACGCTTCGGCAACAGCTGAAGTGAAAGATCTTCGCCGCGGTTTGGACTAGGACTCTGCTGACCGCTTGGAGGATCCGCCAGAAGAATACTGGAAAGGCTGTCGAGGCCCAACGAGAAGCTCGCGATCGAAGCAAGCCCACTTGATAGAATGATTGCTCGGCCAATAGAGTCACAGGCTGTTTGTTGATCCCGGATAGCATCCAACTTTAGATTATCCGATTTCACAACGTCAGACTTCTCGGGGACGGCCTCGGACAAGAATTGTCCAAAAACACGGGTGGACTTAGGGGCTTTCTTAGATAATGGGCCTGAAGAATTCGTGATCTGGGAATGACGCAGGAGGTGAACTCGTAGTCATGTCAGTTTCAAAGCCCAGTCGTAAGAAGCTCTGGATTATTCTAGGGGTAGTGGTCGTTGCTGTGATTGTCGTCGCTTCAGTTGCCTTCATCACGCGTCTACCCACGGCCGCCCCAGTCGCACCGAGTGGACCCAACGTGACGATATGGAACGGCACTCTCTGCTCCGACAGTGGAAACTGCGGGTACGTCCCGACAGTCAAAAATGTCACAACGGGAACCACCGTCACTTGGACAAATACTGGTGGAATGCCACACACCGTGACGACGTGCGACTCAGCTCACTACAGCTCAGCAGGCTGCGCTGCGCAGAATGCCGCTGGTCTCGACAGCTTCGCGTCCGTTCCGATATCTTCAGGGAAGACCTTCTCGCATACATTCACGACGGCTGGAACGTACTACTACTATTGCACACCGCACCCGTGGATGCGAGGAGAGATAATAGTTCAATGAGTCGGAAAGAGCCAGAAAAGGGTCCGGTTCATCCGTCAAGAACGAACCTACACAACCCCCTTTCCCCCGGGTTTTCAGATACCCTCGGCCTTCGAATGATCTAGTCTTTCGTGGATTGAACGTGAAGTTGCTTTCTTGGGCCTTCGGCGGCTTTTGCGATCTTGTCGAGCGCTTCCTTGGTGCCCTCTTCGAGGCGGGACCTCACAAACTCCTGCGCAAAAACAGGAATTTCAGAAAATTGAATATCCCATGAAACATCAATCTTCGTCTTCCTCGCTCCCAGCGGAATCAGCTTGATCTCCCTTGACCCTCGCAACGGTCCATCAATCATGATCATCTGTATCGACTCCTTCGGTACTAGCTCGATTCTCTGCGTACCTTTTCTTCCCATGAATCCAACCACGACCTCACGCTCGACCAGATTAACCTCTTTCCGAATGTTGCGGATCGAGGCCAACCCACTCCAATACTCAGGGTCCCGGTCCACATCAGAGACAATGTCCCATACAACATCCCGGGACGCGTCTACATCGCGGATATCATTGATTGTCACCATAGGATCGTCTCCATACCCCTAGCCGCTTCATAATATGGGCTTACGGGAGAAAGGCCACAACGTAACGGAATTATTTGTGGAGCCAGAACACTGGCCTGCAAGCTCGAGAAGCCACAAGGTCCTCGCCGTTCCTAAGTCGATCCCCAACGACTCTCGCGTTTTTGGACATTTATAGGAAAGAGAAGGAAGTGGCCGGACTGAAGCCGCTTGTCGGTCCGGGACAAAGCGTACTCGGATCTCATGAGAGAGCTCTGGGGCTCGCCAGACGTCTGGAATACGAAGAAGTCATACACTGAGATTGCTTCGAAATTAGGCGTCGACGAGGAGACTGTCAGAAACCGGATCAAGCACCTCAGAGAGAGCGGATTCCTGCTTGGCTATCGAGTCGTCCCGAACCCCGCCCTGCTCGGACGTGCGTTTGCTTCGCTTCGCATCGAGTTCAAAGACCGAGACTCTAAGCAGGCGGCAATACCACGACTCGCCCAGACGGGCGGCGTCATCAACATCGGCAGCACCTACGACAAGAGCGTGCTGGTTACAATGTTTGCCGATGAAAACCAGGACTTCCCAAAGCTCATAGCCAACACGGGGATCGATGGCCAAGTCACATTAGTGCCCGGGATCGGGCTCAGGACGACCAGCTTTCGCATGACCAGACTGGACTGGGAGATAGTCAGTCTCGTGTTGAGAGACGCTGAGAGGAAGCTGGACGAGATAGCCAAGCAACTCAGAGTCTCTACTAGGACCGTCAGACGGAGGCTCAACATGATGATGGAAGACGCCGCAATCTTTGCCATGCCCATCGTCGATCTGAGAAGGACCGAGGGGATATCCTACCAGCTCAGGGTTCAGATCGAACCGGGCAGAAAGGCTCAGGTGGAGAAACTTGTCGCCGCCAAGATAGGCAATGTTGTATTCCAAGCCTCTGATTCACAGAACGGCTCTATCTTCGGCTTTACAGGCGCAAACGTTGCTGAGGGAAACGAGATTCTCGAATGGGTCAGAGCCCAGCCCGGGGTTGAATCTGCGACCATGAATATTGCAGAGAAAGTGGTGCATGCCTTCGACTGGCTGGAAGGCGAGGTCGCTAAACGTATACCGGCCCGTCAGGTTCAGCGAAGCTCTGACGGTAAGAGAGAACGGACAATAACGGTGTAGTAGTCGAGGCGCTAGACCTGGGGTCCAGTTCCTGTAGCGGGCTGTTCTCTGGAATGGTAGTTCAATCGCATTGACATGAAGGTTCCCGAAACCACCATTCCGTAAATCCCAACAGCGACCAATAGATGGACCCACGCGACTGCTAGATTGCCAGTGTTGAGGGTGAGGAATCCGAGGATTATCTGGACCACGATCGCAAGAACCAAGCCTATCGAGAGGCCTTGCAGTGGCCTGAAAGGTGGCTTCGAGGTCTGAGCAACGATTAAGGTGACTAATGCGAGTGCTAGGACTATGAACCCAGTAATTGCGTGAGGTATCCATGAGATATAGTCGAATGTTAGGAGTCCGCCGAGCGCGATCTGGATGAATACGAGGATCATCGTCACCCGAAACAGGTCTCGAACTTTCACTCTGCCTGCCTGCCTTTGCCTTTGCGCAACCAGCTTTAGCTTTAACTCATCCCCTAAGCTTGTTCGCGTTCTTGGACAATTTCCTAGGAAATGTCGTCAGGGGCTCTGATCCTCGGATCCTGGCACTGTAGGCCTAACGCTTCCTGAGAAGCGCCGAAGCGTCTCTAGCGAGCTGTCCAGAAACGCGACTAGTCTTAGGACTTCGCTTAGATAATCCAGGCTAATAGTCAGTTCCATGGAAACAGAAATGGAAAATGGCCATTATCGAAGGAATGGGCAGAGGTGGACCCTTGTCTGGGTAGGAGTCTTCTTGGTAGCCATCGTGACAGTAATAGTTGCTCGTCTGCTAGTTCAGCCTGCGGGTTATCAATGGTATCCTTTCGGCTTCGGCTGGATCTGGATCCCCTTCACATTCTTCTTCCTCTTCTTTGTGCTAAGATGGTTCTTCTGGCCGTGGGGATGGGGCTACGGTCGTGGATACTGGACTGGTGACAATGCCTACTACATACTGAGAGAGAGGTTCGCCCGGGGAGAGATCACAAAGGAAGAGTTCGAACGGATGTCACGCGACTTCCAAGAGCACGAACAGATATGAGCGTGAATCTCAATGCCAGAGTCTTACTCACAGCAATTCTCGAACTGATAGTTGGCGGAATCGTAGTGCTCGGCGGTGCTGCGCTCATCAGCTTCTCGGTTGATGCCACGGGCAAAGCTCTAGGGATCGTTCACGCGATACTAGGGTTGGTGGGGCTCTCCGCAGGCGTCTTACTGCTGGCAAAGAAGGGTATGGGCTGGACCCTGACTGTCTGGACTAACGTGTTGATCATTGTGTTCAGCACTGCATCCGAAGTCGCTCTGTTCGTTGCGGGCTCTCTTCCAAGCGACCAGTTCGTCGATTCGATAACTGGCACGACTGTGGCCGTTGTCATCGCCGCGGCGGTCATTGTTCTACTGATGAAGTCTGATCTGAAATTGTTTCTGCGGAAACGGCAGGGCCAAGCCTCTCCCTCTCCTTGATACGAGCAAGAAGCGATAGAAGTTTAGTAATAACTTGAGGATTTCTCTATCGGAGTGCCGGTGATCCCGAGGGGCGGATCATGGAAGCCTTGTCTGCACTGTCGGCGAAACTGATCAGATACGTCACGATAACGGCCAGCAGGAACGCGTTCGTAAGATGAACTACGACGATAACACCTGGTCCAAGGACAAGAGCGAAAACCCCCAGAACTACTTGAGCTACATAATCAGCTATAGATGCCATACCTACTCTGAACAGCGTGGATCTTGAGCCATATTCTCTCACCGCATAGACTGTCGCAACGATGAGCACTACGAATGTCAAGATTCCCCAGACTAAGTGATAGATGACCGGAAACTGCAGGACGGTAGCGCTACCTCCTAGGATGACTTGGACGAACAGCATCATCCCGACAAGGTTCGCCAAGATCCGACTGGGCTTCATGGTCCTAAGCCTGCCTTGCGTCAGCTAATAAATTGTGACGGGTCGAGAGCTCGGGTATGTCCGGAAACTTCTGTCTTTCTGTCTGGTTTGGCCCGCAAACACTGATTTTTCGTCGAAGTCGAGAACTAAGTCTTGACTTGGGTTTGTTAGCGAGAATGGTTAATACTCGAATCTAGGCTTCGAAAGGTCGATTTCAGGCTTCGCTAGGTGGCTCGTGCGATATTCGTCGCAATTCGAAGATTGCAATTCACAGCTTTGCTGTCTTGGAGAGCCATCTATTCAGCGGTCAAGGACAAGGAGCAGTCGGTTCAGCCGATCTATGGCGAGAGGTATCTTAGACGGCTACTCTGGTATCTTCTGGGCGGGACCCGTGGAGGGCCAAGCAGGGCTGAGATTCTCAAAGCTCTTCGCGAAAGGCCCTTGAATGCAAACCAGCTTGCTGGGGTTGTCCGTTTGGATTACAAGACGATCGAGCATCATCTGCGGGTCCTTGAAGAGAATGGTCTGGTCACCTCTTCACAGAAGGGGGCGTATGGCGCGGTCCTGTTTCTCACGCCAACAATTGAGCAAGCGTGGCCGCTGGTCGAGGAGATTTGGGGCAAAATTGGAAGAACCAAGATAAGCGCACCAGAAAGGAGAGACTAGAGGAAAAAGAGATTGAGCTTGGCGTTGTGGCTCGCGGCCGTAGTGGCCTTTGTCAACATAGCTATGACGCTAGTCCTCCTTGGAATCTATCTGGGGACCTACAGAAAGATCAGGTCCTCCTTCACCATGGGCCTCGTCCTCTTCGGAATGTTCTTTGTTGTCCTGAACTTGGCGATTCTGGTTTTCTGGCTCTTCCTCTACCAGAACTCTGCAGCAGCTCTCGTTGACCAAGCGTCATTCTACATGCTCCTCGTCAATATTGGAGAAGCACTCGCGTTGGCAAACCTGCTTAGAGTGACCTGGAAATAGACCGGTCTGCTAGAGCTCGCGCGATACATTAGGCTCGCGCAAGCTTGGTCTTTCTCTGGATAGAATCTGGAACGAAAACTGGTATGATCTGGGAAAACCGTTAAAAGCGATTTTCTTGGAACAGAGCTTCGAGATTTTTCTTGAAAGGCGAAGATAAGAAAGCTGAGAAAGAGTCCGAAGCCGGACAAGACGGGATTTCTCGAAGACAGTTCCTCAAGTACGGAGCAGGAGTCGCAGTAGTCGCGGTCGGAGCCACGGCTCTGATGGGCAAGATTCCACTCCCCTCAGAACAACCGAAGAAGACTCCTCCCACAAATGACGGATCAGAGCCGATCGTAGCAACGGTTTCGGGAGATCAAGTGACCGTTATGAACGGGCAGGTCATTGTCAAGACAAAGGACTCTGGCTTAGCCGCACTCATCGCCGAAAAAGTCAACGCTGGGACTGACTCTTGACATCTCACCGAGAGGCTCCCAAGATCTCGAAGGACCCTGTGGCTGACAATACCGACCTCTACGCCTTCGTCAGCCCAGACAAGCCTGATACCGTGACGATTCTAGCAAACTATGTCCCACTGGAGGAGCCCGCGGGCGGCCCAAACTTCAACACGTTTGGGGACGATGTGCTCTACGAGATCGTGATCGACAATAACGGTGATGGAATGGAGGACATTACCTACCAGTTCCGGTTTAAGACAAAGATTGGAAACTTGGACACTTTCCTCTACAACACCGGACCGATCAGCTCTCTTTCCGACTCGTCCTGGAACGTGAAACAGCTATACTCAGTCACAAGGGTTCGGGGACCGAGACGATCCGGCTCATCAACCGTGCTGGGCAACAATCTCCCCACTCCACCGGTCAACATCGGACCAAGGTCAACCCCGAACTATACCGACCTGGCAAATGCGGCGGTCAATACTCTAAGCGACGGGTCGAACGTGTTCGCCGGCCAACGAGACGAAGCGTTCTACGTCGACCTAGGGTCCATATTCGACTTAGGGACACTCAGACCGTTCCAGAACCTGCACCTTATTCCTACACCCGCCGCTCCCGGCGTGGACACGACAAAAGGGTTCAGCGTCCATTCAATAGCGATACGGGTCCCGAAGAGTTCACTGACCCATAATGGCTCCAATCCGACTGACGCCTCGGACAGAGGCTCGGTGGTTGGAATCTGGGCGTCGGCCAGTCGACGCAAGGCAACTATTCTGTCCGGTGATGGCGACGATGATGATGACGGTGCGCCGGACGATGATGCTTCTCCAGGATTCCAGACTGGACCCTTCACACAGGTCTCCCGGCTCGGAATGCCTCTCATCAACGAGGTGATCATACCCCTCGGGAAGAAGGATCTCTGGAACACGGTGCATCCCCGTTTCGACTCTCAATTCCTCGCATACTACCAGACTCCGGAGCTCCAGAAGCTCCTGCCAGTCCTCTACCCGGGAGTCTTCCCTAACCTGGCCGCCTACAGCAAGGCCAGAGCAGACCTCGTCGCGATCCTCCTAACAGGCATACCAACGGGAATAATTCCTGGGTTCCAAAACTTCACGGGCACAGTCCAGGCGGACTATTTACGCCTCAACATGGCGATTCCACCAAACACCAGCAACCCGAGCAGGCTGGGCATAGTCGGAGGAGATCTCGCCGGATTCCCCAACGGACGCAGGGTCCTGGATGACGTAGTTGACATAGAACTGAGAGCCATAGCAGGGGCGACACTACCGCTAGTCGATCCTGGGTTCACAGCAGACGGAGCAGCAGGCTTGGTAGCTGACGGAGTCGATTCCAACCCAGTACAAGCCCCCAACACAACACCATTCCTCGCGACGTTTCCATATTTGCCTCATCCGGTCCCTGGATACGAACACTCACACGACTCTTAGCAGAACAACAAATCCTACACTCGCGGCCGTCAACGGCCGCACGATCCGATTGGCAAGTTTCAGACTTAAATCTGGTTGTCATGTTGCGGTTCCATGGCTTCTCTCTCAAACGCTAAGGTCCTCGGTGGAGTGGGAGGAATTCTTGCTATCATCCCGGGGATCAGTCTTGTTGGATGGATACTGATTCTCGTTGCGCTCAAAGAAGTCTCGGACGTGACTCGGGACAGGAGTATCTTTGATGACGCTATGATCGCGGGAATCACGGCAATAATCGGCGCCGTCACCTTCATCGTCTTCCTCGCCTCTGGAACCTTTGGAGGGCTCATCACCCTTGGCGCAATTGCTTTCGGACCTCTTGGAGCTCTAGGTGCGCTCGCATTTCTCGGCGTATTCTGGGTCTTTCTCATAGTCTCCTCGATCTTTCTCAAGCGAGCCTACGACAAGACCGCACAGCGCCTCAATGTTGGCGCATTTGCGACCGCTGGCCTGCTCTACCTGATTGGAGCCCTGACAGTGATCGTGCTTGTCGGATTCCTAATACTACTCATAGCAATGATCTTTCAGATCGTCGCATACTTCTCCATCCCGGACCAACCTGCACCCGCTCTGTACTCCGGCTTCCAGCCACCCCAGCAGATGCCGACTCCCATCCCACAGGTCATTCAGCCACAGGCGACCCCTCCTCAGCCGGTGCCCGAGTTCAAGTTCTGCTTCAAATGCGGCACTAGGCTCCCTGCCAGCGCGGTCTACTGTACCAACTGTGGAACCAAGCAATCGTAGCCATCATATCATACAGGTCCCATCTCTCGTGGCCGGGGGCGCGAGACACACAGATCAGCACAAATGCAACCACACATTTCAGACGTTTCCTCAAAATAATGAGCACTGCTGTACGTGGAAGTTATCAGCGCGGCAGTGGAACATTACAGTGGGTAGACGGAGGTATGTGGCCGCGGTGGAGAGGAAGAATATTGTCCTTGAGTTAGACCTAGCCCGACCAGTCCGGTCCGACGAGCTTGCCGAGAGGCTGCTGCGGACCGCGCAAGATCTGTCCGCGGTGATCGTAAGGACGGAAGAGGGACCTTTGCTGGGGTTTCGTCTCGGTCAGAGAACGTTCCTATTACTAGGCGAGGTCGTTGACCATCTCAAGTCGACAGAATGCGCTAGCCTGAGAGGCTAGACCCGACGGTCTAACGCAACATACGCGTGGGAGGGGCTTGCTTAGGCTGAGGGGGTCCTGCTTCTGGACATTAGCCTCGGGTCGGTGCCTTTCTGGTAACTTCTTTCGAAGTCTCAGGAGTCTCGGAAAACAGATCCTTCGGCATTCCCGATAGAACGTCGGAGAACGCGTCCCTACCGGTCGATCCTGCGACTCCAGGATTATGTGTCCTTATCCGGTTGAACAGGTCGTCTATCTTGTCCGCGGTCTTGCCCTTCTCCTTGATCGTCTCATCAAGATCCTGACCATCAGCCTCCAGCCGCTGGACCTTGGCCTGTAAACCCTCGATTCCTTTCGAGACCTCCAGCATGCCAGTGACCGTTGCCAGGGACGACTTCAAGCCTGTCAGCTCCTTCTGAAGTCCCTGTCGATAGCTGCCGAGCCTGTCAAGTATAGGCTGGTAGAGGCGTAGAAAGTCGCCCATCAGATTCTCGAACTGCTTAATCGCAAGTGTATACCTGTCCTCCCTCTTCTTCTCTGCGAACTGCTTCGCAGTCTGGATAAGCTTCTCCCGGAGAGTCACTCTCTCGATAACATCATCCAAGACTTCTCGTATATTATACGAGTCGTCGAACATCGTTTCCCGCATACGGACCGAGTAGAACGCCTGAGCGAGCGAGCCTTAAGAAATCCGTCACCGACGGCCTATCCGGCCGGTACCTTAGGATTCCCGAACCCGTCTGGTCCATGCACCGTTGGGCAGAATCATAGGACGACTTGTATTTCTTTGAACCTGCACAAGGATCAGTGCCATTCCAAGTCTAGCAATGCTCTACGCAAATGACCGCTCTCATCCAGAGAGGATGGAAATTACAGTGGTACTTGTAGACTCCAGGAGTAGTGAGCTGGACGAAGAAAGTATTACCACTATCCAGTTCTCCCGAATCAAACTTGGTCGCTCCGGGAGGGACCGATGTAGCGGTTGCAGTGTGCGGGGAGTCGTCAAGGTTCTTCCACTGGACGAAGTCGCCCGGCTTGATGGTCACGTTCGACAACTGAAAATTCAGCAAGCCGCTAACCGAGACTCCAAATGGAATGTTTACGCAGGTGGCGGTCGGACTTGGACAGACGATGGGCTTCGGTTTTGCAGGAAATACCAGCACGTAGAACATGGAGCCGCCGAGGGCAAGTCCGATCAGGAGGAGGGCCGAGAGGACAGCAGTGTCCGGCTGATACGCAGAGGAGGCCAACCTTCTCACCTAGTGTCCTATCGAGCCCAATGCAAGAACCACAGCCAGTACGGCGAAGAAGACTGAGGCAGCAGCGATACCGACGATTCCTCGGGACTCATACTTGAGGCGCAGAAATACCGTAGCCACTGCGAGGATCTGGCTTGCAGCGAGTACTGCGATGGCTATGTTGGCGTAGATCGTGGCTAGGCTCAGAAGGTTCCTCGCCAGTGCCCATTCCAAGAGGGTTGCAACGACCAGGTAGGACCAGATCGCTATCGGGGTTGTGTTTTGCATTTTTCTCACAGCAAGTAGAAGGTGGGGAAGATGAGGAGCCAGACACTGTTCACGAAAGACCAGTATAGGTTGAAGTTCTCCACCGTCCCATAACGTTCGGCTGAGAAGCCGCCGGTTGCCGCCCTCTTCATCAGGTAGATGATCAGCAAGAGTCCGGCAAGGACATGAGCGCCGTGTATCCCGGTCGTAACGAAATAGCTGCTAAGCGGTAGCCCAATCTCAGCGCCGGGGGCAAGACCCGTCGCGAGAACATACCACTCGCTTCCTTTTATCGCCAGAGAAAGGACCCCTAGGAGAAGGGTTACTCCTAGCAAACCGATCAGGCTTCGCCTGTTGCCCGCCTTTATCGATTGAAGCCCAAGATATGCCGTCAGACTACTTGTGATGACGATGATAGTGTCGACTGTTCCAAGATTGAGGTCGTGAAGAACGCCTGGCGCAGGCCAGAAGGGAAAGTTGACTCTTATGAAGGCGTAGCTTCCCAAGAGGACGCCGAAGAGAACCGCCTCGGACCCTAGAAAGGTCCACATGGCCAGCTTGTCCTTCGGAACCCTGCTGAAAGGCCACCGCTCTCCCTCCGGCTCTTCTGGCAGCCTGAACTTGCCGCGGTAGTCATCCCAGGCCCAGCCGCCAACCCCCCAGGCGAGAACGGCGAGACCAACGATGATGACTGGAAGGCCGAATGCTAGGCCTGCCATACTGATCGCGAAGCCGAGGCAGAGAAGTATCGGGCGGGTACTGAGAGGACTAACCTCGTGAGCAGACTCGGATACCGAGTGAGAAACGCCGTTGCCCAGGCCATTGCCTAGGCCGTTTCCCAGTCCACTACCCGGACCGCCGCTCCCATGGGGCATGGTCGTCCCGCCCGTCCATTCTCTATCTGTCGAATTCCAGGGATTTGCGGGGGCAGGCGGGCCTTTCAGGGTCTTTAGCATGTTGTAGACGAGGAGTATCTGGGACGGGATGAAGATGTGTGCTCCCACCGTCGCGACAAAGTTTGCCGGAGCCCACGCCGCTACATTGTAGGTAACGATACGCCTCGGCATATCTTCCAGATAGAACATTGGGAAGAAGATGAGGTTGAACCCGACGAAGGAAAGTATGAAATGCGTCTTTCCAAGGGTCTCGTTATACATCCGTCCAGTCATCTTGGGCAGCCAGTAGTAAATTCCCGCGAACAGCCCGAACTCCGAGGCTCCGACCATCACGTAGTGAAAGTGTGCTACGACAAAATACGTGCCTCTGAGGGCGATGTCAAGCGCTAGGGAGGAGTTGAAGACGCCTGAGAGTCCGCCGATGACGAATATTACGACGGAGCCCAGCGCGAAGAGCATCGGGGTGGTGAGTCTGATCGCTCCCCTGTACATTGTTCCAATGAAGGACAGCATCAGAATGCCGAATGGGACTGAGATCGTCTCAGTGTTGATGGTGAAGACCTCTCGCTCTGTCAGGCTGATCCCTGTCAAGAACATGTGATGACCATACACCATGTAGCTCAACAGTACAACAATTCCGACAGCCGCGAACAACGGCTTCCTCGCATAGACCGGTCGTCCGGAGAAGGTAGCAATTATGCCAGCCACTATACCGAACGCGGGCAGCAAGACGATGTAGACTTCGGGATGACCAAAGAACCACCAGACGTGGTCCCAGAGGATCGAGCCTCCGGCTGTGGAGGTGAAGAAGGAGGTTCCGAGAAGACGGTCGGCCTCGAGCATTATGAGGCCCGCGATTAGAGAGGGGAAGGCCCAGAGAAACTGGAGCATAGTCCAGAAGGTGAACATGGTGAACATTGGTAGCTTGACGAAGCTGACACCGGCCGCTCTGTGCCAGAGGATTGTGACTAGTATGTTCACCGTGCCGACCGTGTTCGATGCGGCTAGGACTATGAGGGCCGCGGCTCCCAGCGTCTCCCCGGACCCGGGGCTGAACTGGAGCGAGGTGAGGGGAGAATAGTTCGTCCAGCCCGATGCTGGAGACCCTCCTGGGACGAAGAAGCTGACAAAAGCGGTTATCCCGCTGAAGACATACATCCAGTAGCTCGTAGCGTTGAGCCGGGCAAAAGCGACGTCGGCGGCTCCTATCTGAAGGGGAACGAAATAGTTTGCAAAGGCAATTCCCAATGGCGACAGGAACCAGAGCACCATTATCAGACCATGCATCGTAACCGCCTCATTGTACTGTGGGGGCTGAAGGAACGTCTCAGACGGAACAGCGAGCTGGGTCCGCATGAGAAATGCGAGGATACCCGCCAAGAAGGCGAAATAGAACGACGTCACCAGGTAGAGAATACCGACTTCCTTATGGTTGGTTGTGAAGAGCCATCGTTTCAACCAGACCGTATTCAGAGCATACCCTCCTTAAGTCACGAATAGCTTCGCGATCATGAAAGCGTGCCCGTTTCCACACAGCTCATAGCATTGTATCCTACATCCTGCAGGGCTGCTACATTTGCCAGCGGGAACGCTGAACCAGATGAGATTGTATCTGCCGGGGATGGCGTCTGCCTTTACCCGCAGATCCGGAATACCGAAGGAGTGGAAAACATCGATCGATGTTATGTTCAGAATCACGATCTTGTCGTGTTGGACGGTCAGCGCGGCAGCAACACCACAACCACTGGTGCAGTTGAAGCTCCATGAGAAGCGTTGAGCAGTAACGTTGACGTGTAACGCATTCGGATTATTCCAGCCACCGGGTGGGTTGTTGTAGACGCCTATGGCGTTGAAGCTTGCATAGGCCGCGCCAGCGAGCACGGAGGCCATGACTATGACGATCAGGAGAACGGTCCGAACAGGAATCTTCCCATTCTCATCATGATGGACGGGAGCACTACCTGGTTTAGCCCTGTACTTCGTGGCGAAGAAAACCAGCGCTCCTATCGTTATTGCGCCCGCGGCGACGGCCAGCACCCAGTACAGGTTGTAGAGAGACTGCCAAGTATCCGCCGTGGGCGCTGAGATCGCCAGCAGACCGCGCCTCAGAAGAATAGTCTCCCCGCCCCGGTCGAGTTATAAGCTTACTGGGATAACCGGGACTTGCTCACTGAGCTAGTACGAACGATTAAGTGATTAGACTATGACCGCTTCGATCTTGCATCGCGTGGTAGAGTGCATATACTACTTCGGGATGGAAGTCTTGAGGGGTCCGGCGAGGCATGCTGACCGGTAAGGCCCTGACAATTCTCACAATTTCAATCACCGCACTCTTCGGATTCATTACATTACCGTACCTACACTTGCCCGTCACAACCTTCAACGTGTCCATCGCACAGAGCTGTGAAAGACCCCCAGGCTACGTTCTGATGATTCTGGACGACAATGGATTCAACAACAGCATCCACAGAGGCGAGCCAACCATCCAACTCCAACGAAACGAAACTGTCAATATTCTGGTCTGCAACCTTGACCCAGTACAGTCACACGGCTTCGCCATCGATCACTACTTTGCGGTTGGCGTGACGTTGAGACCGGGAGAAGCGTACAGGGTCTCCTTCGTCGCCAGGGACCCCGGCAGCTTCACAATGTACTGCAACGTCTTCTGTACAGTCCACACATTCATGAAGGGCAGACTAGTAGTGAACTAGGCGAAGCTTTCGCCTCTCAAACATGAACTACCATTATATACTCTGAGAGGTTGGTCTCGCGGAGGAAGATGTCACAATCCCAGACAGCATCATCGACAGGACGCACAGCTTTGGCGTTAGGAGTCGTCGCACTGATCATCGGCGCCTCGGCTCTGGGCTACGCGGTGTACCTAGGTCTCAGCCAATTGCCATCCGAGCTCTCCGCGGTTACTGCAAATGTAACATGTTCGACGAGTCAGCCATGCGCGAAAAAGACCGTCAGGGTCGATTGGACGCTCGACGACAGTAGTCAGGATAGATTCAACCCGCAGTACATCACTGTGCTTCAAGGCGACAATCTGACTATCATGTTCATCACCAACGACACCACGGATGCTCACACCTTTACCCTCTCCTTGGGACTTCGGGGTTTTTCCAGCAGCGCACTATTCCAACTGAATAATAGTTGGACAGGCTTGTCAAGCGGTGATTTCATCACGCCTACTACGCCTGGGTACAACCTTAATTTCACAGGAAAGCCTGACGGCTGCAGAGACAATGGCGACAACCCAGTCGCGTGCAATACGCAAAAGGCGGATACTGGCACTGGCCCCAACGGGGCCTGCAACAATACCCTTGAGAATCCTCCCACCTCAACTGCGCCGCCATGTGATCTCTGGTCCATCGGCTACCTAGGCGTAGTCACCGTTCCTGGCGTCTACGAATTCCACTGCTTCTACCACCAGAAGGGCGGCATGGTCGGCTACATCACTGTCCTACCAAACAAGGGCTTCTCCCCCTAAACCTCCCTCCTATTTTTTTCGTTGCACCTAGATGAATCCGCGACACAACCGGCCAGCGACACAACGCTTCCAGCCGAACTATCCTAGGCTTCGTCAAATCTCATCCGACACCGGGACTCTTCGACTCGCGCATGTGCAATCTTTGGGTCCAATTGGCAGTAGGACCCTCTCAATCACATCGTCACAAGTAGCCCCGAACGAGGCTGTAAATCCATACCCTAGGGACAGCACATCATCCGACTAGGGTCGTTACGAGGTACGTACCGGTCTCCTGAATAAGGCTAATCAAGCTATCCTAGTCGGACCTTCTCGTAAGGAAAAAATGCGAAGTCGCAAACTATTCGTGACTGCAGCGCTCATATTAGCTGTGTTTGCACTCGGATTACCCTCAACAACGCCCCGCGTCTACGGGGCGGCCACGCCTTGCTTGTCAGCACATCCCTGTGGGATCGCCATACTCTCACCCGGTTCTGGTGCCACCCTGAACAAAAATACTGATGTGAACCCGTCGTTTATCGTCTCTTTCTTGGTCCACAACATCACACTCGTAAACCCCGGAACAACTGGCGACGTCAACACAACGATCGGTTCTGGCACTAGTGGTCACAATGAAGGCCACATCCACGTATTCGTCGACAACGTTTACACTACTATCTGGGCGAACCTCAATGGAATCCCACTGACCCTAACTCCCGGATCCCACACAATCCGGCTAGATCTGGTAAACGACTTGCATCAGGAATTCAACCCCGGAATCAACGCTTCCACGACGGTGAACGTCGTCGACCCGCTCCAGAGCAACGCCAGCAACGCGATGTACTTTAGTCTCGGCGCCCTAATAGTCTCCATAATAGCCGTCATACTCGTGGCGTACGTTGCATTCAAACGCAAGCCAAAAGCGTAGAGGTCGCCCTCGAGCGAGGGCGCACCCCGATTTTTTGAAGTGTCCCAAGCCAGAAACAATCTTTGTCTTACTCGTAGGATTCATGTTCCTCCAAACCATCCATTTCTCTCCACCAGTAGCCAATGCAAGCAGCTCAATGTATGCAGTTGGTATTGTCGACGACGCGTTTGAACCTCTTCACATCAACATAACAACCGGAACCACAGTGACTTGGACATACGTCAGCACGGGACATGAGATTCACACTGTGACTTCACCGTCCGGAACCAACCAGACGCAAACAGGCACCCCTCTCATCAACAGCGGACAACTATCCCCCGGCCAAAGCTTCAGCTACGCATTCTACTTGCCGGGCTACTATCCCTACCAATGCCAGGTTCATCCGACAATACCTAAAATGAATGGCTGGGTAATGGTGACTGGAAATCCGGTCACTCCGCCCTCTACGAACAACGGTCCAGGCAACTCTTGGTTGTTGCCAGCAGTAATAGTGGCCTTCGCAGGAACCTTGGCTATAGTCACATGGACATTGGTCAGACACGGGCGTCACCACAAGGTCTCAAACCAGTAGCGATCCTCTGACAACGATTCGGCTTTCCTATAGCCTCGAGAAAAGGGCTTGGTTTGAGCCGGGGAAGAAATGTATAGCGATTGTTTATTAGACCGGTTTTGCGCCGCCCTCGCAAGTTAAGAAAACATGCACCACAGTAGGGTTGTACACTTCGAGATACCGGCCGACAACGTAGAACGCGCCAAGAGCTTCTACAAGCAGGCCTTCGGATGGGACATCAGCCAGTACCCTGGAATGGAATACCAGGGGGTAGTCACCACGGCCACTGACGACAAGACCCGGATGCCCAAGGAAGTTGGAGCCATCAACGGCGGAATGACAAAGCGCAACAACGAGGTCAAGAACACCGTCATCACAATAGACGTTCCGGACATTGAGGCGACGTTGAAGAACGTTGAGAAGCTGGGCGGCAAGATGGTCCAGAAGAAGCAGCCGGTTGCTGACATGGGCTTCACAGCCTACTTCAAGGACACGGAAGGAAACATCGTAGGCCTCTGGCAGAGCGCACGCCGCATGTAGACACGATGGTCATGGGTCGGCCGGACCCCGTCTTTTTCTATCCACCGAGCTTGTCCCGTGGAAAGTGTTAGCAGGCTATAATCCTATAAGCTTATAGGAGAACATCATGCTAGTAAACCTGGTGACTGTCGATCGCAAAGACGACGATACAAGTGGACGAGGACATAGCAAGACTCCTCGAGCATCTCAAGAGGGAGAGGGCTTTGAAGAGCTATTCAGAGGCTCTTCGAGAGATCCTAAGCGAGAGCAAGACTCTGAAGAGGTCTGAGCGAGGAAGCCTGCCGAGACTCAAGCCCTTCTCGAGAGAAAAAATTGACCGTTTTGATTGATTCCTGGTCCTGGATAGAATATTGGAAAGGGAGCCGGTACGCCGAGAAGGCCGCCGAGTACATCGAAGGCACAGACACGGCCGTGCTGTCAACGGTCAACTTGGCTGAAATCTACTTCTCAGTCCTAAGGGACTATGATGAGAAGAAGGCTAGAGAGAAGGCTGACACTGTCAGAAAGAGAAGCTTCCTCATACCGGTAGATGAGCAGATTGCTGTTGACGCTGCACGGCTCAAGCACAGCCTCAAGCTCCCCCTAGCTGACAGTATAATCCTCGCAACCGCCAGAACCAGAAATGCGAAGATAGTTTCAGGGGATAAAGACTTCAAAGGTCTCCCAGACACACTGTTCATAGCAGATTAGTAGCCTAGCCTAGCGCACGCCGCATGTAGACACTATTTTGATGGGTTGGCCGGACCCCTTTCTTTTTCGAAACATCACTCTCACATCATGAGAGAAAAATTCTTTCTGCGTTCATATTGGTAGCGGCTTTGGTAAGCATGAATGATGACGCGGATGGTAACAGGTGGTTCTGGTGGGGTTTTGCGCTGATGCTTGACCCTTTTTTTGGGGCTACGATCTCGCCTGTCCGGCTCTCTACTGAAGAATTCCGGAGGATTCGTTTCTTGGTTGATCGTCTGGATGTTTCATCCAATACAATCGCTTCACGGCACCTAGAGTTAAGCCAACGCCAATTCCCATCAATGCTCCCAGCAACCATAGAGATCTGATATCGAAAAAGACCGATGAAACGATATTACCATAGATAGTCCGTAGAGAGGACAACACGGTTGATGAGCTCGTGATTGTCGAATTGTTGCTAGGTTGACTTCCGGAGGGTGGCCTGTAATCTCCTACCATGAGGAGTGCTTGAGAAGTATGAACATAGGTTCCGCTTACAGCTGAGACTGTTACAATATAGTTGCCAACGGGTGTTTCTCGATTTGACGAGAATGTCACCGCATACATGGCGTTGTTGGGTGTGAGTAGAATGTTGGCCGGCTGGAGAGTCACGGAAGGCGCGTCTGGAAGACTTGGCGAGACGCTCGCCGCCAAGCTTACATCGCCTTGGAACCCGTCGATGCTGGTCAACTGTTCCTGGATTGTCACGTTCCAGTCTTGGAGAATCGAATACGAGCCCCAGAGGCGAGCGATAAAGTCCGGCTTTGAAACAGGAACGATCCTTACAGGCAATGTCAGATTGTGTGATACCGCACCAATTGTTGCTGTTATGGTGTACGTGTAGTTTCCAGGGGTCTTTCCGGCTGTCAGCCTCATGTCAGTGTTCACTTGGTCTCCGGGGTTTAGATACATGCCAGTGTTGAACCCCGCTCCCAGTCCAGCAACATTCGTACCGAATGACACGCTAATCTGAACCGTGCCTTGGAATCCATTCAGGCTCGACACGGTTAGCATTGTGTCTCCCCAGAAATCTTCGGGCATGACCACGCTGCTCGGGCTCGCGGATAGGGCAAAGTCAGGACCTGATGCCCGTGCTGGTCTCGCAACTGCCGTAGCGCAGGTCACGAGCAGAATCAACGATAGCACGACAACCGTCATTCGGCGCGAGCCGAGGCCGATCATCTAGACTTGCCCCTGAATCAAAGGGAGCATCCAGCCATTTATGCGTCACGTACACAAAAACAGACCCTACTGGTCATAGATCACCATTTGTACGCAGGCACTACGTCTTACTAGATTGCGAAACGAGGAGGTTTCAGGTCATGCAGTGCCCGCTGCTAGTGCCGGTTCGTTTAGAGTCTCCCTAATTTCGTTCCACCAATCACGAAAGTTTTGGACTGTCTCCTCTGGGTTTCCCTCGAAAGTGAAGTGCCTGACCCCTGGCAGGAGGATTGTGCGGTTGTGGGGCAGTTCGTCCGCCCAGCGCATGTGCCATTGTTCCCTCGTCATCGCGTCCTTTTCTCCGAACTGGATCAATACTGGCTTGTCTCGGAATGCAGGGAGGGCACGGTCAAGCACTTCCTGAGTCTCATGGTCGAGGAAGCTAGCGTATAGTTTCAGGGTCCCGCTTCTCGAGTCTCTCTCTTTGAAGGGCCTAGTGTAATGGGCTCGCTCTATCTTAGTCAAGGTTCGGGTTCCAAGTGCCATTTTGGATCCCATGGACCATGCCAGAAAGTTCGTGTACCTATTCACCGCTCG